>Ga0207000_1012_pt2 | contig 71458 bp, 60 predicted proteins | sample Alteio_BWMinCont_90_FD_153498 | JGI IMG/M metagenome (GOLD analysis project Ga0207000, IMG submission 153498) | Enriched cells from forest soil in Barre Woods Harvard Forest LTER site, Petersham, Massachusetts, United States -... | ecosystem: Environmental > Terrestrial > Soil > Temperate forest >...
GTTCCCCGGTAGCTCAATGGTAGAGCATTCGGCTGTTAACCTAATGCTCATTCGTTGATTCTGCACCGTTTAACCCCGAAAAAGCTGCCTAAAACCGGGCCTAGTTGGACCCAATGTTGGACCCAAGGAATTGGCCCCGACTCGCATTCTGCCGAGCCGGGGTTTTTCTTTCGCTACTGCCATCCTGACATAGCCGAGAACCGAAGGCTTCGCTGCGAACTTTCCAGAACGCCGTTTCAACGAAGCCCCCACCCTTAATTTGATCGGTTCAGTCAACACTCATCTTCAGACGAGAGGTCGTCTTGCTGGATCCTCTGCCTCTGAGGCGATTGTGATGAAGCCTTTGATCTTTGCTCTCTGTGTTGTACTTGCGTTCGGCGGTGTCCGCGCTCAGACACCTGCCTGGCAGCCATCGCCGGGACATACGCAAATTCCGATATGGCCGGGGGCGGTGCCGGATGCACAGCCTGCCGCGGGGACGGAGGTCACCGCGACGGCGAAGAATCTGGTCGCCGGAAGGCCATGGGATTACGTGGAGAACGTATCGCGGCCTACAATGACGGTCTATTCCCCAACGGGAAAGAATACGGGCAGTGCGGTCGTCGTGTTTCCTGGCGGGGGCTATCAGATTCTGGCCATCAATCTGGAAGGCACGGAGGTCTGTGACTGGCTGACGTCCAAGGGGATCACATGTGTGCTGTCGAAGTACCGCGTGCCGAATTCGGGAATGCATTGGGATGAAGGGTGCCAGTGCCATCTGAGGCCGAAGGCGCCCACGGCGTTGGAGGATGCGCAGCGGACAATGGGGCTGGTGCGCTTGCACGCGGCGGAGTGGCACATTGATCCGCACAAGATTGGCGTGCTGGGATTTTCGGCAGGCGGGCACCTAGTGGCGGACATCAGCACGCATTTTGCGCAGCGTTTGTATCCGGCTGTGGATGCGGCGGACAAGGAGAGCTGCCGGCCCGATTTTGCAGTGGCGCTTTATCCGGGGCATCTGTGGATTGACGATAAAAAGTTTGAATTGAATCCGGATATTCGCGTCACAAGCGAGACGCCGCCGACGTTTATAGTGCAGGCGGAGGATGATTCTGTGGACAGCGTAAGTCACTCGCTGGTGTACTACGTCGCGCTGAAGAAGGCTGGGGTTCCCGTCGAGATGCATTTGTATGCGCATGGTGGGCATGCGTTCGGGCTGCGGCGCACCGAGCTTCCGATAACGGGATGGCCTCAGTTGGTGGAGACGTGGCTGGGGACGATCAGGATGATTTCGGAGTAGGCGCCCGGGGATCGGAGGCTTCTTGCGCTCTGCTTTGTAGTCCTAATAATAGCTACCATCTTGCATATAGGCTTAGACTCAGAAAGCTGTTGAAGAGGTCACAAAGAAATGAAGACACTACTCCAAAACAGAATCGAGGAACGCCGTGAAGAAGATTACCGTTGCTATTCTGCTGGTGTTGTTCGCGTGTACATGGGCGGGGTCAAAACCTAACCCGACAGAACCCAACCCGGCGGACTACACCACAACCGTACATGTCAGTGCATGCCACCTAAGCTTTGTGTCTGTCACCACACTCCAAAATCTAGATGTCGCCATTAATGGAAAGGGGTACCAGCTGCAAGCTGTATCAAATGACGGCGTATTGGCACTGGGCGACTACAAAGCGAAGCTCGTCCAAGATTTGCACAAGACTGCGTACGAATCGTCTCAAACCTATGAGCTTCTGTTCCCGGACATGAAAGTCAGAAAGTTCTCGGTCATCGGGCAATCCGAGTGACGGCAATTCCGTTGCCTGCCCTGGACCCCAAAGTGATTGATTAAAACCTTTCGTGTAGACTTCTTTCCCCGCTTCTACCCGCACCTACGGTGACAATCGGTTGCTCGGCGATGCGCCGGGGCACTTGTTTCTCGAACACGAAGCGGAAGACCTAGCATCCTTCCTTCAACTTTCAATGCTGAACGGCTGGGGTGGCTACGTCTTGACGGAAGCGAACTGTTGTCGGCACGGTGTCTGCTCGGAGATCACGGTTGTCCACCGGCATCAGGGCGGAGAAGGAGATGGTACGCCGTCACATTGCCGTTCGAAGAGAGCCGGAAGATGGCTTTGGCTTCCTGATCGCCGACCCAGACTCCCCCGGTAGAGTCGATGGCGACCGACGAGGGTTGCCGGAACTCCCGAGAATTCGAAACCGTCAGCAATCTACCGGTCTTCACGTCGGTACGCCACACCTTTCGTCCCACAGAGTCGACGATGACAAGCGTTTGTCCGCTCGGATCGAGCGCCAACCCGCTCGGTTGACCTCCGATCTTGAAGGTCCGCAAGATTTCTCTCGTTTGAACGTCCATGCCCAAAACGACGCCGGCTCGTTCATCGCCCACATAGAGGGTATGCCCGCCGGGATCGAACGCCAAAGGACCCAGGATTTGCGACTCCCGGAGACTGGTAAGAAGTTTGGTCGGACTGGCTCCCGGATCGTTCCAATCGAACGCGTAAATCTCATTCTTCAGAGCTCCCGAGAGAAAAAGTCGGTGGCCGGCTGGATCCGGAGCGATCCCCGTCAGGAGTGTCTTCGAAATCCAGGAACGTTCAAACTGCCGATTTGTGTAGCAAGCGAGCATGCCGATGGTCTCTTGCCCGAGCAGCACGTAAATCCGATCTTCCGATCCGACACGAACGGCCGCCAGGTCGATAGCTTGCCAGGAAGGGCGAAAAGCGGCGACCTTGACGGAATTTCCGATGTAGAGGTCGGCACCTCCGCCGGGAATGTAGAAGAGACCTTCGGTTCGATCGAGCGCATAAAGCCCCCCGGAAGCTGCAGGCCAAAGAGCCACAGGTTGAAGTAAATTGGGGGTATCCGCGCCCCTGAAAACCAGTGAGCCCGCGAAGATGCACACGATGGCGAGGAAACCCCACCGAAGAACGACCCGCCTTATCATGCACCCTCCGGAGTTTCTTCTGCCGGTTCGGGACCCGCCTTTGTGAGCCACTTCTCGAACCACTTTTCAATGACTTTAAATCCCAGAAAGACGGAAATGGCCCCGAGACAGAACGCGGGAATCAAAAGCGTCGGATTCAAGTTGACGACACCGATTTGAATCTTGGAGTTATCGAAGGAAAACAGCACAATCGCAATCAACTGAACCACTAGCGCTAGACCGATGTTTGGGCTCAAGTACCTAAGAAACTTCTTCAGACCGGAGTCTTTTCGCACGCCGAAAAACATAACGATTGCGGCAACCAGCGCGCCGAGGATGGAAACGCTCACGAGGGCGAAAAAGGAGGGATAGAAATAGACACTCCGGTAGACCTTGATCGGATGCGGAAATCCGCCCTGCGCGGGAACGTAATACACTGAAATCTCCAAGCGATCGGCAGCGTCGGGAAACGTTTCCGGTTCGCTCTTCGGATCGGAATTTTCACTCTCGCCGGTCTTCGAAAACGGCATCAGGGAATCTCGAAGAATGCCCCAGGCTCGCGGCTCCACGCTCCACACCAGGGTAACGTGATTGTTATTCTCGTCGGAACCCAGAACAATCGGGAGCGTTTTCTGCAACTTGGGTTGCGAAAGCCAATGGGAGTCAGAAACCTGGTCAATTGCGGCATCCGTGATTTTGACCGGCAAATGGTAGTTGTTGACGAGGTCCACGGAGATCGTATCGCCTGAAAGGTGGATTTTCGCGAGAGCGTCCGGCCTGGCCGATAAGAAGTTTCCCGACTTTAGGCTGTGCACGGGGAGAGACATATCGACGGTCCAGTCCTTGACACCATCCTCTAAATGGAGGAAAAGGCGTTTGAGCTGATCGGGAAAAGCGTCGTAGGGGACCGCTTGTATGGTGAATCGGGTTACCGGACTGTCCGAGGATGCAGAGGCGGACCGGACGTAAAATACGTAGTTTTCAAAGGCCGGATAGACCGTAATTTCGTCGACGCTGGTGAAGACGGTGAAGCGTTTGTCTTGCGTCTGGCCCGCCACCATCCGCCCGAGCGTTTCGGAGGGAACCGCAACTTCGATCGAACTCGTTTCGAGAAACGTTACCGCCGCCCCGTTGTCGAATCTGGCGTCCTCGATCCTTAGGTGCAGATCGGAGCCGAGGGTTCGCGCGGAAGAAGAAGACAAGAGCGACACGAGGGCGACGAGCGTCCTCGAAATCCCGGCTCGAGACGGTCCGCGAGAATAACGGCGAAACATTGACGGTACAGTATGCTTTACGCATCGAATGGTCAACCGCGGTTCCCGATGGGTTCCCGCTACCTGTGGTCCGCGAGAATTCCATGCAGCGATTTTCAATAATATGTGTTAGTGCAGCCTCCCTCTTCTTGAATGTCGTTGATTTCAAAGGCATTCAGGCCGGATAGCATTTTGACGACGGACAGGGCACGTCTTTGATCATCACGTCTCGGAACGCCGGAATGTTCTTTGGCGATAAAAAGCGCACAATTATTGACTATGTGACTCTTGAGCGTGCGCTGAAGAAATGTGATGGGAATATGGCTTTTTTGTTGAGGATCTTCGTACGTTTCTCTGATTCACCATAGCGGTTCCACCCATGTTGCGGCGGGCTATCGCCAAAACGCGAAGCTCAGACTGGTCGGTCCCGGTAAACGCCGTACATGTCCAAGTGGAAACGAATCGCCACAACGTGTAAGGTCAAACTGAACGGGTTTTCCCCTCTATGGCTCTGCTCGCGCTTTTCGCCTTGCTGGTTTCGTGGCAAACGGCGGATCAGATTCCTCCGATTGGAATCATCGACTTTTACGGAATTCGCAGCGTGCCTGAAGCACAAGTCCGCCAGGCACTCGATTTTCACGAAGGAGACCAACTTTCTAGCGATCAGTTCGGAAAGAAAATGCAAGCGGCCGAACGTAAACTCGAAGCCCTGCCCGGCATAAAAAAGGTGCGTCTCAGTTTTATCTGCTGCGCTGAGGGTAACAAGGGCATCCTCTTTGTCGGAATTCAGGAGACCGGCGCAACTTGCCAGGAGTTCGCCCCTGCGCCGCAAGGGACGGTAAGGCTACCCGCCGACGTGGTCCAAGCAAGCAAGGATATCGATGCTGCGTTCGAAAAACTACAAGAAGGCGGCCTCGAAGAAGACGATTCGCAGGGCTATGCGCTTTTCCGCGATCCAGGAATGCACGCCGTACAACTTCGGTTTCCAGCTTTGGCTGAAAAACACCTTATTATTCTTAGACACGTTCTTCGGAACTCTTCCGATGCTGCTGAGCGCACCTTTGCGGCCGAAGTTCTTGGTTATGCAAAGGACAGACAGACCGTCGTTCCCGATCTCTTGGATGCGATGCGGGATGGTTCTGAGAGTGTGCGCAACAATGCAATGCGCGCTCTGATGGTGTTTGCCAGATACTCGCCGAGGGCACCGGGCGAGACAGTCAGGATCCCGGCACAGCCATTTGTAGAGATGCTGAATTCGTGCATTTGGACGGACCGCAACAAGTCGGCCGCCGCGCTCTCTGAATTGACGAAGGGGCGAGAACCGGCGATTTTGACTGAGCTGAGGATGCATGCTCTGCCTTCACTAGTGGAGATGGCACGGTGGAAGTCACTCGGGCACGCGACGTTTTCCTTGTGGATCTTGGGCAGGCTGGGTGGTCTGTCGGATGAAGCAATTCAGATGAAACTGGATCGCCGGGACAGGGAGAGCGTGATCGCTGCTGCTTTGCAGGTTGCCCGGGTGAGTGAAGTAAAGTGAGGCGGGCCCCCCGTCAAAAAAGAGGGTTCGGATTGATATGCTCTAGTAGTCGCGTGCTGCCCACGGTCAGCCCAGACTGAACTCGAATACTTGGTCATGGCCCTTCTTAGTTGTCCGTATGTTGTCCGCAGAATGGAAAAAAACTCAGTGAGGCTAGCGTCTTATTGCGGTGCCATCGCGTCGTGGGCAGGCTGAAGGCGGCGGATTGCTAAACCAACCTGCCCGATTCGCACTGACCGATTTTCACGTGTTTTGTTTGCATTAGGCGCTGCTCAGTTGCAGCCAGATGCTCTCATTTGCAGCCTATAGTTCAGCAAGAGTTCAGCAGATTTCTCCTGCATCAGCGCTGACAAAAGTTCAAGGCTTCTCCCCTTTGCCGAAGACTCTTTCGACGGCGTCGCCGATCCCGTCATCACATCCAACCCAGCAGTTGCCCATGTCGCGAGGGCCGCAATCGCTTCCGAGCGGGCAGCCATTCGTCCAAGATTGCTGACAACTCCCTAATCTATGTACCCCTTTTGTCATGTGGAACGAACCCGTTCATCCTCAATTGTGGTAAATGTTGGTTCGTTGTGGTTCGAAGAACCATAAATTATTCATACTGCAGGGCGACCAAGGGATCGATTTTCATGGCGCGGCGGGCGGGAATGTAGCAGGCCGCCAGCGCGACGAGGATGAGCAGTGCGGCGACGCCGATCATGGTCACTGGATCATCCGCATGGACGTCGTAGAGCAGCGAACCGAGATAACGGGTCGCGCCAAGCGCCACGGCGATGCCAACAAGTACTCCTACAAAAGCCAGAACAATTCCCTGCCGCACGATGAGGCGCAGCAGGTTTGCCGGTTGCGCACCAAGCGCCATACGGATGCCGATTTCGCGCGTGCGCCGTACAACTTCGTAGGAAAGCAAGCCGTAGAGACCGATGCAGGCAAGAATGAGCGCCAGTAAACCAAAGAAGCCCGACATTTCCGCTACAAGACGTTCCTGCCAAAGCAACAGGTCGATTTGCTCACTTTGCGTGCGGAAGTCGGAAACATCCAAATCGGCATTGACCGCTTTGACGGATCCGCGCACAAGTGAGGGCAGCGCCGCGGGATTGGCGGCGGTGCGCACTTCAAAGCTTCCCCTACCCGTTACGAGGGGAACGCAAATCTCGGGATGGATTGTCCGGCGCAAATCTGAATACTTGGTATCGCCAATAACGCCCACAATCTGGAAGTCTGCCGCTTCCGTTCCTCCCGTTCCGCCGCCCTTCGCAAAGTCGCGGCCCCGTGGGTTGATCAGCACGCCAATCGGGTTGCGATCTGCGAGATATTCGTGCACAAATTCGCGATTAACAAGCACAGGGGCGGGAGCTACAGTTGTCGTGGGCTGATTGCTGGGGGGAACCTTTTTTCCTGTCGCATTTGCCTGCTCCGTCTGGGCAAAATCCGCGGGCGTGAACGAACGGCCCTCCAACAAGGGAATTTTCATGGTCTGCAAAAAGTTCGGCCCCGCTGCGAGCATGTCCGTATACACGCTGTCCGGCTGCCCGATGATGGTGACGTTGCTGCCCCATAAACTGTTGCTCAGGAGAGCTTCGGAAGAATAGCTGACGGAAACCACGCCGGGCATTGCCGCGAGTCGATCGGCCAAATCGCGATAAAGACTTTGAATCTGCGCCTGTTTGTATCCGAGGAGCGTTGGATCAACCGAAAAGAGCAGCAGATTGCGGGTGTCGAAACCCGTATTGCCGTTCCGAAGATTCCCCAGCGTTCGCACGAGCAAACTTGCGCCGACCACAACGACGACTGACAGCGCTACCTGTGCAACCACGAGCAGAGTGCCGACATTGGGTCTGCGCATGCGGGCCACGCTTCCCGCACTGTCCTTGAGCGCGGGCGTCAAATCAAGGCGCGTGCTGCGGAATGCGGGCACAACTCCGAAGAAAACTCCAGTAAGAACCGACGCGCCTAGCACGAACAAAAGGACGCGCCAATCCGGTGTAACGGCGAACGGAAATGCCTGGCCGGAATTTCTCGAAACGAACAACACAATCGCGTGAACGCACCAATACGCAAACAAGATTCCCATCGCACCGCTGGCGACGGAGAGCAGCACGCTCTCGGTCAAAAGCTGCTGCCAAATCCGTGCTCGGCCTGCGCCCAGCGACAGCCGCACGGCTATTTCACGCTGGCGAGCTGCGCCGCGCGCAAGCAGAAGCCCCGCTACATTCGCGCAGGCAATCAACAAAATCAGGCCGACGGCAACCATCAACACGTAGAGCTGCTGCGAATAGCTGCCACGTCTGCCGGTCAAGCCATCCTGCGCACGCAACAGGACAATTCGAGGATCGTCGGCTTCCTGCGCCATCGGCTGCTCGGCGTGCAATGCTATGTTGCGGAAAATGACGGTTGCGGCCGCCTGGGCTTGCTCCACCGAGAAACCCGGCTTCATCCTTCCGAGCACCACAAGCCACCAGTTGTTGAGAGTGTCGATCCTCTGGCCCCAATCGACACGTAGTCGCGGCAAAATGTGGATGGGGAACCATAAATCCTGCGTTTTACCTGGAGTAAGGCTCGTGAAACTCGGCTCCGCAACACCTACAATCGCGAAAGGGACATCGTTGAGTTCGATCGTGCGTCCCAGAACGTCGCGGCTTCCGCCGAAAGTACCTTGCCAAAAAGCGTAACTCAGCACAGCGACCGGTGATGCGTTAACGGAGTCGTCGCTCGGAACGATTGTCCTGCCTAGAATCGCGTTGACGCCGAGCGTAGAAAAATAATTGCCGGCGACGATTTCTCCGCCCACGTGGCCGACCAGGCCCTTTCCACTAAGTTTAAGGTCGGCAGGTCCAGCGAAGGCCGTCGCATCTGAGAATGCATTCACCTGCGCACGAAACTGCTCGAACAGCGGAATTGGAAATGAACAACCGACGCGATTTCCGCCACTGTCGCCGTTCAGGCAATCGCTGAACGAGCCATAGTGGCCATTGACTCGGAATTTGTGAGCCTGCCACCTTAGCATCACGATCTGCGAGGGGTTCTTAACTGGCATCGTTCGCAGCATGACGGCGTCAATCAAGCTGAAGATCGCGGTGTTGGCACCGATGCCGAGGGCGAGGGTGAGAACCGCGACGGCGGTAAAGCCGGGGGATTTGCGCAGCATGCGCAGGGCGTAGCGCAAGTCCTGAATCAGCGTTCCCATACTGTCTCCTCTCTCTGGGCCAAGGAGCACGCGGGAGCAATCGTATCGCAAGAGATACATATCACTCCAGCGCATCCGACGGTTCCGGGCGAGTGGTCGGCAACAGGAAATAATAGTGCGAATCGGCGAATGGAATTACTTCCGCATTGCCGTCATCCGGCAGGAATCCGGTTTTCGAGCGCAACGTCAATGAGTGACTTGGCCATTTATCAACAATTGGCATGAAGGAATCGCGGACCCCGAGAGCGAATCAGCTGAACCCGCCGAAGACGCGATCGCCCGGGTGGCAGTCTCCTTGACGGGAAAGGAGAGAGCGCGTACTCTCCTATTCCAGATAGGAGAGAGCTTTGACGAAACCGGTTGAACTCCCGCAGGGCACACTCGAGGTACTCATCCTCAAGGCGGTCTCGCTCGGTCCGCTGCATGGCTACGGCATCCTGCAGCGCATCCAGCAGATCTCCGGCGAGCGCCTCGAAATCCTGCAGGGTTCCTTCTACACCGCCATCTATCGTCTTGAGCGCCGGGGCTGGATCAAAGGCGAGTGGGGTGAATCGGAAAACAATCGCCGTGCCTGCTTTTACTCGCTCACCGCTGCCGGTACGCGTCAGCTCAAGGCCGAGACCGCCAAATGGACGGACATGGCCGCTGTCGTCGCCGGCATTCTCCGCAAGAAGGCGGGCGAGATATGAGTCTCCTCGTCGCAATTCGCAAGCTCTGGCACTCCATCGCGCCACGCACCCGCAGCGACGTCGAAGAAGAGTTTCGTTCTACCCTCGATGCCTACCAGGAAGATTTAATCCGCCAGGGCCTCACCGTAGAAGAAGCGCGCCGCAAAGCCCGCATCGACCTCGGCCAGCCCGCCGCCCAAAACGAAACTTACCGCGACGCCATCGGCCTCCGGCTCTTCGATGAGTTAGGCGGAGACATCCGCTACGGCCTTCGCGCCCTCCTCCGCAACCCTGGCTTCACCGCCGTCGCCGTGCTCTCGCTCGCGCTCGGCATCGGCGCCACCACGGCAATGTTCTCCCTCATCTACGCCGTTCTGCTGCACCCATTTCCCTACGCCAACGCCGACCGCATCATGAACCCCCACTTTGTCAAAACGCAACAGCCTGACGTGTTTCAGTCGTTTACCCTTAGCGAGACACAGTTGGATGACCTGCGCCTTGCAGCCCCGGTTGATTCGGTGCTTGGCTTCACGAAGGGGGATCTGGAGATCAGCAACGACGGGTTGCCGGAAGACATCCAAGGCGTGTACCTCACAGAGAATGCCGAGACGTTCCTTGGCGTGCGCCCCCTTTTTGGACGGATGATCGAGCCGTTCGATGCAGGCCGCCCGGTGGTTGTTCTCAACTACCGCTTCTGGCAGCGCTACTTCGGCGGCGATCCCCACGCCATCGGGCGAACGCTGGAGATGGATCACGCCCCGTACACGATCGTCGGGGTGATGCCGCGCAGCTTCGCATTCAATGACGTCGCCGGCGTCGGCGATGTTTATCTGCCGGCCAGTCTCATGGACGCTGTTGCCAACGGTCCCGCCCCCACCTACCTGCCGTGGATCAAGCTGCGGCCGCACGTCACAGTGGCCACCGCCAACGCGGCACTCGAGCCCATCGTGCGCGAGATCATGAAAATCCATTCCGAAGCCTCGTTGGCCTGGCATCTCGGGCTGCAGCCGATCATCGTGCCTTACCAGCAGGATCTAGGGCGTACGCTCGCGCTTCTGCTGGCCGGTGTCGTCCTTCTGCTCATCATCGGCTGCGCCAACTGCTCCATTCTTCTGCTGGCCCGGGGCCGCACGCGCCGGCATGAACTCGCGATCCGCACGGCGATCGGCGCCAGCCGCTGGCGCATCGTGCGCCAGTTGCTCGTCGAAGCGCTGGTCATCTCCTGCACGGGCGCCGTCCTGGGCGTGGCTGCGTCGTACTGGCTTGCCCGGCTTCCTCTGGTGCTGTCCCCGGACTCCTTTCCAGCCGAATCCGTCATCCGCATAAACGCTCCCATCCTCGCGTTTTCCGTCGCGCTCGCGCTGCTTTGCGGGATCCTCTTCGGTCTCGCCCCCGCCTTGCGTCTCTCGCGCAACGATCCTGCGCGCTCTCTCCCGGGCCGGCAGGCTGGCGTGGTCGCTGCTCCTGCAAGGCGTCGCTGGAGCGTTCTCATCGCGGCGCAGGTCGCGCTCACGCTTCTTCTTATGGCCACCGCGGGCACTGCCATCCGCGGCTTTCTGCGGCTCACGCAGATGCCCCTCGGCTACGATCCCGCCAACGTCATGGCGCTCGGCATCTCGCTGCACGTCGACAACCCGGCCGAGTGGAGCAGCCTTCAGTCGCGGGAAGCGCGCGCCGCGTATATCGAGCAGATCCGGGAGAAGATCGCATCCGTCCCCGGTGTTTCCACAGTCGCTGTCGGCGCCAATGCCACGCCGCCCGGTGCTGATGTTCAGACCTCGTTCGTCGTCGACAGAAGTGGCGATGGCGAGCAGCCGCAGGCTCGTGTGATGCTGGTCGGCCAGCGGTATTTTGACGCGCTCCGCATTCCGCTGCTGCAGGGTCGCCTTTGGAGTACGGATGAAAACAGCAGGGGAGACTTCATCGCCGTCGTCAATCGGACTTTCGCGACACGCTATCTCTCTTCGTCCAATGCCTTGGGCCGACAGCTACGCATTCCCGCTCTCCCCTTTCAGAATCGCTTCACGGCCAGCTCTGCGCAAAGCACCGACTGGCGTCAAATAATCGGCGTCGTCGGCGATGCGCGCAACGACGGCATCGGTCGCCCCGTCGTCCCCGCCATCTACCTTCCGTACACCACCCTGATGCGGCAATACGTGGACTTCTTCGTCCGCACCCAGGGCGATCCGCTCACCTACCTGCACTCCATCCGCGCCGCGGTCGCATCCGTCGCCTCCGACCAGCAGATCTCCAACGGCGCCTCCACCCTGATCGAAGCCATCGAGCACGACGCACTGTACAGCCGCCAGCGGCTCTTCTCCATCTTATTTGGCGTCTTCTCGGCCATGGCGCTCGGGCTCGCGCTGGTTGGCATTTTCAGCGTCGTCGCTTACAGCGTCGCGCAGCGCACTACAGAGTTCGGCATCCGATTGGCGCTGGGCTCCTCGCGCACGGAGATCCTGTGGGTCGCTACGCGCATCGCGCTCGTCAGCGCGGCTGCGGGCATCGTCATCGGTCTTGCATTTGATAGCTTTCTCGGCGCCGTCCTCGCCCACTGGATGCAAAGCGCCGTTGCCACAGGCAGTCTGTTCGCTGCCGCCGCGCTCCTCACTCTCAGCGCACTCCTCGCCTGCCTGTTGCCCGCCCGCCACGCCATCGCCGTCCCACCCGCCGAAGCTCTCCGCTACGAATAAAGAGTGGCCCATTTGACCAGAGCGCGGGTGCCCTGGTGCGGGAGTCACTTCAGGGTGATGCACCCATTGACAGGGTTTCGGCTGGATGGTTGTCAGCCCTTCCTGTGACCGGAGCCTGCAACTCATGGCAGGGACCCAATGCCGATTCGGTCGTTCATGGCGGAGTGTGTCCGCTGCTTGCAGCCAAGATAGATCAAATGTGCTGCAGAACATTTACGCTATGCGGAGCAGTTAAAGGAGGATGTTGAGTATCGACACGAATGGGCCGAGAAAGTGGGACTCGGCTTTGTTGTGCCCCGTGTGCCCCAATTAAACATCGTCTTGGACGAACAGCACGCGGCGTAGTTTGAACTGAACGGCCGAACACCATAAGCCCTTGTTTTGGCGTCGGTTAGCTACCAAGCTGTCTCCTCTACTTGTTCCCCGGTTGTGCCCCATGTTTTGGGGTGAACCCCTAACATGGTACAAATCATCCGGGCACATCTGACATTTCCTTCGACTGGCACTACCAAAAACTTAGTCTGGCCCATCACAGTATCCAGGTCGTCCGCCAAATCATTCTTCGCGCAACGCATGCACTGGATCCGCACTGGTCGATCGCAGTGCGGGAATCAGCGTGGCGACCGTAGCCGCCAAAATCAGCAACAAGCAGACAACGAGGTAGACCCACGGATCGTGCATATCTAGGACGAAATACGCATTCTTCATCAGCTTTGCCAGTCCGTGGGAAGCACCTAGTGTCAAACAGACACCGAGGAACAAACCACCGCAAATCGGCTTTGCGCCCGAACGCAATACAAGGTGAATGATCTGCGCCCTCATCGCGCCTAGCGCCATGCGAATTCCGAACTCTTTCGTTCTGTGGCCTACCGCGAACGCGGCGACACCGTAGGTGCCAATCACCGCTAGTACAATGGCTGCAATTCCCAAGAACAGGACCATCTCGGCGATCGCCCAAAATGCAGAAACGTCCCGATCCATCATCGCTTTCAGGGTTTCCGGCTCAGAAGTCTCGACGCCCCCCGAATTGTGGATGACTTCTGCGATCCCACGTGCGACTTCACGATAGTTTCCTTGGAATCGCACCAACAGGGAACCACTTCGCCCTTTTGGATTTTGAAGGCGGAAAAGCTGCGCACGATCTTGATCGCCGTATCGGGCGGACCTTGAGTTTCGGGATACGCCGATTACCCGCAGGGGCTCGGGAGCCTCGATCACTTTCTCCACAGGATCCTCACCCGGCCAAAACTCCCGCGCAAAGTTCTCGGACACGATGACTACGGACCCTACGCGATCAGTTGCAGAGTCTCCCTCCTCGAATGCCCGCCCTCGCACTATCGGTATTCCAAGCGTTTCAAAGAAGTTTGTGGACACGGAGTTCGTTGCAACCACGCGCCCGGTACCTGCGGCTTGGCCCGCAACTCTGACGTCTACCGAATCCTCCCTTTCCATCGGCATGAATTCTGCGAAACATACCGACACGACTCCTGGCACGCCCCGTAACCGCTCCCCGAGCATGCGGCGGAAAGCCCAACCGTCCGTGGTTGAGCCAATCCGTGCGGCGAGCACATGTTCGATCTCAAAACCCGGCCCGGCAGCAAACATCGCGTACTGGGCGCGGACGCAAACGGCAGAAGCGGCGAGTAAAACGAGACTCGACGCGATTTGTCCCGCAACTAGAAAGTCCAAAGTGCGCCAGCTCGTGACACCTTGTCCGAACAGACCCGCTCGGCTTTTGAGAGAGGCTGAAACATCTGCTCGTAGCGATTCTGCAGCTGGAGCTAGCACGGCCAAACAACCCGCCGTGAGAGTGATCGCCGCGAGGTAGGCAAATACCCCCCAGTCTGGTGTCAAAGAATAGGCGGGAGCAAATTCAACAAGCCCGACGATTATGCCCGGGACTATCCAGGCCAGATACGCGCCAACGGCGCCGCCCGCCGTTGCCAGGAGAACACCTTCTGTCAGAAGCATTCGCATTAACCGCCCCCGGCCAGCGCCGAGCGATATCCGAATCGCCATCTCGCGCTGCCGCGCAGCCGCCCGCGACAGCAGCAGCGAACTGACGTTGGCGCACGAAATCAGCAGAACCAGTGCGACCGCGCCCATAATCGAGAACACTACCCAAAGCACGCCACGTAGGTGCGGCTCCGCGATCAAGGAACCATCGGTCACAATCAAAGTGGTTCTACGTCCTGGGTACAAGCGATCCTGCTGTTGCGCAAAGAGATCGAGCTCCGCCCTAACGTTAGCCCGCCTGCGCGCGAAATGCTAGGTAGTCCGCGACGGATATCGAACCGAAACGGGCGGCCTTTGAATCATATCCGGCGAATACTTGAACAAAGCTTCCCGGATCGTTCTCAGCACGAGGCTTGAACCAGTTGCCATCGATCATCGTGAATATTGCTGCATTCAATCCAATTCCGGCCGTCAGCGCGAGGATCACAGTGAGCGTGAGCAAAGGCGCTCGACTGGCCCTCTGCAACGCGTAGCGCAAATCCTGCCAGACCGCTCCCATCCCGGTGCACCTCCTCCTCCGATCTGAGCAAGCTTGATGCCGTACTAGGTTAGCCGAAAGGGTCTGAAATTATGGGGGTTATGTAGCGTACGCTCTGTGGATGCTCTGAGCAGTTGACCGCTGGCAGAACGCACTGTCCCTAAATCGGTCATCCATGAACAACATGTATTCTGCCGCTCGCGTTGCGACTATGCTGCACGCGTCGTTTCTCAGCGATGAAGCAGTCGAACAAGACCCTCGATAGCTTCACTATGGAGCCAGCGATAATCCGCGCAGGAGTCTCATCTGTTTCAATCCTGTCACTGACCTATCTTAGATGCGCAATCCGAATCGTGCCACTAGATTGTTGCATAATGCTCGTCATTGGAGCTGCCGTTCCGGTATATCGAAATCTTTTCCCAGTTGCTTCCGGTTCCCGCGCAGTCGTCACTCGGTAAGCAACGAAGGTTCAGAAAGTCGCCGCTGATGCCTCGGCCCCGCTCACTCTCCGGAACAAGTTCATTTATGACTTCGGTCAACAGCTTTGAATCAATTGATTTCGCTGTCTGGTCGGCAGATTTGATGGGACTCGTCGGTTTCTGAGGACTGATGAAAAGCTCGCAAAATTGACCATTTTTGCCATAACTGGCGGATACTACGAGACCAGGCCTCACCAAGAAAGTCTCAGAGACCGGTGGGCCATAACGCTGGCGCATGGTCTCACCCGCCTTGCCCGGAAAGCCGCTTTGCACCATAAAAACAAGCAGACCACGCTGAGGCGTAGCCACATACCCACCCTCCCCGTTTCTAGAGACTGTGAGAGTTTTGTACCACACCATCAGAGACAGTGCTCCTGCGAAGTTGGAGTGGTGGAACTCAGAGCTTGGTAAACGCTAGTCGCTTTACCGAAAGCGCGCCAGAGCGCCCTGCTCCCGTCATCCCCTTCGGAGGAAGCGCGCTTCCGGTAAAGCACTAAGACTTATCGGGTACTGTCACGCACGGCTGGGGGGAGGGCGAGGTAGTTCTGGCGATGATCGACGTGGTACCAGGAGTGCTTCGCCTCAACTCTGAGTGAGTGCACTCGCCCATCAAGTGAGGGCGGTGTGAATTCGAGGCTGTACTGGTGTCGAACTAGCTGTGTAATTTCAGCGTAGGTTCGAACCAATTCCTTTGAGTTCTTTGGGAAATAGACGCGGCCACCCGTGGCCTCGGACAGCTGGCGCAGAGATTGATCAGCTTCAGCAAATACTTCTTTGACGTACTTGCGATCTTCACGCTCATCAGGGGACAGTTTCCTTCCTTTAGTCGGTTTCCGCAGGTCTCCCGCCACCGAAACGGCCAAAATGCGCACGTCGGAACTCTTGATTTTTTGCTGAATGATCTGCCAGTTCGCTGCAGGTGAAGTGTCGACGCCGCTTGAGAGAAGGACAATTGTTTTCTTTCCCCGGAGACGGGCTAGCCAGTCAAGCGTTGCCGCGACGCTGGAGGCTAGATTCAATTCGCCAAAGCCGGCCATGAAATTCATGCCGCGAAGTGCGGCTAGGGCTTCAGATTTGTCGCTGGTGAAGTCGGCTACCAGGTCCGGGGATCTCGAATAGCTAACAATCGCCACCCGGTCTACGGGCGAGATGCTGGCCAGGAGCGTGTCTGCAGCCTGGAACTCATTCTTCTTCAGAAAGAGTGCCGCAGGACCACACTCCAGCAAGAGAACCACTTGTGCCGGTTCTTCAATCGAAAGAAAGCTAGTTACTGGTTGTTCCACACCATCGTCGAAGACGCGAAAATCCTCGCGGCGTAGCCCCCTGATGAAGGTACCGTGCAGGCCAGTCACTGTGACACCGATATTGACTCTGTCCACATTGACGTGGATGGCGTTGTCCGAAGAACGCGTTTGGTTGGTGTCCTGGGCGCGGACGGGGGCGGGCCCACCCACTAGAAGCAGGCCCAAGACATAATAAGCAACGCCCTCGTACCATGCCATCGCGGTTAAAGATTAGCGGATATTCTTCGCAGCCGGAACCTCACGTCCTTCAGTGTTTCCAGGAAAAACAATCGTCGGCTGGCATCTACCAGGTATCTATCGACAGCACGGCATCCTCCGGTATCGCAATCGGTTTCAACACGGGCGGAAGGAATCCTAAGGCCCAGGGTGGCTAGGAACTGGTTGCCACGCTTGCAGTTGGTTTCGCCTTTCGAATTTGTTCATATTTTTGCGTAAAGGATTCCAGCATCATCTGCATTGCATGACGCAAGAGTTTGGGATTCTCGGCAAACTGCTGATTGGCGACTAAGGTTGATCGGATCGCATAGATTGGGCCAGTGTTTGGCTTGTCACTGAGCGCCTGGAGGTATTGGTCGCGAGTCCAATTCTGATCCAGCCCCTGTTGCAACATGATAGTTGCTTGCTCATATGCGGATGCCCGCATCTCGCGATTCTTAAGGATAACTCTCACCCAGTCGGGTTGTCCGAAACTTTCCCCATTGGCCCAAACTCCCGCGATGACTTCGATCTTGTCAGGGAGAGGACTGCCGGCCACATGAGAGAGATACTGGGAGATGCTCGCACCCGGCTCGATGGGCAGTTCATCTTGTAGCAGCGCATCCCAGACCGTCCTCGATAGCTCCTTGCTTTCCGACGAGGAAGAAAGTCTCAGGACGCAGGCTGTTACAATCTTGCCGGTGAGATTCGTCACCTTATACTTCGGTCCTCCTTCTCCGATGGCCTGAATCTCGATCTGAAATCTAGGCCGCTCAACAGTCTGCGATTGCCCAGGAACTGCTGACGAGACCAGAATTCCCGCGTTTAAGACGCTCAAAGCAGCGCAAAGTATTTTCATCGAAATACCCAATAACCCGGAAACATACCACCCCTTTGCTGCTCGGAGCCAGCACTTCCAACTTCTAGCCGGGCCAACTCCTGATTAGCCGTAACCGGTAAAGTCAAATACTGGGAGCCAAGTTACCGGTAACGCTAATCAGGAGTTTGCCGGAACCATTCCCTTTCTATGGCAACTCCCCCAAGTAAGGGAAGGCGTACCAAGCGAGCCACACGAACAGCATCCAGTGAAGGAACAAGTTCTTTTTGAACGACGCCCGCTTTCGAAATGCTGCAAACAGCGACACGAGAAGTGTGGCCCAGATGATATTCGCTATGCCTACAAGCCTCACATACCGGATGCCTTCAAACTCCACGCCCCACTTCCAGCCAGCAACGAACCAAACCACATTTGACAGGATGCTGATTCCAAGCAACCAATAAGTCCTCTGTGGCACAATTTCTCGACCGCGAAATAGGCTCGGATTCCACGCAAAGAAAAGTAAAACCGGGACGATCACTGCACCGACGTGAACGAGAAATGCAGGAACGACAACGAGCAGCGGCATCGGAGACAGGGGTTTGGGCTCTCGCGCAGAAAGGCTAATCATGGCAGGGACCGACAAGCAGATTCCCGCCATGAGTGTCAGCGTCGCGCTATCAATCGAGTCGAGATAGCCAGTCGGCGTAGTCTGAGCAACGGAACTAGCCTCATCCCTTCGCCGTTTTTCTTCGATATCCATTTGCCACACCCTGCGTGGAGCCACTCAAAATTCCATTGTATGGCAACATGCTTGATAAACGCGGTAGTCGGAAAAGCGAAGCGCACTTCACATTTCCGGCGATCCGGCTAACTGGGTAGGGGTATGCGTTGTTTATCACCCGGTAGCAGAGAATCGGAAGGGCCTGGACGGTTCTTTACGACGGGAATACGATTTGTTCTGGAGGTTGCAATTGCGCTCTTTATCCTTGGCTGCCGTTTTTTTGGCAGTAATGCCATTTGCGCTAGGAAATATCGATAGTCCGTTCCTTCATATCACAGTGATGGGGAATGACTCGAATTTGCGCGTGACTGGAAAGAATATATCGCGTAGTCCAATCGTCGCCTATGTAGTATTTGCTGAGCACGGCCATTCGCGGGTCGTGTGGAAGAGTGTGTTTAGTGTGGGCGAGTCATTGAAACCGGGGAAAAATGTCGAGCTAGGAAATGTTCCGCTAGGTTTAGCTTCGGAGCGCGTCAACTTCTTCGTTGACTACGTCCGACTAGCCGATGGCACCGAGTGGGGCGACTCCACAACGGAAGAAGCAAAGGAATTAGCTGCTCGTTACCAGAAGTAATTGCGGCCTCCGCTTCAAGTCACTCGGGAGCAACGACTGGGATTGTCGCCGAATCCCCAGATGTTTGCCCAAGATTCTCCGAGGTGCGTCTCCCGTAGCAACCGCTGGCGAGATCCTACCGACGGAAGGTGAGGTCGAGGGTTTCGACGGCGGGGGCCGAGACGTCGTGGAAGATCACGCGGCGTTCATGCTCGGTTTGGCTTTTTCGTACGGCGTAGAGCGAGATGCCCCAGACGAAGAACAGGATAACGATTAGTTCTTCGAATGGAAAGGGGCTATCGAATGCCTCGCGTTCCAGTGCGGGAACGACTGCCGAAAAACCGTAAAACCCTAAAACACACACGATAAACAGCACGATGCTGGATTGCTTAAATGGGGCCGCGTTGCACGTGAAGGGAATTTTTCTAAAGTCCAGCAAAAGCGTTTCGATCAGCAACAGCTCCATCGTCGATACAACGATCGTGTGCACCGCCGCCGAGGGTTTGGTTGCGATATTCGGATCAGCGCCAGAATCGAGCAAGACCTTCACCACCCAATGCTGAGCAGCGCGATGAGACGACAGTGCCGCATGCAGCGCGGCCCGAGCCGGGGCTTTTTCTTTCGCTATTGCCATCCTGACATAGCCGAGAACCGAAGAGTTCGCGGCGAACCTTCCAGATCGGGCTGCCTGATCCGGACCAACTTTTCGCACATCCTTTATATGTATGCCGCATGTGCTCAGCTTCTAAATTTTCTCGAAGTTGCTTGAACGATTTAAAGCTGGTCACATTTCTTCGTAAAGCTTCCGCCAAGAGCCGCAGGGTTCTCGAATCTCGCTTGCTTCCTGATCATTTGAAGGAATTTGCCTTTTGTTTTGTCTCCACCAAGCATAATACTCAGTCATCTCATCTGCGGCTACGCCGAGGAGCCCTCGGCCACTCTTCAACGTATTCAGCAGCGCAAAGAATTCGTTGAATTTTGTCTCGTCAAAGTCTTCTGCCGCCATCTCCTCAATGATCGAGAGGAGTTTTTCCCTCATTGTAGCGGGCTCCAGGGGAAATGCTTTACCTTCAAGGTCTGTCCGAAGGTGTTAAACCTAGAGTCCAAATGTGGAACCATCCTGACCGGCACTTTTGCATCTCCGAAATGAAGGGTGTGAGCATCGAATCGAAGGAAGTCACCTCCATTTTGGGCAGCTTTATAGCCGATGCTAAATCCAGGTCCAGCTTTGTTTGCGTCATACAGGAAAGCTTGGAAGCTTCCTTCGGCAGCGATCTGGCTCACAGATGACGGTCCCTTGAGTCCGATGGCGGTTCCGGCTAATTGCCCCAGAGCGCGCGGGTCTCCCGAGACGAGCCGGGAACCCCAAGCCGAGGTCGCATCGTAGATCTGCATTTGAGCCATGATATCACCGCCATAACCAGTCCCGGGCGATGGCAGTGCGGAGGCCAGGAACATCAAACCTCTTAGGGTGTTGATGGGATGACGCACCGTAGAGTACAAGGCGCCGCCGGTTGTGTCCCACAATCCATTTGCTTCATTCAAAGTGCAAGAGCCACTGCACTTATCTGCCAGCCGAGCGACCAAGGCGTTCCTTCCTGAAGATTCGGCTCAGAGGGGCCGGCGGAGCTGTAGGTGAGAACGGCTGAACCGTCTAACCCCGAAAAAGCTGCCTAAAACCGGGCCTAGTTGGACCAACGTTGGACCCAAAGCCCCGACTCGCATTCTGCCGAGCCGGGGCTCTTTCTTTCGCTACTGCCATCCTGACATAGCCGAGAACCGAAGGGTTCGCTGCGAACTTTCCACAACGCCGTCATGCGGCGTCCGACGTTATGCGGGCGCTGCCGATGCGGCTTGGCCACGGGATACGGGATGCACGTGAACGGCGCCGGACGCTACATAATTCCAGTCAGAGGGTCTGGCACGCCACAGGTCTCACGAGCGAGTACTGGAAGCAACTTTTCCGGTGGCGCGTTTATGAGGCGGTACGGGAAATCGCTTCTTGAAGCGTCTGAAGCGATTGAGCGATTGAAGCGAAGCGCCCAAAATCGTTAATTATTATAGGAATTAGGCGCCAGGTGTGTGACATTCATTCTTCAGGGGAAGCCGCGTCACTCTTTCTCGAGAGCGTTTCTCAGCGAGTTGGGCAACGGGTTCCCGCAACAAAACGTAAGCAATCAAGGCGGCCGACGCAATCGCTTCCCCAGCACTGGTGACAAGACATCGCAGCGGGACGCGATGAACATGCAGCGGCAGGTAATGAGCAAATCCGGCAAATCCAAGTAAGCCGTATGCAATTAAAGAAGCGCGTGTCCCAATCCGATATGCGGCGAGCGCCAAGACTGGAAGTACCAACCATGCCATAAGAACGAGAGTGGGATTAAACCACACCGGCCCAGGGTACAAATCCAATCGGAATGCGTTGTCCGCAAAGTGTATTGCGGAAGTGAGCAGCGTTGCGCCTAACAAGAAAACAATCGCTCGGCGCTCGGGAGACGCAGAGGAAGTAAACGAATATGCCATGCAGTCTTAGAAAGGTTGCATGGTTTTGCGTCCCGGTCGAGTGGTCATTGCTCCCGCAATCTCACATTCCGACGATCAAGATCAACTGATCGGCATCATCCCGGAATCATGACCGCCATCACCCCGGAACGGGTGATCGGCATGTCCCGGAACACTGATCGGCATGGTCCGGAATCCCCAACAGCTCACAAGGAACTTTCTGTCTCTTCTATCGTCTATAACACCAAGCGGGTTGGTCGTAAAACTGGGAGCTACTCACATGCCCAATTTCTGGCGTTATGTTCGATTTGGCTTTCGACTCCTCACCAAAGATCCTGGCTTCACTGCAGTCGCTCTCCTGGCGCTGACACTCGGTATCGGAGCCAACACTGCTATTTTCAGCGTGATTTATGCCGCCTTGCTCGCTGCCATGCCCTATCCCAATCCGAATCAGCTTTCATGGTCTGGTCGCATGTCAATGGTCACAATAATGGCGTCTCCGCTGGAGATTTTCTCGATTGGAAACAGCAAAACACCGTTGATTCGCGAGAAGTTGTCTAAACCTGTTGCAACGCTTTCTCGATTCGCTGTTCACTCCAATCTTCTTCGAAGGCTTTTGCCAAAAGCCTGAGAGCTTCTCGACCCTGTTGAAGTTGTCCGTCGTCCGGCTTCAGCCGGACGAGAAAAATATTCTTTCGATGAAAGTTACTCCAGTAGTGATCGGCTTGCTCCCAAGCAATCATAACTCGTGGATCCTCGCCTTTGTTAGTCCAATCCCGGAAACGTCGCCAAAATTCATCTTCCAGAATCGCAGCTTCCGCCGCTCGCCTCAACGTACTTGCGATCTCCATCCTCGTAGCCGCATCAAGTTTTACCATGGTTGCCAATGCTCCAGTTTGAACCAATTACTCCCCATCCCCTTCGCTGCTTCCCAGATGTTCCACCCACCAGGAATCCTTTTAATGTATACGTCGAGATGAAGACCGGATCCACCTTTCCAGGACCCGCTTTCGATTCCAATCCGGCTACCTCTTGTTGGTGTGTTGAGTATATTAAGCCCGCCTCCGCCAGTCTTATTTGCGCCAATTTGCACATTTTTCGCGGCGTACGCAAATGTTGCCGCCGTTCCTACGAATTGACCCACGGCCCGGGGATCACCTGAAGCGACCCGCGAGCCCCAAGCCGACGCAGCATCGTAGATCTGCATCTGGGCCATGATGCTCCCACCATAACCAGAACCGGAAGGCGACGGCAGCGCGGACGCCAAGAACATCAGGCCTCCAAGAGTGTTTACGGGATGACGTACCGCAGTATATAAGCCGCCTCCGGTTACGTCCCACACTCCCTTTGTTTCATTCCAGGCGTAAGAACTGCTTGCACTAATCTGCCAGGCAACCGACCAAGCTAGTGGGTTATTTGGGTCACCGAAAAAGAAGGATCCAACGCTGCTTTCGCCACCTAGGGGGCCGGCAGAGCTGTAGATGAGCGATTGTGCGGAGGCGTCCACGCTAGAATAGTCGGTGTTCGCATAACCCCAGGCGGGGTTGCCATTGTTGCCGCTACCTGCGGAGAATCGGAAAAGGAAAAGAACACCCGGAAGGGCCTGAAACGCCTGATTCTCCGCAGTCGCCGAACGAGCTGTACTCGCCGTTGACGAAATTTCGGTGGGCCGTCCATTGCAGAATGACGAGCCGGTCCGGATCTCGTACGGGTAGCGAGCGAAGCATCACCGCATCAACCAAACTGAAAATCGCAGTGTTCGCGCCAATTCCCAGCGCCAGCGTGATGATAGCAACCGCAGTGAAGCCGGGTGCTTTGAACAGCATGCGCAGGCCATACCGAATGTCCGGAATCAGCATTTCGAGACTGTCTCCTGTCTCGAGGGCAAGGACCAGGACCAATCGTAGCGCAAGAAATGTGTCCATCCAACTGTTGTGGCGGTTCTGCGGTTCTGGACGTGTGGCAACCCTTACCTAATCGCGTTACGTCAGAGTTGCTCGGGAAGAACCTGCCCCCTGCGGGAACGTCTGAGACAAGGCCACTTTCATGGACAAGCGTAGGATTAGAAGGTCGAGAGTGCCCTGGAGCAGTTCCAGGCGATTCCTTGCTTCTTGGGTAGACATTTCACCGCAGCATGCCAGTGCTCGGGTAAGATGTCAACCCAAAAAAGAGATGTGAGCCACCTGCCCTGTTCCGCCGCCCCGATTTTCACGTGTTTTCAGTAATGTGCACTGCTCTCGGTAGCGCCGAGATACCCTCATTTGCAGGTTAGAGTGCACGTAGACTACTTGACAATTCTGCTTCTCGGCGCTATATGTCGATACGCTAGGTGTCGTAATGACCCAAGGAAAAGCCGAGTACATGGGACTCTAGACTTGCTCATCTTGAAGATCGTGGCCCTCGGTCCGAACCACGGCTACGCGATCGCGCAACGCCTGCAGCAAATATCGAAAGACTTCTTTCAGGTCCATCAGGGCTCCCTCTACCCCGCGCTTCACCGACTTGAAGGTCGCGGCTGGCTCGAAGCCGAATGGAAAGACACTGAAACGGGGAGGGACGCGAAGTTCTACACGCTCACCAGAAAGGGCCGGAAACACTTGGAAGCCGAAGTGGTCCATTGGGAACGGCTCACTGAAGCAGTCGCTCTCGTTCTTCGCACCGTCGAATAGGAGGTTCACCCATGCACTGGGTCCGTCGTCCGTTTCACAAATCTCGCACCGAAAAGCATCTCGACAAAGAACTGCGCTTCCATCTTGAACAACAGATCGCCGATTATGTGGCCGCAGGTCTGAGTGCCGATGAAGCCCGGCGGCGCGCTCAGCTCGAATTCGGGGGACTTGAACGCGTCAAAGAGGAAGTCCGCGACGCCTGGTGGGAAACCCGCCTCGATAATCTTCTCCGCGACTTCCTCTACGCCTTCCGCGTTCTCCGCAGGGACCACAGCTTTTCCCTGACAGCCATCTTTGCTCTGGCGCTCGGCATCGGTTCTTGCACAATTGTCTTCAGCGTCGTCTACAGTGCACTGTTCGATGCGCTGCCTTACAAATACTTCGGCAGGTCTGTTGTCGTGAAGATGCACGATATAGGAAATGTTAGCGGCCTGGGAGACCGCAAGTACTTCTCTCCAGAAGAGGTTCACGCCTTCCGGAAACAGAATCACGTGTTTGAAGACATCATCGTTTATCAAGGCTTTCGCCCCTCGTACGACAACGGCCACTTCATTCGTAATTTTTCGCGGGGCATGGTGGTAACGACGAATACGTTCGATTACCTTGGCGTCCCTCCTCTCCTTGGCCGCACCGTCTCGGAGGAAGATGGAAGCCGTAACGCTCCGCCCGTGTTCGTGATGAATTACCGGCTCTGGCAACGAGAATTCGGTGGCGATCCAAAGATCTTGAATACGACGTTTATCCTCAACGGCAAGCCTACAACCCTCGTAGGAATCATGCCCTTGCAGTTCAACGCTTTTGGCACGAACTTTTGGGAACCTTTCAGTCCCGACCAGGTCCGTGGCTCTTTGATGGGACGGCTTAGGCCAGGTGTTAGCGTACAGACTGCCGCGGCAGACCTCGATGCTATCGCGCACCGCATGCACAAGGCGAACCCGGGTGGAATTTTCGCGGAAGATAAGTTCGCGATCGTCCCCGAGACGTTGCTCGACAGTCTCATCGGGGACTTTAAGAAAACACTCTATGCCTTGCTCGGTGCTGTCCTGCTGCTGCTTCTGATCGCCTGCAGTAATGTTGCGAACCTTTTCTTGGCCCGTGCCACCGCCCGCCAAAGGGAAATAGCCATGCGCGCCACGCTGGGAGCAACCCGTGGCCGCCTCATCCGGCAGCTCCTGGTGGAAAGTTCTGTTCTCGCATCGACCGCCTCCGTAGCTGGCTGCGTGCTGGCGTATTTCGGTTTGAAGGTAGTCGTCGTACTGATTCCTGCCGGTACTCTCCCCGAGGAAACAGTGATTCGTATGCATATGCCGGTCCTTTTTCTGTCACTGGGCTTAACTATCTTAACGACAATCCTCTGCGGCCTTGCGCCCGCGCTCCACGTCCTGCGGGGAGAATTGCAACCGCGTCTGGCGGGCAGTGGCAAGGCGACTGGCGGGGCATTGGGGCATGGCGAGCTTCGCGCCGTTCTCGTGGTCGGCGAAGTTGCGCTGTCTCTCGTACTGCTGACTGGTGCTGGCCTTTTGATGCGCAGCTTCTTCGTTCTCACGCGTGTGGACCTCGGGTTCGACCCCCAAAATGTTGTCTACTTTCAGCTCAACCTGTCCCCTTCATATTTTTTTAAATGGGGTGACACGGCTTCTATAAAAAACTCACTCGAAAAGAAAAATGCGTTGACACGCCAACTCCTCGCTCGGATGCAGGCCCTCCCAGGTGTGACCTCCGTTTCCGAACTCAATAACCTCCCACCACTAACGTCTGAGGCAAGCGACACTATTATTCCCGGCAAGCCTCACGCAGAACGCTGGGAGACCACAATTGACGAGTGCAGCGAAGGCTACTTCCAAACACTCGGGCTGCCATTGCTTCGCGGCAGGTTTCTCTCAGTAGACGATGTGAGCTCGGCACGACATGTGGCAGTCGTAAACGAAAACTTTGCTCGCAGGTACTTTCCGAACGAAGACGCCGTTGGCCACAAGGTCAAATTTGCGAATCTTGACCTCCCTTTTGTTGAGACCCCGCATAACATCTATTTCGAAATCGTCGGGATTGTGCGCGATTTCAAAACCCGCGACTACGTCAATCCGTCGTGGCAGACTGTTCCGCAAGCGTTTATGCCCTATAGCGTTGCGGGATACAGCTGGCGATCGTTCATGGCGAGGTCCGCCGCGGATCCAAACTTACTCTTAAAAGATTTTGGCCAGGAACTTCGAGATCTCGATCCAAGTGTGGAGATCGCCGAGTCCGGTACGCTGGAATCATCGCTGCACAAATTCTACCGCGGGCCACAATTTGAACTCGTAACAGTCGCATCTTTTGCGGGAATTGGTCTGACCCTTGTGCTTATCGGCATATTCAGCGTAATGGCTTACACTGTTGCACTACGCACACATGAGATTGGCGTTCGCGTGGCTCTCGGAGCACAGCAGACCAATATTCTACGTCTTGTGCTCTTAAGTGGCTTCCGTCTGGTAGCGATAGGCGTTCTTATTGGTCTCCTTGCCAGTTACGAACTTACGCGCTTCCTGGCCAGTCAAATTTCGGGTGTTTCCGCCACTGATCCATTGACATTTGCTGCCGTCGTAACGGTTATCGTTCTCGTGGCCCTCGCCGCCTGCTTACTTCCCGCGCGCCGTGCCGCCGCAGTCGATCCACTTGTCGCACTACGTTACGAATGACTCTGCGGCGCGCTCGAACCAACAGAGAGGAGAGTGGCACGAATCCGCAAGTTGTTGTAAATTAAAGGTCTACTTGCCCGTTCCCCGGTAGCTCAATGGTAGAGCATTCGGCTGTTAACCTAATGCTCATTCGTTGATTCTGCACCGTTTAACCCCGAAAAAGCTGCCTAAAACCGGGCCTAGTTGGACCCAATGTTGGACCCAAGAAGATGGCCCCGACTCGCATTCTGCCGAGCCGGGGCTTTTTCTTTCGCTACTGCTGTCCACACGGGGGTTCCCGCAATCACTTCCAATTGGCCAACCATTCGTCCCGAATCGGCGGCTTGGCTGCGGGCCGTAACTTCCCAGATCTCCGTCAGCCTCGCACCAGGTGAGGCGGCCAAAGCAAAGGGTACACGTCGCATCGAGACAACCCTCCGGTCGTCCAGACCGCGCAGTCGCTTCCCATTGGCCAACCATTCGTCCTGGTAACTTTCGATGTCCAAGTGCCGAGATTTTAATCTCCGGCGCGACTCTGGACTCCTGCGAGCTATTGGGGAGGGCTGCTGTGGCTCCTGCGGTCGATGCAACCTTGAATCAGAAGCTTGGGGTCTGGTGGTTGAGGCACAACAAGGAAAGGGTTTTCGGCACTGCTCACGATCTGCTCAAGGAAATCCCTCAGCGTTCCGGGACCAGTGCTAGGGAATCCTGAGAGTCCTTCCCGCCGTTCCAATTCCTTCATGTAGTCGGCATCCAAGGCAACGTCGCCGGGCATTTTCTCTTTCAACCTCAAACCGCCGGGACCGAGGTAAAGGAACGCGTCAACGTAATCTTCTATTGGTCGCTGAAGGCCCTTGGGGAACGCCGCGTGGACCTTACAGTCTTTATCAATCATCGTCGGCGCTGGGAGAAAGTGAGACAAGTCCAAGCCACCCAGCCAGGTGCCCTTGGCGCGAGTAAGCGATGGAACGGGCCACGCGGCAAAGGGGCTGCTGGAAAGAGTCGGTGAGTCCGCGCCGAAGATGCCAAGGTCGGAGATGACGAAGGTTACGCTTGGATAGTCTTTTTCATAAATGGAAACGGCGCTGCGAGCACCGTGAAAAAGGTGGAAAGTACCGAACAGAATCAGAGCCTTGCGATGCTTTGAGAGGACCTCTTTTTCCATGACAGAAGCAATCGTGACATCGCGGTCGCCGAATTTCCCTGCGTCCTCGGGTCCCTTGATTTGGTCCCAATCAATAGGAGGATCGCCTGCCAGCACGCGGAGGCGCTTTCCTACCGGGAGCTTCTGGTTGATCGCCAACACGAGAGGGAAGAATTGCTCGAAGAAGGCCCAAGTTCCACAGGTTGTCTGCGTCGTATTTCGCCATACCTTCCGGACCTCCGCGAACGGCACATTCTCTCCGGCGATGTAGCGATCCAGAATGGGCTGGTACAGCGAATTGCCGCACTCGACCTCTATATCGTTTACTTTCTCCGAAAACGCGGGGTTGCGGACTAGCGAGAGAATGAAATGATCCTCGTCTTCCATTCCATGACCTTCCGGCATACCGACGACCTCGTACTTGTCGAAGGCGGCAAGGATGGCGGGTATAGCAGGTTCCGGAATTGGATCCACGCCAGCTGGCTTGGATTGTTGTGTTTGGGCGCAGCTTATCGACGGGATCAGTGCCATTAGGAACAGCAACGGGGCGCAGAATAAACGAACGACTCGACACAAGTCGGGCCTTTCGAACCGCGCCTTGGAAGGGGTTTCGCCCACTGTCTGGTTTTTCATCTGGAGTGCTCCTATCCTGACTGCCGAACGGGAAGTTACTAAGGTTTTGAGGGCGTCCATTCGACTTCTATTAGCTCATCGTCGAGCGAACGCATTGACAGACGTTCCCGAGCACTGTCAGCGCCTTGGCGGTTTGCGAAAGCGCTTGCAACAACTGAGAGACGGGAATATCCATCGACCCAATCCGAGTGTTGCGCCAGGACCCAACTTTTGAATTCGTCTTTCAATTTGGGGAGATCGTAGCGGGAGCCCACGGAGGAAAACACCTTATTCAGCACGACAGTTTTGCCTCCCCAGCGTGGGTTTGGCGTATAAAAAATACCCACGCTCCAATAGACTGTGTGCGTGCTAAAGTCCTGCGACTTTTCTGTTTTCGACGCGCCAGCTCTGTCCGAGCCACCCGATGAGTTAACTCCGACCGCCCGCGTGATCGCCCTTGTCGATATCGAGGGGTCAGATTCAGCCGCCTGCAAGTCGCTGGATTTTGCCTCCTCAGCAGGTTTCTCGGCGTGATCGATGACGAGAACCTCTACCGGGCCTTTTTGCGGCTCCAGTTTTAAGCCAAGCTGCTCCTGAATCGCCGTGAAGAGAGAAAAGCCAAAATCGGGTGGTGGACTGTTGTCAGTTCTTTGCTGGCTTCCTGTCGGAGCTTGGTTCGTATCTGGCATCCACTGCAGGGTGAAATCATACTTGCCCGTCAGTCCGGTCTTATCCAGAACGAAGCGGCCCAATTGTTGAGACAACATCTGCACCAGGTCTGCGATAGGAATCCCTTGACCTGTTAGCTGGCCTCTTCGGATGCTCATGACGTCGCCGTGACCTTCGCCATACAGGTCTTTTATTCCATTGGGATAGGTATCACCGGGTCTTGCGTCTTGGAGTTTGGGGCCGTTCTTGGCGATGACCAGCGCATAAACTGGCAGCTCCCTAGTTTCGCGGTGGATTGACAGCTTGAAGCCGTTCGCAAAAAGCGCTTGAAGCATGCGGTTCCGCTCAGTTTCGCGCTGATCGGGGCCAAGCTTGGCCAACTCGTCGGCTACAGATTTGTCCATTTTCGCTTCAATGGCGTATTTTTCAGAGTTGAGCCAGTAGGGTGCTCCTGAGATTTGATTGTCCTGGACTCCGTATGCATCACGTATGAGCGTCTGCAGGGTGGCGCCAGTTGCGGTGTACTGGTCTGGCGAGAACCAGCCTATCCCTCCGTCGACAGATTCGCTAGGTTTGATCGAGGCGGCCTGGAACACAGGCGTCATGGCGGCTGTGTTTTGGTCCTGCGACTTAGCAAAGCTTTGCGTTGTATTGAGCAGGCCTAACACCATCGGCAAGGCCAGCGCCATCACTCCGACCGTTGCCAGGAAGAGTTTTCTCCAGATGTTCAGAGTTTCTCCAACATGGTTCCCCATAATCCGCTCCACCCGTTTCTTGAGATTGTTGCGGGTTACACCGACCACGCAGATCAACGGTGACTCCACATAGAATTCGCAAACCTTGAGGATGCCTTCGGCGTAGACGTGCGGTTCACTGCCGAGCCGCAGAACATCTTCGTCGCAGGCTCGCTCGCGCTCCTCCACCAGCCGCGCACCGATCCACCATACAAGCGGATGAAACCAGAAGACCGCCTCTACGATCATGTGGAGCGCTGCCGTAAAATTGTCGCGTCGGCGGACGTGGCACAGCTCGTGGGTAAGCACGGCCTGAAGTTGAGGCTTCGTCAGGCGTTCTATGATGCCCGCGGGCAACAGCAGAACCTGGCGCAGCAAACCGACCACGCCGGGTTCCAGCAGGCCCGCAGAAGAGCGCACCTCGACCGTTGCAGGAATCGGCAGAGGAGTGCTTGCGCGCACAGCCGCTCGGATGCCAAGCCAAGACTTAAACCGCACCAGCGCGATTACGCCAAACCCGCACACCCACAGGCCGAGGATTGCGATTGGGAGCCAATGGGTACTGCCTGGCGTAGACGGCACGAACGACACGGGGTCAGTAAATGGCTGGGTGATTCGCACCACTGTGAACGAGACAGCTTGTGTCGCAATCTTCTTCGCGGTCGGCACCAATTCCAGATGGCTGCCGAGGCTCATCAGCAGGGAGAATGGGACCAGGAACTTTAACGACGCACTCAGCCACAAACAATAACGGATTTGGGCCCGGTTCTTGCGGCACGCGATTGCCAGCAGTCCTGCCGCAACTGCGAACAACGTCGATTGCCACAGATGGTTCGTCAGTTCCCCGATCATTTCGTTTTACGCCTCCTTTCTGCTTTATGTTGCACCTCAAGCTTTGCGATCATCTTCTCCAGCTCGCGAACATCGCCGCGTGTAAGCTTCCCGGCCTCGGCAAGCTGCGCCATCATGGGCAGGGCCCGCCCTCCGAAGAAACTCAGAATCTGGTCGAGTAGCTGATGCCGCGTTACGTCCCGGGGCACGATCGGCTCGAAAATATGAGCATTGCTGATCTTGCGGATGCGACAGACTGCTTTCTTCGCTTCCAGGCGGTACACGGTTGTCTGGATGGTGGTGTAGGCGGGGCGAGGCTCGGGAAAAGCCTCTTGAATCTCCCGAATGGACGCCTTTCCCTGAGCCCATAGGGCTTCCAGGATTTGAAGTTCGAGCTTGGATAGTTTCGGCGGGGCCATTTAGATCTCCTATTCCTTGTCTGTATCTACTACTATGTAGTAGACAAAGCAAGGGAATTCTTTCGTCCCCGATGACACTTCACTTCGGATGCGCTTTTGATTTGCAGCGATTTTCGCGCGGCTGTTGAGCGAGATGCGAAGCGGCGCGCCTCCTGCATCCACACTGGAAGGCGGCGGTTTGCTCTACCGTTCAGGCGCCTCACTCTTGATCATAAGAGGAAATGGGGCGTTCGTATCTCGCGCGAGGCACCTGTCTGGCTAGGCGCTGATTCACTTCCGCCCAGCCCCGAATCTCCCGGGCCGTTTTTCGAGCAATTCTGGTACGCTTCTTGTTCGATCTGCTGCGACCGCTTTCGTACAATTCGGCGGCGATTCGACGGGCCTGCAGAGAAAGTGCAACATCATCTAATAGTTCTCGGTATTGCTTCTTTGACAAGCCCCGATTACGAGCGAGTAAAGAGAGTGTAGATGCTTCGATTGGAGTCAACGCTGTCATGTGCTTCCTTGGAGGACTCTTGAACTTCTCAACCTGTTCTTGGGTGCCTGCGCTGACGTAATGCACACCCGACAAGACGGGATATCCCGTGAACCCACCGTCGCTCCTGCCGTCGATCGACCATTCTTCTTTATAATCGACCGAGATATTGAGCACGATTGCATCAGCCCCGGTTGGCAACTCAATTTCGATGAGGCCGCGTTCGGCATCTTTCCAAAGTGCCACAACGTGCGATCGGCTCGTTCCGCCCGGACGCGGTTTGCTCAGTTCTGCCATCCCTGCGCTGGTGAGGCACAATACTGAGCACCCTGGATCGTCAGCAAGTACGGTTGCGTACCGAGCAGACCAACGATCTGTCAGTTGCGGGCCATCCGCCAGAATTGACACAACCAGGTTCGGGCCGACTGCACGAACGATATCGCCGGCAGGATCCGGGCGTGCTAGGTCCTCGCAGACCAGAACTGACAATACAAGCCAGGGTCTCATCGCAACAAAAACCAGGCGGCGTTCGGCAATAGAAATGTGCTCCCACCACGAGGCAGATGGATTCAAGTGGGTGCTCAAACCATACTGAAGGATCTGGGATTTTGTCAGTTTCCAGCGGTGATGCTTGCACTGCCTAATATTGGTCTGAAAATCGAGACCAACTATAGGAATGTCTAGAGCAACGCAATTTGTCCCAACTCTCTTCTCACTCGAAGAAGACCCAACTCCCGAAATCAAGAATGAACCATTATCCAGAACGGCATTTTTGACCTGCCGATGGGTATTATTCGTTAGAGCTAATTCTGGTAACACGACCCCATCGATCCGTCCTACTTGGTTCTTTGCAACCGTCAGGACTCTTGTCAGTCTCTTAACGTCTGATTCGTCGAAGTGACCGGAGTGCAGCGTAAACATCTCATGAGAACCACGATGAATGGTTGGGCTTGGTCCCAAAGTAGCAGGTTGAAACTGGGCCGGGCGAACGGATTTTGGCCAGGGGACAAGAAGCAGGTTCAGACAAAATCCTTGGGTATTAACGGGAAGATTGTGCCATTCGCAGTGAACCTCGTTTGGCATGCACAGGGCGAGATGATGAGAAAACGCCCGCATTGTTAAACCAGACTGGGGTGTGTGCATCTTGGGTAGAACTCTGAGTTTTGAATGATGGATTAGAGCGCATAAAGAAGACCCCCCTGCTTTAGGCAGCAATAGTCTGTCAGCATGGAATTGAAATTTGTCGAACGCGGGCGTCGAGCCAGGAGAGATGACATGCTTAGCCTCTTCGCTCCTGGGCATTTCTGGATTGGAAATTGGGATGCCCACACCCGATGATGCCTCGTCGGCGCATACGCAGATACTCAGTAGTGTCAGAGCGAGCTGTTCGTCCGATCTAACTTTTGAGATCGGAGTGCCGTTAAGTGCCGCTTGTCGAACGGTATCCCACCACTTAGCCACATTGTCCGGGAATTGCATCTTCCCATTGGACGATTCAACCCAGGCCCTCCTCCACGAAACGCCAGTATCGCGCGTCATCAGGCTCCACTTAACGTCTGCCGGGGAGCCGGTAAAAATTGTACTGTAAGCACCAGACCTATGCAGGGTAGCTGCTGTTAGACCGAATGCGTCCGGCGGCCAAGCCGGAAGGTAGTGCCTTGTAATTCCGGGAATTAAATCTTCGAGATAATCCCGCAGCGTCTCTTCCCTTGGGTCTTTATTAGCGACTGCACGCTTCTGCTTGCGCTTTTTCACTTTGGACATCGCCCTCATGCATTGACTCCGAACTTCACGTGAACTCTATCTCGCGATTATTGTATCTCCGTCAACAAAAGGGGTTCTGTTCATCTAAATGGGCTTAGACTAGCTGAACGTGAACCCGGCCTGAAGAGTTGCCGCCTTCCCATCAGAATTCGTGACCTCGATGTCAGCAACACCGATGTTTCCTTGTGGCGTGACTGCAGAAAGCGAATTGGAGTCGATTACAGAAACAGAAGGGGCCGGCGCGCCGCCAATTTTCACCGTAGCGATAGGCCCGAACCCATTGCCCCGGATTGTGACTTGAGTTCCACCAGCTGCTGGACCAGCAGCCGGAGTCACTGAGGCTACAGCGGGGGGCACTGGGGCTACGGTCGAACCTTGGTAGGTGAACGCGCCAGGAAGACTATCTTTCTGTCCAGAGGAAGTGGCCACGTCAACGTCAACTTTTCCTTCCGAGTGCGCCGGCGTCGTAGCCGTAATCTGTCTATCGTTGTCTACCGCTATGGTCCCCGCCGAGACTCCACCGAAAGTGGCGTGAGATACAGAAGAGAAACCCGTTCCGCCAATCACGACCTTTGTGCCACCAGACGAGGGACCATTTATCGGCTGGATTGAAGTAATTTTGGGAGCTACCGAAAAAGTTGCTTGATCTTTTCCTTTTTCTGTTGGGGCGAAGACCGATTCCGCAATTTGTTTGAGCTTCGCGAGAGCCTGTTGACTGAACATCCCAACTAATGCCGCGAGTGCAGCGTATCCTCCAACGGAGGACTCGATTCCTGCGGGCTGAGCTGAGGACACTCCACGCGAGATCAACAAGAAAAGTAGTGCCAAGCCCCCGCCGGTGAAAGGTATAAGGAAATACATCAGGAGCCAACTCGATTTCAGATTTCGATTTCCAACATACCAGTAAAAAGATCGTGCAACATGAATGAGGGCGCCAAGCGATCCAACGATAACAACGATCAGAATGAGCCGAACGCCACTATCAAGTGAGCAGGCCCAAGCAAAGAAGGGGAGTGAGGATTTCTGGCAATTTATTAAACTCGTATCGAGAGGACCTTGGGGTTGGGCGGTTGAAGGTAACTTCGACGAGTCAGGGGAGCCATCATCGAAGACGTATCTGTCAGCCGACTTCTGGCCATCAGAAGAATCGATCTCGATCATTACAGCACCAGGTTGACTGTCTGGAGGGGTTACTATCAATAAGTTGTCGGATTTACGTGTGACAGATTTCGCTGGGACGTCTCCAAAGAAAACTTGGAGACCATCAGTAAAGGCCGTGCCTACGATATTAACTTCACCACCTCCCTTTGCCGGACCGTGCTGAGGCTTGACCGATGTAATGGCTAAGGGAAGGATTCTCGGCCAGATTGCCACCAAGGAATACAACAGAACCGAAAAAACCACCACGAGGTACGCAGACATCAAGACTATGCCGCGCGCATTAACAAACGATCTGCCAGCGGAAGATTCGTTTTGAGCCGTTGCCTGCGTTTCCGAAATCATTCCATCCTCCTTCTCCGCGTTCATTTGCTCTCACTGTGATGACTTTCCAGTGCCAAATAAAGAATCGAAGTCGTAATTAATTCCAATCTGGGCTCGCCAAGTGGGCTTAGTTATGAGCTCAGTGCGGTTGGACCAAGTAACAGAGATGGGGAAGCGCCAGCTAGATTTGGCGGAACCCAAGGCAAGTTTTACTTGCGCGACATTGATGCTGCCCTTTTGCGTAAAGACTTGGGTCGCATTTGCAGGAAGTCCGGTAATGCTAATTCCACTGATGGGTTGCGTGGGATTAACATTCAGGATTCCTGGACTGCTTTGGTATTGGAAGTAATATGCGCCGCTTGCGGTGGCGGGTCCCAGAATCCAAAGGGAGCCTAGATTTCGGTCTGCTTCAAAGCCAGCCTGAATGTCTCGAAGACTACTTGCACCTGGTATGGAACTCGAGGGAGCAGAGTTGAATATCGAAAACGCCCCGTTCGCCGTCAAGGTCCAGCTCTTACCTAAACTTTGACCATAAATCAGCCGGAAGACCGAATTCGAAGGCTGATTTGCAGGTCGATTGACATCGTACTCGAACGTGAGAACCGGCTTGCTAGCCTGATTTGTGTTAAAGAAGGAACGCTCTGCGGCAGCGTATCCCGAATAGGCAGATGCAAATGACACGGCCGCAACCATCAAGTCGTCTTCTGAAGGTCCTTTGTTGCCCGGACTCCCACTTTCAAGGATATTGGCGAGTTGGGTTGCCGTTGCACGCCATGCAGCAACTATCTTGTCCGGACCCACCTTACTTAAATAATCACTGGTAGTCTCAACCCAAGTTGTGTAGCCAATGGCACCGTTCTGGTAGGCAAGAAGTTTCTTTTGCGCATTCTGGAGCGTCGTTCCACTCTTGGACAATTCGGACTTGTCCAAGTTTGTTAGTGCGTTAGAGAAATTATCAAACGTCGACGGCGGCTGAAATAAGACGATCTTGGTGGTGATTTGGCTTACTCGTATCGGATTTCCATTTGTATTGAGCGAAGCCGGCTGGGTAGTTCCCTGCGGCGTTCCAAAGGTTGTTCCTGTGATTTGCGAACCGGGCACCGAGTCCAAAGACAAGCTGTACGAGACTCTTCCAAGAGTGTTGAACCATTTGGTTGGCAAGCATTTGGATTCACCGGACAGAGTTGCACCACACTCTGCGAAAAGCCCCTGGGTGTTGGCCTCTAGCGCCAAAGGTATTCCATCGAGGGTTCCGTTTACGGTCGTCGTTTGTCCGCTGGTCGATTCAGTTATAGCGCCGTATTCGCTCGCCAACGATAGAATGTGAGATGTAATGTTCTTCGAAATCAGATTCGTACTTCCACTCGTGCCGTTGGCTGAGGAGCCGCTCTGCTGTAAATTTGCTGTTGAGGCCTTGAAGAGATTCCACAACATGATTCGAGTGGCTCGCGAAGCATTCGGGAGAATTAGAAGCTCGACAACACAAGGAGCGCGGAGGCCGACGTCAAGGTATTTGCGAAGTTCTCGCGTCCTCGCATTATCGTCTGGTATCTTTGCCGCCGCGACTAACCCTTGTTCGCAGGAGGAGCTTTGAGCGCACGATAGGCGCGGAGCGCACAAGATACCTAGAGCCAACAAGCCTGTGAGTGAAATCCTCGTCATTGAAAATGCCCTCCAGATTCTTTAAGCCAAAAGTGTGTAGACTTCTGGGTTGCTTGCTGAACTGATCTGATCCAGTTCGGTGTGTCCGGTGCAGCTCTCCTGCAGGATTCCCGTCGAACTCAACGGGAAAATGTCGAACAACACCATCAGGTGGTAGGTCTGTCCCGCCACTACTGTGAAGGTTATGGTCGTTGGAGTTTTTTGCGGATTAACGGAAGTACTCGAAGAGTCGGTAACGTCGCAATTCGGAGGTACGAAGGCAACGTTACCGGTCTTTGGAACAATATCGATCGACAATGGACCGGGGCTGGCATTGAAGACACTAGGGTTGGGCGTTGGGATCAGCTTGCATGCAGATAGCGCACTGGGTGGAGGCATATTTGTCGCTCCAAAAGTCATTTGCGAGATTTTTGATCGTTCGTCCGTCCTACACCCAAATAGAACGCAACCGTGGTGCATTTCCCTTTTTCGTTCTTTGCAATCTGCGGGAATTGAGAAAAGAAACGGATTCTTGATTCTGGTGGCGCAGTGAAGAGCTTTGTATGGAACGAGCACGGTCGGCAATTCGTGGCACGGCGAGGGCAGATTGACTGGAGATCCGAATTGCCGAGGTACTTAATCCACTGTGCTTAGCGCATCTTAAGTAGTTGAGAGCGCTTTGAGAATGCGCCTCTTGCACCTAGCGAACATGAAGGACTCTGGAGTCGTGGTCACTATCGCGGGCCACGGAATCCTGGATACGTAAACCACATAATACAGATTCGTGCTCCTTTTCCGTTTCCACTATTCGGGCCCTTGCAACCTCATTGCTAGACCAGCCGACGCCCCGGTGGATCTTGGTACGAAGGCTCGGAGGCTGGGGCGAGCCTCAGACACCTACAAAGCCGTCCTCTATAACAATTGCGTCATGTAATAGTAGATTGATGTACAATCTGTGCACTTTAAGGGCTTTAAGCGCTGTGGATTACTCGGCTATCCCACCGCAAGAACTCATCCTCGCGTGTTTGCACGACGTGGAAGAATCTGCATGGGCGGAGTTCATCCGACGGTTCCATCCCCTGATTGCAAACGTCGCAGTCCGAGTAGCGCGTCAATGGGGAGAGGCCTCTCCTCAGGTGATCGACGACCTCATTCAGGAAACTTACCTGAAGTTATGTGCGGAGCGGTTTCGCCTGTTTCAAAACTTCAAGTCCGCCCACCAGGATGCAATCTATGGGTTCGTAAAAGTGTTCACCGCAAACTTAGTGCATGACCATTTCAAGGCTTCCCGCGCGCAAAAACGAGGTGGTTCAGCTGAAACTGGATCGCTGGACGACGGCGCTGCAGCGGAACGCGTTACCCGAATAGAGCCAGAAGTCGCAACCGTGGAAAGGAAGGTTCTCCTCGGGCAAGTCGCTACCTGTCTCGAAGGCGTGTCTTCAGGACCGAATGAGAAGCGAGATTGTCGGATTTTTTGGCTTTACTACCGGGCTGGATTATCCGCCAGAGCAATCGCGGGCCTCCCTACGATTGGATTGACCACAAAGGGTGTAGAGAGCACGATTTTGCGATTAACTAGGGCGGTTCGGCAAAAACTCGTGCCACCGAAGCGGGAAGAACCTCCGGCCGGTAAGACAATTGAAGGGATAAGCCCGGCAGAATCGTTGTAATAAGGAGTAAGAAGCATTGAGCGGAGAGCAAAAGCACCTAACCATCGAGCAGATTGAACGCCTGCTCGAAATCCATCCCGCTGAGGCGGTGCATTCAGATGATGCGGACTCGCTGGAACAATCGCGCCAGCACTTAGCATGCTGTGAGACATGCAAGCAACTGGTTTCAATGCAGGGCGACTTCGCCAAAGATCTCAGCAACTTGAAGTTTGTACGAGAAACACAGTCCTCAAAGGACTGCCCCCGAGAGAAGGAAATTGTGGAACTGGCAGCCGGGATTCTGCAACCTACCCGAAGCAAGGAATTGCTTGACCATGTCACAAGTTGCGATTTTTGCGGTCCCATTTTGAGGCGAGCGGTAGAGGATTTTGATGAACACATCAGCTCCGAAGAGAGCACTTTACTGGCCGGCCTGCAAAGCGGCAACAAAAGCTGGCAAGGCAATCTGGCAGCTAGGCTGACCGGGACGACAAGCAGCTCAGCAAGTTCGCAAAGCCCCAGACCCATTTCTGGCGGTGTATCGACGAATTTCCTCGGCTGGTCTAGATGGCTTCTTGCCGGCACGGCCGTTATTTTGGTTGCGATTTCATCGTGGTGGTTGTTGCGTGATCGTGAGTTGCGACACGTGAATAGCTTGATCGCTCAAGCATATACAGAACGTCGCACTATTGAGCTCCGGCTCCCGGGCGCTGCATATGCGCCGCTTAGAATCGCACGAGGCATCGGACAGTCGCGCCTAGATGCTCCCCGCACCTTGCTCGAAGCAGAATCTAGGATTGCCAGCAAGCGAGGAAAAACAAAGCAGGCTGTCGACTGGCTTATCGTCGGGGCGCAGGCTGACATACTCGAGTGGAACTATGACGCCGCGATTCACACGCTTCGAGAAGCCGAAGCTCTAGCACCCCAGATATCGATGGTCAGAATTGATCTGGCAACAGCATATTTCGAGAGAGCTCAAGCAACTGGATATGTCTCGGACTTTGGCACCGCGGTAGAATTGATCAGCCGTGTACTCGAAAAAGATCCCAACAATGTCGTGGCGCTGTTCAACCGTGCACTTATCTACGAGAAATTATCTCTGTACTCTGAGGCCGAGGCAGATTGGCAGCATTACCTTTCTCTTGAGCCAAGCGGAGACTGGTCCGGCGAAGCGCGTGAACACCTTGCAAGGGTCGACCAGAAACTGAATGAAAAGAAAAAGGCGGCTGACGCAGGTGACCTGGTTTCTCCTGAAATAATCGCTGCAAATTCGACTATGACAATCTCGGATGATTTGCTGGACATGCGGATAGAGGAGTACCAGCGAACTGTGCTTACGGAGTGGGCACCAGAGTTCGTAAAATCGGATCTTGAGTCGAAGCCCGGTCGAACGGTGTTCCTTCGAAACGCCATCGAACGTATTTCTCGCCTTATGACTGGTCGTCACGGTGACACCTTCTTGCAGGACCTTCTTTTCACCTCACGAGGATCTGCCGGTCCGCGATTTCAACTATCTATAGCAACACTTGCCTTGGCGATTTCCGCCAACGCTTCCGGACACGAGCAAGAAGCAACAGAGCTTTCCCAAGAAGCTGAGAGGGGCTTTCATGACACTGGTAACAAGGCGGGTGTTCTGCGGGCCCGATTTGAATACGCTTACGCACAGCAATTCTCATCCCAGGTGATTCGCTGTCAGCGAATCGCCGAATCAGTTGCGAAAGACTCGCGTAAGTATCGCTACAAGTGGTTGGAAGCCCAAGCGCTCGTTGAGTGGGGATTTTGCGCCAACATGGATGGAAGCCTAACGATCGCTTCACACAGATTGAGAGAAGCGACCACTGTCGCCAAGGAGGCTGGATACGAGGAAAGCCTAGAGCGTGCGATGGTTGGAGAGGCGGTCATGCAGTGGCAGACAGGAAGCACGTCACTGGCTTGGAGTTTGGCTTTAGAAGGATTGCAGCGGTACTGGGTCCATCCGGTCTCAGACGTTCGTGGCACATCGCTCTACGCCGTGCTGGATCTGATAGCAGAGGAAACACAGCAATGGCATTTGCAGGAAGCCATCTTAAGGGAATCTATTCCGTTGGTTGATAGAGGGAGGGACCAGCTAGCTGCAGCTCAGACGCGTTCTCGTCTGGCCGGCAGCGAACTGATGCTAAATCAATATCGACAGGCCGAATCTGATCTGCAGCAATCCTCACAGATATTTCGTTCTGCACCGCAGACGGTTTCGACACTTACGCAGCAAGTTACAGTTTCAGTCAATATGGCCAAAGTCGAAATGCAGAGGCATCAGTTTCAAAGAAGTTGGGAGCGGCTTCAGTCGCTTCAGTCGGTTATCGCTAGTTTGCACGATAACCTAAGCCTCCTAGATTTTTACGCTACTCTAGGGGAAGTTTGCCGCAACACAGGTCGTACAATCGATGCGGAATCAGCGGACCGCAACGCAATCGCCATATTCCAGGCGAGCCTCGGAGCTTTGGATGATCCAGGGGATCGTCTCGTGTGGTTCCATGAGGGATCACTTGCTTACCGCTCCTTGGTTCAGCTCAAGTTGAACGAGGAAGACTTTCAAGGAGCCTTTGAGACTTGGGAGGCGTATCGCGATGTCATTTCTACTCCTCCTCACCAGGGAAATGTGTTAGCTCCTGAGGTCGCCGGTGAACGGTCTCACTTTGCACAGAATTCATCCAGAACTTATCTCGGTCCAGATGCGTCCCGGTCGCAACCACTAGGGAGTCGCGAGAAACTTTTGGCCTATGCCAGGCTTCCAGAGGGAATGTTCGGATGGATTCGAAGCAGTCATGCCGTACAAGTCATTCGAATTGACAATTCTTTGGATGACATTCGCCGACTGCGGACACTTTTTATTCAAGAGTGCTCAACTCCCTCCTCGGACATAGCCGATATTATCGATCATGGTCAGCAGTTATATCGAAAGCTAATCCTTCCATTCTCAAAACAGTTTTCCGCGGATGACATAATTGTTTTTGAGCCGGACGAGGAATTGGCGAGCCTGCCGTTTGAGGCTTTGGTCGACGAAACCGGTCAATATTTCGGCTCGAAACATAGCGTCATAATCTCAATGGGTTCTGGAAAAGACTCTCGATCGCAACTTGTTCGAAGAGTGAGCAATCATGACACGGTGCTGCTAGTCAGCGCGAGTGGGTCCGACGGTGAAAACCGACTGCACGATCCATTGGCAGAAGAAGAAGTGAGAAGCATTGGTTCACTCTTTCAGAGCCCACTCATTTTTAGCCCCACCGCTTTTCCTGGAGTTAGTTTTCGGGAATTACTCTCGACCGCCTCAATCTTTCACTACGCAGGCCATTCCCGCACAACAGTAAGAGGCGGGGAGCTATCGATCCCGAGCCGCGATCGATACGGCAGGTTCGAGGAAGTATCGCTCCGATCGAAAGATATCGTGAGACTTGATTTATATAACTGTGAACTTGTTATCTTATCGGCGTGTGAGACCAATCAGGGAGAAGAGGGACGTTGGTTGGACCGAGAGAATCTTGCCCTAGCTTTCTTGAATACTGGTGTGCCCGAAGTTGTTGCTAGCCACTGGCAGGTTGACTCAAACGCAGCCACTGTAATGATGGAAGAGTTCTACTCCCGGCTTTTTAAGGGTGAAACCTCACCTGACGCACTACGACTTGCAGCAGCTAAGACCAGAGCAATGGCGGGGTTTTCACACCCTTACTATTGGGCGGCATTTTCCGTCCTTGCAAGAATTTGAATTGCATGAATGGGCCAAATAGAAGAATCGAAAGAAGGAGAACAAAATGCCTGATGTCGTAAACGTGATACTGCATGGGGTCTATGGGTATGTCCTCCGAAAGGACTTTGTCGAGGCATATACTCCCGCCGTCTACGGACATATATACAAAGCTGGCGGTCTGGATTACAAGAAAGCGCAGCAACTGAGGAGAGTTAATTACAGTCTCCGAGGGGTATCAGGCGACCCGAGCGCGCGTTTTAAACCCAACCCGAACAGCTACCCTCTCTTGCCTTTGCCAAACTCTGGGCCAGTCGATCCGTTCGAAAAGCGATACTGCATGTTTCGGCTACCTTACCCCAAGCAAATGTCTGGGTATACAAGACAGTTGTATGCCTTGGATGCCTACGAGGTCGGTAATGTGTATGGAGGAAGGGATTCTACACCTTTGAATGGTATGGACTCGTGTCCAAGCATGCTGATAATAGCCTACGAGCGCAGTGAAAAATTCCTTCGACTTGACCCGGATGATGGCGGGATAGGAATTGACCTCAGTTCCCTCACTCCAGGCCAATGCCCAGACATCGTCAACTTGCATATCTGGTGCACAACCAATCCGGACGACATGGCCATGTCTGGCATGACGCATGAAGGTCATATACGGAAAGCCTTTGCAGCACTCGTGGACCTAGTTCCTCCTTTGGAGGCGACTCTACTGATTCCGGATCGGTTTGCGCCGACTGCGTGCGATGAAACTTATCCGCCTGGAGTTGGACGCTGTGATGTCGATCCAGGCAGAAAAGGCTGCTCTCTAATCGAATTCGGCAAAGTGAATTGCCACTACGCAAACCTAATATTTCAGCCGCCGGAATAAGGACTCAAATTGGATTTTGTTTCACGCCGTTCGTCGCGCTTCTAACCAAATTATCAACAATTGGGGATCCTCAATTCGGCACGCACTTGGGAACTGAATGGCTGAACAATTTGAAAATCTGAAACAGCGTGATCCTACTGAATACGAAGAGATAATGAACAAACGACCTGCATTATTCCTTTCATACAGCCGGAATGACGAAGAGAGCGCCGCTGCGCTTGAGAAAGCGTTGGAGGCCCGCGGATTGCGCGTATGGCGTGATGTGCGCAACATTAGTGCTGGCGAACGCTGGCATGATGCCATTGAAGACGGTGTTCGCAAGGCTCGCGCAGTCGTCGTTCTCGTGACTGAAACGAGTGCCAAATCGGAATGGGTGACGTACGAATATGCACTTGCTACCGGCGCTGGCGTCCCTGTTGTCGCAGTCGTGGCAGACGGCGCCGAGATTCCTGCTCCGATCCAGAAGTTCCAAATCGTGCGATATTCAAGGTCACGACAGGCTGCCGAAGAGATCGACGACGGAATCCAGAATCAATCACGTTCTACTGGGCACGAACGTGCCTTGGTGCCAAAGTTGATAGCTAAGTTTCAAGAGGAAAACGGAAAACTCTGCCCTGTGTCCGCCACCAAAATACCGCCGTTGTGGATCGATTTGTGGGTCGAGCACGCTCCTCGCCAAACCCACTCCGTGGCCTTCGAAATCCCGGATTACGGGTTTAGGGACCGAAAGTGGAAGGTATCCCGCGCGAAGCTCGGGGTCGACTCTTTCCGAGAGTTCCTTACCGATGACATGAACTCGTATGGAGACGTCGAGATTTGGGCCCGCGGTATAGGTCATGGACCAGGAAACTGGTCAACCAAGTCTCGACTCTACGAAGCGCTGGACCGCTACTACAGCGGTGGCCCCGCTAGTTCCGACATCCGGCGTGGGCTCAAACAGATTCGAGAGAACTAGCGAATGTGGCATTCGAACGCTCGCAAGAGCAAGGCTTATCGAGATATTCGGGCTGTCCTGATTTATGGCTTCCTCCAATCCCAACCCGGTTCCGCAGCCGAAAATAGGCACAGAACATTGGGCGCTGATGGTCAGCATCGTTGCGTTGATCGTTGATCGTCAGTGAAATCAGTTGGCGGGATAGCCGCACCCTTACGGGGCCAAAATCAGACTAAAGATCGATAATCTAAATGTCGACTTGGTTTTGTCTAAGGATTAAAACCTCTCTTAATCATTACGGGGACCGCACGCTCAGCATTAGGGTAAGGTCAAACACCGAAATTCTCGTATCGGAATGCGCACTTAGCTACCCGGGCCGTGCCAATTTTCGATTGATCGACTCTCAGACCTCAAGGCGCGGCTGGTGGAGGAGGTGGGGGAGGAGGCGGGACAGGCAGGGCGAATTCAAAATCAAAATCCTCGTGGACTGCGTCCGTCGTCGTTACAGCCCTCGCCTCTCTTGCCTTGAGTGCTTTGTTTAGAAAATCATCAGCCGTCTTCACGTACGCAGCCCTAGCCTCACGATTTCGCTCCAACCGAGCCTTCTGTCGATACATGAGGTTCAGGTACACCAAGATAGTGTCGTCGTTCGGCTTGATCTCGAGGGCCTTGGACAGCGCCTTCAGACCCTCCTCAACCAGCGGACCGTTCTGGTTTTCCAGCTCCGCGCGAGCCTTCTCGGGATACATACCGCGGAAGGGGTTGTTTTCAATAATCCCGAGCTTCAACCGTAACTCCTCGGTACGGTCGAAGCAAATTGCCCAATCCGCAGCACCAATCCAGGTATAAGCTGCGGGGTTACTTGCGTCAACCTCCACCAGTTGTCGAAATTTGGCCTTCTCGAAATCATTCATCGCAGCATACATGCTCCCGATTGCGGCTAAAGCGAGCTTGTTATTCGGATCGATTCTGTAAGCTTCCTCAAAGGCCTCCTTCGCTTTTGCGCACATTTGCCGGTTCGACATTTGCCGGAACGACGCCTGGGGGTCCTCCGGCTCTTTGTAGCATTGTTGGGCATAGGAGGCCCCGAGGTAGAGCCAACCTCTAACCAGTTTGGCGTCGTCGTGGACGGCTGTTTGAAACGAATTCGTCGCAGCCGAGAACTGAGAATGGCGGTAAAATTCGATGCCTTGATTCAGTTGGCCGATGGCTTTTGCCTGGGGCCGATGGGCCGCGTACCACCACGAACCTCCACTCAGTAATGCCACGGCAATGCCCACCAAGGTCACAAGGCTCCAGATGCCGCGACTACGGGCGGGCGCCTCAGGGCGAGGTCTCGACGAGGGTAGTGTGAGGACCGCAGGCTCTTCGCGTTGTGTAGCGGGCGGCGCCGCGCCTGTTGCGGCTTCACTGGATGGGGTCACGATTTCTGGGGGCGCTAATGGCGGAACGGCCAGGACTGTCGCGGCGCTGGACTCGAACGCTGGGCGCGTTGGCTCTTCCGCCTCACGTTCCAGCTTCTCAGTTTCCTTTCGCGCCCGCTCTGTTTTCTGTGCCAGGAAGGCCCCGTTAGGAATCGGCGGTAAACTGGCCACCTCTGCCTCTCTTTGATCGGGAGAGTGTACTAATGGTTCTCCTGCTTCTGGTCGCTTACGCTCGGCATCCACTCGTGGCGGCGCCTCAGTTCGGTGTCGTGAACCCTCCGCTTCACCCTGCTGTTCTTCTTCCAATGAGACTCTGTTGCTGGGGGCATCACTCGGCCGTGCTTGCTCCGCCTCGGTTTGGGCCTCCATAACATCCCGAATTTCTGCTTGGACCTGTCCCTGAGGCTCGGAGACCATCGGCGCCCGCTCCTCTGCATTTGGCCGAGCGACCAATGCTTTCAGAAGATTCTTGAGTCCGTGGGCGTAATCCTGTGTGAAGTCGACGTGTTGCAGCCGGCGCAACCGAAAAGGAATCTTGCAATTCTTGTAGAGGATTGGGACCACAGTTTTCCCTTCCTCTAGCGCGAAAGAGACTTCATCCATGACATTCGGGGATTCAACAGAAGAAGGGGAGAGAATCACCAGGATGCGTGGGGAGCGGTTCAACTCCTCTTCAATAGCCCTATCCCACTGCTGGCCTGGAACGATGTCCAGTTGGTCAAGCCAGACGTTTTGGCCAGCCGCTTTCAAGTCTTCAGCTAGCCGAAGAGCAAACTCGGAATCGTTCCTGCTGTAGCTGAAAAACGCTGTTGTCATTTTGGCGGGAACTTTCCACAACTAGCGTCGTGCGATGTTGGAGCTCTGCCTGTATTCTAGTCAAATCTCGCAGGGATGACGATAGCTTTTATTCAAAGGGCCGGAGCATAAGGCTCGATTCGAACGTGTCTCTGGCGAACTGTTATTTCGACATATGATGTGGCTGCCTACGCGGGCGGAATCGCCTTTGTGTGGATGGCTTGCGGCGCCGCGGCATATTTGCCCTCACGTCGCGTGCTTCGAGTCGATCCAGCATCGACGCTGCGGTACGACTAACATGGTCTTGCTTAGGGGAGCTAACGATGTACACGTTTACCGCATCTCGGGCTTTTTCTTCAGGTGCTTAAGCGTCTCGTGGAGAATACTGGCGGCGGCCTGGTCCTTAGGCGCGACAAGGCGGTAGTGCATCCACTTGCCTTCGCGTCTCGCCGCAACGATTCCCGCTCGACGGAGATCGGCAAGGTGACGAGAGACTTTCAAGACTTTCGGCTGGCTGATCCGAAGGATCTCGACGAAGTAGCAGACGCAAATCTCGCGGTCGGCGATGAGGTTCAACAAGCGTAGGCGCGTTGGTTCGGCCAGCGCACGGAAAAGCAGGTCGAGCGACGGGTTGTTCTTGCTAATCAATGCTGATGATCGGTCGAGTTGGCGCGGCGACTGGAATTCAGCATTCCACTTTCGTCTTTAGTAAAATTACTGAAGATCGTTAGGACTCGAACCAGTCACTTCGGCTGCTCCGTCTGCCCAGGAGGAATTGGAAACGGAGAACTCAGCGGCGCCGTCAGGTTCTGCCTATACCACGAAGCAAAGTAGCCCTTGGGAAGAGGCCTCCCACCCCACACAGTCGGATTGATGTCGGTCAAGTGAGCGCAGTTCGATGCTGTCGAAGATCCTGACCGTGCTTTTTCGCAGTTTTGGTCGGAGTAGTGACAATAGGCTCCGAACCCGGAATTCAGTCCCCATCGCTGAGTGGTAGCCGAGGCTTTTTCCTGGTAGCACCAAGCCTCTCGCGGCGGTATTTTGTCCCAACCGGGCGGGGCCGCTTCGTGCAGTCTGACAGCCAAGGGGCCCGGAAGAATTTGGTATTCGTCATAAACGACTTTGCCATCAACACTGACTACCAGCCGAATTCTATCTCCCTCCTGCCCGGCGACTTGCATTACGAACGCTCCAGATGCATCAGGCTTTGTCTTCACGTCTTGACCGACAACGCTGATTTCCACACTTTGCTGTTTCCCCGGCACTGGGAAAACGGTACCGCTAAGAATCGTTACGTGCGACCGAGTCGGCTCGACCGGCACTTCAATGGCTGACCTATTGATCGTGTAGTGCCGATACGTCGCCTCGTAGCCTTCCACTTCGATCAAGATATCGGCAGTGGATCCCCAAAAGCTTTGCGGAATGCCTTGGAAGGTTGCTTCACCATTACTTCCGATAGATGCGATTCGCCGGGTTGCACCAAGATCCAAGTCTACCTTTCCGTTCCGGAGTGCACCGTGCGGACCAACGGGCCGTATAGTCAGATCAAATGGGTGCGCTTGCGGTATTAGGTAGAAGCCACCCACAAATACAAGGAAAAATATCAAAACGGGACCACCCACTTGAAAGAGCATGGTGAAATGCCTATGCGTCACACGAGCATAGCCTTTCAGGCCGGTGTACAAGAATCCCGCCCAGAGAAGAGCCCAGGGAAGCAATAAGAGATAAAAGAGCTGACCTTTGACTCCGGCGAGGACAAGCTTGGGTACCTGATAGAGGTAAAACAGCGATAAGCCAATGGCGAGGAGCAAGGCAGCGGCGGCAGCAATGCCGTAGGTTCGCGCTCCAAACCGCTCTACCGGTCGGGTTTCGGCCTCCATCGGACGCATGATTGTCGCGAGAGTGGGATCGAATTCCTGTGAGACATCTCGGCGCCGGCTTTCATCAATGGGAGTTTGCACCATTTCGCTGCCAGCAATCAGAAAGGCCAAGTGTCGGACATCTTCATTGATGGATCCCTTGGCGTTCGGAAACTCCTCGAATGCGGCCAGTCGTTCAAAAAACGAATACTTCGGGTAATAAGGGACTTCCGTTTTGTCGAAGTACTCCCCGTGATTTGCGGTTGTCACTAGATCGCCGAATCGCTCGCGCGCAAGCTTACGCATGGGAATGAGTGAATCGGTCTCAGTAAATTCCACCCGCATCGCCACGGGAAAGACCGCAAGGCCGGACCGCTTATTGAGTATCCTGCGAGCAATATCCGACGCCCCCATGATGCTTTGGAAGTTATAGGTGTAACAGGCGACGAGAATATCCGGCATTTGAATGGTGCAGATACCAGATGTATCGCTCACACCGGTCCGGCTGTCGATAAGGACATAATCGAATTCACGTTTAGCCTGCTCCCGGACACTCTGGAAAAATCTGTCGCCCCCATGAGCTTGATACAGCGTGTGCCAGTCGAAGGTGTTGATCCGCTCCGCGTAGTCCGGCCCCTGGCGACCAGCCGGCACAAATTGAATCTCTCCGCGGTTAGCGAAGTTGAGGATCGGACCGCGTGGCCATCGGAGCGGTGTCGCCCACTTCCAGATCTGCGCGTGGGGCTCATACCAGTTCGCGGCCCGCTCGCCTTCGGCGGGCGGAGTTGCCGCGAGCAAGGCATAGTTTCGTACGAACTCGATCAGCCCTTTGGACTCGGGTTCGGTCAGTTCTTTGTCTGAGAGGAAAGCGCGGAAATAACGGTGCAGGCCGGGAGCTTCAAGATCCCAATCGATAACGAGCACCTTCTGTCGATTGCTGGCCAGCGCCCACGCAACGTTAGCCAGAGCCATGGAGCGTCCGGTGCCGCCCTTGTACGAATAGAAAGTGACGATCTGTCCCATTTGGTCAGAAGGCCGGTATCGTCCCGGGGACGTTTGTAGTGGCTTCGGCCATAATCGCGGCCCGAAGCTTTGCTGTCCTACTGATCAAGAGCTCGTCGAATTTATCTCGTGTAGTCAGCGTTGCGTTCAGAGTAGCGGGAAAATCAACTGGTAATTGAGTCCCGCCGGCAGTAGAGAGAACAATCGTCGCGAGTCCTTTTTTCTCGATCCGGTCGAAGTGGGCCAGCAGTTCCCGGTCTCCGAGAAGCGTTTCGGTCAGCATCAACACCACGGGGCTCTTCTTGTCCTGAGCCCACTTAACTTTCGCGAGCTTTGTCACAAGGTCGTCAAGGCTATTGAATCCGACGCCCTGGAAGATCCATTCGCGAGACTTAGCCAGCGCGGCGGCCGAGATGATCGCGTTCGGCGGGGGCGGGGAGAAGGGCAGGCTTTCGGGAGGGAAACCCGTCGGGTAGACTAGCGTTATTGACGCCGGTCCGGTTCCCTTTTCTTCATCTACGTCTGGCAGCGGCCATTCGGGTAAATCGAAAGCGCTGGGAATGATATCCAGGTCGGGAATAACAGGCAGACGGGGCAAAACCCGCTCGCCGGTATTCTTGCGAATCAGGTTGCTGATCCGGCGCGCAAGGTTTAATGCATATAGGACGATTCCTTCTTTGCCCGGCGTTTGATCGGTCAGGATTGCCTGGTACAGGCCATCCATCTGGAAGGGCGTCAGATCGCCGGAGGGTTTCTTTCCCTGGAAGTCGTTCGGAAGAACCTTGGGAGCGCTTGTCAGCGGATGCCACAGGATCGGAATCACGCAATCGGGTGGATCGCCGCCAGCCCTCTTATAAACCTTGCGACGCTGCAGGAACGTCTCCAGTTCCTGCCCGCAAACCTTGCTTTCAAAATAAAGTGGGGATTGGAGGCAGATCAGAATCCCGCTTGAATTCAGGGCCGTCTGCAGCGACTCTCTCCAGTTTTCACCGGCTTCGATGCCGCGCGGTGCGAAGAACGGTTCGTCTACCCGTCCATGAGCGACCTTCAGATTTTCATACAGGCGGTCGTAGAACCACCTCACTCGGCCCTGCGAATTCCTATCATCTTCACTAGCGTAGCTGAAGAAGAACGAGTAGCTCATGGTGGAGTGCCCGCGTTGGAGAGCGTTATATATAACACAGCTTGTATGGGAAGGCATATATCGCGTACTGGTGACCTCGCTGATCCGACCTTCCGCCCAGAAGCGCGCACGTTGAATCTTACAATCCTTGGTGCTCTCCGAATCGAGAGTGCAGGGCGCAGGAGCAAGCCTTTCTTCTTTCCCCTCCAAGTGAGGTCGAAGCGCTCCTTCGTCTCATTGAGGAAATGGACGCAAGGTGGTCGCATCATCGTTACCTAGCAAGACACGCGCTGGGTGAAATGAATGAAAACGGTCGCAAGGACTCGTTGCCAGATGTCGAGCCGGAGGCCATTTCGATGGTCGTGCTTCCCAGAGGCGATCCCCGGCTAAAGTCCTTGAATGCGGAATGCCCCATCATCGGATGCGCGATCGAAAAACTGGCGGGCGAATTCAAGCGAACTTCTATGAGCGATCATATGCACGGCCGTAACTCCTGAGACCCTTCCGTCTCTGCAGAATCATTTGCTCGTCCCTGTGAGTGGAGCAAACCAATTCGATTCGATAATTACGTGGAAAGGCGCACGAATCGGTAATGGTACGCGCTGTCATAAAAACGTAATACTAATGGTGGTGAACGGCGGCCAAATGCGAACGAAAGGTGAATAAAGAAGGAGAAAATGATTCGTCAGGTTTAGTCGCAACTTGCTGATTTCCTTCGATTAGTGCCAACTCCGGCAAGTTCTGATAAAGTTGGTCGTTCGGCTGTTAACCTAATGCTCATTCGTTGATTCTGCGCCGTTTAACCCCGAAAAAGCTGCCTAAAACCGGGCCTAGTTGGACCCAATGTTGGACCCAAAAAAAGAATGGCCCCGACTCACGTTCTACGGAGCTGGGGCTTTTCTTTTTGCTGCTGGCATCCTGAGATAACGCGCCATCTTTTTGTGCCGTGAACAGAAGGAGCTTGCGGTCGTCCTCGCTGGCCCTGCCCATCCAGCGGTGGAGTTTGCTCAGATACTGAGTATCCTTACCTGAACTGCCCTAAAGACCATCGTCGGAAGATTTTTGTTTGAAGACAGCAGGTGCTTTTGCCGGTGCACGCCGTCGTAGAACAGCTTGTACAGCGGAACTTCCAGAGCACGCGCCATCTTTTCCAACTGAACTCCGGAACTCCGCCACGGCTGAATGTCGTCCACGTAACTTCGTTGCACGACCTCCTCGTATGTCATTCATTTCACAGGTGCTCCTAGTTTTAGCGACGCCCAGTGGTTCGCAGGATTCTCGCTCGTCACTACCGGCCGGGAGTTATTTGGCCTCACGGGGGCTTCAGACCATCTCTTCTGCGATCCGGCGCTCCCGTTCAGCCTGCTTCGCGGCTAGAAAATCACGACTATGCGGGTTATTGCTCAAAACGGACCAGCCGTGTCGCTCAACAAACCGAGCGACACTTTCGATGAATTCCGCTAGGTTAACTGATGAATCGAGCTGGAAGCGATCGTAATCAAAGCGCAAGCCAACACCTGCCCAGTATGCCAGGTCATCCAGCGAAAAAGATTTTGGCGGCTTGTCTGCCTTCGTAAGATTCCCAAATTCAAAAGTAAGCTCTGGGGCGCGCGGGGAAAAATTCAATTCGACAAACACGTGGTTTGATTCATACCGCACCTTGATGGGGCTACTCTCAGTGACGTGAAACTCATGCAATTCTTCCAAAAATCGAAAATTAGATAGTACGTATTTTCGAAACCCAAGATGCCCATCGGCGGGGACTGGCAAAAGGCTTATCTTTTGCCAGACCGATCGGCACTCGGAAATGTAGGCCTCATACTTTCTTTTTCGTTCGACGGGAACCGCAGCTGCGACGACGTTTCTTTCGACTGCGTTTAGGTCAGCGAGGTATTCGGGAACAATCGCTGGCCAGTCCGCTCGCGTGTCGCCCTCTAGGGCGCGCTTTCCGACTGACGCGAGAGAACTGACCGCATGATCCAAGTCCAATTCAATTGGGTACGTAGGTGAATTGGGGTTGCGAAGATCGCCGATTGGTGGAAGAAGCCATTGCCAACGCTGGAATGCTTCTGAGAATTCGCGAAAGGCATCCGTCGTTTCAGTTTTATTTCGACTCATTTCTCATCTTGTCTAAACGGCCATATATTAGCACCGAGGAGGTCTCAAAATGGAAGTTTCAGAATCCTTACGGTCGCCTGCTGACCCTCTGCGGTCGTGTAGTTGATATGCGGGTAAGTATGCGGACTCACATCCCCTGGTGCGTGCTCCTCGATTCGGTCAATCGTACCTCCTGTCTCCGTGATCATTTCCGTTGCTTCCTCCACCGTTGGAAGGATTCCCTCCAGCAATTCGTGGGTGCCCGGCTTCGTGAGTATTTTCAGAGCAGCCCTCCACTTCCCGGCTCCCTTCCAGCCCCATCGGGTCAGCCCTACTAAGCTTCCTTCTTCCTCCTCTGGACCCATGAAGGAGCCTAACAGCAGCGTCTGCCGTTGCATGTCTCTTTCGTCACGGCTTGTTGGATCGCGAAAGACGTTCATGCCCTTAATGGCGCTTCCCCACATCTGGCCGAAGCTGGCCAAAAAGGAAGGTGCGGGGACAGTCGGCGGATCCGGCTCGACATGTAGCAAAAACGCATTGGAGCCTGTCGGCTGGTATAAGAAACCTACCGCCGTTACGTTGCCGTCAGCGTCCTTCGTGACAGACACGCTGTTGCCATTAATTCTGCCATCGACAAAAATGCCGTTGTCTGTATCGCTAACGCAATCACTGTTGCGTTTCACCCTGAACCAGAGCTGGAGAAGCTCGACACCAGCTTACGTTACACGGACATTCTTTTCGGATTTGTTATCCGTGAACTGTTTCTCCGTCTGCAGAACTGGACGCAACTCGATCGTGTTGTTCATTTCCATCTGCTCGTCGGAACAACGCTAGTGCTAGGCAGTTGGATAGATTATCGACGAAGTTTATATCGTTCAAGTTATCGGATAAAGTTTTTCAACCTGCCCTTCTTTCGATTTATGGCCGCGACCCCAAGTCAACAGAGAGGAGAGTGGCACGCAGCCGCAAGTTGTTGTAAATTAAAGGTCTACTTGCCCGTTCCCCGGTAGCTCAATGGTAGAGCATTCGGCTGTTAACCGAAGGGTTGCTAGTTCGAATCTAGCCCGGGGAGCCACTTCCTCTTTTGTAGTAAATCAGTTAGAGACGCTTTTCAGTCCCCTCCTATTTCAACTGAAGCCGAACGTAGTAAAAAACTTTGTTAGCGCGAAAGATCTGAAGTTGTCGACGACCGGCGCTCGAGGTCCTTTACGAACGGCCATACCAATTTCAGACATCGGTATCCGGTCTAAGACACAGGCCACTACCGAAGCGGCACTATGTTTAACCACCGATAACGGCGCAATGGTGATACCCATGCGCGAATGGACGAGTGAGATCAGCGTTGGGACCTCTCCTGCGGTCTGAGTAACATTGGGAACAATCCCGGCATCGCGAAGTATCCCGATCATCAAATCGTGGAATCCAGGGGCCCAGGTACGCTCATACATCACGAAGTTCTCGCCCGCCACTTCGCATAGGCGCACCCTTTTCTTTTTGCTAGTTTATGGGACGAGGGTACGACGAGCACGAAGGGTTCGCGATGCACTGTGACAACGTCGACGGTCGAATGCCCTCCAATCGGCAGAGGAAGAAATCCAATGTCGAGCGATCCGGTCTCCAGCATCTGTACCTGCTCCGCCGTGAGAATATTGCGCAAAGAGATCTCTACTTCGGGATATAACTCTCTAAACTCTTCAGCTGAGTTTTTATTGGAGAAGACCACTGTGAAATCTATATTTCGGGGGACTCAAGTCGTCTCCCTCGGCTTCCATGCGCCGCAGCGAGTCTCCATTAGCATCGTTGGGATAAATCATCGAGTCATATCCTTATTCTCTAAAGATACTCATTTTACGCACAATCGTTCATCATGTGTTTTATGGCGCTGATGCCAGAATCTTATTCGCTAGGCCCACAGGGTGGCGGGCAAAGTGATCGGAGGAGACGTTGACTGACGACCTTACGAACAATACGGAAGTTCAAAACTGCAGCGTCACCGCCTATCTCACTGGGGCTCTGAACATGGACAGGCGCAAATTCATGAAATCGCTTCTCGGCGGTGCATTGCTGGCGAAAGGATCTGCTTTGCTGGCGTTGCAGAATGTTCTGAATCCGCCGGCAACTAACCCAAACGTAAAGCGGGTGCTCGTGGCGTTCAAATGTCATTTTGATGCGGGATTCGCGGACACGCAGGCTGGCGTGGTGCAACGGTTTTTCAAAGAATATTTTCCGAAAGCGATACAGACCGCGAGCCAACTTCGCCTTTCTGGAGGAAAGGAACGTTACGTCTGGACTACTGGGTCCTGGCTTCTCTACGAGTTTCTTGAACAAGCGTCGACCGAGCAGCGCAAAATCATCGAAAAAGCCGTGAACGAGGGCGACATTGCCTGGCATGCACTTCCCTTCACTTGGCAGACCGAATTAATGACTCCGTCCTTGATCGCTGGCGGCATCGGGCTTTCACAGGCTCTCGATCGGCGATTCGGCAGGAAAACCACGGGCACCAAGATGACCGATGTACCTGGCCACACTCGTGGATTGGTCTCGCCGCTAGCCGAAAGTGGCGTCAAATTCCTGGAGATTGGCGTGAACGATGCGAGCACGCCGGCGCAGGTACCTCCTCTTTTCGCCTGGAAAGATCGGAGTGGGGCCATGCTTACCGTTATGTATCATCCCGGCTATGGCGCGGTTTCGGTAGTTCCGGGATCGGACCTAGCAATCGCCACGGTCGTGCGGGATGACGACAGCGGCCCACACACACTCGAGGAGATTCACGATACCTATACGGCGCTCGGCAAACAATTTCCAAACGCCGAGATTTTAGCGACTGATCTGACCACGATAGCGAATGCAGTGGCGCCGCACCAGAATTCACTGCCAGTTGTCACAAGCGAAATTGGAGACACCTGGATCCACGGCGTCGCCAGCGACCCCCTCAAGCTCGCGCGGTACCGTCAAATAACCCGCCTGCGCGAACAGTGGCTGACGCAAAAGAAGTTTTCGATTGGGGATTCGACCGACCTGGCTTTGCTGCGACACCTTCTTCTTGAAATCGAGCACACCTGGGGAACAGACACCAAGACATGGCTAGACTTCGATCACTACACGCCAAATGATCTGGCGACGATGCTTGACACAAGAAATTATAAGATTGTGCAGTTCAGTTGGCAGGAGAAGCGGCAAGAGCTCTCAAATGGAATTGCTACGCTACCGGTGGCGCTGCGGAGCGAAGCGGAAAACGCGCTGCGAGATCTGCAGCAAGCAATTCCGCCGAAGCTCGCCAATGCCCGCGCGCTGTCTTCGCCCTACGAAATTGAAACACTGCACTTCAAGCTCGGAATCGACCCTGCGACAGGAGCTATTCGCGACCTCTACAGCAGGAAACAAAAGAGAGAATGGGCGTCGGCCGAGCACCTCCTCGCCCTTTTTTCCTATCAAACACTTTCGCAACAAGATTACTCGCAATTCTTCAACAGTTACGTCATCAGCGAGGAAGACTGGGCGAAGAAAGATTTTGGCAAGCCCAACATTGAACGATTTGGGGCAAAGAGTCAGGAATGGCTTCCCTCCCTCGTCGATTTACAACTCGAAGAGGACAAAAAGGGTCATCGGCTTTTGGCCCAGTTGAAAATCGACGATACCGAATCCGTGCGCAGCGGTCGCGCTGCGTTTCCGGAAAAAATGTATCTGGAACTATGGATGCCGGAAGAAGAACCCGCCTTGCACTTGAGCTTTTCCTGGTTCAACAAGAGGGCGACGCGCATGCCAGAAGCGATGTGGCTGAGCTTCCATCCCATCGCATCTGATCCGGGTGGCTGGCTGCTGGAGAAATCGGGACAACAGGTTTCCCCAACGGACGTTGTCGCAGGAGGTAACCGTCACATGCATGCGCTTTCCAAGGGCCTCGAATACCGTGACGAGAGCGGTTCACTGAGTGTAGAGACCATTGATGCGCCACTGGTCGCTCTGGGGAAAAAGTCGCCGCTCTATTTTTCGAGGTCGCAGCCCGATCTCACGGCGGGAATTCACTCCAACCTTTTTAACAACGCCTGGGGAACCAACTACATCATGTGGTTCGGGGAAGATATGAAGTTTCGCTTTGTGCTTCGGGCGTGATCGTTGCGGAAGTGCGAACTCTCGGCGTTTTTATTCTCCGATGCCGGGAATCTCGTGGGCCTCGCGCTGTCTTTAGTTCGATGCCCAACTGCATCACATCGTAGGCATTTCGCTTTCTCTTGCTACTACTTTGCTACTAGGTTTTGGCGATTTGACCCCTTCTGGAAGCCGCTTAAACATTGATGATTCATTCAAATCGACGAGCCCTATTGAAAACAAGAGACATACCAACGCTCACCAACCCCTCGCCTCCTGCTCAGCAATTGGGGTTACAATCCCCGGATAGTCAAAAATCTCAAACGTATTGAAAAGGCTTGGTTTCCGGTCTCGTAATTTTTTCGCACAGCTGCTTTCTGAAACTTCAAGAGCATGTACAATCCGGGCTCGACGATCAAGTTTACGGAGGCTCTGGAATGATTTGGGCTCGCATGCTTGCTTACATCACCGGAACCGTAGACCAGGAACTACTACTGAGGAACGAATATCTGGCCACAGAGAACCGGATCCTGAGAGCCCAAATCAAAGGCAGGTTGCTGTTATCCGATGCCGAAAAAGCGTAATAGTCGCATCGCACTCATGGCCCCACCTGGCTGCTGTTGGTTGCGGGGGCTGAGATTTACTGCTGGAAGAGACGGGCGAAAGTAGTAGAACGTTCGCGTGTAACCGAATGCTCGACCATGCTCACCGCACTGGGTTACGACAAAGTATAGTCGTAAACTCTCTCGGCTAACGCTCGCTGTCCCCACGCCGCCCACAAGATGGGTGACGGCGCCATGAAGTGTGAATCTTCCAGTTGTGCGATGTCTCGGGCTATCTCCTCCTCAGTGATGTAGCCGCCACTGATCATGGCTTCGCGGAGCTGCTCGAAGTTTAGGCGCATCAACGTAGCACCCGGAGAGCCGGAATGCCACATGGACATCCGCGCCTCCACGTCAACGGCAACAAGCCCGAGCGCCCGCAGCCGCCCAAACAGCGTCCGACCAAAGCGCCTTTCAACTCCACGGTCGTCCATCAGTCGCATCATGGCCAACTGCGTTTTCAAAAGAATCTCTCCGGGAAATATCGTTGGATTGGGAAGCGCTGAGACGGAATCGAGATCTTCGTCTATCAACCAGCCTCCTGGTTTCAGCGCTGCCACAAGCCTCGTCAATACTTGCTCCCGTTCCGGCAAATGAAGTAGCACCGCGCGTACGTGAATCAGGTCAAAAGCTGCATCCGGCAGCGGATCGGTAACAATATTGTGCCGGCGCACCTCCACATTGGGGGTGTCTAATGGTTCGAGAAAACGCGGATCAATATCCGTTACGAGAACGTGTCCTGTCGGTCCCACGCGTGTTGCGAGCCACGCAGCGATCGAGCCTGCGCCTCCACCCACTTCGAGACATTGCCAACCTGGCCTTATGCCGCGGTCTTGTAAATGGCGGATGGTTCCCGGGTCAAAGAGAGCTGATAGAGCATCGAACCGGCCACGCGCTTCGTGAGCAGCATTGTCGAGCAGGTACGTTGAATTTGTTGGTTGTCCTTCGCAGAGCGTCTTCTTGCTATCCACGTGTCCTCCTCGCCGTTCTCTCGCCGGAATGACCTTCGAGTCCGCACTCACTGCGTTTAATCTGGGAGCTGACCACTCTCGGGCTCGCGGAGCCAGAAACTCGCAATCAATGATGTCGAATAGGCCAAGACGGCGACCGTGGCTGCGGAGTAGGCGAGCCGAGCGGAGGCGCCGACGCCCGGCATCACATTCGTAAGCTGCGTTGTGAGAACCGCCGCAGACGTTCCGAGCACCCTGCCTCCGATGTTGGTCGCGAAACTTTCGCCGGTGCCGCGCAAGTGCGTCGGATAAACCCGCGGCAAGTAATTCCACAAGAGGCTGAAGGGTGCGTTCATGAAGACTGCCGCGACGAAAATCCCGTACTTCAGGAGCACCAAGCTGTGGGTTGCAGCGAAAAAGTAGACCCAAGAAAAGGTGAGCAAGCCCGGAATGAGGAAGATTCGCAAGAAAAGGCGTTGCGTGGCAATTCGAGCAACGAGGACGGCGAATAGCAAGCGACCGGCAAGAGTTCCCAACTCGGCGATAAACTGCACGCTTCCTACGGTCTGCTCCACCTGACGAGGCCCAAGACTACGCACCTCGGAAAGTCCTGGGACCATACGAGGCGTGTGCTGAAGCACGCCGTATGGTATGGCATAGGTGCACGCCACAATAAGGGTTGTGACCAGCGTGGTCTTTCTCAGTGCTGGCCGGAAGAGTTCTGTAATGCTTGGGCGCTTCAATGTTCCTTTGGATTTCTTTTCAAGCCACACCGGAGATTCAGGCAAGAAAGGCCGGATGAGCATGAGTGGAAGCGCCGGTAGCATTCCAAAAAGCAATGTGTAACGCCACGCCTCATGGTCCATTCGGATGGTGGGAAGGTGTTCCGCGTAAGTCACGGCGAGGTAATAACCCCCTGTCGCCATCAAGCCCCCCAACCCGACGGCGCTTTGCGTGTACCCCAGCACAGATTCTCGCTGCTTCGGATTAGAGAAGAGCTCAGCCAGCCATGCGACCGCAGCCACGTATTCGACACACACGCCGACCATGGTGGTGCATCGGAAAATCAGAAACTGGAGCAGCGTCGTCGCATGGCTCGCGGCGAACGCCGAAATGGCGTACACGAGAATGCTCCAAACCAGCACACGCCGGCGGCCGAACAGGTCGGTCAAATAGCCTCCTAACAAGCCGAATGCGCCGCCAACGGCGGCCGGCACGTAGAACAGCAGGCTCACCCAGAGGTTGAACTCAGGACTGCCTGGCTTGAGTTTCCCTAGAGTGGCGAGCGTTGGCCGCAGGACAACAGGCAGGACTACGGCTTCGTAGAGATCGAATGCAAACCCGAGGGCGGCCATTCCGCAAATGATCCACTGCACCGGCGTCAGGCGAGCGGGCGCGGCCAGCGTTCCGCTGATTCCGGGACTCTCCGTCAGCCGCCCCGATTGACACGTTACCTCGTCCATAAAAATCCTCCATCACTCTCAGGGCTACGCAAGCAGCGCCTTACCGATGCCGCTATTTAAGGCCGGCAGGGTTTATGATACAAGTTCAAATAGTTTGATTATTGTTAAGGAGAATTTAATAGTGGACTTTACCTCGAGGCAGCTCAGGGCTTTCCTCCTCGTGGCGGAGCATCGAAGCTTCACGCGTGCGGCCGAAGCCCTGTTCATCACGCCCTCAGCCTTAAGCATAGCGATTCGAGAGCTGGAGACACAGTTGGGATTCCGCCTGTTTGATCGCACCACCCGTCACGTCGTGCCGACAGCCTACGGCAACGAATTGTTTGCCGTCACGCGGAGGAACTTGAAGGAGTTGGATGCCGCGATGTCGCGCCTTGGAAAATCGGCCACAGAAGCTGGCAGAGTTCTTTCGATTGGCGCGACGCCCTTGTTTGCCGCTGACGTCCTGCCAGAAGCGATCAAGGAATTCCGGGGGCACCGGCCCGAGCTGCGGATTCGACTGTTCGACGGAGACCGGGCCACTATTGTGCCAATGGTCCTGGCCGGGAAACTGGACATAGGCCTGGGTGCTTTTTTTGGGCCCACACCCGGCATCCGGCGAACTCCTCTTTTTCGCTTCTCCCTCATGGTGATCCGCCCAGACAACAATCCGGCATTCGGGCGTGCCGCCACCACAACGTGGGCGGCTCTGAAGGGCGAGATCTCGATCACGCTGACGCCCACTAGTCCCCTGCAGCAACTTATCGACAAGCACCTGGCGCAAGCCGGTGTTGTCTCTTATCCGAGTGCCTCCCTCAACTTTCTGAATACGCAGATCGCCTTGGTGGAGGCCGGTGAAGGTTTTGCGGTGATTCCTTCCTTTGGCTTGCCTGCTTGCCGGAATCGTAAAGTCGTGGTGAGTCGGTTAGTCAATCCCGTCGTGACCCTGGACTTCTATCAAATCAGCAATCGTGCAAAGAAACTCCCGACTGGCACGGAGGAATTCATGTCCTTTCTTCAGAGCTATATCGCCAGGTGGGCCGGACGGGCTGGCATTCTTTAGTTATCGAAAGGACGTCGCTTATCCGAGCTATGCGATCATAAAGTGATCGTGCCGGAGTGCCGGGCGGAAGTGATCCACATGCAAGACTAACCCTCTCCTTAACTAGATTTCTTTGGCCGTCGGGGATACTCCAGACCTTGGAGATGGCCGGCGCCGCTCAAGAAGGGCAAGGCCTAAAGAGGTAATACTAACGATAGAGCGCCCGTTCACTTCCTCCCTGGCGACAAGTCTGCGATCATTCGCCTCCTCCCAAACCGGGAGTCTGGGGCATGACGTGCGCCAAGCATCCATCACTTCTTCGTAGCTCCTCTCGCTGTTTGCCACGCACTCAAGGAGATCGAGGATCAGGCTTTCTGTTACTGCGTCGACCATGGGTTTTCCTCCCCAGGTGTCTTCTCAATATATCGGATTAAGTCAGATTGCGGCCACTAAGTGAACGGACTACCTCGAAGGTGATTTCTTGGAAGGTTGCCGAAGGTCGACTGATAGTCTGTCTGGATCACTCCGGAATGCTACAATGCTTACAACAGTTACGTTGCGGAAGGGGAGGCCCCATGAGAGCGACTCGTTCCGTCGTCATCAGCATGCGTCTGCCGGCAGAGAGCGGAAAACGTCTCAAGCGAATGGCCAATCGCCATGGATGGACACCTAGCGATGCAAGCGCTCGGTTGGTGGAAGAAGGGCTCAGAAGGTCGGAATTCGCGTTTATCGACTTCCGCGATTCTCCGGTGGGCCGACAAGCCTACATCCAAGGGAGTACGCTCGCTGTGTGGGAGGTTTTGCTCCTCGTTCAAAGCTATAAGGCTGATGTCTCCGCCGTGGGCGAGCATCTCAAATGGCCAGAAGCGAAAGTCCAAGCCGCCATCAACTACGCAAAGGCGTTTCCAGAAGAGATTGACGGTGCACTATCCGAGAATGCTGCAACAGATTTCGAGGCACTAAAGCGCATGGTGCCGCAGGCTGTCGAACTCGCCTCCGGAGGAGCAGCGAGGGACTGAGATGCTCAGGCTTCTTCTGGATGAGCATATCTCGCCGAGGGTCGCGGATGGTCTTCGCCGTCGCAATCGGCTGCTTGTAGTTTCTTGTTTGGCGGAATGGGAGGAGGGAGAATTCTTAGGACAGCAAGACTCTGCCTGCCTGCAACAGGCAGCCGTGCAGGGGTTGACGTTTGTTACCTACGATCGAAGGACGATTCCCCCGTTGCTCAAAGCCTGGGCGGAAGAAGAGCGAAAGCACGGCGGAGTGATTTTTGTTGACGAAAAGACCATATCGCCATCGGATACAGGTGGCCTCGTACAGGCCTTGAGCAACCTCTTGAGGAAAACCGCCAAATGGGACTGGACCAATCGAGTCTGCTTCTTGCGCCGTTGACCGACCATCGAAATTAGTTATGTCGTTTAAGGAAGATGCAAGATGCCCAGCGATGAACGGGCATCCTCAGCCTCAACTGCGATTTCATTGTTTCATTTTGCGAACCACAGATCGATGAGAATCGGTAACGGTGCGCGCTGTCATAAAAACGTAATAGTCGCAACGGGCTCATGGCCCCCCTGGCTGCCGCCGCGGGCACTGCATGGGTGGGGCCTCCGGAATTTGCGATTTAGCTTTCGTTTGCCAGGTACCAGTGGGCATTGATCTCCGCGAAGCTCTTCCATTGTTTTGGAAGGTCTTCGATGGGGAAGATTGCCGATACAGGGCAGACGGGGATGCAGGCACCGCAGTCAATGCATTCATCGGGATTGATGTAAAGCTGCGGTGCAGTAGAAAACTCGGCTTCGTCTTTACCTGGATGAATACAGTTGCACGGGCAGACGTCCAGGCACGCTGTATCCTTTGTGCTCACACATGGTTCGGCAATTACGTATGCCATTCTACGCTCCTGGATGTCACAGAAAGAGAGGCTCGGCTAATCCTCTACCCCCGAGCGACGGCGGTTTTCAGTTGAAAAGGCCATGCCGCCACAAGAACGCAGAATAGAGTCGTTTGGCAAATAGGGCGATGACTTTAGTCACAGTCATCGAGAAAAAACACGTGCAAGGTCCGCGACTTAGATGCTACCCCCCATTTCATCGCGCAGGATGGCGAGATCAGGAATATTGACAGTGCGTTTGTTCATCTCAATTAGCTTATCCCCGTGCAAACGCCCGAGATTTCGGGAAATCAATTCCCGAACCGTACCGAGACGGACGGCCAGTTGTTCATTGTTTTCGGTCAATTGAAAATGGATTCCCTGAGGTGTCCGGTGTCCGTTTTCTTCTGCCACTCGAACGAGGTACGCAATCAGACGTGCACGAACTGTGGCGAAGGACAACTCCTCGACTAGACTCACCAAATGGCGCAGTCTGTGCGCGAGAACTTTGAAAACCTTCAGAGCCATTTCGGGATTTTTAAGACAGGTTTGTCGAAAACTATCTGCCGACAGTCGTAACAGAGTGGTCGAGCTGGTCGCTTCCGCACTGGCCGGATACCGACCACCGTCAAAGACGGCCACCTCCGCTAGCGAACCCCCTTTGCGCTCGATGCCGAGGAGTTGCTGTCTCCCGCTCAATGCCGACTTAACTATCTTTACGGTTCCCTCTTCGACGATCAGAAGCTCGCGGCACACGTCGCCCTCTCCAAAAATTAGGCTCCCCTCTTCGAAATATAGACGGCTCACACCCTCGGCGATTTGGGCCAGTTCTACGTCAGACAGATCGGTGAAAAGCGGTAGCCGACGGAGCGTTCTAATGTAATTAGATTTAGGTGAGTCCATTAGTCTCAGATTGTACGGCTATTTAGAACAAATCCGTTTGTCGTCAGTAGTCGGAGCTGCCAGCGCGGGTCAAATCCCGATTTGTCGCGTACTCGTCCCAGTGAAAAGGTTAGGCGATCTGGAGTTCCTGTTAAGGAATTATAGGAATCGGCTCGGCTAGAGACTCCAGGCGGGAACAGCCAGTCATGAGGACGCCTGATCTCGTGTTTCGGTACCTCGGCCACAGCGAAGGCATCCGGCAACGAGCCCTCATACGATCGTAGTTGCTGCATGGAAAGATCCCTGCGACGTCATTCATCCTGAGATTCAAACGACTGTGCTTGTCCCTTGAGAAAATCTCGATTCGATTTGTAGTCCACACCGCGACGCCGGTGCCGAAGAAATCCGTATCTTCGGTCCAGACTGCACATGCCAGTCCGAGTGCTGTGGCGAGTATTGGCCAATCACTTTCGTCTCGACCGCGCAATCGCTGTCGAGCTTCGATTTCAAAGGCGGCGTAAAGTTCGGGAGTAACCGTCTCGATGATGTCTCGCAAGTATTCGAGCGATGCCGAAAAGTCGGAGTGGGGCTTGCCCCGTTTTTTCAAGAGGGGTGGCAAATATTTCTCGGCGTCATCGAAGGCAACGTCAGGTGCGAAGAAGCGGACACCTTGACCCGCGTAGGTGTCGATGAGCTGCCGAACGCGTCGCCCCAGGACGGCGCGAATAAGGATGTTCGCGTCGAGAACGATCATTTCAGCGGGTTGCGCCCTTCCCGCGGCGACGCAGTTCCTTAAACTCCGCCACCAATTCTTCCTCATCAACATCCGCGAGTGCACTGGCGAGACGGTCCGCTGCTTCCTTCAGTTCGGAAATATGGGCTGTCTTAGGACGCTTTCGACGTGTCGGAACGTAGACACCGAGAGTTTCGCCGCGCCGAGTGACCGCAACTGGGGTGTCCGATTCCAGGAAACTAGCGATCCGTTCGCGGAACTCGCGCACGCCGACTTTGATCGTGGTCATAGGGATGCTCCTCACCCTGAGTGTACACCCATGTGTACGCATTCGCAAGCGTGCCAGGATTCACGCAGTGGTTCCGCAACCAGAGCTAAAAAATCAACTAAGGCATTCCAAATTAAGCAGGTTTGGTGAAATTGACGAGGTCTACCATCAGAACTTGCTGAATCCCCTCGATTTGTCTCGGCTCCGGCAAAGGATGTTCAGCCGGTCTCGTCACTAAAACCGAGCACACGCGTGCGCTTTGCTGCCCTTAATGATCGGCAGGTAGGGCACTCCTATCTAGGACTCCGGCGCGCCAGTAGGCAGACCTCCCAAAAGCGATGAGGATCGCTAATCCCAACCGGGCACTAATTGCAGCAAAATGGTGTCCATTAAACAGACGCAGGATCCCCGCAGCGTCGCAAGTAACCGTGCAAGAACCGCCGATGCTTCCGTTCTAAATGTGAGCGACCGGACACAGCGGCGCTGACGCCTCACTTTCGGGGAGAGACACTATGGAGCGCCCCTCCGGGAACCAGACCCCAGCCCGATTCTACTTCTATGTGATTGTCCTAGTGCTTGCCGTCGCCGCGCTCCCGCTTCTGCAACCTTTCCTGGGAGCCAATGGAGCACCTGGCTCCGCAACCTATTCCCTCGGCGTGCTGCACCTGACGATTCCGTATCGCGCAGTCCATCCCGGGACGGGACGCCTAACGCTCGAAGTCTTGGACCCGGAAAATCACGTCCTCGGAAGAGTCGAGAAAACGTTAACGGTCGTCCGAGGTCCGTCGCAGTGGAAGGAAGAAATGAAGCTAGATAAGCCACCAGCCCTGGACGAACTAGTTTGGCACCGCTTGCGCTACAGCTTTGCCTACGACGACAGCCGGTTTGGCGACCTGCAAGGCACGGAGTCCATTTCAGAGATTCTCCGCTCGCCAGTCTTGCGAATTCTTGGCCAGCAATCCTATCTCTCAGGAAGTCACGCCGCAGTGCGAGTAATCGTCACAGACTCCCACAATGAAACGATCCTGGGACGAGGCTCTTTGCGGATCGATTTGCAGATGCCTGCAAAGCATCGGACTACCTTGTTTACCGGGCAGTTGAATCACCGCGGCACTACCGAGGCGCAGTTTCAGTTTCCCGCTGGTTTCACGGGCAACTGCGAATTGCGCTATACGGTCGACACTTCCCTCGGTTCCACTGAGTACACGCAGACCATTCGGCTACAGGATAAGGTCGGCGTCCTTCTAACCTCCGAAAAACCCATCTACCAGCCCGGCCAGATCATTCACGTGCGCGCTCTTGCGCTTGATCGCGCCAACCACCTGGCCGTCGGCAATCGCGATCTGATTTTTGAACTGGAGGATTCGCGGGGCAACAAAGTCTTCAAAGAAGCGACGCGAACGGACGAGTTTGGCATTGCCGCGGCTGAGTTTCAGCTAGCGGATGAAGTGAACTTAGGGACGTACCGTTTGCGTGGTCTGCTTAGCGAACCCGGCAGTGATGCCGCGAACACCGCGGAAATAGCGCTGAACGTGCAAAAATATGTGCTGCCGAAATTCAAGGTGGACCTGGATTTCACCTCCAAGAACGACAAGAAAACGCATGGTTACCGTCCCGGCGATCACGTGGCCGGCACGGTCCAGGCGAACTACTTTTTCGGAAAGTCATTGGACAGCGCGGAAGTTTCCCTGAAGGCGACAGGGATGGATGTGACTACGTTCGAGGCCGTTTCCGTGCAGGGCAAAACGGATCACGATGGAACGTACCGCTTCGATTTTCGTATACCTTCTTACTTGGCTGGCCGGCCGATCACCCAGGGTGCCGCGCGGCTGCTGATCGAAGCAACGGTGAAGGACAGTGCGGGCCACGCTGAGACGAGGGGGGAGCCCATCACCGTGAGCGAATCGCCCTTCCTCATCGTGGCCGTTCCCGAAGGCGGCACGCTCATCCCAAATTTGGAGAATCAAGTCTTCCTTCTGGCGACCTACCCGGACGGTTCGCCGGTGAAGGCAGACTTGAAAGTACGTCCTAGCAAGGGTGTGGAGCAGGCCGTCAACACGGACGAAGGAGGCATTGCTGTCATTAGCCTGAAAGCAACGCCAGGAAGCGAGACCCTCCAAGTCGAAGGAAAGAACGAGGACGGGGATTCTGTCTCGAGCACGGTTTCTTTGCAATTGCGCAGTGGCGAAGACCAGGTGCTCCTTCGCACCGAACACGCCGTCTATCGCGTCGGTGATCCAATCCACCTACGCCTCCTTGCTACGAAGAAACGTGGCACGGTGTACGTCGACGTTGTCAAACAGGGGCAGACCATCCTGACGCGCGACCTGGACATCACGGATGGTGAGGCGGAACTCACCCTGGTTGCCAGTCCGGAAATGGCCGGCACCGTGGATTTCAACGCGTACATCTTCGGACACAACGCCCAGCCCATTGCTGATCATCGGTTGATCTTCGTTCAGCCGGCGGAGGAACTGAAAATCGAGACGGCCGCAGAAGCGGCTGCCTACAAACCCGGCGACGATGCGCGCATTCGCTTTCGCATTACCAACTCCCAGGGACAGGGCGTGCGTGCGGCGCTTGGCCTGCAAATTGTGGACGAAGCCGTGTTCGAACTTGCGGAAAAGCAGCCCGGTTTCGCCAAAGTGTTTTTCTACCTCGAGCAGGAGGTGATGAAGCCGCGGTACGAGATCCATTCAGTCAGTCCGTCCGAAATTGTTGAGTTGGCACCGCAATCTCGGGTGGAACAACGGGACCGCGCGGCACGCGCGCTTTTCTCGGCGACGGAGATTGTTTCTCAAAACAAGTTCGACACCGAGGTTGGCCGCACCATTCCGCAAACGAAATACCACGAATATTGGACCCGCTATCAGACACAGTTCCGAACCGACTCGAAGAAGATCGCCGAGCAACTTCGGCACGCCTGCGCTAATGATCCGGACCTAGCGGACGTGGAAAAAGTGTTCGAGAGATTGGTAAATTCCAGCAAGGCGGAGTTTCGCGATCCCTGGGGCAAGCCGCTACACCTCGAACCGATTACCTGGGAGCCCAGCAAGACACAATATGTGATCCGCAGCGCCGGCCCCGATAAAGAGCTCCGTACCGGGGATGACCTGGTTGCTTATCTGTATTTCCATAGACGAAAACTGGTTGCACCCGCCAGCGAAGGAAAGAGCCGAGTGGACATCCGCATAGAACATGACCGGGGCCCGTTCACTAGCAATGCAGTGATTTCTGGCCTTGCGATGGATCAGTGGGGCGGCGCGGTGGACGGTGCAGTGGTGACCGTCCGCGAGCTCTCCACCGGAAAGATCCGTTCCGTCAGAGCGGATGCCTCTGGCAATTTCCATTTCTCCGCGGTACCGAAGGGCAGGTACCAGCTTGTAGTTTCCGGTCCCCAGTTACCGGGATCGGAAACTGTAGCTGGTGGACTGAAATTGGAACCACGCGACCACGCTGTCCTCATGGTCCATCTTCGGTATGCGCTAATGGATGAAGCAGTGGAGGTCTCTACCAGCACGGAAATTGTGGCCACTACGGATGGGGGTACGATATTTGGTGGTGTTCCTGCGGGTGTGGCTGGCGGCGCGATGGGAGGTGTGATTGGTGGGATCATCGGTGGCGCGGACATGGAACTGGCGGCCCCAGCTCCCGCCAGAGTTGTTGCCCGGCTGACGACGCCCAAGGCCATGGCACTGAACGGGCGCGAATTGCAGCAACTCGCCAGTGTGGTGCCGGACCAGGACGGCTCCCCAGATATCCACGTGCGCTCGTATTTTCCGGAAGCACTGTACATCAATCCGGAAATCATCACTGACCGCGACGGCAATGCAAGCATTTCCATCCCGACGGCCGACAACATCACCACGTGGCGTATGGCTATGCTGGCATCGACGCAACAGGGCGCGCTCGGCACAGCCACCTCCAGTCTGAAGGTCTTTCAGGACTTTTTCGTGGACCTGGATCTTCCGGTGACATTGACGCAGGGGGATGAGGTGTCCATTCCTGTCGCTATCTACAATTACTCCGAGGCGAAAGGCGATGTGCGCCTAAGCCTGCAATCCGCCGAATGGTTCTCCCTGGTTGATGATGCCCCGGAAAAATCGGTCACTGTAGATGCCGGACGCGTCGGCGGCTCGCAGTTCACGCTCGAAGCCAAGCGCATTGGGAAATTCAAATTGACGCTTAGCGCTCGCATGAAAGGAGATGCCAAGCGCGCGGACATCGTGGTTCGAGAAATCGAAGTCGTTCCTAATGGCCGTGAGCAGAACGCGGTGTTCAACGGTCAGTTGGAATCCGTGGTAAGCCACAACGTGGAATTCCCGGCGATCTCGATTTCCGGCGCGAGCAAGGTTTTCGTGCGGCTGTATCCAGGCCCGTTGAGCCAGATCATGGAAGGCATGGACGCGATCCTGCGGATGCCCGGCGGCTGCTTTGAGCAGACCTCTTCGAGCACCTACCCCAACGTCCTAGCGCTGGATTACATGAAGCGCACGAAGAAGATTACTCCCGAGGTGCACGCGAAGGCGGAAGGATTCATTGCCAATGGCTATCAGCGGCTCCTCACCTTTGAAGTGCCAGGGGGCGGGTTCTCGTGGTTTGGCCAGGCACCTGCCAACAAAATCCTGACCGCATACGGTCTGATGGAGTTTTATGACATGTCCAAGGTCCACGACGTGGACCCGCGACTGATTCAGCGCACGCAACAGTGGCTCGCCTCGCAGCAACTTCCGGATGGCAGCTGGAAGCCGGACACGGACTTTATCAATGAAGGCGCGACGAATCGCTACAATTCCGATGTATTGAGAATTACCGCATACATCGCCTGGGCGCTCGGCAATACGGGTTATCAAGGTGGGGCAGTTGAGAAGGCGAGCCAGTTCATTCAGAGCCATCTTTCCGGAAAGGCTGACGCTTACACCTTGGCGGTCCTGGCGAATTTTGCTAGCGATTACGGAAGGGACCGTGCGTTCACGCGTGAGGCGATTGAGCTGCTCTTGAATGCGCGCACCGAAAAAGACGAGCAATTGTGGTGGAGTTCGGAGGAGACCAGCGTATATTCCACAGGCACCAGCGCGAGTGTAGAGACCACCGGGCTGGCCGCGCAAGCGCTCATCAAATGGGGCCAAGCTCCGGCCGCTACCCGAAAGGCGCTCTCCTTTCTTACTTCCAAAAAAGACGCGTCGGGGACTTGGGGAAGCACACAAGCAACCATCATGGCGCTGCGCGCGCTCTTGCTGGCAGCAGAGAAGGGCACCTCCGACGTGCGTGGAAAAGTGGACATCGCGTTGAACGGGAAACCCGTCACGCATTTCGAATTGACCTCCGACAACAGTGACCTTTTCCACCAGTTCGTTTACAAAGACATCTTTCAGTCGAGCGCGAACCGCATTGAAGTGCGCTTCGAAGGAAAAGGGAATCTGGGATACCAGGTTGTTGGACAGTACTTCGTGCCCTGGGACGAAAAAAGAGTGGAACAGCCGCTGTCTATTGCCGTGCGCTATGACCGCACTCACTTGGCCCAAGATGACATCGCCACGGCCATGGCCACAGTCAGGAACAATCTGGAGAAGAACGCCAACATGGTTATGGTGGATCTCGGAATCCCTCCTGGTTTTGACCTTTTCAGCGAGGACTTGCAGGACTATCAGGAAAAGTCGGCCGGACAAAAGAGCGGCCGCTTGCAAAAGTTCAGCCTAACGGCCACGCAGGCCATCTTGTACTTCGATTCCTTGGCCCCGGCAGAGACAATCACGCTGAGTTTCCGTTTGCGAGCTAAATACCCCATCCGCGCGCGGACCTTTTCGTCCCGGGTGTATGAGTATTACGACCCAGACGTGAATTCAGTGGCGCGCCCGGTACAACTGGAGATCCGAAAGCGGTAGTGATTTATTACATTGTTCCTCTCCTTGGTCGCCGAGAGTGATTCAGCAACCCCGGAACCCTCAGTAAGCGCCGAGCCCTTGTACACACAGGAAAATCAACGGAACAGCCGCAAGGTTTAGCCGGGCAGAGTTTCGGAGGGAGTAACCTTATGGTTAAGATGCGGCTGTGTGCACTGCAGGTTGACAACGGACACCCACCGTCGTAATGGAATGCTTGCCGAATCAAAATAATTACGTTTGTCTTCCTGCGAACCGGGGCATAAAGTCTGGGTTTGGCCTTGCAAAGAAGCACCTTCCAAATGCGTGCGCTTGGAACGTTGTAATCCAACTCCCTGATCCGTGGCAGGGCTCGATTCTCAGAGAATCCGATTTTAGAAATAAGTGAATGAGGTGGAGGCAATGAGAAATGGAAACTGGTCAAGAAAGGCCTTCGACTTTGCGACAATAAACTCTGGAGAACTGGGAAAATGAGTTCATCCACAATCTTCAAGGCGGCGGTCGGGGCTGCAATTTGCCTAAGTCTCGCTCATGACGTGCCAGCGCAGGGCAAAGAGAATCCTACGGCGGATCTTTTGATTGAGCTCATTCGCGTGGATACCAGCAATCCCCCTGGGAATGAGGGGAATGTGGCGGAATTATTGGCGGCAAAGTTTCGCCCGCTCGGCTTCGAAGTTGAAATCATTCCTACCCCGGAACCGGCAAAAGCGCATTTCATCGCCCGAATCAAAGGGGATGGGTCCAAGAAGCCCGTCTTGCTCGCGGCGCACGCGGACGTCGTCGGGGTGGAACGAGAGAAGTGGAGCGACGATCCCTTCGCCGGCCAGGTGAGGGACAGCTACGTCTATGGGCGCGGCGCGATCGATTTCAAGGGCGGCCTGGCTGTCTTTGCCGAGGCGGTCATGAGGTTGATGAAGAATCATGTCCCGTTGCATCGCGATGTGATTCTTCTTTCCGAGGCGGATGAAGAAGGAGGCCGCTACAACACGAGCTGGCTTGCCGAATCGCACTGGAACCTGATGGATTGCGAATTCGCTTTGAATGAGGGCGGATGGATCATGAAGGACGCGAAGGGTGGGGTGCAGTATGTAAGCATCTCCACGGCGGACAAGTTGTCCATTCCTCTGATCGTTACGGCCAAAGGGACCTCGACGCATTCTTCGATGCCCAGACCCGACAATGCCATTTTCACATTGTCCAAGGCGGTAGCGAAGCTCGCTGATTACGAGACGCCGGTAGAGTTGATTCCCAGCACGAGAGAATTTTTCGAAACGCTCGCAAAAACGAGCGAGCCTTCCCTGTCCGCGTATTTCCAAAGGTTGTTGAGCAGCAAGGACCCGAATGTGATTCATGAGGCGGATCGAGAAATCAGCAAAAACGTATTGCTGCATGCGCTTCTGCGGAACACTATCGCGCCCGTATTCCTCAAAGCAGGATTTCGGGGAAACGTGATTCCCGGCTCGGCGGAGGCGACTCTTAATCTGAGGATTATTCCTGGAACCAACCTGGAAAAGCTTATCGCCGACATCCGAGGAGCCATTGGCGACCCACAGGTAGAGGTTTCGCTGCCTTCGGGGGACAGCCGTGAGGGCGCGAGGCTGGCGGGGCTTGTGAGACAGGCTGCGAGTTTACAGCCGTCGAGCAAAGACACAGATCTTTACCGGGCCTTAGAAGGCAGCGCTCACGCGATTTGGCCGGGGAGGCCGGTCACAACCTACCTCTTTCAAGCCGGCACAGACGCGATCG
>Ga0207000_1015_pt2 | contig 71132 bp, 64 predicted proteins | sample Alteio_BWMinCont_90_FD_153498 | JGI IMG/M metagenome (GOLD analysis project Ga0207000, IMG submission 153498) | Enriched cells from forest soil in Barre Woods Harvard Forest LTER site, Petersham, Massachusetts, United States -... | ecosystem: Environmental > Terrestrial > Soil > Temperate forest >...
TAATTGCCGTCCGGAAAACTTCATCTCGGGCAATCCCCACTTCGCAAAATCCGCTCTGGCTCGCTACACGCAATCGGATTTTATCGCCCTCGTCGAGAAGCATCGCATTCCTTATCACGAGAAAACGCTTGGTCAACTTTTCTGTGATCGCTCCGCTCGCGACATTATGAATATGCTGGAAGCCGAATGCAGCGGCGCCGGAGTTCATGTTTTCGTGAAGACTTCAGTCAAGGAGGTTTTGAGAACAACGGAATTCATCGTGCGCACTGGAGAAACGGAATTTCGAGCTCCGGTACTGGTTGTCGCGACCGGAGGTCTGTCGATTTCAAAAATGGGTGCGACCGGATTTGGTTACGACCTGGCGCGGCAATTTGGCCTAGCGATTCGCGAACCTCGGCCTGCTCTCGTGCCGTTTGTGTTCGACGAGGAAGACCGCAGCCAGTACTGCGATCTGGCCGGAGTCTCCGCCGAGGTAAGCGTCTCCTGCGGCAAATCGCGGTTTCGGGAAAAGATGCTGATCACGCACCGAGGATTAAGCGGGCCGGCAATTCTACAGATTTCGTCCTACTGGAAACCAGGAGAGGCAGTCGCGATCGACTTGGCGCCCGGCGCCGATGTGACGGCCGCGCTTCGCGAACCCAAGGGTGTAAGAAATATCACTGCGATGAAGTCAGCCTTGCACAAGTTCCTGCCGAGTCGTTTTGCAAACCGATGGCTGGATCTGCATGCGCCGGCCAAGTGGACGAACTCTGGGCTCGCGCAACTGGAGCGATCAGCACACGAGTGGGCCGTGATTCCTGCCAGCACCGAGGGCTTCGACAAGGCTGAGGTCACTGCGGGCGGAGTCGACACCAACGAACTATCGGCGAAAACGATGGAAAGTCGTAAAGTGCCTGGCCTATTTTTCATCGGCGAGGTAGTCGACGTTACGGGACACCTCGGAGGGTTCAATTTTCAATGGGCGTGGGCATCGGGCGTCTGCGCGGGACGGGCACTGTAGGCTCGGGCATCCGCATTGTTAGCCTGCAGATGAAAATCCTTAAGCCAAAACCGCCTGATACTCCTCGTAAGCGCCCTTGAAGTCGGTGATCTTGTGGTCGGCTTCGAAATGCCAGATTCTGGTAGCCACCTCATCAATCAAATCGTGGTCATGCGTCACCAGCAGCACGGTTCCGTGATAACGCTGGAGAGCAATGTTGAGCGCGTTGATCGATTCCAGATCCAAGTGATTGGTCGGTTCGTCGAATACAAGAACGTTCGGCTTTTGCAGCATGAGCTTGCAAAACAGAAGCCGGGCTGCTTCGCCTCCGGACAGAACGTCGGTGCGCTTCAAAGCATCCTCACGCGGGAATAGCATTTGACCGAGCAGACCGCGGATCTCTTCGTGCGCCGCCCCCGGATCCCACTGATGGAGCCATTCGAATGCCGTCATGTCTCCTTGAATCAAGGCTCGGTGGTCCTGGGCAAAGTATCCGACAGCAGCCTCGTGTCCCCAAATCACTTTTCCGCCGGTCAGGAACGGTCCGTCGTAGCCACTGGTTTTGCGTAACTCGGCGTCGGGCACCGTGGGTGAGCTTGCCAGCAGCGCATTGAGCAGCGTGGTTTTACCCGCGCCGTTCCGGCCCATCAACGCGATCTTCTCTCCGCGCGTCACGCTGGCGGTAAAGTTGCGGATGACTTCGGCGTCACCGTAAGATTTCGCAACGCCTTCAAACTCGAGAATGTGTTTTCCTGAAGGTCGCTTCTGCTCGAATTTCAAGAACGGACGCTGGATGTTCGATTTGGCCAGCTCCGTAACCTGCAAGCGCTCCACTTCCTTACGCCGCGACTGCACCTGGCTGGAGCGGGTGCCAGCAGAAAAACGCGCAATAAACTCGTTGAGCTGCGCAATCTTCTTTTCCCGCTGCGCATTCTGCCCCTCGATCTGCGAACGGATCTGCGTCTTCGCCACCACCATGTCGTCGTAGGTCCCGGTATAAGTGATGATGGTTTGGTAATCGATATCGGCGATGTGAGTGCAAATGCTGTTGAGAAAATGGCGGTCGTGGGAGATCACGATTAGGACGCCGTCATAGTTATTCAGAAATCCTTGCAGCCAGTGGATCGAATCGAGATCCAAATGGTTTGTAGGTTCGTCGAGCAGCAACGCCAGCGGATGTCCGAACAAGGCTTGCGCCAGCAGCACGCGAACTTTTTGTCCGCCTTGCAATTCACCCATTTTTCTTTCATGCAGGTCATCGGGAATGTCCAGCCCTTGCAGCAAAATCGCAGCGTCGGTTTCGGCAGTGTAGCCGTCTTCCTCTCCGACGATGCCTTCCAATTCGCCGAGCTTCATGCCGTCTTCATCGGTCAGATCAGGCTTCGCATGGATGCGATCGCGTTCTTCCATTGCGGCCCACAGGCGCTTGTTGCCCATCATCACCGTGTCGATGACGCGGTAGGCGTCGAAGGCGAACTGATCCTGGTTCAGGACGCCGAATTTCTTCGGACGCACAACAGTTCCCTTCTGGGGATCGAGGTCGCCAGTCATGAGCCTCATGAACGTGGTCTTCCCCGCACCATTCGGTCCGGTCAGGCCATAGCGCTTCCCCGGCGTGAAGGCCGTTGATACTTCTTCAAACAGAACTTTGGCGCCGTAGCGCATGGAAACGTTGCTAACTGAAATCATGATTTCTCAAGAGAACTGCGGAAAATTTGCCCAAAGGCGGGACGCAGCTACTGTCATTAGAATATCACGGCGACAGCTTCGTTCGCCGATCACTTCATCCCGCAAGGACAATCGAAGGTCACATGTTAGCCTTTCTGTGCGCGCCACCAATTCAACGAGGAATTCATGAACGACGTTCACTCTTCTCATCTCGATCTTCAAGCAACCGCCAAACAAGTGATGCTGGCACACGGCTTCGAGCCGGAATTCCCTCCGCAGATCGCGCAACAGCTTGCGGAATTGAAAGTCCATCCGCCCCAAGTGACCCCGAGCGGCGATATTCGTGATCTCCGGAACCTGCTCTGGTCCTCGATCGACAACGACACGTCGAAGGATCTTGATCAGATTGGGGTTGCCGAGCGCCTGCCAACCCGAAATATCAAAGTGCTGATCGGAATCGCGGACGTGGATGCTTTCGTGCCGAAAAACTCTCCGATCGATCAGCATGCAGCGAAGGAAACAACATCCGTCTACACCGGCGTGCGGGTTTTCCCCATGTTGCCGGAAGAGCTTTCCACTGGCACAACATCGCTTTTAGAAAACGCGGACAAGTTGAGCGTCGTAATCGAGTTCACAGTAGACGCTGCCGGTTCAGTCAGTTCGAGCGATGTTTATCGGGCAATCGTTCGGAACAAAGCGCAGCTCGCGTACAACGCCGTGGGAGGTTGGCTTGACGGCACCGGCCCTGCGCCGGCAAAAGTGGCCGCATCAACGGAGTTGCAAGCCCAACTCAAGCTGCAAAACGAAGCCGCGCAGGCGCTCAAGAAGCAGCGCTACCAGAATGGCGCACTCAATCTGGAGACCAGCGAGGTAACCCCGGTCATACTCAATCAAGAAATCGTTGACGTTACCAAAGAGGAGAAGAATCCCGCCACGGAATTGATCGAAGACTTCATGATCGCAGCCAACGGAGTTGTCGCCCGCATGTTGGAGAAAGTGTCCTCTCTGCGTCGCATTGTGAAGACTCCCGAACGTTGGGATCGGATCGTGCAGCTCGCTGCCGAACACGGCGGCAAACTGCCTCCCAATCCCGATTCTAAGGCTCTCAATGATTTTCTACTCAAGCGCAAGGCGGAAGATCCCGATCATTTCGCGGATGTATCGCTGGCCGTAATTAAGCTGATCGGCCCAGGTGAATATGTTCTCGAACGGCCAGGAGATCCGGTGCAGGGACACTTCGGTCTTGCGGTTCAGGATTACACCCACTCGACCGCTCCTAACCGGCGTTTCGCAGATGTCGTCACACAGAGGCTGATCAAGGCCCTGCTTGCCGGCCAGCCTGCTCCCTACTCTGATGATGAACTCGCGGCCATCGCTAGGAACTGCACTGAAAAAGAAGATGCCGCACGGAAAGTTGAACGCGAGATGACAAAGCGCCTCGCGGCCGTTGCAATGAGCAACCGCATCGGCCAGGTGTTCGATGCGCTCGTCACTGGTGCAACTCCGAAAGGAACCTTTGTTCGCGTGCTGCAGCCGCACGTCGAGGGATTGCTGGTCCAGGGACAGCAGGGGCTGGACGTGGGAGACAGGTTGCGAGTGAAGTTGATCCGAACCGATGTTCAGCGTGGATATATCGATTTTGCTCGCGCTTAGGGGTGGCTCATCCTTTTTTCTGTTCGAGCTCGGCCCAACGCGAGTAAAGCTCGTCCGCCACTTTCTGGGCGTCGTCCATCTCGGCGTGGGCCCGCACAAGCCGCGGACCATCACTTGCGATCGCAGGGTCCTCCAACTGAGCACGCTTCTCCTGCAGAGCTTGCTCCGCCTCAGCGACGCGCTGCTCGATGGTTGCATACTCGCGTGCTTCCAAATATGAGAGCTTCTTTTTCGATGCCGCCGGTCCAGCAGCAACCGTCGCACGTTCAGGCTGGTTGCCGCTCGAACGTGCGACCTTCGACGGTTGCTTCCGTTCCGCCTGCCAGGACTCCCATTGCGAATAATCGGCAAAACTGTCGGCGCTGCCCTGCCCGTCGAGTCCGAGCACAATGGTCGAAACGCGATCGAGCATGTACCGGTCATGCGTGACCAGCACCAGTGCACCGCGATACTCGAGCAGGCTTTCCTCGAGAATATCGAGGGTTGGAATGTCGAGATCGTTGGTGGGCTCATCAAGGAGAAGCACATCCGCAGGCTGAAGCATTAACTGGGCGATCAATACGCGCGCCCGTTCGCCTCCAGAAAGCCGGCCAATGGGTTGATTGAGCTGCTCGCCTGTAAACAGGAATCTTGCCGCCCACGATGCCACGTGAATGACACGGTCCTGATAAATCACCGAATCGCTGCCCGGCGCCAGAGCACGCCGTAGAGTCACATCCGGATCAAGTTGACGAGTCTGATCGAAGTACACGATCCGCAGCCAGTCGGCGCGGCGGATTTCTCCAGCCGACGCTGATAGTTCTCCGCGTAACAGGCGCAGCAGAGTAGTCTTGCCACTCCCGTTCGGCCCGACCAATCCCACTCGCATCCCGGCCGTAATCACGAAGTTAAGCCCGTCGAAAAGCGTGCGACCGCCAATCTCGTAGGAGACCTCTTCCAACTCGATCAACCGTTTGGTTTTTCTGTCGGTCGCGGAAAAATCAATGTCCGCAGTACAAGTGCGGGTTCTTTGGTTCAGATCTGCGAGTTCACTCATCAAGTCGCCGGCCTTATCGATCCTCGCTTTCGATTTGCGCGTCCGGGCTTTCGCTCCGCGACGCAGCCACGCGATTTCATTGAGTACTAGGTTTTCCAGAGCTTCTTGCCGCTTCGATTGCGAGTGCAGAAACTCTTCCTTCTTCTCCAAAAACGTGCTGTAGTTCCCGCGAACCCGCAGCAGCCCATCCGGATAAGTACGATTAAGTTCCGCCATCTCGGTGGCAACATTCTCGAGGAAGTAACGGTCGTGACTCACAACCACGCAGGCGAAGGCTGCGTCTTGAAGAAGCGCTTCCAGCCATTCGATTCCCGCGAGGTCAAGATGATTTGTCGGCTCATCCAGCAGCAGAATGTCCGGTCCCTGAACCAGCGCCTCGACAATCGCGAGCCGCTTTTGCCACCCGCCTGACAAAGCACTGGCCGGTGTTTCGAGCTCGTCGAAGCCGGCGCGGCCAAGGGTTTCGGCGAAACGAGTACCGCGCTCGGTCGTCGTGACTGCAGCGCGGTCCAGCGCTTTCTCGACTACCGAGCGAACCGTTTCTCCAGACGCAAACTTGGAGTCCTGCAGAACGCAGGTAAGCCGGACGCGTTTGCGAACCGCGATTTCACCTGCGTCGACATCTTCATCGCCGGCCAGAATTCGCAACAGCGTGGATTTCCCCGATCCGTTTGGACCAATCAGGCCAATCCGGTCAGCTTCGGAAACCGTGAACGAAACATTTTTAAAAAGCACTGTCGATCCAAACGACTTCGAAATTCCCTGTGCATTGATGATCGGCGCCAACGACTTTTGCCCTGCTTCCGTTTTAGTTGCGGGAAGGCTTAGTGACCCAATCGGGTTCGACCGACGACTTCCCCGCCGTTTCCCTATGCGAAGTATATCGTGCGCACGACCAGTGCGGCCGAGCGGTATGAAGAGGTGTTATTCCGTCCGTCCGAGGATTTCCCGCAGTATCAGTGATTCATAAGAATTTCCTGCTCGAACCGCATTTATTGGGCTTTCAAAGAGGGGGCCATGTGGACTGAAGTGTAGGACCGAAACTGCCGATGAAGCCTGAGAGAAACCTATGAGTACGCAAGGTCAAGCAGCGTCCATTGAAATCCCCAGCCCCTGCATTGCCAGGCAACCGATTCTCACGGCAGAAGAAAACGTAATCGGCTACGAGCTATTCTTCCGCGAAAGTGCGGACAAGGAGCGCTTCACTTCCGATAGTGAACGCGCAACTTCCGCGACCATTCACATGTTGAATTTTGTCGGGCTTGGCGTCTTGTGCGATGGGCGCCTCGCATTCATCAATTGTACCCACCAGATGTTGCTGTCGGACTACTTCGCTCTCTTGTCTCCCCACGATGTGGTGATCGAGATAGAGGAAGATGTTCCTGCGGACCAAAACGTCATACAGGCGTGTCATCGGCTGAAACAGGCAGGATACTCAATCGCTCTAGACAATTTCGTTCCGGGCGACAAGCGTGCAGACCTTATTCCCTACGCCCGCTTCATCAAAATCGATAGTGCCAGGGTTCCATTGCAAGAGAGTTCGATCCTGGCACGACTTTATGCCACCGAGCAGTGCCGCATGATAGCCAAAAAGGTGGAAACTCGGGATCAGTTTGCGAAGGCGGGGCACAGCGGTTTTACGCGGTTTCAGGGGTATTTTTTTCGCCGTCCCGAAAATCTGCGGGTCAGAGATATCCCAGCACAACAGGCTACGAATGTGCGCCTGTTGGCCGCAGCCTCAAAACCCGAAGTCGATTTTGTGGAACTTGAAACTTTCATCAAACGCGAGCCCTCACTCTGCTACCGGTTGCTGCGGCACTTGAACTCTCCGCTGTTAGGGCTGTCATCGCCAGTCCTATCGGTTCGTAATGCTTTGACTATGTTGGGGGAACACGAATCCGTGAGGTGGATACGAATGGCGACGACCCTCGTTATGGGACAGGACAAGTCCTCCGACTTGGTTTTGTCATCGCTGGTGCGTGCTCGCTTCTGTGAATGTATCTCTCCGAAAATAGAACATGGCAATTCGGATCTCTTCTTGATGGGAATGCTCTCGCTGATCGATGCTATTTTGGCAATACCGATCGGAGTAGTGATCGAGGAGTTGTGTCTGGATCCGAATATCAAGGCACAGCTCCTTAGCGCCAAGACAGGCAAGAAAACGCCTCTTTCGCCCGTCTACGATCTCATGGTAGCGGTGGAGGCGGGTGACTGGGAACTGGTTGCGCGCATAGGCAAGCAACTCAACCTGTCTTTGTCCTTCATCGCCAGGACATCCAACGAAGCAATGCGTTGGGCGCACGAAATCACAGCCGCTGCGCGCCACTAAGCAGACACTCTTGCAAACCGCGCCAGCGGTATTAGTGCATCGAGTGTCACCACATCAACGAGGCAGGATTTTGAGCCTGTCGAAACTTTCCAACCTGGTATAGCATCCTTTGGACGAGGTTCAACTGAACGAGGCTTAACCATGCCAACGAATGCAACCTCACCGCGAACTGACGCAACCACAGTGGCCCACCGACCCCAAGCGGCAAACGGTCTGGCAATCGTGCGCTTGACGATTGGCGCAATGCTCGTGTGGGTCTTTTTCGAGAATCTAGGGAAAGGCCTCTACAGGCCGGCGGGTTACGCGGGCCTGATCGACTACTACATCAAGAACAGTCATTCGCCGGCCATATGGAAGTCGGTCATGGCACTGGCCGCGAGCCATGCCGCGATGGCTGCCCCCATGCAGGCCGTGACCGAGATCTCTCTCGGTATCCTGCTCATTATCGGTCTTCTCACCCGGCCGGCCGCATTTGTGGCGTTTCTGTATCTCGGCAGTCTTTGGGTTTCGGAATGGGGCACTGCGTGGATATGGGAGCTGCTGGTTCCGGTCATGGCATCGCTCGGGCTCGCTGTCGGAAGCGCTGGCCGGAGATGGGGCGTTGACGCGTGGCTGGCGGAGCGATGGCCGTCGGCTCCGTGGTGGTTGGTTTGAGCTAACGCCCTGTGCGAGTGTCCGTCATCATCCCTACTCACAATGAAGCGCAGGCAATTGCGCGCGTTTTGGCGGATCTCCCGTCCGCTCTCACGACGGAGGTCATCGTTGTCGACAGCAACTCGAATGACGGGACACCCGAGATCGCCGCAAGAATGGGAGCCCGCGTCGTTGAGGAACCCCGCCGTGGCTATGGGCGAGCGTGCCTCACCGGTCTGGCCACAGCAAATTCCCCCGACTTGGTTGTGTTCCTCGATGGCGACTACAGCGATCGGCCCTCCGAACTGCCGATTCTCTTAGCGCCAATCATTGAGGGACGGGCCGACATCACGCTAGGTTCCCGCCTGCATGGGCGGCGTTCTGCTGCGGCGTTGCCTTGGCATCAGGCGTTTGGTAATCGTCTGGCCGCCGGCCTGATCAACATGCTTTATGGTTTACAAATTAAAGACCTCGGCCCGTTTCGCGCTGCCCGCGCCCACGTACTACGCGCGCTCGCGCTCGAAGAGACCACCTATGGCTGGGCGGTTGAGATGATCCTCAAAGGCGCCCTCGCTGGATTCCGCGTGGTGGAAGTCCCGGTGAGCTATTATCCGCGAATCGGAAAATCGAAGATCAGCGGTACGCTAAAGGGCACAGTCGGCGCCGGTTGGTTCATTCTCAGCTTGATCGTGCGCTATTATTTCCGCCATCGAAGAGCCGGGACTGCACGGCCAGCGTGAGTCTTCGGGGCTGGCCCAACCTATGACTTTCGGCGCCTGCGTTCTCTTTCGAAACTCGAACTTGAGCGGACTTGCGCTGAGTGTGTTGTTGGGCGCGTTTTTGTTTGTGCTGGTATTTGCCCTTGCTCATGGGTCAAAATTGTTTAGGACACTAGGGTGCGTTGGCCTTGATGCTTGGTGGAGGATGCCGTGAATAAAGTCGTCGATAAATCTCCATCCATCCCATCCGCCACCAGGGCGCCAGATGCCACGATGGCGCTCGGGCTCGGCCTTACCAACGAATGTAATCTCGCCTGCAGCTTCTGCTACCGCGATCCAACTCGCGCCGATCGTCTCTCGCTGGATCAAGTGAAGGCAGTCATGGAATGCTTGCCCGTACGGTCGGTGAATCTGGGCACCGGCGAGAACGGCATGCATCCCGACTTCAAGGCAATACTGGCCTACCTGCAAACGAAACCGGTCAAGCTCACCATTACTTCCAATGGTCACAGTGTGGCTGTTCTCGAAGACAATGAGCTCTCAGCCTTTCATGACATCGAGTTCTCTCTCGATTACCCGACGCAAGCCGAACAGGATGCACAGCGCGGAAACGGCAATTGGGAACTCATCCACCAACAGGCCAAACGTTGTGTGAGACTTGGAGTGCCAGTAACGATCATCGCCGTGATGATGAAGTCAAACTACTTGCGCCTGACGGAGGTCGCGCGAGTAGCCAAACGGTTTGACGCTCCTCTGCGAGTAAATGTGTATCAAGCCGTGCGATCGGACCTCTATGCCCTGAGCTATGAAGAGTACTGGGAAGGCTTCCGGCGCCTCTTTGAGGAAACCGATGTCATCGCCGTTGGCGAGCCGCTGGTTCGCGCGATGGCAGGCCTCCCGCCGCTCCGAGGCGGTTGTGGCGTCAGTACCGTGCGAGTCACGCCAAGAGGCACCACCCAACCCTGCGTCTATTGGCCTGGATCAGGGGAGCCGCTGTCAGACTTGATCTCCGTGGGACTCGATATTCTAGACTCCGCGCCATTCAGCCAAGCCCGCACCCTTCCCAATGCGTGCGAGCCTTGCGAGTTTCGGGAAACGTGCCACGGCGGATGTGCTGGACGCCGACGCTTGCAAGGCGCGCTGTTGCAGCCCGACTCTTATTGTCCGATCATTCGGGGGCAGCGCCCGACGCTGCGTATCCGCATGGCCACAAATCGCGATCTGCCCAAATTGAGCAGTTCCTGCACCACCGTCGTGATCGCCAGGTCGTGAAGAATAATTTGAACCAGGCCCGTGCGATTTATTTCGCCTCCAGCCACTTGTCCGAGCCTGTCAGCTTGACTGCCACATCAGAAATAAAGATGTGCAGGGGCTTGCCATCGGCGGTGCCGCGATGCTCGGTCGAGATGAGCAGAGGACCTGCCTTTTTGTAGCCTGTCCAGGATGCGTTGACGAGACTCGGCTTCCTGGTGCCGCCGTGTTGGAACACCAGGTACTCGACGCGGTTGTCTTTGCCGACATAAAGATTCCAGGTATCGCCGGGCGTATAACCGCCAGCTTCCGCGGGATACTTCACCGAGACCAGCGTGGCCGAGCCGGCGCCTACCGGCAGTTTCTTCATACCTTCATCGGTGACGGCGGCGCTGGTGTCCCAGTAAGCATGGAAGGGGAAGAGAAGCCAGTAATTATCATTGACGAATGCTGGTTCGACTTCATTCTTCACCTGGTCGGATTGACTGCTGAGCTGCGAACTGTCGTACGAAACCTTGACCGGCTTACCTTCTTTATCCGTTCCTTCGTAGCTGATTTTTCCGGTCTTAGGCTCCCACTCCCACTTGTGAGCAGCTTTGAAGAGTCCGGTAATTTCCCCATTCCAGGTGTAGCGAATGGCTTCAATTTGCCCATACGAATCGATACCGTAGGTTTTGGCAATCTGTTCGAGAATTGGCGGGCGGCTCTGCGCCCAGGAGTTTGCAGCAAGGACCAGCACTCCGCAAAACAGAAGACCCATCATGGTTAAACAGCGGGCATTTCTCATAGAGTTCGCTCCTCGGTGATTTGAACGGATGAGACCTTGGATGATGAGCACAAGCCTTCGGATACAGGAATCGTTTGTGCGGCAGTTGCTTTTACTTATCCGGTCCGCTTAGCATTGGGCGCGGCCGACCCGGGGATCCGGCGAAAGACCAGAATTGCACCCGCCGCTGCCACACATCCGTATTCCAGCAGCATGACCCAATCAGGAAGCGCTCCCCACGGATGCCCGAGTGTACGCAAATGCCATTGAATGTACACGGGGAAAATACTGACAGTCCAAATGATGATCAGCAGCGTCGAGGCCGACGTCAGAAATGGCAGCAGCCAGAGAAGGTACCACGGGAATACGGCGGGTGCACACAGAAGAGATACTGCCATGGGCCAGGCAAACATGGGCCAGGCAAATGCGTCCGGAGACAACTCGTGGGCTGCATCTCTTCTTAGCCAGGTTGCGGTCACTATTCCGGCGAGCACTGCGAGGCCTGCCAGCAACTGCGGAGGCGCCACTCGAGCGAGCATGGCAAAGACGGGAGAATTAAAGCGGAAACTCTGCACATACGTACCCAGGGAGCCGATCGGAATGTGGCCATGACTTAGAAATGGTAGGTACAACAGCACAACCACGGCTGCCGCCAACGCCGCATCGCGAATGCGAACCCGCTTCCAGTAAAGGGGCAAGAGTACGACCGGCAGGAATTTCACTGCGATCGCTAGCCCAAGTGCGACGGCCGCAGTCGCCCGCCATCGGCGCAACAGCGCAGCGACGGACACGACCAACAATAGCGCGCCAACAATATCAATGTGACCGCTTCCCGCCACCTCAATGGCCAACAATGGGTTCCAGGCGAACGCCAGAACCAGGTGGGCACCCTGCCCGGTGCGACACAAGACACCGAGCAACACGAAAACGACTGCGAACTCGCAAACCACAAATGCTACTTTGAATGCAAAGGTGGACTCCTGAATCGCGGTCACGGCGCGGAAGAAAAGCTGCGCTCCTGCTGGATACGGGCTCGGTAGATCCGGGTTGTTCAAGTTGCGGGTTTCCGGAGTATGCAGGCCTTGAACGGCAGGATCGCTGGGCACGACAAGATAGGGGTTGTAGCCGAGCCTCTGCAGGCGGCCATCCCAAACATATCGATGAATATCATCATCGGCGCCCGAGCGTACCCGAAGAAATGCAATGTTCCACGCAGCAGCCAGGACGACGCCAATGACCAAAACTCGTCGGGAGAATTTTGGAGTAGCAAAAAACTCACGGATTGCCAAGAGGTACACGATGCCCGCAACCGTCAAAGACGCCATGAAGGATGGCCCACCCCTATCGGTGAAGTAGCGTGAGCAGATCGTCAGCGCCACGCACAACGAGGCGCCTAGCATCCACACTCTCGACTCGGAGGTGAGCTTCGCCATTCTCCTGTGCCCGTCCGATGATTCCACGCGCGCTCTTAACGCATCACCAGTTTGGCCCGTTTATTAACCTTTTTCCAAGACATAACCTTGGGTATAGAACCCGATCAAATGAGTGAAATCGCGATTTATCAACAGTTATGTCCATTGTGCGCTGCTGGTTCGGAACTCTGGCGCGTTCGGCACCACATGTACCGAGCTGTAGCAGCCAGAGCAAACGCTATACAAGCGCCTGATGTGAACGTTAAAAGCGAAAAATACATCGCGCCAGAAGGAAAATGTATGGGGAAGACGTACAGGCCGAACGTCAGGCTTAGAAGGGCAACAACACCGCAAATTTTGGCTGCTTGAAAGTTCCTCTTCCAGTCTAGGAGCAATGCGAGTCCGACGCATCCACCCAAGCCAACTAGTGCACCGTTCCACCCTAGAGCGCCGTAATGTCGTAAAGACGCGTAGAACTGAACCGGGTCTCCAAACGCGTGGTCGTCTAGTCTGCGCAGAAAAAAAGTGGCAATGCCCATCATGGTCATGCCCATCAACGACGCTGAGACCGCGAGCGTAGCGACGACTGACCTAAGCTTGTGCATGGCCGAATCTTCGGTACAGCATAGCTTACTTCAGGTGGGAAGTCTGTGATAGCTGTCGTCACCAGGCGATGGCGCTCATGGAGGACCGGCCGCCCGAACTTCCGTCTCAATGAGCGGTTGAGTCCCACTCTTTCAGCCACGCCGCCGTGCGTGGCGCCCTTGCCGGAGCCAGCCGCAACTCCTCTGCGAGTCGGCTTAAATCGTCTGCGGTGTCGATGTCATAAAAACGATCTGCGAAACCTACGGAAAGCTCAAGCGCTCGTGCGCGCGCCAGGAGTCTCTCCAGCGCGCTGCTGGTGCCCATTCCGTCGCCCGCGAAAAGCGCAGAGTGAGAAACCTTTGCCCCGACGAGATAGTAGCCTCCGTCGTGCGTCGGTCCCACGACTACGTCATGTGCGGCCAGCGTTTCGAACGCGTCTTCGAGCACTGAACGCGCCAAGTGTGGGCTGTCGCTGTTGAAGGCAATGATGCGTCGCCGAAGTGGGTTCGTTCGACGTGCGCTCGTTCGATGACCTTCCGCGAAGTGCGCAAACACCGAAGTGAGACCTGCCGCAAGACCTTCCCCCTTCTGCGCAACTACGCTCGCTGCTTTGCCAAGTAACTGAGTACCTGCCAACCGCGCCAGCTCGTTTACGTCCGACTCCGGACACATGATCGCAACTTCCACACCGGCCACTTCTAATGACCGCGCCAGCGCCAGCGTATCGTCGAGAAGACAACAATAGAAAGCAGTGACAGCCTCAGGAGAAAGGTTGGGAATCAGGCGGGTTTTGACCGCGCCCGGCCTCGGTGCTTTCGCCATGATTACCAGAACGCGGTCACTACCTGACAAACGCATCACGATCTCATTCTGACTATTGCTTGTTCTTGTAGTCGAAGGCATCCGGCGTTACGCCGTGCACCAGGAAAAGAATATACACACACAAACAGACTAGCCAAACTAGGATGCTGCCAAACGCGCGAAGCAATGCGTGTAGCGGGCGACTGCCGCAAACTCCGGCCGCTTGCCCAGCTTACGCTCTAGCTCAAGAATCCTGTTGTACTCATCGCTTCGGGAGACGCTCGGTGGCAAGTAATCCGACAGGACCCGTACCCCACGCTCGGCAGTGACCGCGAGTGACGATTCGAGCAGCATGGCCCGCAGGCTCTCCGCCGTAAATAGCCGCACCGTTCCTCCGTACAGGGACTCATTTCCCCACTCAGCGGTGAGATTACGTTCAGCCGCGGCCAAGTCGCCGTCTTGTATTGCGGCCTTTAACACCTCACCTGCCTGGTTACGCACCAATACCGAGATTATGCTGGACGGATTTCGCAAGGCGCCCGCCGCACTGCGCAACACCGCGCACGGGTCCTCAACATATTCCAGAACATTGTGGCAAAGAATTACGTCAAACGCCTCGGCGTGGAACAAGTTTGCGAATTGGGAGGCATCGCCGTGTTTCAGCGCAATCCTCCCCGTAACTCCTGCTTGCCGCGCTGCGCGCTTCGCCAGATCCAGCATTGGCACGGACGAATCCAGCAACGTGACATTAAGACCAAGTCGCGCCAGACGAACGGCCATGGCGCCGGTACCGCATCCAACATCCAGAGCGCGCAAAGACCCTGTGGCGTGCGGAAGAAAATCCTGCAAGTTGGCAAAGGCGAGATCGAGGCGCAGTCGGCCCTCGGGGGTCTCGAGGTAGGCGGCGTACTTCGCGGCCCCGGTCCGGAACCGTTCGAAGTCGTCTTCGTCATTGGCGGTCGTTCCCTTCATGCGCTACTCAGGTGAGGTCGTTCAAAGGAGCTGATCTACTGCTCTCTGCGCTTCCAGTATCGAATAACGGTGGTCCATCGCTCCGGCAAGATCGGTGTTTGCAAACGCGATCCGGCCGAACGGTGCATTTCGCAGAACCTCTCGCGGTGCAGGTCGGCCCTCTCGGCCAAAGAAGAAGCCTGGTTGCGGGCTTAGATACGCATGGCCCCAGCGGTTCAGAATGATTCCTGCGATGTCCTGCCTCGCATCGAATCCGGAGGCTGCAAACATCTCAGTGAACTGCTCCCGGATTCGTCTTTCATAATCCCTGAAAGATGTTCCTAACATTTCCGCGCGACCGCGATTACCCTGTTCTTCGGTGGCGTATCCCGGATACGAATACAGAATTTTCATCGAAAGAACGATCGGCGAATCTGGACCAATCGTAGGCTCCCCGACACCGGTAAGTGCCAGCTTGCGCACATCCATATAATTGCCGACTCCTTCAAACCAGCGGCATCCGCTCACTCCCATCCTGTGCAGAAAACGCCAGTTTCTCACGGCTACGTTGGCCATCATGCAAGGAGATCGGTAAAACTCCGCATACGCTCTGCGGTGGGTTTCCGGAAGGTCTCTTATGATGTGCTTTGTGGTCCAACTTCCACCCGCCAAAATTGCGGTGCGCCCCTTAACTCGATAAATCTTGCGTCCTTTGAGGTATGTGACGCTGACCGTCTTGGCCTTGCTCGGTTCGCCATCATGCCGCACAGCAACGACGGTTGATGAGAGTCGAACCCTGGCTCGTGTCTGTGGGGTATCGAGCGCGGAAAGGTTGACCGTGTTCTGCGTGACTCCCTCCACGGTGTCTGGCCCATCGATCGCGGCCGGGATTAGGCTCTTCACCATCAATCGAGCAATCGTAGTGTTCCCTCCCGGGAACATCTGATCGGTGCCGCTAGTTTCGTCTTGTAAAGGATGCAGCATTTCAAACGCATAATCTGAATACGCCGATAAGGCGTCGGGGCCGAGACCCGAGCCCCCACCTTCCACGGGAGAGAGAAAGGTCCGAACGGTCTCGCGGCTGAGCTCGAACCGTTCCATGTAATGCTGTTCCAGCGTAATTGAATCCAGGTACCGGGAAATCGCATCTCCTTCCACCTTCGGGTGAACGAATTTGTCCCCTTGCGCCGGCGTACTCTTCAGCCAACGCAACCACTCGGTCCGAGTTGCTTGGGAAACGGGAGCGCCTTCCAGGTTTTTCCCCAGCGGATCGATCAACCACATGCCCGGCTTCTGCCCGAAGCGTGCCCCGAACCAGAAGCCGTATTGCCCATGCTCCAGGCCGACCGCTTCATAGGGAGTTCGAGAAAGGGGCATTTCCGGCCCTGGTCCCGCCCATTTCTGATAATCGAGTTTCGGTGCTTTCAACCCGATGGAGTCGTAGAACTGCGAGAGGAAGCTATTGGGATACTGAAGCTGATAAATAGCGGAGCCCTGGTGTGCGAGAAGCCTCTTGCCATCAACCGGGAACTCGTTTTGTTTGGCTTCACCACCGAAAATCGGATGGTTCTCAAGCACCAAGCACTTCATTGCAGAGCGGGTTTTTCGCTGGAAAAACAGGGCGGCAGCGAGTCCACTGATTCCACCACCGATGATGACGCAATCGTAGGTCTCCCCGGTATCGATAACGTCCTTGGGAAGCGGATCATAGACCCCGTCGCGGATCGTGTGCCCAGCTTCAAGAACCTCCAGCGTGTTCCCGTTGGACGTACCGTATTCACCGATCCCACCGTAGCCGGTGAAGTCATCTTGGGCCGCAAGAAGTTCCGCCGGAGTAATGGATTGGAGTAAGAAAGTCCCGGAAGCCAGGAGCACGGAACCGAGGAAGTCGCGGCGAGTGATGGGCTCGCCCATGCCGAGCGCTAAGTCGCCGGGCACGCTGGAGATGGGACTAGGCATTCGTGGATTCGATTATCCAGCGTCGTTTCTGCGTGGTCAAGCCAAGTCGGATCCCCCGGTCTTAACCTGTCTGTCTAAGCCTGCTCAGCTGCGATTCGACAGCCTCACGCGAAACTCGCTGCTTACATTGAGCAATCACAACCGTCAATTCTGCATGCATAAATGGTTGCTCGCCTCTTTCCTCTGCTCGCTTTCAGCCTCCGCCCAGACCAAAAATGCGATTGCGATAACTCACGTAACCGTCATCGACTGCACGGGCGCAGCGGCCAAGCCGAATTCAACGGTTGTGGTGACCGGTGGTCTCATCGGCGCGGTCGGCCCGAGTGGAACCGTTACAATTCCCGTCGCTGCTCGCGTGGTTGACGCGACCGGCAAGTTCCTGATCCCTGGGCTTTGGGACATGCACGGCCACCTGACCGATGCCACGGCAGACGCTTTTCCACTCTTGATCATGAATGGCGTGACGGGCGTTCGCGATATGGGCGGAGATCTCGTGCAAATTGATCGCTGGCGATCGGAGATTAACAACGGCACGCGCGTCGGGCCGCACATTGTCCGCGCTGGTCCTTTTGTGGATGGGCCGAAAGAGGGAGTCACGAACCGACTCACCGTGCGCACGCCGGAGGAAGCACGGCAGGCAGTTCGCGACCTGAAGGCCAAGGGCGTGGATTTCATCAAGGTTCACAATGCGCTCCCACCCGACGCGTTCTTTGCGCTGATGGATGAGGCTCGCAAAGAGCACATACCGGTTGCTGTACATCTGCCTAAGGGGGTGAGTTCCGCTGAGGCATCGGATGCTGGAGTGGCCAGCCTCGAACACATCGAAACAATCAATGAGAGTGCCCTTTGGCGCAAAGGAGCAACCGCCAAAACCGTCGAACAAGCAGTAGATGAGAATCTGGGGCCAGCTGGCCAGGAACTGTTTCAGCGTTTTGCCAAGAATGGAACCTGGTATGTGCCGACTCTCGTCGCATACGAAAGAGGCTTCATGCTTTGGAGTAATGATCCGGAAGCGCTGAAACCGAGGATGGATGTACAAGCGAAGCAAATCACTCTTGTCGGGATGATGCACAAGGCCGGTGTAAAGATTATGGCCGGCTCGGATTTCTCCGATTGGGGAATGGTGCCAGGGGTCGACCTGCACAATGAATTAGCGCTGCTGGTGGAGGCTGGCTTCACTCCGCTGGAGGCGCTGCAGGCTGCCACCCTAAACCCGGCAAAGTTCCTGGGCAAAATGGATACGTATGGAACGATTCAGGTGGGCCGCGCCGCAGATTTGGTCTTGCTTGACATGAATCCGCTCGAAGACATCAGTCACACCCGCAAGATTCACGCAGTCGTGGTCGGTGACAAGTTCTTCCCTCTCGCGTCGATCAGAGCGCAAGCCTTGCAAGATGCCGCGAACCGTCAATGAAAGCCTGATCGTTGGTCGAGCACAACTCGGGACAAATTGTCCCGGTCCTAATTGAGCCGAGACAAATCGTCCCTGCGGAAAAAACGTGACTTTCTAACCCATTGATTCTTCAAAGGTAACGGAGCCTAACTCCGGCTCGCCAATTGCAATCTAGTGCTTCGACCTCTCCCGCATTCGTGGCTGGGCAATTGCGCCTGGCTTGAGGATTGAAGACACTATGAAGAAGTTCGTTCTGTTTTGCTTGCTGGTGACGGTCACATTCGGCTATGCCGATGACTCCAAAATTTCGCCCGAACTGCGTGGCTACAACTCCACGAAACAGGTACAGGTGATCGTGCAATATGCGCCCGGAACGCAGCCCGGAGCCCAGACCAGTTGCAGCGGGCTGCTGGGTTTGGTGGGTTGCCTGGTGAAAGACGTTTTGAACATTGTAGGCCAGTTGCCTCTTATCAATGGCGTGGTCGCTCTGGTGGACGGTACCGGTATCGTTAATCTGTCGAACCAGTCGAACGTCGTATACATCAGCTCGGACCGCCCATTGGCAACGCTCGATAACGCACCTTCCGCGGTGAATGCGCAAGTTGCCTGGCAATCGAATTACGTTGGCACCGGCATCGGCGTTGCCTTGATCGACAGCGGCGTGAACAGTCACCCTGATCTTTACACCGGAATTCTTCCAATCTCGCGGGTGGTCTACAACCAATCGTTCGTCTCGGGGACATCGAATACGAATGACCAGTACGGCCACGGAACCCATATCGCTGGCTTGATTGCAGGCGACGGTGTCGCTTCAACCGGACTTGCGTACTCGCAAACATTCAAGGGAATTGCGCCCGGAGCCAAGATCGTCAATTTGCGAGTGCTGGATGCGAACGGCGAAGCCACTGACAGCGAAGTGATCGCTGCCATCAATCAGGCGATCTCGCTCAAATCCAAGTACAACATCCGGGTGATGAACCTGTCGCTCGGGCGCGCGGTGTATGAGAGTTACAAGTTGGATCCGTTGTGCCAGGCGGTCGAAAAGGCCTGGCAAAATGGAATTGTGGTCGTCGTGGCGGCGGGAAATAACGGACGCTACCTGCCCACTTCTGGATACGGAACCGTCACTGCGCCGGGCAACGATCCCTACGTGATCACAGTGGGTGCGATGAAACCAATGGGGACGCCACAGCGCACCGATGATCTGATTGCTAGCTATAGCTCGAAGGGCCCGACGGCGCTCGATCGCGTAGTCAAGCCCGACCTAGTCGCTCCTGGTAATTTACTGGTCTCAACGGACACTCCAGGAACCACTCTGGAAACCACCGAAACCACCAACCTCGTTCCCTATAACGATTACATGTTTGGCGGCAGCTCGTCGCCATCAGCGTACTACTTCGAACTGAGCGGAACCAGCATGGCGACCGGCGTAGTCAGCGGCGCCGTTGCCGACCTGCTGCAGGCGCAGCCACGTCTTACGCCGGATCAGGTGAAGGCACGCCTGATGATGACGGCTTACAAGACCTTCCCGCAATCGAGCAGCGTGTACGATCCGACGACGGGAAACACCTATACAGACCAATACGACATCTTCACAGTCGGCGCCGGGTATCTGGATATCGCCGCCGCATTGGCCAGCACTGCCGTGGCTAGCGGGACGGCGATGTCTCCCATCGCAAACTATGATCCGACTACGGGCGATGTTTATCTGAGCAGCAATCCGTCGGCGATCTGGGGCAAATCCGCAATGTGGGGAAGTTCGGCGGTTTGGGGTGCGAATCAGTTCACCGGGGCAACTTCGGCGATGTGGGGCTCGTCCGCGATGGCAGGCAGCAGCGCCATGTGGGGCAGCAGTGCGATGTGGGGCAGCAGTGCGATGTGGGGCAGTAGCGCGATGTGGGGCAGCAGCGCCATGTGGGGCAGCAGTGCGATGTGGGGCAGCAGTGCGATGTGGGGTAGCAGCGCCATGTGGGGCAGCAGCGTAGCCGGCGGAGAACAAAACTGAGCTTTCCTCGTGCCCTATTCATGCCGTGGAAATGACGGATGAAGAGATGTTGATGGAGCGGATATTCAGACAGAATCTGGACTGAGCTCGGGAAGGCAGCCGTTATGATTGAGGCCAAAGTCAGATATTCCCCACCTGGCTCCACGAGTTCCTTAATTTTCGACAACGACATGCTGCTGGAGAAAGTTCAGCATGCGTCGATCGCGATGTTGAGGGCTGCAACGGCCGCGATGGGCATGCGAAGGCCCGAGGTTGGAGTCTGCCTGACCGATCTCGGAGGCGCTTGCGTCGCCTACAACGGTTCAGATGTACCGCTGACGTGCGCCATCGGAGTTGGTACATCGACCGCTCCTGATCCCAGCGACATCGAGGCCATCGAAGCTTTTTACAACTCCCGAAACTCGCCCGTACGCATCACAATTTCCGGCCGAACGCACACCGCGGTAAATTCCTTATTGGCGAGCCGGGGATACAAAGCCGGAACGCCAATGGAGAATTGGTGGAGACCGCTCGCCGATCTCCCGGCCAAGACTACTGCCAATGACATCGAAGTGACTCCGGCTACCATTGACGAGGCCGACGTCTGGGTGCGCACGGTGGCCGCGGGCTTCCAGGAATCCGATGCGCCGGTCGACGATTCCAACTTACCAGCAAGACTGCTCGACACTTTTTACTGCTTCGGGTTCGCCGATGGCGCGCAGCCCTTTCTGGCACGGCGAAACGGGGACGTGGTGGGCGGAGGCGTTCTCCACATCAACGGGGACACGGCGCATCTGCGGACTACCAGCTGTCGATTCGTGCATCGCCGCAATGGAGTACAAACCGCTCTGCTGAGCACTCGCTTGCAACTCGCAGTAGAAGCAGGATGCCGCTTTGTGTTTTCAAGCACCGGCGGAATCGGAGCCTCGGCCAGAAATCTCGAGCGCTTCGGCCTGCAACCACTCTCCATTAGCTTCCTGATGTCCAGGCCTTGCTAACAAAGGTGACCTGCCGAGATAAGCGGCAGGTCAAGCTCCGCTAGATTGTCGACGATCGCGGTAGGGACACCAGTTTCTAGCGCCCCAGCGCAAACCCAGACGGGCGATTTTCGCCATCAACTTGCTCTCATTTGCCGTTGCAGGCTCGAATCCTCCTCCCAGGTATTTCGCCAGGAATTCTTCCGAGACCGCATTGAAGGCCACGTTGGCGGTTGCGCTCCCACTGCAGGTTGTAGTCGCCCCGGCTTCAAATCAGTCGTGCCTATATATGCGCGCGATAGCAATGTACTTGCCAGTCTCCATTAAGATTCGGCAAAGTTAATAGGTGTCACCTGATTGAAACATGATCAGAGGTGAACCTGATTCTGCCGGGGGCGAGTAGAGCGGATGGAATCAATACGATTCACAGAGCTCAACCTTCGATGAATTCTGTAAACGTTTAACGATGGCCCAACGCTCTTCTATTGTCCCGCGTCGTCGGTCGCGCCCTTTCGCTAGGCTCCGGATAAAGCCTGTGCTATCGGTGTTCGCCTCAAGCCCCGACCTGTGGTTTGCAATCATCAGCGCATGTTGGGTGGTTTTGCTATACCGGCACGTGATCGGCGCCGCATTCGTATATGACGACGTTACCCAGATTCAAAACAATCCCGCTCTGTCCTCCTGGCATTCGGCGGCAGAGTATGCCCGCTCCTCTGTCCCCTTTAACAGCGAATTTCGTGGCTTTGGCGGGTCTTTTTACAGACCAGTATTTTGGTTCAGCTTGGCCATGGACCGTTCCCTTTGGAGCCTGAAAGCGACCGGGTTCCATTTCACAAACCTTGCTCTGCATTGGGCGAATGGTTTACTCGCATTCCTACTCTTAAGAAGGTTGCGCATTTCACTTTTACTCTCCGCGGCCGTTTCTATCACCTGGCTGGGTGTCCCAATTAACTCCGAAGTTGTAGCGTGGGTTTCTGGTCGCTCTATCTCCTTAGCGGTTCTGTTCCTCTTGGCCGGCTTATTGAGCGCAGATTGGTACCTGCGCTCGAACAGGATTGTTGCGCTGCTCTGTTACGCGCTCGCATCCTTCGGTGCCCTTCTCTCGCATGAGATCGGCATCCTGACGTTGCCGATGACCTGCCTGCTACTTTATACCGGTAATGCCGTGCGGCGCAGCTGGTTAGTGCTGTCCGGCGTGGGGCTGGCCGTCGATGCCGTCTATCTTTGGCTCAGACACAGCGCAGGCGCCCGACTTAGTTCAGGTGTTCCCGTACCTATCGGACTAGCAATTACTTTCTGGAAATACATTGCCTGGATCCTTCTCCCGATTCGGATGAGTATCGAGCGTTCGACTGACGTTCCGACAAACAATTCTACGATGATCAGGGCAGGGGCAGTCATCGGAGGCCTAGCACTATTGCTCGCAATTCTGCGACTGCGGAACAAACTGCCCGAAGTAGCCGCTGGTCTGACGTGGTTGTTTATCGCATTAGTTCCATTTTGCGGAATCGTGCCGATCTATCAAGGCATGGCCGAACGCTATGTCTATTTGGCTGGTCTAGGCCTCGTATTCGCAATTGTGGCTCTTGTCTTTCACCTTAAGGGTCGGACAAGATCAATAACGCTGTGCGCGCTCATCTTGTGGGTGTTTTGGGGCGTTTGGCGCCTCAATGCGCGCGTACCCGATTGGCGTGGCGAGGTCCCACTTTATCTGAGTTCCCTGGATGCGACACCCAAGAGCTCGGTGCTTCTCTACAATCTCGGGGTAGCATTCGCCGAGGCGGGAGATGCTTCAAAAGCTGCGGATTATTACCAGCGCGCCATAGCTCTGAAACCGGATTACACTTCGGCGATCATAAATCTGGGCAATCTCTTGCAGAACCAAGGCAATTACTCACAAGCGGAGGGGTTATATGAGCGGGCGATTTCTCTTGATCCACGAGATCCTGATGCCTGGGTGGATCTCGGAAACTTGTATCTGCACCTCGCTCTAACCCAACAAGCGAAGAGCGCCTACGAAAAGGCAATAGCCCTGAAACCGAATGATGTCGAGGCAATTATCGATCTCGGGGCGGTACTTCAGCGCTCGGGTGATTTTTCAGCTGCCGAGCAAGCGTACCGACGGGCCATAGCCGTCGATCCTGGTCAAGCCGCCGCCTACTGCGATTTAGGTGCATTATTCCTGCAAGAAGGGAACCTGGATGCTGCTCGTGAACAGCTTATTAAGGCAATCGAGCACAATTCCTCCTATGCTCTGGCGTACTTCGATCTGGGGGTCGTGTACGAGCAAACCCGCCGCCGCGACCTCGCCGTCGAAATGTACAAGAAGGCACTCGACATTCAGGCTGATTATCAGCACGCTCGATCCAACCTGGAGAGACTTGAGTCTCGTCCTTGAGAGTCTCTCTTTTGCAGACTTATCCATATCAGAGTCGGTCCGTTATTGTTTGTACCAGCAAGAGCGCTCCGATGCTTGCCAATCCGATGTAAAGGTACTTAAGAAAAACCTCTCCGCGAAGGCGATGATTGATCACTCTGCCAAGGAACACGCCCAATATTGTGACCGGCAGTGAGATCAGATAATAGTGCGTTACGGTGGAAGTCCAGAGTCCGGCCAACCAATAACCGCCCATACCGATAAGGCTTGCGGGTAGAAAATATCCCTGAAGTGTCGCGCGGAAGTTCTGCGCGGACCACCTTCGCATGGCTCCGTAAACAGCGAGTGGCGGACCATTCATTCCGTAGGCTCCGCCAAGCACGCCGGCACAGAAGCCACAGGCTAGAAGCCAGAATCGACTCTCCCGTCGTAGTTCGAGCGGCGTGCCTATTAAGGAGTAGGTGGAGAACGCCATAATTATCACTGCTAAAGTAGCCTTCACTATTTTTTGATGACTACTCATCAGAAGGAGGAGACCCAACGGGATACCAAAAAGCGTGGAAAGCACGAGCCAGAATGTGCTACCCAGGTGGATCCTTTTCCAGTCCTGCACTACGATGATGCCAGCGACGGTGATTGACACCAGCACGGCAAGCGGAGCGGCGACGCCCAGTGGAATACAGAAGGCCAGCAGCGGAACAGCGATTAGCGCCTCGCCAAAGCCGAATGCTGATCGGATCAGGGTGGCCATAAACAGGATGAATAAAACAAACACAGTAGTAGGGTCGATTGTGATCTCCGAGGCGAGCAGAATTCGTCATACACAGCATAGAACCCGGTAGTCGGCCATGAGTGACCTTAGGATTAACAACTTGTTCCGCAGCGATTCCCGACCTCCCACCATCACGCAATCGTACCCGCTTGGTCGACAATTCGGAAGCTATGTGGTTGTTGGCGCTGACAGCACGTACGATGAAAATTGACGCAGCTTGCCGGAACTCTTGGAGAGTCGCCGGCACACCGTCGTTTGGGCAAAATGGGCATATAATCGGGCCGGGGACGGTGTCAATGTCGGAACTGGAGAAGCGTGTAGGGGAGCGATTTGGGGTTCTTCCCAATTTCTTCCTCCTCGCACCTGAGGCACCAGAGATCACCGAGAAACTGTGGGGATTCGCACAAGCTGCCTACCTCGATAACCCTCTTCCCTCCGTTTTTAAGGAGCGCCTTTTCGTCCACCTGTCTCGTTTTTGCGCAGTCCGCTACTGCATTGCTCGTCACGTTGGTTTCTTGGTAGGGCTTGGCCGCCCCGCTGGCGATCCGACTGTGCGCGCGCAAAGCGTCGAAGAAGTTGTCAAACTCCTTCGACGGCCTTTTCCACGGGGACAAGAACTTCAGTCTCGTCTCTCAATGTGCGCAGCCTGCCCCGCACCCATGGTTGAAATGCCGATGCCCGATACGCAGATGGAAGATGCCATCTTTCTATTGGCAGCGCATGTATTCTTGAAGACCTCCGATTATTTGTTATGTCTTGACGCACTGGCGCGACTGTTTGGGCCAACTCGCCTCCAATACTTGCTGTTGTTCTTGGCATTTGTCAGGGCTGCACACGATTGGACTGAAACACATCCTGAGATCGCCTTGGAAGATGACATCAACAAACTCCTGGCGACCCATGAGGCGCTGGCGGATTGCATCCTCAAGGCCCCGGAGGCTAAAGACAGCATCAGCGAGTCGCTCTTGAACGAGTTGCCAGCCCTGCGCCTGAAAGCGGATAAAGCTATTGGCTTGCTCGCCGCAATCGTGGACTCATCTGAGGATGCCATCGTCAGCAAGACGCTGCAAGGCATCATAACCAGTTGGAATGCAAGTGCGGAGCGGTTGTTTGGTTACACCGCCAGCGAAGCAGTAGGCCAGCACATTTCGTTGATCATCCCGCTCAATCGTAGGGACGAAGAAACCGTCATCATCGAACGAATCAAAAAAGGCGAACGAATCGAGCACTTCGACACCGTTCGCATGCGTAAAGACAAGACGCTGCTCGATATCGCGCTCACAATTTCGCCTGTCCGGGACGCCAGCGGAAAGATTATCGGAGCGTCGAAAATTGCTCGGGACATCACTCAACGTAAACGAATTGAGCGAGAGTTGCGTGAAAGCGAAGAACGTTATCGAACATTGGCAGATGCACTCGACACCCAAGTGCAGTTCCGTACTCAGGAACTTGAGAGAAGAAACTCGGAACTGCGTGACCTTTCGGGGCGGCTCATGGAGGCTCAGGACGTGGAGCGGAAGCACATAGCACGGGAGCTGCATGATAGCGCGGGGCAGTCATTGGCCGCGCTGGGTATGCTCCTTGCACGAATCGGTGAAGACGCAAAGAAGGATCCTGCGCAACTTGCTAAAAACGTGCAAAGCGCCGAAGAGTTGGTTCAGCACTTGACAAAAGAAATACGCACAACCTCCTATCTTTTACATCCACCGACGCTGGATGAAATTGGCATTTCCTCAGCACTGAGTTGGTACGTGCAAGGCCTCGCCGAGCGCAGCAGTTTACAGATCGACCTGAAGGTTCCCGAGGACTTTGGAAGACTTCCCTCGGAAATGGAACTTGTCATTTTCCGGCTTGTACAGGAAAGCTTGACGAACATCCATCGTCACTCCGGAAGCAAAACCGCGCAGATTCGAATTGAGCGCGAAGGGGACAATGTCAAAGTAGAAGTTGAAGATCAAGGAAGCGGAATGTCCCCGGAACGACTAGCCGAGATTCAGTCTCAAGGCACGGGAGTCGGAATCAGAGGAATGCGCGAGCGCGTACGCCACTTTCACGGCGATTTGGTTATCGAATCCAACGGTTCTGGCACGAAAGTTTACGCGACCCTCCCTTTGAAGACACCAGCTTCAGTACATAAGACAATACGTTGCAAGATGTAGCCTGAAAACCTGATCCCATGAATGAAGACATCCGTATTCCCAAGTTCGGATGCGCCGTCACTATATCTGCCCCTTCCCAATCGACGACGCGCTAAGCGGCTCCGCCTTGTATCAGCGCGACTCGTCAAATATGGGTGCAGCCATGGCATTCGATGCCCGCCCGTAGTGCCTCTTGGGCAAGGTGACGAGAACAATAATAGTCATCAAGACCAGGATAGCGAGGATGAAGATGCTGCCTTCGGGACCGGTGGTTCCTCCGCTCAGAATGGGCTTGCCCATGGGGTGGGTTGCGAGGAGACGGAATAGGGCGGGAAAAGCGGGCGTACCGACCCCATGCATACCAATGCCGGCTTTTGACGGTCCGAAGGCCGTTGATGGCCTGCCAACTAATCCGGAGTCATGCCCAACATCTCCTCGTGTCCTTCGAATATCTTAGCCATATTCGTGATTCGGAACAGTTCCTTCACGCGCTGGTTCAGGTTGATGAGCTTCAGTTCGCGTTGTTGCCTTCGCGCCGAGAGGTAAATGCCTACGATCGCCCCGAGACCGGAACTATCCATGTAGGTGACATCAGTCAGATCCAGCACGACACGCTTGCTCTCCGGGATGAGATTCCTCACTGCAGTCTGGAGCATAGCCGAACTGGTTGACGTGATCCTTCCGATGCAACGGACGAGAGTTTCTTCAGGAGTTCTGGTTGTTTCGAGTTGCAATTCTGGAATTGGAATTGGAGTTGCTGCCATAGTGGCCTCCTTAGTTGGAAATATCGAGCCGACGTCAGTTCAACCGCCGAGTCGCCATTCGGTGGGGAAAGCCAATCAACCGAGCCTGAAACGACTCTGCTGAACGGAACCACAATACTCTTAGCTCCGGCAAAGTCAAGGAAGACTTAGCCGGATAGGTGATGCAACCCTGCCGACATGGTTGGCGTTAAATCGCGGATAAGATTTGGTGGACCTGGTCGGGTTCGAACCGACGACCTCTTCCATGCCATGGAAGCGCGCTCCCAACTGCGCCACAGGCCCACTGAGGAAGAATCATGATCCGGCGCAGACATCCGGATCGGGTGACTCAATTCTCGCTTACCAGGTAAGGTTAGTCAAACGCTGCTCGCCAACTGTCGAAACTCTGGTTCGTACAGTTTTACGAAAACTACAAAAATGGGTATGCTGAGGTCGAGTAACCTCATGAAACTTTGCTCTTTTTGCGGCTGGCATTGGTTATTGCCGTTTCTAATCACTACTGCGACCGCCCAAGTCGCACCTGCTCCGGCGCCTGCGGCCTCGACGACTCCAGTTCCCTACGCATCAGTCAGTGAACTGAATCTGATGCTGTCACAGTTGGAGCAGGTCGCACAACAGACACAGGTGGATCTGGCCAAGCTGCGAATCGAGAAATGGAAAATCGATTCGAACACCAAGCGCGGCACGCAGTCGGACGTCGACTCCATCCAGCGCAACCTGCAAATGGCGCTTCCCGAAATTATTGGTCAGGTCCGCGCTTCTCCCGAAAATGCGGCTGCGACCTTCAAGCTTTATCGCAATCTCGACGCACTCTATGACGTGATCGGACCGGTGGTCGAGTCGGCCGGAGCGTTCGGCTCGAAGGACGAATTCCAGTCGGTGCAGAACGATTTCAACGATCTGGAGCGATCGCGGCGCGCCCTAGCTGAGCGAATGGAAACTCTGGCCACCGCCAAAGAAGGCGAACTGACACGCCTGCGCACTCAAGTTCACGATCTGCAGGCAGCAGCGCCGCCGCCGGCGCCGGTGAAGAAAGTTGTCATCGACGATACGGAGCCTCCGAAGAAGCCGCCCGTGAAGAAAAAGCCGGTGCCAAAACCTCCGAAGCCGACAACGCCGGCGACGCAGCCGAGCACGACGACAGGTTCCCAGCCGCCAGCTCAGCAAACGCAACCGCAGCCCTGACGCAGGTTGAAATCGATCTGTCGCCCCGCTGGGGCTTGTCTGTTTCCTGGCTTTCCCACGGCTTGCGCGGTGGGCTGCATTCTTTCGCCGCTTCGCGGCTGGCCGAGTCGGGCTTTGTCCCAGGAATCCTGGTAGATGCACATATCCTGGTGCAACATTTCCCGCAAAAAAAACTCTCATTTTTGCCTAAAATCTAGAAAACAAAGGACTGGAATTTTTCTTGCCTCCCAGATCTATGGTTCTAAAGGTAGTTAGGGGCAAAATCTTGGAAACATTGGAGTTATCGTTGCGCCCTAGTTCCCCTTTCGGAACTGTGCCTGGAATCAGCGCTGGAGCGTTCTGCCGATTGTCAAAGAACCTAAGTTATCTTATAGATAACTTGCACAGTCCGATGTTATCAGTATCGAAGGGTGTGGTCAAGAAGAAATGCGCCCGTCCCGAGGCTTCGCTTCCCGACGCGAACCTAGGGCACCAGGCATACAAGAAGTTTCAAAGGCGCGAATCGCAGAGTTGGGGACTGACCACCGCAGACAGCAACCAATCATTGAGCTGTTGCACGCTCCAGCCGCATGCGTCGACGAGATGCGCCGCAAAGACCCAATATTTTATCCGGTCAGGCTCAAACGGGCCGTAGTTCAGCACATAGGTGCCGAGCATTGCCGCCTCCTCTTCCAAGTCGTTCTCATGCTTCGAATTCGGTTGGCCGCAGCAATTAAGGTAAACATTCGACGAGTGGTGGATGAATCTTCGCCCTTGGAGCTTGGTGCAGAGTTGGGCGTATTCCCTGGTCTCGAGAATCCAAAAGTGCCAGACGTCGTCTATTTCCTTCGACACCGGTATGTTGCAATGAAAATAGGTCGCCATGTTGAGAAATTTCAAGGTCTCTTCAACTCGGATCGAAACTTCGGCGGAAGGCAGCGGCGATAGCTTCTTGTCAAAGTAGCATTTCATTTGCGGGTTGAGAAATGCTTCTTGTAACTGCTGGTTTGTGATTGTCATTGACGCCCCCGAGTGGCCCTAGAAAATGCGGACTGCTAGCAGAGGCCGCATTACCATCTGACTGCCCAGCAAAAAACATCCGCTCCAGCCAGCCAGCGCCGGAGCGGGCTGGGCGTTATTCGATTTTCCTGTTGACGCAGCAAGTGCCGCCATCCGGCGCGCAGCAGCCATCGTCGGCTCGCAACTTCGATATCCCTTCTCGCGACTTGATCACTCCCTTTAACTTCAAGTGATCCAGGACGCTCCAGGTCACCAACAGCGACTGCACCAATACAACCGTCTGTTCCCTCGTGGCCCGCTGGGTCGCCAATGACCCGGATTCGTTTCTTTCCTCAGGCATGGAGTTATGCTCCTTCTCGTGTGTGTTCCGTTCACCGTCGTGGCAAGGTCTGCGATCCGGAGAGCGGATACCCAATAGTGTCGCGATTAGCCCGTCTGTTTCACCGTTCTGTGATTTTGTTAAGCACGGACGCACAAAAATCTCCGGTTGTTTGTTTTCTGGACTTGGGGGCGAAATGGAGTTTTTTAGATCTTTTCCGCAAGCAGAAGATGTGCAAAGCACTAGGATGCTGGTGACGATCGAGCGAAGACCATGGAACTGGACCTGTCAGATAGGAATGTCGGTCCATGTGGGGCCTGAGTCTGGACTTCTGACTTGGTGGCATGAAGTGCAGCCATGCTCTTCCACAATAATGCGGGGCTCAAATCGAATCTGCGGCCGTTTTTCGCAGCGCTCGAAGAGCTAAGCCTCGCCAGACACCGTGTTGCGCTTGGCTCGACTGGACAGCCAAGGGCGGCTGTCCGCGAGCGATCCCTGGTAACAGTGACAAAGGTAACTCCAGGTTGGAACTTCGCGCAGCTCGGCGGAGTCTATAAGTGCAGGCGAATCGAGGGTTGCGGTTGGGGCTGGGTTGGCGGGCAGGGTTCAAATTTGGCGAAGGCTCACGGCCGAAAAGCACCTATAATGGAGGTCACGCCATGAGTGTCATGGCAGGAGCAACCACGGTGGGTGATTTAGCGGGAGCAATCGGCATCCGGACGCAGGAAGCGGCGATCGTCGCCGAACTGAAGGCCGGATCGGAGGAAGCGTACGCCTGGCTTATCGGAGAGTTCCACCAGCCGATTTACAGTTTGGTTTACCGCGTGGTGAGTGACCCGGCGGATGCTGCGGACACGACCCAGGAAGTGTTTCTGAAAGTTTTCCGCGGGATTAAGCATTTCCACGGCGAGTCCAGCCTGAAGACTTGGATTTATCGCATCGCGGTGCACGAGGCCTCGAATCGGCGGCGCTGGTGGTTCCGGCATAAATCGAAAGAGACCTCGATTGAGCCGATGGGAGGGTGCACGGAATCGGGCGTGGCTTTGGCTATAAAAGACTCGCTGGTGGACAGCGCCGATTCACCTTTCGACTTGGTTGCGCACGAAGAGGTCCGTGCCCGAGTCGAAGAAGAATTACGGAAAGTTTCTGAACCTTACCGCACTACTTTGATTCTTCGGGATCTCGAGGAAATGTCGTATGAGGAGATTGCGGAAGTCACGCAAGTTTCGCTGGGAACGGTGAAATCGCGGCTGACTCGGGGACGCGAAGCGCTTCGGCAACGGCTGACGGCATATGTGCAAGAGGTCGGAACGGAGCTGGGACTGCAGAAGCGGGAACCCAAAGCTGAGTCGCAAGTCTCTAATGGACGGGAATTCGAGGTGGCGTCATGAAGTGCTTCGAAGCGAAATCGATGTTCTCGCCTTATCTCGATGGCGCGGTGACCGGCACCGAAATGCAGGCGCTCTCGCGGCATCTCGATAGCTGTGCCGATTGCCAGCGGGAATATGTTTCGCTCCGTCAAACCCAGCAATTACTTACCAAAGTCGGGCGCAGAAAAGCGCCGGACGATCTGTCGCTGAAATTGCGTCTGGCGATTTCACGCGAGGTGGCGCAAGCGCGGCGTCCGTACTTCCACGATCTGCGGATTCGGATAGAGAACGCGATTCAGGGATTCATGGTTCCGGCAACTGCAGGATTGTTAACAGCTGTCGTGATCTTCGGATTTCTCATGGGCTTTCTCGCCTTGCCGCTGCAGGCCGATAACTCTGACGTTCCCACGATGTTGACTACCGCGCCGGTGTTGCAGCAATCGGCTTTTGGAACGGCTTTGGAATCGATTGCGGACGATTCTCTGGTGATTGAAGCGTATGTGGATTCGAATGGGCGGGTGCAGGATTACCGTATTTTGTCGAGTCCGCACGATGCCAAGGATCTTTCGCCGCAAGTCAAGATTATGCTGACCGAGTTCACGACCTTCCGTCCAGCAACCTCGATGGGCCGACCAACGGTCGGGCGAGCGGTGCTGTCGTTCTCCATGGTTAGGGTGAAGGGGTAATAGCTGTCAGCTGTCAGCAGTCAGCTTTCAGCACTCAGTTTGAAACTGCAGATCGCCAGCATGGTTGCTAGCTGATTGCTGACGACTTCGAGCTTCCTCCGTTGACCCTCTGCCCGGAACCTCTTAAACTGACAAGGTAACCCGCACATCTCACCGCGCTGCAGGAGGGTTCCTGAGTAATCGGTTTCGGAGTTCGCTGTTTGTAGCTTTGCTTGCGCTGGTGGCACAGGTGTGGGCGGATGACGCTGCCCATCAGGTCGCGTTAGATAACAACGAGGCGTTGTTCACGGTTCTGACGGCCATCAATTATTGTGGCTACGATTCGGAGCTGAGCGCTTCCGATCCGTTGCGAGCGCAGATTCGCGCCGAGGTTGCAAAGACCCTCGATGCTTCCGCGGAGGCGAAAGAGTCCAGCCAGGTAATGTGCCAGTTTTATACCGAGCATCTGCAGCCGGATCCGGCTCATACATTGGCACAATACGTGTCTTTGGCGCTGAATCTCAGTGCTCCGCCGGAGCTCGCACTCAAGGGCAAAGAGGCCGACCTTCCGCCGGACGCCGGTTATGTTTCGGGGATGGTGCCGCTGCTACAGAAGTTTTATGGGGAGGCCGGACTGGGGGCGATATGGAGGCGTCATCAGGCAGCCTACTCTCAACTTACCGCGACCTATCATGAGCCGCTCGCGAAGGTGCTATTCGATACCGAGGTCTATCTGAAGCTGCCGTCCGCGGGATATCTGGGCCGATCCTTTACGGTTTATTTGGAGCCGATGGGAGCGCCTGGACAAGCCAATGCGCGCAATTACGCAAGCGATTACTACGTTGTGCTTTCTCCTGGCGTGGGGGCTGAGGCGGGGCTCAAGATGGAACAGATTCGGCATACTTATCTGCACTACCTTCTGGATCCCATGGCGTTAAAATATCCCGCTGCCATGGATCGGTTGAAACCGCTGCTGGCCAGTGTCAAGGGCTCTCCCATGGATCAAAGTTTCAGGAACGATGTTTCGCTTCTGACCACGGAGTGCCTGATACGCGCCATTGAGGCGCGAACCACGGGGACCAGCAAGACGCCGGAACCGGAGAAGCAACAACTGGTGGAGCGATCGGTGGAGCAAGGCTTCATTCTGACGCCTTATTTTTATGATGCACTGGAGCAGTTCGAGAAGAGCCCGGTGGGGCTGCGGAACGCCTACGGAGATTTGATCAGCGGCATCAATGTTGGCAAGGAACAAAAGAACGCTGCGCAGGTGAAGTTTGCGAGCACCGCGGATCAGGAACTGTTGCACCTGTCACGACACCAGCCGGCAGAGCTGTTGCTCGCTGCCCAACAACGATTGGCGAGCGGAGATGTCGAAGGAGCAAAGAAGATTGCGCAGCAAGCGCTCGATGAAAAGCAGGGGGATCCGGGCCGGGCTCTGTTCATCCTGGCGCAGGTGGCCATTTTGAATCGTGATATGCAAGGGGCGCGAGGCTACTTTCAGCAGGCATTGGGTGTGGCCCATGAACCGACAGTGTTGGCGTGGTCCCATATTTACCTGGGAAGAATCTTTGATCTACAGGAAGACCGCGCGGCCGCCCTCGACCAGTACCGGGCAGCGCTGACTGCGGGGGGTTTATTGCCAGAGGCTAAAGCGGCTGCAGAGCGCGGAATTCAACAGCCGTATGAGCCGCCAAGCCATCCGCAGCAACAGGATTGAAGTAATTTTTCGGTAACCTGCGACCACGAAGCCAGGGTCTCAAACTTTAAGGAGAGAGCATGAAGCGAGCAGCCATGATGTTGGGGGTTCTAGCGATAGCCGCATTGGCAGTTGCGCAGCAGCAACAAACTCCCGCCCAACAGAAGCAACCTGCAGGCGCGGCGCAGCAAGGCGCGCCCGCGACGCCTCCCGGCAAACGGCCACCACAAGCGAAGACACAGCCGGAATTTGATGCCTACAATGCGGCCATCGCGAATCAGAAGGATCCAGCGGCAATGGAAAAGGCGGCAGACGACTTCGCGACCAAGTTCCCCGAGAGCGAACTACGAGTACTGCTGTTCAAGGCGGCCATGCGGGCGTATCAGAATGCCAACAACGGCGACAAAATGTTGGAGGAGGCGCAGAAATTATTGAAAGTGGATCCAGATGATCCCGAGGCGCTGATTGCTTCCGCCGAAGTGACTACCGAACACACGCGCGACACCGATCTGGATAAGGATCAGCGCTTCGCCAAAGCAACAAAAGATGCGCAACACGCTCTGGAAACGATCGACACTGATGTTCCAATGCCAGCCAACATACCGCAAGCCCAAATCGATGCATACAAGGGATTGTTGCGATCCAGCGCATATTCGATCCTGGGCACGATCCAGTACGATCAGGAAAAGTACGTTGACGCCGAAGGTTATTTTCGCAAGTCGATTGACGCTTATCCAGCTCAGCCTGACCCAGTAGTTGTGCTGCGGCTGGCGCTGGCTCTGGACAAGCAAGGGAAATATCAGGACGCGCTAACACAGGCCAACAAGGCCGTCGATTTGACTCAGGAGGGAACGAACGCAGGAACCACGGCGCGTCATGAACGCGATCGGTTGATGCAGTTGACAGGTGCTACCATTCCGGCCGTCAACGCCCCTGCGCCTGGGGCTAAACCGCCAGATACCGCCGCTCCGAACACGACTCCTCACTAGGTAGGAGTTCCGGTCGGAGGCGGCGTTGCGAAATTTGAAGTTTCGTGGTCCGCCACGAGAGTAGGGTTCTGACCGGAATCCGATCAGATTGTTCCACCAGACGATGAAGCCTCGCGACATTTCGGAGTTGGAGCGAGCTTTGGGGTATCAATTCTCCAAGCCGGAATTGTTGGAGCAGGCTTTGACCCACAGCTCGCAGGCTCGTGAACTGGAATCGCTGCAGGCGCAGACGCGAGTGGGAGACAACGAGCAACTGGAGTTCCTGGGAGATGCCGTCCTGGGGCTGGTTACGACCGAAGAATTGTTTCATCGCTTTCCACATTTTCGTGAGGGCGAGCTGTCGAAATTGCGCGCGCACCTGGTCAGTGAAAAACATCTGATCCTGGTGGCACGGCAGTTGGAACTGGGTCATTACTTGCGGCTTGGCCGAGGTGAAGAAAAAAGCGGAGGGCGCAACAAAACTGCCCTGTTGGTAGATGGCCTGGAGGCTGTGCTGGGAGCGATGTACGTGGACAGTGGTTTGGAAACCGTTCGGCGGGTGGTGTTGCAGCATATCGTCACTCCGGAAGTGGAAAACCTGGCGCGGAATGGAAGCAGCTTGCCACTTTCCGACTATAAGTCGGCTTTACAGGAAAAGCTCCAGGCCACCGGCCGTTCGCAGGCATCTTATGTATTAGTGAAAGAGCTGGGACCGGAGCACAGCAAGACTTTTACGGTTGAGGTGCGATTGCAAGCGCTGGGCAATCATGGTGAGACTGAGTTCGTAGGTCGAGCTGAGGGATCTACCAAGAAGAATGCTGAACAAGCGGCGGCGCACCAGGTGCTTGAACATTTAGCTTCGTTAGCCGTGGGTTCAGGAAGCAAGGTACCCGGCAAAGGACGCCCCTAGCCGGAATTGCGATGGGGAAAACGCCACAGCCGGACTGGTTGATTTCGCTGCAATCGCTGCTCACCACGGTGGTAATTGCAGTCTTTGTAATCACATTTATTATCCAGGCTTTCCAAATTCCTTCCGAGTCCATGGAAAACACGTTGCTGATCGGGGATTATCTGTTAGTGGACAAGTTCTGCTACGGTGGCAACGGCGGATTTTTGGACCATATTCTTCCCTACCGCACGGTGCATCGCGGGGACATCGTCGTTTTCCACTATCCGGTTCATCCCAGCGAACACTTCGTGAAGCGCGTCGTAGGAGTTCCGGGGGATCGCGTACGTTTAATCAATCGGCGAGTCTTCGTGAACGGCACTCCGCTGACAGAACCCTACGTACGTTACAGCTCCCAGGTGCATGATGTTTTTCGAGACGAGTTTCCCCGCGTGGACATTCCCGTGCCAGGACTGGAAGGGGGATGGTGGTTGCAGATGAAGAAACTGGTGGAAGAAGGCGAACTCATTATTCCGGAGAAGCACTATTTCGTGCTCGGAGACAATCGCGACGAAAGCCTGGACAGCCGCTATTGGGGATTCGTTCCGAGGGAAAATATTATCGGGCGGCCTCTACTAATTTATTGGTCAGTGCGGAGTGCTGAAGACGACATGCCAGTTTCGGCCTCGCCGGGTGATAAACTTTATCACTTCGCCTACGCGGTCAGCCATTTGTTTCAGCTCACTCGCTGGGATCGGACATTTCGAGTAGTGAACTAAGGGCGAACATCGCCCAACTAACGGGAAAAATTCTAGTGGCTAAAAAAGAAGACATGCAGGCGGAAAAACCGCGCGAAACTACAGTTGAGTTTCTCGCGTCTCTGGCGGCGGTGCTGGTAACCGGTCTGTTCATTATTACTTTCATCGTGCAGGCCTTTGAGATTCCTTCCAGTTCGATGGAAAATACGCTGCTGATCGGCGACCATGTGTTTGTGAACCGCGAACAGTTCGCGCCACGAACGCGGTGGCTTGGTCCCATTCTGCCATACCGGCAGATACACCACGGCGACATCGTCGTGTTTCTCTCGCCTGCGGAGCCTGGCCTTTATGTTGTGAAAAGGGTCATCGGTATTCCCGGAGACCGGATCCACTTGCGCGACGCTGTGGTCTACCGCAACGGAGAGAAACTGGATGAGCCCTACGTGATCCATCAAGGCGGCGAGGCCGGTTACAATCCCTACCGCGATAACTTCCCCGCGGTGCCGCCCTCCGAGATGAACAATGTGACTCCGGATTGGGAGCTGGCTTTGCCACAGCATATCCAGGGTGACGATATTGTGGTTCCTCCAAACAGCTACTTTGGCATGGGGGATAACCGTGACGTGAGCCTCGACAGTCGCTATTGGGGATTTATTCCACAAGAAAATGTCATTGGGCGGCCCATGTTTATTTATTGGTCGTTTGAGACCCCAGCGGGACAATATCTGGAGAGAGAATTCAGCCAACGAGTCGGGTTCCTGGTGCATGTGGTTGTCCACTTTTTCGATGAGACTCGCTGGCGGCGGACGTTCAAAGTGGTGCAGTGAGGTTGAGCGATTGAAATTCTGGCGATCGAGATTCTGGCGATCTAAGCGCGGAGTTCTTACTCTGAGCGTTATTGTGCTTCTCGCACTATTTCTCGTACGCCCCGGAGCGAATCGACTGCGCGCCCGGATTGTCAACTCTATTAGCCTGGCCTTGGGACGCCAAGTGGATGTTGCGGCGGTGAATCTGCGACTTCTTCCCCGGCCCGGATTCGAACTTGAGAATTTCGTAATTCACGACGACCCGGCCTTCAGCGCCGAACCCATGCTTCGCGCCCAGGAGGTTACGGCCTCGCTGCGTATAATTTCGCTCCTGCGTGGACGCCTGGAGATCTCGCGTCTGAACCTGACCGAACCAAGCCTCAACCTCGTCCGGAATAAAGAAGGACATTGGAATCTTGAAAATCTTATCGAGCGAACCGCCAAAATCGCCGTCGCGCCCACGAGCAAAGCGAAGACTGAAAGGCGTCCCGGTTTTCCCTACATTGAGGCTGATCGCGGCCGCATTAATTTCAAGTTCGGAGCGGAAAAAAAACCTTACGCGCTGACAGACGCAGCGTTCGCTCTGTGGCAGGACTCGGAAAATATGTGGGGCATGCGTCTGAAGGCGCAGCCGGTGCGGACTGATTTCAATCTCAGCGACACTGGCGTGGTAAGCGTAAGCGGATCGTGGGGGAGGGCCTCAAGCTTGCGCGATACACCCGTTCAGTTCAGTCTTCAATGGGATCGCGCACAACTTGGACAAGTCACGAAGCTCACCTACGGCAACGATAAGGGGTGGCGTGGCGGTCTTGAGGTTTCTGCAACGCTGACCGGCACACCGGCGAATCTTGCGATCGTAACCACGGCGTCGGTGGAGGATTTTCGCAGATACGACATTTTCGGCGGGGGAGACTTGCGTCTCGCGCTCCAGTGCAGCGGCCGCTACAGCACGGTAGATCGGGCGCTCTCTGAGGTGGGCTGCAACGCCCCGGTTGGCGATGGAACCGTTGCGCTCACGGGCAGGGTGGACCATCCTTTCTCATCTCGCAATTATGACTTCGCAGTGGCGGCTCGGGATCTGCCAATTAAGTCGCTGATTTCGTTCGCGCGCCACGCCAAGCAGGGCGTGCCGGATGATCTGATCGCGGCGGGCCGTTTGAACGGCAATCTGAAACTTCGGCGAGCTGCAGACTCGCAAGTAAACAGTACGGAATGGGAAGGCAAGGGTGAAACCTCCGGCTTCGAGCTTGGATCGAAACTCACAAAGACGGAACTGGCGCTGGGAAAAGTTCCCTTCTCGGTATCTCCCGCTGCCGATTCGAAATCAGCCAGCACGCGACAAATTGTTGCCTCTCCGCTAGAGAATTGCCTCGTTGTCGGCCCTTTCAATCTGGCGTTGGGCAGGCCCGCGCCTGCAGTTGTGCGCGGATGGGCTTCACATTCGGGATACAGCTTCACGGTCCGAGGGGATGCGCAGTTGCAGCGAGTATTGCAAGTCGCTCGGACGTTCGGAATTCCGGCTCCGCAAACCGCAGCCGAAGGCCTGGCTAAGATTGATCTGCAAATCGCCGGTGGTTGGTCCGGATTCATGGCGCCGCGAGCCACGGGGAAGGCCCAACTGCGTTCGATTCGCGCGGACGTACGCGGGTTGAATGCGCCGCTGGAAATTGCTTCGGCGAACCTTACGCTTGCCCCCGACCAAATTAGTGTCCAGAATCTGACAGCGGCGATCGCCGACACATCGTGGCAAGGATCGCTAACGCTTCCGCGACCGTGTGCCGCAGCGGAATCCTGCTCCGTGCACTTCGATTTGCATGCCGACGAAATTGCTACGGATCGTCTGAACCAGCTGATTAATCCGCATGTTCGCAAGCAGCCGTGGTACGGATTTCTGTCTTCTTCGGCCGCCGGTGTTCCCTACTTGCTCACAGTTCACGCTACGGGCAAGCTCACGGCCAATCACGTGGTGGTCCGAAAGCTTGTTGGCAGCCGAGTTTCGGCTGACGTGGAACTGAACAAGGGAAAACTGCGAGTGTCCGATCTTCGAGCGGATGTCCTTGGCGGCAAGCACATCGGCGAGTGGCAAGCTGACTTTGCGGCGAAGACTCCGGAGTACAGCGGGAGCGGCACGGTCGAGCGGGTTTCGCTGAATCAGCTTTCCGCGAGCATGAATGACGATTGGATCACGGGTTCTGCAACCGCAAGTTATCAGGTGAAAACATCGGGCCTGGATGCGACAGAATTATTCGCGTCGGCGGTCAGCACACTGACGTTGGATGCGCGGGACGGCTTGCTCAGCCACATCGCGCTGACGGAAGGAACTGGACCGCTGCAAATGCAACGTTTGACAACTCAGTTATCCCTTCACGATGGTAAGTTTGAAATTCAGGAAGGCAAGCTGGAAACGCCGTCCGGTATGTTTCAACTAAGCGGCACAGCGTCTCTGACTCGTGTTCTGGATTTGAAGCTAACGCGTGAAGGCGCTCCAGGATTCAACGTAACGGGGACGCTGACGGAACCACACGTGTCGCCTATTGTGTCGCCGGAGACGCAAGCGGAGCTCAAACCGTAAGGAAGTTTTACAGAGAATTTGTGCCCGCACTTCGTCGCCAACCCAAGCCCCCTCCAAGCAGAACCCAGATTCCCAAGGCCAGCCATTCATACCCGGTGAAATGACCAGGAATGCCGGGCACAATCTTCATCAAAATCATGAGCAGCCCGACAGTCAAGCCAACCGCGGCAATAAATTGTTCGCGCGGCGCCGGACGCATTCGGTAATAAGCGGCGCAAGCTGCCAGCCATCCAATCGCAGAGGCCACAGAGCCAACTTCAGAGACGGGTACGAGAATGGCGTCGCCCAAGAACATGCATGCGCCGGTCGCCAAGCCGATGCAGAGCACGGCGATTGAAGGCGTCTGGTTGCGCGGATGCACGTGGCCAAGACGCCGATCCACCAAGCCGCGGCGACCGATGGCGAACAATAACCGGCTGGCTGCGACAAAGTTTCCGTTGAACACTTTGAAGAGCGAAAGCAACGCTGCGGCGAGAATCACGCTCACAATCCAACGCGAGCCCACAGCGTGCTCGAAAGCAACCGCGGTCATGAATTTCTCCGATGTGAGTTGCTTCCACGGAGCGACGTATCCAACCGACGCGATCACGATGGTGTAAAAGAGAATGCCAACGACAATCGCCATCCAAATAGCCTTGAAAAAACCGCGTGATCGGAACTCGGGGCTCGCCTCTTCGGCGCCTTTTACAACCGACTCAAATCCGGTCATGAAATAGGGCACAATCTGCATCACGAGAAGCACCGATACGAACGGGCTATGCGTGAAGAGAGGCGGAAAATTTCGCGGCGAACCTTTGCTCACTCCGAAGCCTACAAACAGCACGAACAACGCCAGCGTTCCGAAGGCGGTCCAGTTTTGAAACGTGGCGCTCAACCGGATTCCGCGATAATTCAGACCGGTGAGAAGCCCAGTCAGGCTCAACCCGATGAGCAAGTGCGGCAGGTAAACTGGCTGGCCCGCGATTCGGTAAAGTTCTATTGAATCCAGCGCTGGAAAGATGTAGCCCGCGATCCTGCCAACTGCAACCGCTTCCCAAGGGCACACAATGAAGTACGCCAGGATCATCATCCAGCCGGTGGTAAAGCTGATCGATTGGGGAAAAACTCTGGCGGTGTATGCGACTTCGCCGGCTGCATCCGGCATGGCCGTGACCAACCGACCGTACACATAGCCGATTGGCAACAACAGTGCCCCACCAATTGCGAATCCGAGGATCGCGCCCAGAACGCCGCCACGCAGCAGCCAGTCATCCATCACGACCAGCCATCCCACACCGACCATCGTGCCCCAGCCCAAGGCAAAGTAATCCACCACGCGGAGCTTCCGGGCTAGAGTGATCACGCGGCGCGAATTATAAAGCATAGAGGTCGAAATACGACGATAGCGGGGGGCGATAGCCGCAATCTGGCCCGCAGCTTCAGTCTCTGCGTGTTAGTATCAACTTCAACGTCTGATGACCCTGCAACATGTTGACATCCTGTTTCAGCTGATCGTTTTCCTGTTTGCGATCAGCGTCCACGAATCGGCGCACGCCTGGATGGCGAACCGTCGTGGCGATCCGACCGCACGAATGCTGGGCCGAGTTACGCTGAATCCCATCAAGCACATTGACCCGGTTGGAACCGTTTTGTTGCCTCTGATTGCGATGATCAGCCATCTTCCGGTGATCGGTTGGGCCAAACCTACGCCCGTGGATCCAAGAAATTTCAAGGACCCAGTCCTCGATGACATTTTGACTTCCGTGGTCGGACCGATCAGCAACTTCATCGTGGCCACCGGCGCGGTGCTGATTTTGATTCTTATTTCGTTGAGTTCACGCTTGGGCGCAGCCATTGTCCACACGATTCCTTTCGTATATCCCAATCACTTCGATATCCTGGCAAGTCAAACCGACTCGTTTCTGATGCCGGCTAGTTTGTTTTTCTACGAGCTGATGGTGATCAATATCATTCTCGGTGTTTTCAATCTGATTCCAGTACCTCCGCTCGACGGCAGCCATGTGCTGCGGCACTTTCTGCCTCCCAACGCGCTGCGGGTTTACGACACCCTTGGCATGTTTGCTTTGATGGCGCTCGTGTTTCTAGGTGGAGGACTTTTGGGCAGGCTGATCTTTCCGGTCATTGGAATTTTTAACGACATCCTTTTGAGAATCTGATGCCTTCTGAATCCAATCAACGTAAGCGCGTAGTCAGTGGCATGCGCTCAACCGGCAAATTGCATTTGGGAAATTATGTCGGTGCCCTGCAGAACTGGGTGGGCATGCAGGACCTGTACGAATGTTTTTTCTTCGTGGCGGACTGGCACGCACTCACGACCGACTATGCCGATACGTCGCGGATAAAACAGAATTCAGTCGAGGTCCTGCTCGATTGGCTGGCCGCCGGTCTCGATCCCGAACGGTGCACCATGTTTATCCAGTCGCATGTGCCTCAGCACGCCGAATTGCATCTCCTGTTCTCGATGATTACGCCGCTGGGCTGGCTGGAACGCGTACCAACGTACAAAGAGCAGCGCGAGAATATCGCCGAGAAAGACCTGAGCACTTACGGCTTTCTCGGATATCCAGTACTGCAGGCGGCAGACATTCTGATGTACAAAGGCGATTTCGTGCCGGTTGGCGCGGACCAGGTTGCGCATGTGGAATTGACTCGTGAGATTGCGCGGCGCTTCAACGCTTTGTATCCCTTGGGAAAGGAATCTATCGTTGATAAGCACTCGTCGCAGTTGACTGAGCAGGAACGCGATCTCCTGAGACAGCGCGGTAGGGAAATCCCCTCAGATGCATCGATCGTTCTCCACATAGGCGAGCCCCATCCAAAATATGGCCGCATTTACGTGTTTCCCGAGCCGCAGCCTTTGTTAACACCCGCGCCAAAGCTGCCTGGAACCGACGGTCGCAAGATGTCTAAGTCGTACGGAAACACAATCATGCTTGCCGACCCCGAGCCAGTCGTTAGAGAGAAGATGCGTACTATGGTCAACGACCCCGCTCGCGCACATCGGTCAGACCCTGGAGACCCTGATCGATGCCCCGTTGGCGACCTGCACAAGGTTTTCAGTGCCCCTCAGACTTTAAGCCAGGTCTTTGTCGGTTGCACGACCGCAAGCATTAGCTGCACCGAGTGCAAGTCTTGGGCCGCCGATGCTCTAGTGGCGTTGTTGACTCCTATGCAGGAGAGACGAAGGAGCTATGACGATGATCCCGGGGAAACTCTACGACGCCTCAAGAACAGTTCTGCCGGGGCGCAGGAAATTGCGGAGAAAACAATGCACGAGGTCCGCGAAGCCATGCAGCTTCTACAAGGATACGAAATTTCCCTTCCTCAGATTGGCAGGGCAAGGGTCACGGAAGATACTAGGCTATACGGCCCGTCGAAGTGGTGGGATGTGGATTTTGAGAGTTTCTTCGATTCGATTTGCAATTTGTGGGTCGAAAGCTTGCCGCTGAACGTCGTCCTCAAGCCCGGCGATGGAAGCCGTCGATACTTTACAGAATCAAACAAGAGGGTCGGAGTTGCGGCGACGCGCGAGGTAATGGACGACCAGTTAATATTTAAGCCCCTTGACCGACACAACGATGTTCTGGTGCTCCTCGGATTCCAGAAATCCTGTGAGATCAGCCGCTTCGTTTTGCCGCAGAAAGTCTTGCAGCCAAACTGGAAAAAATTCGAACGCGAACAGCGTAAAGATTCCAAGAAAAAGGGCGAATTGGTAAGGCTGAACGTTCGACGGGGGGCGGCGGACTTCTTTCTGGAAATCCCAGGAGATTTGCCGCTGCCTTTAACTCAATTCGAATCGAACTACCAACCTTTCCTGTAGAAATGAGTTGTGGTTCGCTTAGCTTTTCCCTGTAAGATAAGTTCGATGCACGAGATACAAGACCACCCCGAAACGACGGTGGAGGCCAGTCCTGTTGCGACCGCTATCGAGGTCCCATCTGCCGCCACATCGTCCGCCGGGCCGCAAAGCGACTTTCCTTTTTCCGTCACGGTAGGCGACGTCTACGAAGGACCGCTGGATCTGCTGCTTCACCTGATTCGCAAACAAGATATCGACATTTACGATATCCCGATTGGAAGAATCACGGCGCAGTATCTGGCCTATGTCGAAAAACTGCGCGAACTGGATGTGAACGTCGCGGCTGAGTTCATCTACATGGCTGCGGTTCTGATTCACATCAAGTCAAAGATGTTGTTGCCGCGCGATCCCGCAGCGGCGTCCGATGCCCAGGACGATCCGCGCGCAGAGCTAGTTAATCGCCTGATCGAGCACGAGAAATTCAAAGCGGCAGCGCAGATGCTGATGCAGAAACAGCAGATCGAAGACGCGATATTGTCGAACCCCGCGCTAAAAGAATTTCGCGACGCTGAGGGCACAGAACCCGAACTGGCTGCCGACGTCATTGACCTCGTAAAGACCTTCCAGCAAATCCTCGATCGTGCCCGCAATCGGCCGATGATTCAGGTGGACGAAGAAACGGTCACAGTCGGCCAGATGATCGAATACCTGCGGCGGCGACTGTCACTGGAAGACCGGCCGATCCGATTGAAACAGATGTTGCGGAACGTCGAGTCGCGACAGGCGCTGGTTTGCATGTTTCTCGCGCTGCTCGAGATGGTACGTTTGCAAGCCATCCAGTTGAGGCAAGACCGCTTGTTCGGGGAAATCCTGCTGCGCAAACACATAGGATTCGACGCAGTCATGGCAGAACAGGCTGCCGTGCGCGATGATTGGAGATAAAAGCTGTAGCTAGCATCAGGAGCCTATGAGCCTTAAAGCTAAACTTGAAGCCATTATTTACGCGGCGGAAACGCCGGTGACGCTCGATCAATTGATCGAATTGGTCAAGGAGTCGGTCCTTAGCGAAGGCGCCGCCGACGGCACCGAAGTCAAGTCGCGCGTGCGCCTCGCGCTCGAAGAATTGGTCGTCGATTACTATGCTCCGGATCATGGCATCGAAATTCGTCAAGTCGCCGGCGGGTATCGTATGTCGACAAAACCGGAGCATCACGATATCGTGCGTGCCTTCGCAAAAAGCCTAAAGCCGCCGATTCGACTGTCGCTACCCGCGCTCGAGACGCTGGCGGTGATTGCGTACAAGCAGCCCATCACGGTCCCGGAGATCAGCGAAATTCGCGGCGTGGATTCGAATGGGGTGATCGCGACTTTGCTGGATCGCAAGCTGATCACAACCTCCGGCCGCAAGGCCGTGATCGGGCGGCCCATTCTTTACAAGACTGCGAAGGAATTCCTGATGCGGTTTGGTCTGAAGGATGTCGGCGAACTTCCCAGTATGGAGGAGTTCGAGAAGTTGGTTGCGGAATCGTTCCAGAGCGATTTGTTGCCGTCTACGAGTGAAGAGGCTATGGCGACGGGCGAGACTGAGTTGCCCGTCACCGAAACTCAAGATTCCGAACCGACCCAAAGCGCCGATGAATCCGAACTGGCTACCGCGAAGCACCACGAGAGCGATCCGGCCGCTTGATCGGCAGCTTGCTTCACTATCCCGCCGATTTCATAAACCTAGAATCTTATGCCTGCTGAACGTCTACAGAAGATCATTGCCGCTGCCGGAATCGCGTCCCGCCGCAAAGCCGAAGAACTAATTACCGGTGGACTGGTGTCAGTGAACGGGCAGACGATCACGGAACTCGGCAGCAAAGCCGATCCCGAAAGTGATCATATCCGCGTCAACGGAAAATTGCTGCACGGGCCGGAGCGTCACGTTTATCTACTCATGAACAAGCCGAAGGGATATGTCACTACGCTCCGCGATCCCGAGCGGCGGCCTACGGTGATGGACTTGCTGCGCGGCGTGAAAGCACGAGTGTACCCAGTGGGACGCCTCGATTATGCCAGCGAGGGTCTCCTGTTACTGACGAACGATGGAGAGTTCGCCAACCGCCTAATGAAAGCCGCGTCCCACGTGCCCAAAACGTATATGGTGAAACTGGCCGGTAATCCGCCGGGCGAGGGCTTGGCGAGGTTGCGCGAAGGTATCTTTATTCCGTCGGATCGCGGAAAAAGAGTTAAAACGGCTCCAGCTAAGATTCGGGTGATTCGTGAATCTGCCAATCCTTGGTATGAAGTCACACTGATCGAAGGCAAAAATCGCCAGATCCGGCGCATGTTCGAAGAGATCGGGCATCACGTGGAGAAGATCAAGCGGGTACGCTACGGCCCACTCGAATTGGATGTGCATCCTGGGAAATTTCGTAAGCTTACAATCGAAGAAGTTTCTAAACTGAAATCCCTTGCTAAATAGCCAACTGCACGGACAGAAGTGCCCGCGCCACACGAGACACTGCTGCAGGTGACACCGGCCAAGCTACATGTAAAGATTAGATATCGAAGAGATGAGTGACTTCAGCCAGTTTGTGCCCGAACACGTACGGAACCTGAGCGGGTACACGCCGGGCAAGTCGCTGCGCCAGGCGCAAGAGGAGAGCCATGTGAACTGCATCAAGATGGCCTCGAACGAGAACCCGTTTGGGCCTTCGCCCAAAGCTGTGCAGGCGATGCAGGCCGTACTCGCCGACAGCAATTTTTATCCTGACAACGACGCCATCGAACTCAGGCAGAAGTTGGCCGAACGCCATAATGTTCTACCGGAGCAAATCGTTCCGACGGCTGGTTCTACCTCGCTACTCGGCATTATTGCGCGCACTTTGCTGTCGCCAGGGCTCAACGCGATTACCAGCGAGCGCTCGTTCATCGTGTATCCGATTGCCACGCAAGCAGCGGGAGGGCAACTGATCCAGGTTCCGATGCGGAATAATGGATTCGATTTGAATGCCATCGCGGCAGCGATCGACCAACACACTCGCATCATCTACATTTCCAATCCAAACAATCCGACGGGCACGCTCATTGCGGCAAAGGAACTCGATCGCTTCCTGGATGAAGTTCCCGAACACATCATGGTCATTCTCGACGAGGCGTATTACGACTTCGCCGAATACTTTGGCACGATACGCGGGGTCGAATGCTCGCATGCTCTCGACTATGTAAACCAGGGGCGCAAGGTGGTGGTACTTCGAACATTTTCTAAAGCGCACGGCTTGGCAGGAGTTCGAGTTGGCTATGGAATTGGTCCCGCCGAATTGATGTCCTACTTTGCCCGCATGCGCACGACATTTTCGATTTCGACTGTAGCTCAGGCGGCCGCATTGGCGGCGCTTGATGACGAAACTCACGTCCGGAAAACGCTTAAGAACAACGCTGAGCAGGCCGAATGCCTTACCACGGGACTTGTCGAACTGGGATACGCGCCGATTCCAACCTGGGCTAACTTTCTTTATTGCGAATTGGGCGATGATGCGGCCGCCGCCGCCAAACGATTCCAAACCCAGGGTGTGATCGTGCGACCGTTGGGTCCGTGGGGTGCGCCAACCGCGATCCGAATCACGATTGGAACACCGGAGCAGAATGATGTCTTGCTGAGGGCATTCAAAAAAGTGATTGAGCGGACGACGGCGCGGTAGGCAAGATTTATTTCTGGCATTTGGGACAATAGTGGCTGCTCCGCCCGGCAATCACCACGCGCTTAATGGGAGTCTTGCAAACCAGGCACGGCTCGCCTTCGCGGCCGTAGACGCGATGTTGCAGTTGAAAGAATCCCTCCTCACCGTCGGCATCGACGTAGTCAGAAACGGAAGAGCCGCCCAGCTCGATTGCCTCTTTAAGCACTTCCTGGATGGCGGAGTAGAGGCGTGACAACTCGTTGCGAGTAAGGGACTCAGCCCGGCGTCGGGGCCGAATGCCGGCGCGGAACAGAGATTCATCCGCGTAAATGTTGCCTACGCCGCGCAACAACTTTTGGTTCAGCAATGCGCTCTTGATGGGCGTTTTGCGCCCGTGAAACAGTTCGACGAAGCGATCCAGTTCGACTTCGAGCGGTTCGGCGCCAGATGGGTCAAATCCATGGGCCACGCTTAGACGTCCAAAGCGGCGCGGATCCACGAATCTCAGTTCCCTGCCTGAAACCAGCTTCGCAACCGCATGCGTGTGTTTCTCGATGGCTTGGTCGGGGTCGCAGACCAGCATTCGACCGGTCATGCCGAGATGCACGATCCACTGCGCTGCAGCCGACGAAGGGGCGGACGCTCTAGAAGATTTCTGGCTGGATTTTCGTTTGACGGGCGAGGACGACCGTGCTCCATTTTCCAGATCGAATACGATATGCTTGCCGACCCGGCGCACGCCCACGATACGCTTCGATTCGACCGTATTCGCAATTTCGGACGCGGAGGACTTGAGCACTTCTGGCTTGGATCCAAGCCATACGGATTCGATCACGTCGCCCGTGACTCTGCTAGCCAAGCCACGAGCAATGGTTTCAACTTCAGGCAGTTCAGGCATGAAATCAGTTTACAGGCTTCAGGATGCAAGCTTCAGGCGTCGGGCTTCTGGAAAACCTGGTGGCCGACACCTGAAGCCTGATGCCCGCAGCCTGCCCCGAATTGCCATCTTTCACCCTCCGGGGTTATCATTACAAGTACACCTCTGCTCCGCTTATATCCTTTGTAATTCAGCGACTCGTTGGTTCACTGGGGCAACGAGTGTGTGCGACCTGCATTGCGGCTAGGGTAGCCGCGCCATTCATGTTCCAAGGAGTTTGCATTTGAAGAAGGGCAAAGCTGCGGTCATTGTGGGTGCCCAATGGGGCGACGAAGGCAAGGGCAAGATTGTTGATGTGCTCTCGGAAAACTTTTCCATTGTGGCGCGCTATGCGGGCGGGCATAACGCCGGACACACGGTCATTATCAATGGCAAAAAGTTCATTCTGCAGTTAGTGCCGTGCGGCGTGCTGCGGGAAGGCTGCCGCAGTGTAATCGGCAACGGGGTTGTATTCGATCCTATAGCTTTTCTGAAAGAGGTTGCCGCTTTACGCGAAGCCGGAGTGAAGGTCGATGGCAGCCTGTTCGTCAGCAACCGGGCTCACGTGATTTTGCCTTACCACCGCATGATCGAGTTGGCGTCGGAAAACGCGCCGGGGCGCGTGAAGATCGGAACTACCTCGCGCGGCATTGGCCCCACGTACGAAGACAAGATGGGCCGCCGCGGTCTACGCGTCGCTGATCTGCTGGACCTGAAACTTCTGAAGACCCACATTCAGAACGCCTGCCACGAGAAGAACATGATTGCGCACGCGCTGTTCAACTCGGAGCCGCTCGATGCGGACAAAATGTACGAAGAATATGCTGCCGCGTCAGAGAAAGTTGCGCCGTTCGTGTGCGACACGGCTGCTTTGTTGGGCAAAGCCCTGGCTCACGGAGAGTCGGTCGTGTTTGAGGGCGCGCAGGGAACGATGCTGGACATCGACCACGGCACATATCCGTTTGTGACTTCTTCGAGCGCAACTTCAGGGGGGGCCGTCACTGGATCCGGCGTGGCCCCAACGGCGATCGATACGGTCATTGGCGTCACCAAGGCTTATTGCACGCGGGTTGGCGGCGGTCCGTTTCCTACTGAGACGACCGACGCAAACGGGGACATGCTGCGCAAACGCGGCAACGAATTCGGCGCCGTGACTGGACGGCCACGACGTTGCGGCTGGCTCGATTTGCCACTCTTGCGTTACGCTGGCATGATTAATGGAATCTCCTGGCTGGTTGTGACCAAGCTGGATGTGCTGGATGAACTGGCGGAGATTCCGGTTTGCGTTGGTTATAAAATCAACGGCAAGGAAACGTCCGAGGCGCCGGCGCAGGACAGCGGCTATTGCGAGATCGAATGCGTTTATCGGAAAATGCCCGGATGGCTCACGTCGACGCAGGGGATTACAAAACTGGAGAAACTGCCTAAGGCAGCACGCGAGTATTTGGATTTCGTCGAAAAGGAAAGCGGGGCGCGAGTCGGTATGGTCTCGACAGGACCCGGACGCGAGGAAACTATTTTTCTCGACGAGTTTGCCGGGAAACTTCGAGACTTGACGGAATCGAGAACAAAAGCACAGGCAAAAAATTAGTAACGGAGCGAGCGATGGTCGTTCTGGTTGTGACGTGGATGGCGAAGGTCGGTCGTGAGACAGACGTGATCGGCGTATTTTCCAAGCTAACTGAAGAGTCCCGCAAGGAACCTGGATGCCTGGTGTATCAGGTTCATCGGCACAAGACGGAGCCGCGCCGATTCTTCATTTACGAACAATATAAGGATGACGCCGCGCTGGAGGCCCATCGTGCCGCGCCCCACTTCCTGCAGTACGCGAAAAAAGAACTGCCCAAGCTGGGAGAGCGAATTGAGGGGCAACTGTATGAACCGCTAGGATAGTTGTGTGGCGAGGGCACCCTCGCCAGCCGTCTTTTTTCGGTACAAGATCGCTGCAGGTGTCCGCGTTTACTTCCCTTTGTCCGCCATGAGTACCCCACCCGAAGCATAGCTTTCCTTCGACACTTCGTGAAAAACCACAACGACCGCCTCGCGGCGCGCTCCCGCTTCTTCCACCATGGCATCGGTGATGCGCTGCGCCAGCTTGCGTTTCTGGTCGGCGTTGCGGCCGGTCAACATCGTGATTTGCACTAGAGGCATAACAAAGATCCTTCCCTTCGTTCGGGATGAACCTGGCTCTGCTCAGACGCCCATCCAAAGGGCATCACTTCGCTAACTCATACCCGGCAAAAAAGTAGCTCAATTCGAAGCGAGCGGTGTCGTCGGCATCAGAGCCATGGATGGCGTTGTGTTCGATATCACTCGCCCACTTTTTGCGGATTGTGCCTTCCTCAGCATTGGCCGGATTGGTTGCGCCCATGAGCTTGCGCAAGTCGGCGATGGCATTTTCTTTTTCCAGCGCCAATACGACGATCGGCCCGTTCGACATGAAATCGGTCAGGGACCGGAAAAATGGCCGGCTTGCATGTACGGCGTAGAATTGCTCCGCCTGATGTTTCGAGATCTCGAGCATCTTCATGGCCAGGATGCGAAAACCATTTTTCTCAAACTGCTCGATGATATCGCCAACTGCATTCTTGGCCACCGCGTCTGGTTTGATAATAGTAAAAGTGCGTTGCAGAGTCTTCATAGTTGGGTCGTTTGTCCTTGGTGTATGGTCTTAAGCCTTCGCCGCGACACCCATTGCTGCTACGACGGTTTCGCCAATCTCGGCTGGCGATTTGGCGACGCGAATGCCGGCAGCTTCCATTGCCTTGATCTTTTCCGCCGCAGTTCCCTTCCCACCGGAAATGATTGCGCCCGCATGGCCCATGCGGCGTCCAGGAGGCGCGGTCTGTCCAGCGATGAATCCCACCACCGGCTTTTTCATGCGTGACTTCACATATTCCGCAGCCGTTTCCTCAGCGTTGCCGCCGATTTCTCCAATCATAACTACCACTTCGGTTTGAGGATCTTTGTTGAATAGTTCTAGCGCATCGAGGAAATTTGTGCCGATGATTGGATCACCGCCGATGCCAATGGCGGTGGATTGCCCGATCCCCCGGGTGGTCAGTTGATAAACCGCCTCGTACGTCAACGTGCCGGAGCGCGAAACGATTCCAACCGACCCTTCGAGATGAATTCGCGCCGGCATGATACCGATCTTGCACTTGCCCGGCGAAATGATGCCGGGACAGTTGGGACCAATCAACCGCGACCGCCGGTTCTGCAGATACTCCCACGCGCGCACCATATCCAGCGTGGGAATGCCCTCGGTGATGCAGACGATCAACTCCACCTCCGCATCGGCAGCTTCCATAATCGCATCCGCAGCAAATGGTGGTGGCACGAAAATCACCGATGCATCTGCCCCAGTCTTATCGACCGCTTCCTGCACGGTGTTAAAGATGGGCCATCCTTCGTGAGTTGTGCCACCCTTGCCAGGAGTCACTCCGCCAACGATCTTGGTTCCGTACTCCGCGCAGGCTTTGGCATGGAAAGTGCCTTCCCGCCCAGTCAAACCCTGCACGATAACTCGCGTCGATTTATCTACCAGAATGCTCATAAAATTGTCTCTTCGTAGAGGCTACGCTGCGGCGGCCGCTACTACTTTCTCAGCCGCGTCCTTCATGGTATCTGCGACAATGAAGTTCAATCCCGACTGCTTCAAAATCTCCCGCCCGGCCTCGACGTTGGTGCCTTCAAGACGCAGCACGATAGGCAATTGAATTTTGGTTTTCTGCGCCGCTTCGACAACCCCCGTGGCTAGCGTGTCCACGCGAAGGATGCCGCCAAAGATATTGATCAGCACCGCCTTCACGTTCTTATCGCTGAGCAGAATCTCGAAGGCATGAGTGACCTGTTCGGAATTAGCTCCGCCACCCACATCAAGGAAGTTCGCCGGCATCCCGCCAGCGTACTTGATGATATCCATGGTCGCCATCGCTAGTCCCGCGCCGTTCACCATGCAACCGACGTTTCCGTCGAGCTTGATGTAATTCAGACTGTACTTTGAAGCCTCGACTTCGAGCGGATCTTCCTCCGTGGTGTCGCGCAATTCGCGAAGGTCAGGATGGCGGAAGAGAGCATTGTCATCAAAATTGATTTTGGCATCGAGGGCAAAGAGACGGCCATCGGTGCAACTCACGAATGGATTGATCTCAAGCAGCGATGAGTCCGTTTCCTGGAACGCGCGAAACAGTCCAGTCATGAAACGCACAGCCTCGTTAATCTGGGGTGGCTTCAGACCCAGTTTGAAGGCCAGTTTGCGCGCCTGAAACGCTTCCAAACCCATTCCCGGCTCGACGTATTCTTTGAGGATGGCATCGGGATTCTCCGCAGCGACCTGCTCGATTTCCATGCCACCCGCGGCGGACGCCATGAACACGGGCTTCGCTTCGACGCGGTCGATCACGATTCCCAGGTAAAGTTCCTTTTCGATGGGCAAAGTTTCTTCAATGAGAAGACGGCGAACTACGCGACCCTCAGGGCCAGTCTGATGTGTCACCAGCGTCATGCCCAATATCTTCGAGGCAAGCTCTGCGGCTTCCGCCACCGACTTCGCGATCTTCACTCCGCCTCCTTTGCCGCGCCCTCCGGCATGGATTTGAGCTTTGATCACGACCCCGCTCGCGCCCGCATCAAATAGTCTTTTCGCGGCAGCCTCCGCTTGCTCACGGCTTTCGGCCATTTCGCCGCGTGGCACCGCGACGCTGTATTTTTTCAGGATCGCCTTGGCCTGATACTCATGAATTTTCATAACAGTTCCAGATTCAGTATGATTTTGGGCAGGCTCGCTTGCAGCTTTAGAACCACGGGCAGCAAACATTTGATTCTATAGAACGGTTGCCCGTTGGGCAAACGACACTGGTCGCGCGGCTGGCCATTCCGCCTTCGCGGTTTCATTTCCGGTCGCCAGTCTTTCACCTGAAATCAAGTCTCGACGATGCTACTCTATTGTTCCATCGATGATCACGGATGCACTCCATCGCATTGCCAACCATCGCCAATCGCTTTCCCGCGAAGAAGCGCGTATCGTCATGGCCGAGGTTCTGGCCGGCAAATGCACCGACGCGCAGATTGCGGCCCTGCTGGTCGCCTTGCACATGAAAGGTGAAACGGTAGAAGAGATTGTAGGTTTCGCAGAAGCTATCCGCGCCGCCGCCGCTCCGCTGGGCCTGCGCCCGAACCATACGGTGGACGTTAGCGGCACCGAGCGCGACGCGTTGGTGGACACCTGCGGCACTGGCGGGGACGCCAGCGGCACCTTTAATATTTCGACAGCCACTGCGCTTGTGGTCGCCGGCGCGGGGGTGCGCGTAGCCAAACATGGAAACCGCAGCGTGACTTCAAAGTGCGGTTCGGCCGACGTCATGGAAGCGCTGGGCGTCAACATCAACCTGCCTCCCGCCCGGCTCGCTGGCTGTCTGCATCAAGTTGGCATCGCGTTTCTTTTTGCTCCGGCAATGCACTCGGCGATGAAGTATGTTCAATCTGCTCGCCGCGAACTGCGCTTGCGAACGGTTTTCAATCTGCTCGGGCCGCTTACCAATCCCGCGCACGCATCGGCCCAGGTGGTCGGCGTATATTCTGCGGCCCTCGTGGAAAAGCTCGCAGAAGCGCTGAGCATGTTGGGATTGCACCGGGCCTTGGTTGTGTATGGACTGGACGGCTTGGACGAAATCACGATTACCGGCCCAACCCGGATCGCTGAAGTGCGCGAAGGAACGATCCGCACCTATGAAGTCACACCAGAAGAGTTTGGCATGAGGAGAGGCACGATTGATGACATTTCCGGGGGCGATGCTGCGGCCAATGCCACGATTATTCGCGACATTCTCGCCGGGAAAAGATCAGCCAGACGGGATGTTGTCTTGCTGAACGCGGCCGCAGCCCTTGTAGCCGCGGGCAAAGCAGACCACCTGACGGATGCTCTCCCACTCGCATCAAAATCGATCGACTCTGGAGCGGCCGCTGAAAAGCTGCAAAGGCTGATGGAGTTTACTAATGCGCAGCAATGAGCTACGCTTCTGCTGCCTGCTTTTTCAGCCTTTCAATTTGCGCTAGATGGCCCGCGCCGTGCGTTCCCATCTTCTCTACGTACTCCGCGACTGTGACATCCTGTTTGAGTTCGGGGTGGTAGGCAGATTTCTCCAGGCCGCTCGGTTTCAAGCGCCGCAATAATTGCAGAGTGTGATGCCGGTTCAATCCGTAGAGCGCGATCAACTCCGGCGCGGGGGTTTCCATGTAATCGAGATGCTGCGCCCAGGCATCTTGATCGATGGGTGCGATCACCGGTTTTGTGTCGGCAAGCATCTGCCGGAAGCGGTGCGCATACACAATTTCGATGTCCGCGAGATGACCCAGAACCTCGAGGATGCACCACTTGTCCGCCGCTGGTTTGTAGCGCAATATTTTGTCGGGCAGGCCTGAAACCGCGGCCGCTATTTCTTTAGGGCTCTTCTCCGCGGCGTCAAGATGTTTCTTCAGTTCAGCTTCTGTCATGGAAACCTCTGATCTGTAATTGGCACATTGAGAAATTAAAAAACTCCAGCTCACGTCCACACATTACACAATTGCTCAATTTCTAAATGATCTTCACTTTCTGCATCCACTGCGCCATCTGGACATTCCATCCCAGCTCTTTGATCATCGTGTCGCGTAACTGCGAGGCTGCGGCGGGCTCGCCGTGAACCAAGTAAGTCGCAGGCGGTTTCTTAGGAAAAGTACGCAGCCAACGCAGTAACTCCGGCGTGTCCGCATGATCGCTGAACTGCTCGAGCGCTGCTACCTGCGCTCGGATCGGCACGATATCGCCAAAGATCTTGACGTCGCGAGCGCCACTCTTGATGGTGAATCCACGAGTTCCCGGCGCCTGAAAACCGATAAAGACCACGGTGTTTTTCGGATCAGGCAACCTCTGCGCGAGGTGATGCAGAATGCGTCCGCCAGTGACCATGCCACTTGAAGAAACGATAATCGATGGAGTTTTAACGGCGTTGATCTTTTTCGACTGTTCGGCAGTCGAGGCAAACGTGAAGCCCGGCCAGGTCAGCGGCGACCCGTGCTGGCCAACAAGCCGGCGCGTCTCTTCGCTGTATTCTTCGGTGTGTTTCATGAAGATCTCGACCGCTTTGATCGCCATCGGGCTGTCGCAAAAAACGGGGATAGCCGGAAGTTGTCCAGCTTGCATCAACTCTTTCAGCATGAAGAGAAATTTCTGCGTGCGTTCGACCGCAAATGCTGGCACGACGACGCTTCCGCCGCGTTCAGCTGTCGCACGAATCAGCGACGCTAACTCGGGCCGCGGATCGGCGGTCGGGTGCTGACGGTTTCCGTATGTGGATTCCATCACAAGGACGTCCGCAGTTTCCCCTTCCGTCGGTCCGGAACGCACGACCTCGCCCGGCGTGGCATTGCGCTCCCTCACCCGACCGATGTCTCCCGTAAACAACAAACGGCGATTTTTGCCATTTGTCTGCAGGGTGATCTCCACCATCGACGATCCTAGAATGTGTCCCGCCCGCACAAAGCGAAACGAAATCTCTGGGCACAGCGGTTGCGCCTCTCCGTACTGCACAGGGTGAAAATACTGGAGTGATTCTTCCGCTTCCTCCAACGCGTACAACGGCAGTGCGGGATCATGTTTCGATTTCTTATGTTTGTTGTAGAACGCAGCGTCTTCTTCCTGCAGGTGACCCGAGTCGGGTAGCAGAATGCCGCACAAGTCGATTGTCGGCGGAGTCGCGTAAATCGGTCCACGGAAACCTGCTTTCACCAGACGCGGAATCCATCCGCAATGGTCGATGTGCGCATGGGTCAGCACCACGGCATTAATCTGGCGCGCGGGAACCGGGGTGTCTTGCCAGTTACGCTCGCGCCATTCCTTCGGCCCCTGGAACATGCCACAATCGATAAGAAACTGAAAACCATCGCTGGAATCCGCATTGGTGCTGATCAGGTGCTTAGAACCAGTAACAGTTCCCGCAGCGCCGAGAAATTGAATGTAGGCCAAGAAGTTCTTCCCCACGATTACATTTTGACAGCTGCAAATCATTTTGCCGCGTCGGGCGTCGGAACCTTGAAGAGGTTGTTGCTCATATCGCTCTCCGGCACACTGCCATCATTAACGACGACTTCCTGCGGTATGGTTGCGGTCTGGATGCGAACTGCAGCTTTGGACTTCGCGCGCACTTCAAGCCGCTTTATGATTTCTCCGGTTTCCAGTCGCAGGATTACCGGTACCTCCGCTCCGGCGTCTCCGAGATTCTCAATCGTTACCGTTACCATGTAGCCGCCATCGACAATCGGGCGAGGGTAGACAGAATCTACACGGAAATCGGGCAGTCCGCGGTCACGATAAACCCAGTCGTCGAAAAACCACTGCAAGTCATGCTGGGTTTCTTTTTCAATCGCGCGCTGCAAATAGTTGCCGTCCTTGTCTTCAGAGGAGTGATAACTGAGCAGGGCGCCCGACAGGGCACTTCCTAACATGTCTTTCAACATCCACCAAACGTACATGGCCTTGGTTTGAAGGTATAGGTCATCCGGCGCGTTAATCAATGAGTGGGCTGTTTCCGGGTCGGATGTCAGTTTTGCTTTCTCGGCTTCAACCAGCGGTGTCCTATGCGCATTCAGGTAGTCGAGAGCAGCCTGCCGGCCATAGTCATCTGCAATGAACGCGGCTTGGGCGTAATGCGCAAGACCTTCCTGAATCCAAGCCCTTGGGGATGACACCGCATGGCGTGCCTTGGCGTAAACGATGTCCAGCACTCCATCATTGGCTATGGGTGATTTAAGGGGGCAGAGCAACATTCCTTCACTCACAAATGATGCTGTGTCGGGATCGGGCAGACCTAGAATCTGCAAGCTGCCCGAGCCGCCTCCTATCGGCGGCAAGGTATCGATATTTGCCGCAACTTCGGCGTACTCTTTCGCTCCATCTTCCTGACCTGGCAAATACTGAATGGTGAGCAGATCTTTGGGCGCGAGCTTCTGGTAGTTGGCAATCACAAGAGTGGGCACGCTGACTCCAGGCTTAATCATGCTGAAGGCAGCGGTCTTGGCGACACCCGGTGGCATTTTTGCCAGAAACCCACTCGGCGTGCCCGTGAATATTATTGGCGCGTCGATGGTTGATTCAAAAATTAGTGACATCGTGGCAGAAGCAAATCGTGCATTCCATCGGCCTACTGTCTCCGCTACGCTGTTCCCTTCCGACAAGTTCGCTGACTCCGTCGCCACCGGATACCACACAACGTATCCAATTCCGCGGACCGCAGTGAACGATTTGCTGATCTGGTCCCACTCCGTGTGCTTGGCCTTGTCTTCCGGCATACCAATTCGCGTGAGCCGCGTGACATCGAGCGGAATCACACCCTCGTATCCGACATCGAGTTCGATCGTGCCCTTGGGTGGAATTTCGCGCGGCAAAGTCACGATTGCTTCGGACAGTGCGCCAGTGTGGTCGATATCGGAAGTATATTCGTGCGTAACAAATTCCGCGGAGTTCCCGCCGATCTGAATCGAACTCCAATCGAGCGTAGAGGAAATCTGGAGCGCGACGTTTTTCTGTGGGGCAGTTGAGTCGTTGCGCAGCGTAATCTTGCCACGCACGCCCAAACGCTGCTGCTCGGGCTCCACGCGAACGTTCAAGTCATATTTCGTGAAAGTGAAAGCCTCTCGATCGAGGGCGATGCTCGGAACTACCAAAACACAAAACACGCACACGATGCGGAGCAGCTTCATGCAGACTTCTTTCCCCGCTGGCGCACGATCTCATACAGCATCACTCCTGCCGCGACGGAAACATTAAGAGACGGCACTTTACCCAGCATGGGAATCGAAACCAGAAAATCGCATTTCCTGGCGACCAAATCATGAAGGCCTTTTCCCTCCGCGCCCAGCACGATAGCGCAGTCCATTTGATAATCAAGCGAGTCGTACGTTTGCTTGCCGCGTTCGTCGAGGCCAACCATCCACAGATTCTGCGCCTTCAAATCCTCCAGGGTGCGAGCAATGTTCGTCACCTTTGCGATGGGCAGATGTTCGCTGGCGCCCGCTGAAGTCTTGGTCACGATCGCTGTCACTCCCGCGGCTCGGCGCTCGGGAATCACTACTCCATCTGCTCCCGCCGCGTCGGCGGTGCGAAGAATGGCGCCCAGGTTGTGCGGGTCTTCGACTCCATCCAGCACGACGATCAGCGAATACTGCCCACGTTTGGCGGCGACTACATCTTTCAGATCGTTATACTGTTTCGCCGATGTGACGGCGACCACGCCCTGGTGCGCATTGTTGCCCGCCAACTCGTCGAGTTCGGCTCGCGGCAGGACGCGCACAGCCACTCCCTGCCGCCGGCATTCATCGACCACGTGCTTCAAGCGAAGGTCGTGACGCTCCTTGGCGACTCCTACCCAGGCAAAAGTGCGTCCGCGCGCCTTCAGTGCCTCGGCCACCGCGTTGATCCCATAGATATAATTCATGCTCTCGTAGTTTAATTCAGTAAGCCAACGAGCGTCGTCGAGCGGAGCATAGGCGAACCGGCAAAGTTCGAGAATCGGCTAGACTGAACCCATGTTTAGAACCAGATTTAAAAAGGAAATTGTCGCGGAATTCCTGCCTCCGGCTCGCCCGAGCAAACAACAACCAGTGATTATTCTGTGCGACGGTATGCCTTCGATCCCCAGAAAACAGGCCTTGGTCGAGTATCTTTCTACCAAAGGGTATTGGGTTTTTTATCCCCGGTGGCGAGGAGCATGGGAGAGTGGCGGGCAATTTCTCGAACACTCTCCGCACGAGGACGTTCTCGACATTGTCAGCGAGCTACCCCAAGGATTCGAGGAACTCGCGTTTGGACGAAAATTTCGTTGTTCTCCCGATAAAGTCTTCGTGATCGGCGGAAGCTTCGGTGGCGCGGCTGCCATTCTTTCTTCGCTAGACCCGCGGATCACAAAAGTGATTGCCAATTGCCCGGTCGTAGATTGGGCCATCTTGCGCAAGGAGCAAAAGAAGGAGACGTCGAACCCCAGCTATCCCGCGTACATCCGCGCCGCCTTCGGCAACGGATACCGGCTCTCCACGAAGAATTGGAACAAACTGCACGGCGGCGTATTTTACAATCCCGCGCATCATGCGAAGGACCTCACTGCTTCCAAGATATTAATGTTTCACGCCAAGGACGATCCCTATATTCCTTGGAAAATTGTCGACGCGTTTGCCCGGCGCGTTGGCATACGGCTCAAGCTTCTCTCGCGAGGCGGCCATCTCCGGACGGAATATGTGGTACAGAAATATTGGCCTCAGATAAAGAGATTCTTCGACTCGTAACCCTGCTAGAAGGCGTGTCGTCCGAAGCCTTGCTGCTGATCGCGGCATCTAAATTCGTACTTCATCAAATGCTAGACTGAAAACGGAGGTTGGCATTGTCCGACGTTTACATTCTTTCTGCCGTACGTACGCCCATCGGCAAATTCGGAGGCTCGTTAGCTTCGATGACGGCCGCCGACATGGGAGTCGTGGTAGCTCAAGCCGCGATGGAACGCGCCGCCGTCCGTCCGGATCAGATTGAAGAGACGATCTTCGGCAACGCTCGTCAGGCTGGCGGAGGTCCGAACGTCGCTCGACAAATTTCCATCCGCAGCGCCGTTCCGCAGGAGGTTCCCGCATACACGGTAAACAAAGCATGCGCTTCGGGACTCAAATCGATCGCGTTGGGCTATCAGGAAATCGCCACCGGCAACTTCGATTGCGTTCTAGCTGGGGGAACTGAGTCGATGTCTCGGCTGCCATATTATCTTGACGGCGCGCGTTGGGGATATCGCTTGGGCAATCAGGAACTGGTCGATGGGATGTACCGCGATGGCTTTTTCTGTCCGCTGGCAAAAATGCTGATGGGGGAAACTGCCGAAGTTCTGGCCGAGCAATACAAAATCACCCGCGAAGAACAGGATGAATATGCTCTGTGCTCGCAGACCCGGGCCGTGACCGCCATCGAAAGCAAACGATTTGACACTGAATTAGCGTCGGTCACGCTTGAAACCAAAAAGGGCTCTCAGACTTTCAACCGCGACGAGCATGTTTTTGCCGGGGCCACGATTGAGAAGATGGCCAAGCTCTCTCCTGTGTTCTCGAAAACCGGAACAATCACTGCAGGCAATTCTTCCGGCATCACCGATGGCGCTGCCGCAGTGGTGCTTGCGAGCGAAGACTTTGCCAAGAAAAATAATCTCAAACCACTGGCTCGCGTTCTGGCCGTGACTTCCGTTGGTGTGGATCCGCGCATTATGGGAATTGGTCCGGTTCCGGCCTTGCGCAAGATGGAGCAGAAGCATCAACTGCGCTTGGCTGATTTCGACTTAGTCGAGCTTAACGAAGCCTTCGCCGCCCAAGTCCTGGCTTGCGACCGGGAGTTGCATTTCGATCACTCAAAACTCAACGTCAACGGCGGCGCGATTGCGCTCGGTCATCCCATCGGCTGCACTGGAACGCGGATCACCGTCACGCTTTTGCATGAAATGCTCAGGCGAAAAGCCAAGCGGGGTGTCGCAACTCTGTGCGTGAGCGGCGGCATGGGGATGGCGCTGGCGATTGAGAATGTCGCATGACGCATCAAGCGCCAGTTTATACATCACCCACAAACGAATGCAAATAAGCAACTTAATTTGGTTTATCTAATCTGCTTACCAAGCCTGCATCTTTTTCCTCCCCTCGACCGTATATCCGGTAGCATGAACGCCGCAGCCTGTTATTTCGTGAATGGCATGGAGTCCGAGACGAGCGTGATCGCCCGTGGTCTTCGCCGCCGCGAGCCCGAACTGCTCGATCGTTTAATCGAGCAGTATCAGCACCGTCTGCTGCGCTACTTGATCTATCTGACCAGCAACCGCGAACTCGCCGAGGATATGTTCCAGGAGACTTGGATTCGGGTGCTCGAACGCGGCCACCAATACGATCCCAAGTACGAATTCAGTACGTGGCTGCTCTCCATTGCGCGCCATCTCACAGTGGATTACCTGCGCAAGAAGAAACCAGCGAGCCTGGATGGACTGCTGGATGAAGAAGAAGGAGTTTCGTTGGATCCGCCCGACCTTCGGCCTTCGGCTTTGGAACTGATCGCTCAGGAGGAGCAATCCGAGCAGATCAGCGCCGCATTGGTCGGCATCGCGGCCGAATACCGCGAAGCCATTGTGTTGCGTTTTCAGGAGGGCTTGGCCCTAGACGAGATTGCAGCGGTCACAGGCGCGCCGCTGGGCACGGTCAAATCGCGGCTCTATCGTGGCTTAAACGCTCTGTTGCCACGGCTGAAAGGAGCGCAAGCGTGAACCGCGACCCACACCAACAAGCGCGCGAATGGATTTCCTGGGGTTCACAAGGCCTCTCTGATTCCCAGCAAACGTGGTTGCGTACGCACCTCGACGAATGCGCATCCTGCCGCGACTACGCCCAGGCTGCCGAGCAGTTCGTCCGTTCGTTGCGGTCGGTGCCGCTCGCCGCCGATCTGTCTCTGGTGCGCTCAACTCAGATGCGAGTCCGTGTACATGCTCAGCAACTGCAGGAAAAGCAAGAACGTCTGTGGCTGGTGTGGATGTCCTGCATTGTGGTCGGTCTTTCCGCGGCCATCACCACGCCGCTCTTGTGGCGGGGTTTCGAGTGGATTGGAGAGTGGGCGCGAGTCTCAAGTCCGGTTTGGCAAGTGGGCTTCATGGTTTTTTGGATTTCGCCCGCGCTCGCCGCCAGCCTGATTTTTCTGGCTCGCGGGATTCACTTGACCGACACGAACGGAACGTCGCGCGGTTGAGGATGGAAAACGGAGAACTTATATGCAGTTAAGAAGCGACATACGAACACAATTTACCGAGGAACTGCGTCTCATCCCCAAATGGGCCTACGGAGTGGCTGTCCTGGTTTTTGTTGGTGTCCAAATCCTCTTCCAGACCTTGATGGCAATTCAAAAAGATACGCCATCGCCGGCGGTCCGGAGCCTGCTTGGCTTTTTCGCCGGAACCATACTCGGCTGCTATTTCTTGCTGATCGTCTACGTCAACCGCGACGCTGCGCGCCGGGGGATGAACCGGGTTCTGTGGACGATCGTCGCCGTTGTGATTACTCACGGTCTCGGCATCATCCTGTATCTGGTTTTGCGACAACCGCTGCTCAGTCGATGCCCGCAATGTGACACGGCAGTGCAAGGCGGATTCAACTTCTGCCCAAAATGCAACCATCAATTGCACCCCACCTGCCCGCATTGCCAGCATGCACTTCAAGGGAACGACGTCTATTGCCCTTATTGCGGAGGAGCCGTCGCGGCCCCAACCGGGCAACTGGGAGCTTCGCAAACGGTGGCGCCAAGCTAGAAGACGTTGCTTGCAACGTCTCCGTTTTGCCGCCGGTTGCGTTCGCGCTGTCAGGACTCCTATACTTCTAAGTAACACAACGGAGCCTTAATGTCGCTTTCCGCTGTAATCGTAGACGACGAGCAACTTGCCCGCGACGAACTCGCATTTCTTTTGAAGAGTACTGGCGAGGTCGACGTCGTAGCCCAGGGCAAAAACGGCGTGGAAGCCGTCAATCTCATTCGCGAACACAATCCCGACATGGTTTTCCTCGATGTGCAAATGCCCGGCCTCGACGGCTTTGGCGTAATCAAAAAGCTTCTGGATCGAAAAGTTCTCCTGCCGAAGATCGTATTTTCGACCGCCTTCGATCAGTATGCCGTGAAGGCGTTCGAAGTGAATGCGGTCGACTACCTGCTCAAGCCTTTTGACAAGAAGCGAGTGGCTCAGTCGGTGGAGCGGGCGCGAGCCAAAATGGAGAGCAACGGCCCGTCGTCGGAAAAACTAGACACCCTGATGCGGATGCTGGAATCCCAGAAGCCGCAGACGTCCAAAATCCTGCTGAAGGCCGCCGGACGCTTGTTCCTGGTGAATCAGAAGGACATTTGTTTCGCTTCCATCGAGGATGGAGTGATCACGGTGGTGACGAGCGGCGCCAGCGGCATGGAAGGACAATCCAACTGCCGCACGCTCGAAGAACTGCTGGACAGCCTCGACCCCAATATGTTCTGGCGGGCCCACCGTTCGTACCTGGTAAACATTAACCGGATCAAAGAGGTCGTTCCCTGGTTTAAGAGCTCTTATCAGTTGCGGCTCGACGACAAGAAGCAAACCGAAATCCCAGTCAGCCGTGCCCAGACCAAGCGCCTGCGGGAACTGTTCCGTCTATAAGCTTGTCTTGAGCTGCGTAATTGCTTCGGCGTTATTTCAGATAAGACCTAACCATCGCGATCACTTCGTCCGCGGCCAATGCCTGCCCGGCGCTGGATTTTTTTCCGTTAAGCACATGATTGCGGACGTGGCCCTCCAAAAGCTCAGCCATCAGACTATTCATGGCTCCCCTCGCCGCGCTCATCAACTGCAAGACCTCTGAGCAGTCGCGCTCTTCCGCGAGTGCACGTGCCAGCGCTTCCACTTGACCCTGAATGCGCTTGGCTCTAAGAACCAGCTTTTCTTTGTCCTTGATGGTGTGACTCATTGTGTTATACTATACCCCGTATGGTATCAATTTCTTATTCGCGTAAGAAATGACTCGTGCCCGGAGAATCTATGAGTATTCCACAACCGATCGCGAAACTCGACTCAAATGCCGCTTCTCCCAGTCAAGACGGCCCGGAATTACTTCGATCAGTGAACCCTTACGAAACATCGCATGAGCACGATTCCGAATGGATCGAACTCCTGCGGATTGCCTTCGTGGCGTTGTCCGCAGCAGCAGTTTGGGTTCGCGTTTGGGAGCCCTTCCCCCACATCAGCGCAATCGGCATTTTAGCCACTCTCATCGGCGGATATCCAATATTCAAGGAGGCCTTCGAGAACATCGTCGAGCGAAAAATGACGATGGAACTCTCGATGACTATCGCTCTCCTTTCAGCCCTGGCTATCGGCGAATTCTTTACCGCTTTGGTGATCACTGCCTTCGTGTTAGCAGCGGAAGTCTTAGAGGGCCTGACGGTCGGCCGAGGACGGCGTGCCATCCAGGACTTGCTTGACTTCCTCCCCGGAACCGTCGCCGTCCGACGCAACAACGAAGTGGTTGAAATACCCGCCGAAAGCCTTCAAGTGGGGGACTCGGTAGTGGTGAAACCGGGCGGGCGCATCCCGGTCGACGGCCACGTTGTAAGCGGGCGATCTTTTGTAGAGCAGGCCGCCATTACGGGCGAGGCCATGCCAGTCGAGAAAACGGCCGGAAGCGCCGTTTACGCAGGGACCATCAATCAATCGGGAGCCTTAGAAGTAAGGGCGGAGAAACTAGGACGCGATACGACCTTCGGGAAGATCATCGAAGCCGTCGAGCGTGCCGAGAAATCGCGGGCTCCGATCCAAAAGACAGCTGACCGCCTCTCCGGCTACTTGGTGTACTTCGCCTTGGGCGCCGCAGTTCTAACCTTCGTCATTACTCACAATGTGCGATCAACGATTTCGGTTGTAATCGTCGCGGGAGCCTGTGGTATAGCAGCAGGAACACCCCTTGCCATCTTGGGAGCGATCGGCCGGGCGGCTCGTCAGGGTGCGATCATCAAGGGCGGCCTCTACCTCGAAGCGCTGGCCGAGGTCGACACCGTACTGCTCGACAAAACGGGCACATTGACTTTCGGGACACCTCAGATTCGGGAGGTGGTCTCTGCCGACGGTTTTTCTGAGCGAGAGATTTTGACCGCCGCTGGCATCGCGGAACGCAAGTCCGAACATCCCCTCGCCAAAGCAATCATTGCGCGCGCGAACCAATTGGGTCTACCCGCTGCAGAACCGGACCAGTTCGCCTACACCCCTGGAAAAGGCGTATCCGCGGTTTACCAAAATGAAGAGATTCTCGTCGGGAGCCGCATGCTACTTACCGAGCATGGCGTGAGACGAATTTTGCCCGCCAACGGCCACAGCACGGGAGTGTCGGAAGTCTATGTCGCCAGACGCGGAGAATTGCTGGGCTCTATCCGCATTGCTGATGTCCTGCGCCCCGAAGCAAAGAGCGCGGTCGCCGCAATGCGAGCGATGGGTTTGAAGACGGTCTTGCTCAGCGGCGACGCACAGCCGGCCACTAAATCGGTGGGGCGTGACCTGGGCGTCGATGAAGCTGTCGGCGAACTCTTGCCGGATCAGAAAGCTCAATGGGTCACCAAGCTTCGCGGAAGCAATCACAAGGTTGCAATGGTCGGGGATGGCATCAACGATGCCCCTGCACTGGTGCGTGCGAATGTCGGAGTTGCCATGGGATCGGGCACGGATGTCGCTCGCGAGAGTGCAGACGTCATCTTGATCGGAAGCGATCTCGCAAAATTCGTCGAAGCGTTGCGGATAGCGCGGCGCTGTCGCGGCATCATCATGCAGAACTTCGCCGGCACGCTGATCGTGGACAGCATCGGCGTGGGAATGGCGGCTTTCGGGTTTCTGAACCCCTTGCTTGCGGCCTTTATTCACGTCACCTCGGAGCTGGCCTTTATTCTCAATTCCACAAGACTATTGCCACGAGGTTCCGAGGTCGGGCGATAGTCCCGGATGGTTGCTCGGCGCAGCTGAGGAATCTGCAAACACTGTGAACCCCTATCGAAACTATCCACTTAAGACGAAGCGCCTAGTGATCGGGCAGGTTACGATCTGCCGCGGTTGTTGTTGCGGGAACACCGACCGGGGTCTGCCGGAGGTGCCTGTTGAATGGCTTAAGAACGAATGGCGTAAGCGGGGACTGCTAAAGCGAGTCCAGTTGACAATCAGTGGTTGTGTAGGGCCCTGCGACGTGCCGAATGTGGTAGTAATTTCGACCGCAACCGGGACGGAGTGGCTCGGGAGCATTGAAAAAATTGAGCAATACCACACTTTGCTGGAATGGGCTGTCCGATGCAGGGACGCGGGCGAGATCCTGGCTCTGCCGTCGGAGTTTCGCGATCGTAGAATCAATCCCTTTTTGTTCCTGAAACGATGACAACCTACCGGTTATCGCGTGCATCGTAGGACCAAGCCGTGGTATATCTAAATCTTGTGATCGTAATGGGGCGTTCCGCTTGATTTCATCTGGATACAAGTCGCGCAGAGACACGTCGATTCTGTCTTTGCTATGTATCCTGCTGGTCGCTTTCACCGGCATCGTCCAGGCGGTCCACGTACACACTGACAACTCCAAGTTGCCAAGCCACGAATGTTCGATCTGCTCCGTGGCCCATGCGGGAGTTCTCATCAGCAGGGTCTACCGCCCAGTTCCGCTCTTTGTCCGCCGGGTTCTGGCGGTATCGCCGCAAGTCGAACACAGCTCGTTTGGTTTTGTCTCCTCTCTTCGCATCCGTCCTCCTCCTGCAGCCTAGGGAATTCGCTCGCGAGAATTGATTCGGGCTTTTTCAGCCCATTCGTCGACCCTAGCTCTCTTTCCTTTGGAGGAATTCATGCTGGCTTCTTACAAGAAGTCGCTTTACGCGGCTTTTGTGGTGCTTTTCTATCTGGCATCAGGTCTTCACGCCAACGGGCAGTCCAACTCTGCATCCCTTAGCGGCACCGTTCTGGATTCTTCCGGCGCCGTCGTTCCCAATGCAACGGTTGAAATTCATAACCCAGTCAGCCACTTTGACCGATCAACCATCACCGATGGTTCCGGACGTTTTAGCTTTGGAAACGTTCCGTTCAATCCCTACCATTTGAGCGTGGCAGCCACGGGGTTTTCCGCCTACGCACAAGATGTCGACGTTCGCTCCTCTGTGCCTTTAGAAATCAAGATCAACCTGCAGGTCGCGGCATCTTCGGAAACCGTTACCGTACAGAGTGAAGCCGGAGAAGACCTGCTGGAAAACGATTCCACTTTCCACTCCGATATCGACCGGAACCTGTTCGACAAACTTCCACTGGAAAGCTCTTCTTCATCCCTGAGTTCGCTGGTTACTCTTTCCACGCCGGGAATTGCGGCCGATTCCAATGGCCTCTTCCACGGCCTCGGTGACCACGCCGAGAACTCGTTCTCGGTCGACGGCCAGCCAATTACCGATCAGCAGAGTAAAGTCTTCTCCAACCAGATCCCGCTCGATTCGGTGCAATCCATGGAAGTCATTTCTGGCGCACCGCCCGCGGAATTCGGAGGCAAGACCAGCGTGGTCATTGTAGCGACCACACGCTCGGGCCAGGGCGTTACTACACCCCATGGCAGCGTGAGCGCTTCCTACGGATCATTTGGGTCATCCAACCTCGCGGCCGATCTTGCCTACGGTGGCAAGAACTGGGGGAACTTTATTTCCGTAAACGGTTTGAACAGCGGTCGATTCCTCGATCCGCCGGAATTCACGGTGCTGCACGACAAGGGAAACGAACAAAACGCGTTCGACCGGGTGGACTACCAGTTCTCAGCCAACGACTCGATTCATCTCAACTTCGGTTACAGCCGGAGCTGGTTTCAAACTCCGAATTCATTCGACGCCGAAAACGCCACGCCCTGGAGCGGACTGAATGGCGTCCTTCCATCGGTAGAAAACTACGGAGGAATAGCTCCCAACGGCGAAGTCGTCGGTCCGTCGGACCAACGGTCCAAGATTGGCACCTTCAACATTGCCCCTTCCTGGACGCATGTTCTCAATCCGACCACCGTCCTTACTTTAGGCCTATTCGTGCGCCGCGACGATTACAACTACTACCCGAGCAGCGACCCATTCGCCGACCTGGGACCACCCAGTCTTCAGAGACAGTCGGTGGGCCAGAACCGCACCCTCACCAACGCCGGAATTCGGTCGGATGTCTCCTACGTCAAGGGCGTGAACAACGTCAAGGCGGGAGTCACCTACGAACAAACATTCCTAAACGAAAATGACAAGCTTGGCATCGTCGATCCAGCTTTCAACGCACCCTGCATCACCGCGTCGCCAGTTACGGCTCTGAATCCTTTCCCGTTCGTTGCCGTGCCGGGTTTTACCGATCCCTCGCAGTGCATCGGCGCCAACCAGCCGAACACGGCCGCGAATCCGAACGCTCCCAACAGTGCTTTGTACCCTAATTTCAATCCCACCCTGCTTCCCTACGACCTAACCCGTGGCGGAGGCCTGTACACCTTCGATGGCCACACTGACGTGAAGGAGCTTGCTCTGTACGTACAAGACAACGTCACGAAGGGAAACTGGTCTTTAAATCTCGGCATACGCGGCGATTTCTACAACGGACTCTCGACGGCCCGCCAGGCTGAGCCGCGTGTTGGAGTCGCTTACAACATCAAGAAGACCAACACGATTTTGCGGGTTTCCTATGCGCGCACTCTGGAATCCCCGTTCAACGAGAATCTGATCCTCTCCAGCCTCGGCTGCGCCAATCCTGTCTTGGATCCCCTGCTTCTCTGCACTTCGCCCGAGGCCGATCGCCTGAGTCCCGGCTTCCGCAATGAGTTCCACGCCGGAATCGAGCAGGCTTTCGGGAAGTACGTAGTCTTTTCTGGCGAGTGGATTTCGAAGTACACCCACAACGGTTACGATTTCAGCGTGCTCGGCAACACTCCGATCACCTTCCCCATCGAATGGCACAACTCCAAGATTCCGGGATACGCAGGCCGGATCAGTGTCCCCAATCTCCACGGATTCTCCGCGCTCATGGTCTTTTCCAGTGTTGCCGCGCGATTCTTCCAGCCCCAAATCGGCGGAGCCGGTGCGACGGTGGCAACCAGCGCTGGGCTGCCCTTCCGCATCGACCACGACGAAAAGTTCAACCAGACCACCCACCTGCAATACCAACCCTGGAAGCGGGGCCCATGGATGGGCTTCAACTGGCGCTACGACAGCGGACTCGTCGCAGGCGCTACTCCGTGCTACGGGATAACTCCCGACCTGAACAATTGCCCAGGATCACTGCTTATCGGCGGCGTGCCGAACGTGAGCATGATCGCTTCCAACGTGGGCGGCGTCCCGCTTTCTGCCGATCAGGAGTCCGAGGCCGGATTCACTTGCAACGGCATCCGCGCAACCCCCACTTCGCCGCTGCCGTACAATTGCGCCGCCTCGCAGTTCGGATCCTCTCTGATCAAGGTACCGGCGCCAGGTACGGAGAACGATGACAAGAATCCGCCGCGCATCGCATCCCGCAATCTCTTCGACATCTCCGTCGGCCACGACAATCTTTTCCACGGCGACCGCTACAAATGGAGTCTTCAGCTCACCGCCATCAACATCGCGAACAACTATGTTCTGTATAACTTCCTTTCCACGTTTAGCGGAACCCATTACGTCACCCCGCGGGCCCTGACCGCGCAGCTCGGGTTCCATTTTTAGAGGGGATATCGCCAAAAAGATAGGCGGCCGGGGAGGAGATCCGGCCGTCTATTCAGGCTGCATCCGTCACTATGCAGCCAGCGCTTCCAGCGCCGTTCGATTGCGGATCACCAGAGTCGAGCCATCGAGGCGAATGAATTCCTTCTTCTTGAGGTCGCTCATCAACCGGGTGACGGTCTCCCGCGACGAACCAATCATTTGCGCCATCTCTTCATGGGTCAAGCTAGCCCGCACCCGGATTTCCGGAGGTTCGAATTGTTCCCGAATCGGCGTCCACGAAAGCAGTAATCTCGCCAACTTGCCCGCGGATGAACGCGCCAGCACCAGATCATGGATGTCCCGGTATGCCGACTGGAACTCCCGGCTCAGCGCCTGCGACGCATGTAGACCGAACTCCCCATTCTTTTCGATCAGCCGCACCAGGGCCTCCCGTTCGACGAAGTTGATCTGGCACGGTCCGGCCGTCTCAGCAGTTAATTCAAAGGGCTCGCCCGCAATCACAGCGCTCAGCCCCAGCACTTCCCCGGCTTCGGCGATTTTCAGAATCAGCACCTTGCCGTCACGCGAGGTGGTCGAAAGCTTCGCTTTTCCCGAGCACAGCACGAAGGCGCCGCGCGGCGTCTGGCCTTCGACGAACAGGACAGCCCCGCCGGGATACGTGCTCAGATGGCTTGCCGAGCTCAACAATTTCAATACCTCGCTCGAGAGCCCGCAAAACCAATGATCCTTCCGCAACTTGCAGGTCAGACAGCTCTCCACGATTTCCAGCCCATACGGTGTATTCATTTCACCCACCTTGCTCGGCGTCTGCTCCACGGGATTCTCAACGCTGAGTGCAGCCGGCTTAGTGACTCGAACCCGGGCTCGACGTAAGTCCCGAATCAAAAGGCGCGCGTGTTCCGTCCTCGCTAACAACGAGGCGGCGATCGCCCGTGAGCCTTTGTCCTGCGATCGCAGGAATTGAATCAATTCCCAACCTGCGCTGGCATCCCGCTCCCGGTGCCACGACACGCCGCAGGAAAACAAATACAGGGGATCTACCGATGCGCAAAACGCTTGCGCACGTTTCTCCTTCGTCGCCAGTCCGGCCAAACCCTCCAGTCTTGCTGAATCAGGTGGAATCTGTATCGGAGATAATGGCCTCACGCCGGTCGCGTCGTACCGTTTCCGAAAGTTTCTGCCAGATAGAGCTGGCTCGACGCCTCCCCGACCTCTCGCAGCGTCCAGTTGGATGAGCACAGAATTCTCCTCTTGTCTCCTCGAATCCTGCGTAAGTGTCTTTGGGGATAGGCCCTGCGCAGCCGTGCCACTCGAATTCTCTCGATCGCATTGGCCCTCGATCTGAATTGAGCAACCTTGTGTTCTCCGACCGATGAGTATGCTCGATGGCCCCTTCGCAGCTCACATGCCAAACTCGAATTCGGTCGCAACTGTCAGCAAAGACTTAGGAACCAAACCGGAGATCGAACTTGGAATGCACCTTTCCTGAGGCGATTCTGCCGGGGCCGCGGCAGAATGCCGACATTTCGTCATGAAAGCACAGCTGTGGCTGCCTGACCTTAGTTTTCGTAGTCTTCGCGGGAGATTCCCATCTTCTGCATTCTTGATTGCAGCGTAGTTCGCTTCATTCCCAACCGGGCTGCAGCTCCATGCAAACCAGAAATCACTCCGCCAGTCTCGCGCAGCACGTGCAGGATATGCTCCCGTTCCAGGCTCTCCAATGTGGCGTCGTGGCTTGCGCCCACGTAGGTGAGCCTCAACTCGGACAACGGGACGTTGAGAACCGTCCCCTCGGAGAGAATCACTGATCTTTCGATGAAGTTTTCCAACTCTCTCACGTTCCCCGGCCACTCCCAGCGTGCTAACGCATTCATGGTCTCTGTGGGGATCGTTTCGATCTGTTTGTTCATGCGGCGGGAAAACCGCTGCACAAAATAACGCACCAGCAACTCAATATCCTTCCCCCGCTCACGCAAAGGGGCATTTACGGGCGCGGTGAGCGCCAAGATCGGGCGTCTGGAACTGGCTGACAAAGGAACGCTGTTTCTGGATGAGGTAGGGGACATTCCGCTGGAACTACAGCCAAAGTTGTTGCGGGTGCTGCAGGATCAGGAGTTTG
>Ga0207000_1017_pt2 | contig 70586 bp, 63 predicted proteins | sample Alteio_BWMinCont_90_FD_153498 | JGI IMG/M metagenome (GOLD analysis project Ga0207000, IMG submission 153498) | Enriched cells from forest soil in Barre Woods Harvard Forest LTER site, Petersham, Massachusetts, United States -... | ecosystem: Environmental > Terrestrial > Soil > Temperate forest >...
GAGGGCGATCAGCCGCATATACATCGAGTCGTGGCCGCGATGGATTGCGGGCAGGTCGTGAATCCGAACATTCTCGAACAGCAGATCAAAGGTGGGGTGATTTATGCGCTCACTAACGCATTGCGTGCGCAGATCACGATTAAGCAGGGACGCGTGGTGCAGGGGAACTTCGACGACTATGCGCCCATCCGCATGAACGAAGCTCCGCTGATCGAAGCTTATTCGGTGCCCTCCACAGAGGCGCCGACCGGTGCGGGCGAGCCTCCAGTGCCGCCGCTGGCCCCGGCCTTATGCAACGCGATTTTCGCGGCGACGAGAAAGCGCATACGGGCTTTGCCGATTTTGAGCTGAGGCCGACTTACAAGATCAATTCGACTGAGCGCTAATCGCTGGCAGTGGTGGCCCAGCTGTCAGCTTGAAGATTGAGATATTTCTTCCAAACGATTGCGGCGTTAGTTCGTGGAATTCTGAGACTGTACTCTGCAGTTCGCGAGCTAAATCGACTTCCCATCCCGCTTGCACGACCCAAACCGCCTGACCAGATTTCAATGGGATGTCGCGCAGAAGTTTGTTCCACATGGGGGGAAAATTCTCCGCGGTAAAAATGTATAGGTTGGGAGCGGCGGCGACTACGCGGTAGCCGTTGCACGGAAAATGCTCCAAGCTTCCGACTGGCGCGGAAAAAGGAACCGGTTGCTCCGGGCACAAGTAATAGCCAAGTAAGAGACGGGTCTGGTAGTCGACGAAGATCAGGTCAGACTGTGGAACCTGCGCATGGATGAAGCCCAAGGCACGAACCATCTGCATGCGGCTCTGATCTTCACGAAGAATGTAGGGCCGATGCGGTTTCCCGAACAAGTTACAAGCGACGACGATTAGAAGAGCAATCATGATTCCACGCGCGATCTGTTGCTTCGCGAACTTTGCCAGCAGAAAGCTGACGCCTGCCACAGCGAACATGATGAGAAATGCCGAATGACGCGTTCCGCCATACGGGTACATTCTTGCAATCGAGGCTCCGGCGCTGATTACAAAGGGCAAAACGAGAAGAGCTACCAACTGCCCGGAAGAGACGTTTGACCTTCCGGGCGAAATGTTTTCTTTCCAAAGCAATACCACTCCGGCAATGAACGCGACGAAAGCAAGATCGCCGATCGCTAGTTGTCCGAACACATACTGGAAGACGCCGCCGGTTCTTGCGATCGCGAACAGAAGCGGATTATCGTGCCCCGCGCGGAAGAAGGAATTGCCGAGCCATCCGTTGATGGTGCCGGATGCGTAGTCTCCCTTCAGACTGGAAATGTGGGAGACGTACAGAGCTGCGATAAGCCCGACAGCGCCCGCTTGCCCCGAAGTCCAAGCCACGCAGACTTGAGCTGACGGGCGGCAAGCGATTACGCGAAGCAGAGAATAGAGGCCGATGGCTGCGGCAAACAGAATTGCTGAGTAATGTGAGAGCAGCGCGAGGTAAAGAGACAAAGACGACAACAGCATCACGGCCGCCGAGTTTTTCTCGAAAGCGCGCTCAAGCAGATACGCAGTGCCGGCAAGAAAAAAGAGGAGCACCGCATACTGACGCACCTCCGCCGAGAGCTCAATCATCGGTGGAAGAAAGCTCACTAGGATCAGGCCGATAAAACCCGCGACAGGTCCGAGGATACGGCTGAGCCATTTGAAGAAGATCCAGCAAAATGCGGTGCCCGCAATCACCGAGGGAAGGCGCAGAACGAACTCCGAAGTGCCAACTCCGCGCCAAAAGTAAAGCACAAAAGTGAGAAGCGGAGGATGAGCATTCGTAAGGCTCGCCTGATAAGCCAGCCGCCATGAGGATTGATTGGCGAGAAGGTAATGGAGCGCTTCGTCTGGATTTAGAAAAGTTCCGGACGCGGCGCGCAGGCGAACCAGCAATGCCGCGGTCACAATCAACAGCGCGCTGAGATTCGAATGAGTCTCGAACCAGCTAACGGAGCGCTGATTTCCTCCCGACTGTGATTCGAGTTCACTTTGCGGGTCTTGCCGTGAGTGATTCATTAGAAGATACGAATCAATTGTTGCTGGCGGGTCCTCCGATTGTTCGAGGCCGATCGTTTTCCTCCGCTCCGGAAATGACATACAGCATCAGGATACCCAGCTCCGGTTCGATGGGATGCCGATAGCGCGGATGAGGAAAGAGAAAGTAATACACCAGCGGATAGGAAAAGATCAGCCAAAAGAAAAGCCATGCACCCGGCTTGTGCTTACGCAGAGCGCGTCCCAAACCCCAGAAGGCGAGCACGGAAGAAGCCGCGAATAGAAATTTCCTGAAGAACGCCGCGACAGGATTTTCCGACGCTTTCGGCACCCCGCCCCAGTAGTAGAAGAAGCGCCGTAAACTCAGGCCAGCGAACCGCGCATAGTCCTCGCGAATGTAAGCCATCGCTTCTCGTTTTCGCTCGGCTACATAGGCAAGTTCCCCGAGTTCTTTATAGCGACGCATCTCGTAGACGTTCTTGGTTGGGTGAAGATAATCCATCCAGGTTCCGTCGGCGCCGGGTCCGTTCCCTAATCGAAGCTCGGCGCCAAAGTTCGAACGGATGAAAACAAACTGCCCGAAGACGCGGTCGTTGCGGACCAGCCACGGTGTGATGCAAGCAGCGAAGATGAACGAAGCGAGAACAATTCCGCCGAGCGAACGCTTATCGAGCTTGGCGCGGTGGTACCAGACCCACAGTCCGGAGACGGGTAGAAATGACAAGAGCGTAGTGTTGGTCAGCGCGGATGCGGCCCAGAGCAAGCCAAATTGCAGCCATGGTTTCAATCCGTCTTTCTCTTCTATTGTCAGCGTCAGCCAGAAAATCAGGGCCAGCAGCAGTGCCGCGAGGCTGGTTTCCCAAACCCAGCGCGTGCACCAGAAAATAACGGACGGCAGCAGCGCCCAAGTCCAGGAACTCCAGATTGCGACTCTTTCGTTGAAACATCTCTGCGCGACGAGAAAAATCGGAATGCAAGTAAGCGCGGAAAAGATACTGTTGATGGTCAGAAGAAGTATGGCCGAAGTGCGACTGTAGACTCCGAAGGCTCGAAAAACGCCAGCTATGAGAAAGGGATAAAGCGGCGGTTCCCACGCTGTCGGCCCGGTAGTCTCATTGAACGGATTGCTGAAACCTTGGCCTTGCGCTAGGGAGCGCCCGATTCGGCCCATCTCGAAGCCAAAGCTGAAATCTTTCTCGTTAGCTGCGAGTATTGGATTATTCGAACGGAACCTGTACGTGTGTCCGATGACGATATAGCCGAAGCGTACCGCGAAGGCGACGATCACGATCCAGAAAAGAGAGGTTCGCGCGCGCGCCCACCAGCGTTGGCGAGCGCTCACACTGGCAGTCGTCGGAGTCGCGGCGTTCACCATCACTTAGATTATCGCGAGGAGCTCTAGCGGGGCCAGAGCCAGCCGAAGGTTCCGGCGGTCAGCAAGCCGTAGACGAGTCCGTCGATGACTTCTTTGATCGTCATCGACCAGGTTTGACCTTTCCAAATTCCATCGCTGACGTGTCCCAGACCGTAGGCGAGGAAAGCGGCGGTTCCGACAACCCGGAACACCACCCGATAGTTTGCGCCGAAGGGAACCGTGTGAGCGGTGAGATAGGCGACGAAGAGACCGACCAGCAGACAATAGAAAAACCACTGCACCAAAAACTTCGGCATGGCAGGCGGCCCGCTGGGCATGATGGTCATAAATCCGACCGGGCCCTGTTTGTACTTTTCGATCGCTGCCGGTGATTTCATATCTTTCGGCAGACAATAGGGGAAAACGTAGAGGCCCCGCTTCAGATTGGCGGGGCGGAGCAAGGCGAGGAATTTGTCCTCGTTGGGAATCTGGTAGCAGTCGCTCTGATGGTATTTGAGAACGACGTGCATGATGGAGCTGGCGATAAAGACGATCACAGCCGACAGAACGATAGGCAGCCAAAGGGCATCGAGCGAAACCATGGACAGCCTCCTCGTGCGCGAAGGGTGAATGCCGGAATCGCAGGCGACGTTACACTGCTCCCGAGCGGAAGTCAACAGCAAGGCTGGAGTTCGTTGTTATCCCACCGTCCTTGACTTTGCGTTCCTGTGGCCTTTATCCTTAACTTTCGCTCCCTGGAGAAGTTACGCCTCTGAGCGTGCTTCCGCGTTCCTTCGCGGTACCAGGTGGGGGTGCGGGGGACCTCGATGCTCATCGAAATCAAAGAGTTAGAACTCCATCCGATTGATTTTGAGGAGGAGTATGGTCCGGGCGTGCTCGATTTAGGCCCGGATCTTCAGCAGAGCACGCCGTTGCACGCTGCCGGCCGTGCCCAGCTGATTGAGGAGCGTCACGGGAAGCATCAGTTGATCCAGGACATACGGATCAATGGGGAACTCTCCACGACACTTGAGTTGCCTTGCGCCCGGTGTCTGGAGCCGGTAATTCAAGAGGTTCGGCGTAAGTTTGATTTGCTTTACCGGCCACTGGGCGCGGATGCTGGCCGGGAAGAGCTTTCTGTAATCGGAGCAGAAGCCGAAGTCAGCTATTATCAGGGCGAGGGTTTGTTGCTCGAAGACGCGGTGCGGGAACAGGTGCTCTTAGCCGTTCCGCTGAAAGTTATCTGCCGCGAGGACTGCAAGGGCCTTTGTCCACACTGCGGGGCGAATCAGAACCTGGAGCGATGCTCTTGTTCTGAGCCGATGGAAGATCCGCGGTGGACCGCGCTCAAGGATATTCGCAGCAAGCTGGAAGATTGATCATCATTATCTAAAAAACCGCACGAGCGAGACGCTCGCGCCTGCAAAGGAATTTAAATGCCAAATCCAAAACGGCGACACTCGAAAGCACGTACCGGTAGCCGTCGCGCTCATGATTCGCTCAAAAGCCATTCGCTCTCTGAATGTCCGAATTGCCACGAGCGCAAAATGCCGCATCGGGCTTGCCCCAAGTGCGGCTACTACAAAGGCCGCGAAGTTTTGAACGTCGAGGAAGCCAGCTAGCGCCGCCGCCCCATGCCAAGCGTCATTGCCTTGGACGCGATGGGCTCGGACCGCAGGCCCAAGCCTGAGATCGAAGGGGCAATCCAGGCGGCGCGGCATTACGATGTCCATGTGCTTTTAGTGGGCCCGGAATCAGCTCTGCTGGCCGAGTTGGCCCGTTATCCCTCCGCCGCCGGACTCCCTATTAACGTCGTCCACGCCAGCGAAGTCATCGGCATGGAGGACAAGGCGGTGCAAGCCGTGCGCGCCAAGCGCGATTCGTCGATGCGCGTCGGCCTTCGTCTAGTGCGCGATGGTCGCGCCTCGGGCTTCATCACTGCCGGCAACACCGGCGCAGCAATGGCCACGGCGAAAATGGTATTAGGAGCAATCCCTGGGGTTGACCGGCCGGCGCTGGCAGCTGTGTTTCCCACAGCGATCGGCACTGTCGCCAGTCTCTTGGACGTCGGCGCTAACGTCGATAGCAAGCCGCACAATCTCGAGCAATTTGCGGTCATGGGAGAAATTTATTTCCGCATGTTATTTGGAACGAAGCGTCCGCGGGTGGGCTTGCTTTCGATTGGCGAGGAAGAAACCAAGGGAAACGAACTGACCCGCGAAGCGTTCCAACTTCTGCAAAAGCTGCCGCTGAATTTTGTAGGCAATGTGGAAGGCCGCGACCTCTACAACGGGAAAGTCGACGTTATCGTAGCGGACGGTTTCGTAGGAAACGTTGCCCTGAAGATTTCAGAAGGTGTCGCCAATCTGGTCCGCTCCACCCTGAAAGAGTCGCTGAAGGCGACTATCACGCGCCAGGTTGGCGCTCTGCTCTCGCGCAGCGCGTTTGCCGATTTCAAGAAACGTCTTGACCACACGGAATATGGTGGGGCACCCTTGCTGGGAGTAAAGGGAGTTTGCTTCATCACCCATGGATCGTCGAACGCGAATGCGATCAAGAACGCGATCCGCGTGGCCGCAGAATTTGCCGAGCACCCTATTAATGCCGAGATCGAGCGGACGTTGATCGGAATTCGGGCGTCGAGGGCAGCACGCAGCGGAATCGCAGACGTTGCCAGCAACGTCTCTACGACCATCGCATAAATTATGACAAATTCTTCGCTTACGAATGGGTCCATCGCGTTTCTTTTTCCCGGCCAGGGGTCGCAGGCCATTGGCATGAGCAAGGATCTCGCCGAACAATATCCCATCGCGCGCGAGACATTTGAAGAGGCCGACGAAGCGCTCGGCTACAAACTCTCTCAGGCTTGCTTTGAAGGTCCTGAAGATCAGCTGCGCTTGACTGAGATTACGCAGCCAGCGATTCTAACCGCGTCCGTCGCGGCCTGGCGGGTTGTGAACGAGAACGGCCTCACGCCTCGTTTTGTCGCTGGGCATAGCCTGGGAGAATACTCGGCCCACGTTGCGGCAGGGACTCTGAGTTTTGCCGACGCGGTACGCACCGTGCGGCATCGCGGCAAATATATGCAGGAGGCAGTTCCTGTCGGTGTCGGAACGATGGCCGCAATTCTCGGTATGGAATTCGACAAAGTCGCCGAAGTTTGCCGCGACGCCTCGCAGGGTGAAGTTTGCGAACCGGCAAATATCAATTCCCCTGAGCAGATTGTTATTTCCGGTCACACCGCAGCGGTAGAACGCGCCACGAAACTTGCCGACGAACGTGGCGCGAAGCGCGCGAAAGTCTTACAGGTCAGCGCACCATTTCATTGCTCCCTGATGAAGCCAGCGCAGGATCGGCTGGCCATCGATCTTTCTTCAATCACTTTCAGCAAGCCCGCGGCGGGAGTCGTCTGCAATGTCGACGCTGCATTGCTCGAAGATGGGGACGACAGCCGCGACGCCCTGATCCGGCAGGTGACGGGCTCGGTAAAATGGGAGCAATCCATGCGTCTGCTTATCGAGCAGGGTGTAGACACTTTCGTGGAGATCGGTCCGGGAAGAGTGCTTTGCGGCCTGATGCGCCAGATCGACCGCTCTCAGAAATGTCTCAACGTTGCCGACGAAGCGTCGTTACAAAAGACTTTGGAACAGATCACCCTCAAAGCCTAATTCGCCATTTGTGAATCCCCGATGCAGGGCACTACGGTTTGAAGCCCACGCTCTCCCAGAGCGGTGCGCTTTCGTAGAGCACGCCGTTCGCGACTACCGAGCGAACGTTGCGAATGTTGTGAATATTCTCCAGCGGATTGGCGTCGAGGATATCGAAATCGGCTCGCTTGCCGACTTCGATTGATCCGCTCTCGCGATCCGCGTTCATCACTCGGGCGGGCACGATGGTCGCGGCTTGCAACGCCTCCATCGGCGTGAATCCAGCCTGGTTGTATAACTCGATCTCGCGATAGAGCGAATAACCCGGCACCGTCTGATCGGTTCCGGCGACGATGCGCACCCCCGCGCGATGCAGCGCACCAATCATCACCAACTCTTCCTGCACGATCTTCTGTCCGGTCGCGGCGCGCGCTGGTGGCAAGCCTCCGTTGACTAGTTGCTCCTGCAATTCCGGTGCCACGTGATCGACTCCGGGCTCGATTTTATCCGCAGGCACATCCGCCGGACGCTGCGCAAATTCCATCAAGGCCATTGTCGGGTCTATGACGGTGTTGTGCTTTCGCAGGAATGCAACTGCCTGCTTGCCTGCGTCCGAATTCACGTCGAGCGAGGCCATCATCTTCATAGTCTCCTCTCGCGTCGCCTTTTTCGAATCGAAATCCTTTGGCTCGAGCAAGTCCAGGATGAAATGAATGTGGTTGATCTGGTCCATGCCATCGTTCACGCCATCGTACGCGTTCATGCCTTCCGGGATATGCCCGGTAACAGTCATTCCAAGTTTGTGCGCGTCGGTGCAGACGGCTTTGACGTTTTCGGACTTCACCGAGCTGTAAATCTTCATCTGCTGAAAGCCCGCATCGTGGTAGCGCTCCACCCACATCTGCGCATCGGCGGGAGAGTTCACGCGCTCGACCCCGAGCGCATACGAACTGTCGCCGTCCACGACTCCGGCCAGCAGCATGTGTGGGCCGAGTCCCTTGCCGCTGTTCACCGCGTCCCGCACAGCGGTGATGAACTCGAATTCGTTGCCTACATCGCGAACGGTTGTAACGCCCGCCGCGAGGTAAATCGGTCCCCACTCCACCTGCTCATAATGAGCGTGCATATCCCACAAGCCGGGAATGATGTATTTTCCGGTAACGTCAATACGCTGAGCATCCGGCGGAACTTTTGCTTTTTTGCCCGGACCGATGGTGATCACTTTGCCGTCCCGAATCACGATCGTCGCGTTTGCGATGGTTGCCTTGCCCGTCGTGTTAATCAGCGTCGCGCCGACGAAGGCGAGCGCTCCAGTGCGGCGTCCTGACAGCCCCTGACTAAGCTCGTCAAGCGCAGCCATCTCGTCGCGTGCAGCGTTGGCAACGAACTTCGAAAGCGCGGGTTCGTATTCTTCGCGCACGGCTTCGAAATGGTCGAACTCGGCGTCGGTCGAAACCAGTGCCGCCAGATTGTTGTTGCTATCCATCCACAGCGTTTCCAGTCCCCATATCAGACCGCGGATGGTATAGCGCTCCATTGCAATGCTGCGCCCGCCAATCTCGATGGTTTCGGCGCCGCGGTCCTGTATCCTGACCTCGCCCGTGGGAAGCATCGCCAGTTGCGCCGGCGAACCGTGAGCACGCCAATAGCGGATCAGCGCCATCTGAATTGCCACAGGGGCATAGCCGGAGATGGTGAAAAAACTCTGCGGAGCGGCGACTGAGCGCGTATCTTTTCCCTGGCGAATGGTCGCGTTGGAGCCGTTAAGTTCGACGTCGGAATCGATGTCCGACATGCGGGAGGTGTTACCCTTGATGATAAAACTTTGAGGCGTATAGTCGTCGGCTGCTTTTAGCGTGGCTGAGAGAGGGACCTTCGTTCCGCGGTCGGTAAAAGCGAAGTCAGTTTTCAGCGTAAGCGAGCCGCCATCGTGCGCGATAGTGTACGTCTCCTCTCCGATGGGCTGTTCGAATTTGTGCAGGGTAAACTTGCCAGTCTCGTTGGCCGGAGAAGTTGTCTGCGCGAACAAGACAAAGGATGAACAGATAAACAAGAGAAGCGAGAAACAAACCAGACCCCGCCAACGCGAACCGTTCACGCGAATGAATCCTCCTGAAATAAAGTGTTGTAGGGAATCTTTACTCCGTGTCTTTATTCCGTCACCCAGGTCCACCAGTTCCCGCACTGTATTTCACTGGGCGAGAAAGATAGAGTTTTGTTAGATTTTTCCACCCAAACGTAAGCGTGTTCGGTGCGAGAATTTACCGTGACTTGAACGATGACCCCGCTTCCTCCACCGGGACTTAGAGAGCAGTCAACCGAGTAAGACTTTACCAGGCCCCACTCTCCACCCGGGCCCCAGTCGCGATAGAAGTCATTGAACATGTACTTAGAATATTGGCTGGGATGCTGCTTCCACTCAGAATCGCGAAACCACACAGCGTACGCTTCCTCATAATTTTGCCGTTGCAACGCCGCAAAGAACTTGCTGGCCGCATTCCGCTCAGGATAATCGCGATAGTGATAGACGACCCACGCAGCGAGGAGAGCAAGAACAATCACAATCACGATTCGCCTTCGACGGCGACGGTCACGCGCGGGATCGTATTTCTCCGCATCCATCAGGGTCATGGCTTCCATAAGCATAACGGAAACCGGGGAAGAACAAAAAGTTCCCAGGTGAATTGAGAAATTTAATAATCGGGTAATTGTGTAATCGGCAAAGAGAAGGCCTTCTTATTCCCAAATTACACAATTACTAAATTACGCAATCTCTTTAAAGCGTTCTTTTGAACAGCGGCGTGGCAATACTCAGAGTGATGAGCGCAAATATGGAGAGATAAAGCATGTCCGGCCAGATGGCGGTCATGCCCGCTTCTTTCAGCAATATCGACTTGAACCCGTGTACTGCGAAGGTGAAGGGGTCCACCGCCGCGATGCCTCGCAACCACTTCGGAAACGCCTGGATTGGATAGATCGCGCCGCTGGGAAAAAAAAGAAGTGTATTGAGGATTCCAAAGATCGCCCGAGGCACGAGGGGATCTTCCACGCGAACCATGAGCAGGAACATCATGGTATTGAATGCGACTGAGGTAAGCACGATCAGGATCAGCAATTGGACAGCGATGGCCGGGTTGAAAACCGTTCCCACGCCCGCCAGCAGCGACCCAATCACCGTGATTACCACTCCAGTCATTATCGCTTTGATGGCTCCCGCTGCATTTAGCCCAAAAACCAGCTCGGTTTTGGTGATGGGCGTAACCAAATATCCTTCGTGCACGCCGCGGGCTTTGTCATCGATGTAAAGCATTCCGCCCCCGATCATCACAGAAACGAACATAGCCAGTGTGATCGAACCGGGCAAAAGATACTTCATATATTCGATGTAAGGATAAAGCTCAACAATCTGCAACACGGTCTGCTGCAGGATTCGCGGCTCAATCGTGGGCTGATTCAGCGCGTTAGTGATGCTGGTGAGTTCATCCTCGAGAGTCGAACTCATGAAGTTGTCGCTGTTATCGACCACGAGCGCAATGCGCGGCTGGTCTTGCTCGTAAACCCGCCGCGAATATTGTGGCGGAATAATGACGGCGCCTTGGATTTTGCCATTGCGCACATCGTCCATTGCGGTCTTTGGGTCGTTATAGTAGACAGGTTCGAAGGTGCGCATGTTGGCGCGAACCGAATCAAAAGCCTCGCGGATCTTGAGAGCTTGGGTGCCTCCGTCCTGATCGACCAGGCCGAGCTTCGCGTCACGAATCTTTCCGCCGAAGGCGTTGCCCAGCACGATGAGTTGCACCAGCGGAAAAACCATCGACGCCATCATGAGGGCGGGAGAGCGAAAGAATTTTCGCATTTCGCGCTCGACGATGGCCAAAATGTGATTCATGGCTGCAACCCCGGTCTGGGTGGCATAACGAAGGCGTGGGCTTTCACAAGCTCATCGCGCAACTGCCGCCCGGTATAGTGGACGAATACGTCGTCGAGCGTTGTGTTCTGCACGGAGAGCGAGCGGATTTTGACGCCGCTGTGCACAGCCGCTTCCACCAGTTCAGTTGTAGTTCGCGATCCGTCCCCAGTAAGGACGCGGTACATGCCAGCGCCCTCATGCTGCACGGAAGTCACCTCAGACATTTTTTTTAAACGATCCTCCCAACCTGCGGGGACGTTGTCGAATTGAGCCTCAATCACGTTCGATCCTGGCACGCTTGCTTTCAATGCCGCCGGCGTATCGAGCGCGACCAGCTTGCCGTGATCCACAATGGCGATGCGGTCGCACAGCCGGTCGGCCTCGTCCATGTAGTGAGTTGTGATGAGGATCGTGAGTTGTCGATGGCTCTTGATGTTGGTCAGCATTTCCCAGACGGCGACTCTGGATACCGGGTCCAGACCGGTTGTAGGCTCGTCCAAAAAAAAGATTCGCGGGCTGTGCACAAGGCCACGGGCAATCTCGAGCCGCCGCCGCATGCCACCCGACAAGGTCTTCGTCTGTGCCGAACGCCACTTCGTCAGATCTACCAGTTCGAGCAGCTCATCAATCGCGGCCTTGCGCTTTTTCGCCGGGACGTCGTAGAGCTTGGCGTAGATATTGAGATTCTCTTCTATGGTTAGATCAAGATCGCTGGTAAGCGCCTGCGGAATGACGCCAATCGCTCGCCGAACCGCGTCTGGATCCTTCTGCACATCGTGACCGGCGATGCGGGCGGTTCCCGCCGTGACAGGAATAAGCGTAGTCATCATTCGGATCAGCGTAGACTTGCCCGCGCCATTTGGCCCCAGCAAACCGAAGATCTCTTCTTCTTTTACGTTGAAGGAAACACCATCGACCGCGGTGAAATCGCCGTATTTCTTGACGATGTGTTCCACAGCGATGGCGTTGGATGCAGCGGGACCGTGCCCGTTGGTGGGAACTTCTCCGCTCGGCTCACCGCGAGAATTGAGATCACTGATCATGGATGCTGTTCCGCCGATACATTCGCTAGCGGTGTACCCTTGAGCTGATCGGGCGAGACTAAGACTTCCGCAGTCATGCCCGGAACATATGCGCCTTTCGGATTGTCCAGGCGAACCTTGAGCACGATGGTGCGGATGTCACGTTTTCGGCGGCTGACGTCGCGTTGGGTGGCAAAGTCGGCCTCCGCGGATTTGAAAAATACTTTGCCCGAGGCAATTGTTCCCCCCGGCAACTGGATTCGCAGCGTGTCGCCCAAACCGATGTGGTCGGACTCGGTTTCAGGAATGGCCGCGCGCACCCAAGTGTCACCGAGGTCGACGACGGTCACGATTGGCTGCCCGGCATTCAACACTTCCCCTTCGCGTGCGGCGCGAACAGAAACGGTTCCGGTTATCGGCGCATAAATCTTGGTGTATCCCAAGCGAACTTCAGCTTGCTTCAACATACTTTCCGCATTGGCGACTTGCGCGCGAGTAGATTCGACCGTGCTCTGTGCAGCATGGGCTTGATGAGTATTCGCGATTGCGGTATTCAGGTCGGCTTCAGCAGCGCTAACCTGATTGTTTAACGATTGCACCAGCGCCTTCTGTGCAGTCAGGTTGGTCTCGGCCTGCACGCGATCCTGATCGGATTCCACTCCCTCTTTGGCCAGCTCGATCATGCGTCGGCTGTCGCTCTGCGTGCGCTCGAGAGTCGCTTCCGCTTGCAGTAATTGAGCGCGGGTCGATTGCAACCGGGCCTGTGCGTTCGCGACGCTGCTGGTCGTCGATCCCTGCGTGGCCTGCAAAGTCGACTGAGTTTCGGCAACCTTAGACCTCATGCTGTCGATGGTGGCTGCGGCCGCGCGCTCTTGCGCTTCCAATTCCGAGGGATCGAGCACCGCGATCAGATCGCCCTGTTTTACCTGGGTTCCCTCGTCAACCAAGAGCTTCGACAGTCGCCCCTCGATTTGCGGGCTGACGATCACCTGATTCGAATCGACTGTGCCGATCAAAATCAGATCCTTGTTGCTGGGCGTAGATAAGAGATAGTAGGTCAGCGATATGGTGAAAATCACGCCGAGAATGATCAGGAATTTATTGCGTACACTCACTGTCGTGCTCCTCGCCGCCCTGCACCGGCACGCTGGAACAAAGCGGCAGAAATGAAGTCCAGCACGGCCTTGCGGCGCGCGGCTACCAGCACTGGAGACAGCGGATCTCGTCCTGTGATGACCCGCATCACGGGTGCGCTGGTGAAATAAAAAACGATGACGGCAATCATTGAAGGAACGAATTGCAGGGGATCAACCGCCCGGAATTCGCCGGTCGCCTGTCCGGCCTTAAGCACTTGAGACACCCGTCGAAACAGCGGATGGAAATAGGTTTTCGCGATGCGCTCGAGGTGGTTCGCTCTGCCCCGGCCCGCGCCCATCATTTCGCCTTGTACAATTCGGGGGTAGAGCGGGTGGCTCGCGACGTAATCGAAGTGCGCACCCGCATAGGCGAGGATCTTCTGACGGGGCGGAAGATCGCGAGACAAAACCTCGCCGACGTGAGCAATCAAGCCTCCAAACACCTGATCGAGCACAGCGCCGTACAAAGCTTCTTTATCCTTAAAGTAGTAATAAAGGAGAGCCTTGTTCACCTTGGCCGCGCGGGCAATGGCATCTGTTCTGGCTCCGGCAATACCCTCGTGGGCAAATTCACACACCGCAGCTTGCAGAATCGCAGCGCGGCTTTGTTCAGGCCGGCCGCGAGAGCCTAGACGGGACTTGGAATTGTTAGGCATCGCCATTAATTAACTGGTTAGTTAGATTCTAACAAAAACGGGAAATATGCGCTAGCGCACTAAAGTGCGTGGATGAAAGTTCATGGGAGGGCTCTCCCTGTGGCGACAAGCGACTTGCCCCGGCTAATCCGCTACCCGCAAAATGATGCTTTTACTCTTTCCGATACCCAATTCCGCAATGTCACGGCGTGACGCCTCGACTGCCTTCCGCGAACAAGCATGGGTGAGCACTCGAACCTGGTGCTTCTTGGAATCGCTCCGTGCCCATACCGCAGCGGCTCGAGCCACTCCCACGCCGTTCTGCCCCAGGATGGTGGTGATCGATCCGATGTCGCTGGGACTGCCAACGGTTACGCGAAGATAGTGCCTGGTATCGCAATCGCCAGCCCCCGCCGCAGCCCGGCCGCCGCGACTCATCGAGAATCCGCCTCTGTGGCAGGCAATGTCGACTACATCAGAAAGCACAGCGCTGGCACTCGGCAGAGAACCAGCTCCCTTGCCCGAAAATAACATTTCTCCTGCTGCATCTCCGCGAACCAGCACCGCGTTATTTTCATCGCGAATGCCGGCTAGCTGATGCGACAAGGGCAGTAACACTGGGGCGCAAACCAGCGACACCGCATCCCCGTTCAGTTCAGCGGCCGCAACATGCTTGATCACGAAACCCAATTCCTTGGCTGCCTGCACGTCATCGGCAGCAATGTCGCGGATCCCCTCTACCTGAACCGCATCAACACCTACCTGCGCGCTGAAAGCCAGCTCGGTGAGGATCTTCAACTTCTGTGCCGCGTCGTAGCCGTCGATGTCGAGGCCAGGGTTGGCTTCGGCGAAACCTTTAGCCTGCGCCTCGCGAAGCGCGCCTTCAAACTCGACGCCATCCTCGGTCATGCGTGTCAGAATGTAATTGCAGGTGCCATTCAGAATCCCGCTGAGCCTCTGAATGTTATTTCCGACCAGACCGTCTCTCAGGGCGCGAATTATCGGAATGCCGCCACATACACTGGCTTCGAATCCCAGGCGAACTTTCTGTTGTTCCGCCGCCTTCATTAAACTGAAACCATCCAGCGCCAGAAGAGCTTTGTTGGCAGTAACGACGTGTTTGCCGCGCGCCAGCGATCGCTCGATAAAACCGCGCGCCGGCTCGATCCCTCCAACTAATTCCACAACCAGATCACAGCCATTGTTGAGCACTTTGTCGGGATCAGTGGTGAGAAGCGCACGATCCACGCCGTGGCGGTCTTTATCGAGATCGCGAACCAGGATCTTCGTGATGCGCAATTCCACGCCAGAGCGCTGACGAACGAGTGCGTCATTCCTGCCCAGGAGTTCCACCAGGCCGCGGCCAACGGTTCCGCAACCGAGCAATCCGATTTTTAATTTACGTGTCATGGCCAAACTTCGCTTGGGCCGGCGCGAACGCCTGGACCTCTATTGGTGTTACGCGCTGCCACCGGCAATCGATGGCACCAGCAAAACTTCATCGCCATCCTGGAACGCGTAAGTGTTGCCCCCTAGAAACCGAATGTCCTCCTCATTGACGTAAACGTTCAGGAAGCGCCGAATCTCGCCGGCGTCATCTCGCAAATGCTGCTTCAACTCCGGGAACTGCTGGTCGAGTGCGGAGAATAGCTCTCCTAGGTTCGTCGCCGAACATTTCACTTGTCCGGTTCCGGATGTCAGGCGGCGCAATGCCGTCGGAATCTGCACGGTAACAGTCATCTCAAGCCTCCACGGGCACTGGAAACTCGGCCGTCTCCAGCGTTCTCTGCAAAAATGTTTCAAACTCGGCGACCTTAGGCCGAATCGGTTCTTCCACTTCGTACTTCCCGGCGAGCACATCGGTCGTCTTCAGACCATTGCCGGTGATACACAAGACGGTCGTTTCATCCGGGGCGATGCGTCCTTGCCGGTAAAGTTTGCGCGCGCATCCAGTCGTTACACCACCAGCGGTCTCGGTGAAGATGCCTTCCGTCTCCGCCAGAAGCTGAATCGACTCGATCATTTCTGGATCGGAAACGTCCTCCGCCCAGCCACCGGTTTTGGTGATGACCTTTATGGCATAGTGCCCATCAGCCGGATTGCCAATCGCTAGCGAGCGAGCCAGTGTCGTCGGCTTCTGTGGCTCTATATCGGCATTTCCACTTTTTACTGCAGTTGAAATCGGAGAGCATCCCGTCGCCTGCGCACCAAAAAACTTCACCGGTTTTGCTTCGACCAGTCCCAACTGAATCAGTTCGTCGAATGCCTTTTTGATTTTCACGATCAACGACCCGCCAGCCATGGGGACGACCACGTTGTCCGGCAATCGCCATCCCAATTGCTCGGCGATTTCGAATCCGACGGTCTTAGAACCTTCCGCGTAGTAAGGACGCAGATTGACATTCACGAATCCCCAGCGATGTTCATCGGCGATCTGCGAGCAGAGACGGTTTACCTGGTCGTAGCTGCCCGCGATGCGAACCAGCTTGGCGCCAAAGACCTGCGTGCCCAAAATTTTCGCTGGCTCAAGATCAGCAGGAACAAAAATCCAGGCTTTGAAGCCGTTGCGAGCGGCCTGTGCGGCCACGGAGTTCGCCAGGTTTCCAGTCGAAGAACACGCGACCGTATCGAAGCCGAAGCTTCGCGCCTGAGCCAGCGCGACCGCAACCACCCGGTCTTTAAAGCTAAGGGTGGGCAAGCAGACGGCATCGTTCTTGATGAAGAGATTCTTGCCGCCCAGTCGCGCTCCCAGCTGCTGAGCCCGAAGCAGCGGCGTGAAGCCTACCGGTAAACTCGGCTGATAATCCAGCGGTAGCGGAAGCAGCTCAGCGTAGCGCCACATGTTGGGAGCGCGGACGGCGATGCGCTCACGGGTGAAACTTCCGCGCGCGGCGTCGTAGTCGTAGAAAACTTCCAGAGGAGAAAAACAGTCGTCGCAGATCGACCGAGGCTGGTTTCCCCAGCTTTTGTGGCATTCGCGGCAGCGCAATTCATATTTGGCCGAGGCAGGAGTTGAAACAGCCTTCGTAACACTCGCAGTAGCGCTCATCAGACAAATCGCTTTCCGTAACTGCGGGACGAGCCGTCAAAAACTGTCTTAAGCTTTGCCGGAAAAAATTCAAGGAGGAAAAGGAAGCGAGATGCTGAAAATGCGGGCACCCCGAATCTCATGTCCCCCGTTTCCGGGTGAGAGTTGACACCAGACGACCGGGAGATGACTCCCGATCCGGTTGTCGTGGCTTCTTAGGGCTCGTCCCTCAGCCACTCTTCATGAAATCCAAGGTCTGCTCCGAAGAGCAAACTTGAATGCGATACTACAATGCGTTCGATTGTCTCGTCAAGTTGCGAATCACACGTTGTGTCCCCCAGGCAACGCCGTGGGATGCTTCGGTTGGTAGAGACCGAGTTGGCCGCCGCCAGGAAGTTTGATCCGGGTGATCGATCCCCAGCGCTCTCTTTGAACATCGGAACACGCCACGCCTTTCTTTTTCAGTGCGGACATTTCGGTATTGAGATCGTCACACAGCAGATAAAGTTCGTGCCGGTCATTTTTCTCGTCAGGCCTTTCGTCGGGATGGAACGCGGCTTCCGTCGGAGGCAAGACGAAAATCAGCCATCCGTGGCCTGCGTCCACAAATCTGAATCCGAGAATGTCGCGAAAGAAGGCGCGATCCGCCTCCGCGTCTTTGCTGTACACGATTACATGCGCGCCCATGATCATGTCTCATGTCCTCTCTTTCCAAAATTATTTTACCGGTGGCAAGCTTTGGCTCATCTTTGAAAGTTGCTTCAACCAGCCAAGGACTCAATCTCGTCGACCGCGTCCGGTGGAAGTGTCAGATGGACGCTGGCGAGGTCCTGCGTCATGTGTTCGGGATTCGAGGTGCCGGTCAGCGGCAGAATCCCGACTGCCCGCGCAAAGCTAAAAACGACTTGAGCCGGACTTGCGTTGGCGCGCGCGGCGATGCCAGTGACCACCGGATGACGCAGCACCTGCAAGTTCGCGGTGAGAAGCGAGAAGCCTTGATAGACGATCTTCCGTTCTCTGCAAAATAGGCGCACATCGCGGTCCCAGCCAAAACGAGCGTAGCAGCGGTTCTGGACAAACGTCGGACCCTCGGGGTGGGCCACCGCCATCTGCTCAAGATGCCGCAAGGAGACGTTGCTCACGCCGAGAAAACGTGTGCGGCCGGCATCGCGCTCCTTCCTCATTGCTTCCCAGACTTCGCTGTCAGCATCCGTCCAACCATAGCCAGAAGCGGGTCCATGCAGCACGTAGCTGTCAACGTGGTCGGTCCCGAGATGTTCGAGTGAACTGGCCATCGATTGCGCAACCTGATCCGAAAGCCTGGCTGCAGGATCGTAAGGCAAGCGGTGGTCCTGGCCAGGCTTATAAGTGAACTTTGTCTGCAGAAACAGATCGGCTCGCGTGGCCACGCCCGCGTGATAGGCGGCAGCTAATCCCTGGCCTACTCCAGCTTCGAAATAATGTCGCCGTTGGTTCGCTGTGTCGATGCCGCGAAATCCCATGCGCAGCGCGAGCTCGGTAAGCGCGGGCGTGCGGTCTTCCTTCCAGGCGGTGCCGAATAGAAAATCGGGAAGAGCAGACTGTTCGCTCGGCATTGCATTATTCTGCCATGTCGGATGCGGTACAGCGGGATTCAGAAAAAGAAACCGCGCAGCGGCGATTTAGCATCACTATGGGAGTTGGAGGCCTGGATATTTCATGATTACGCTTCGGCCAATTGGACACGTCAGCAGTCCGTACCAAGCTACTTCGAGCATACCGAAAGGCCTTGGCGCAAAACACGAGGCCGAAGGCGTGCTTAACATCATGCCCGAGTTTGAGATCGGCCTTACCGACATTGAGGGGTTTTCACATCTCTTCGTGCTCTGGGCATTCCACCGCTCTCAGGATTTCGAATTGATGGGCACACCGCCTATCGACAATCGGCCGCACGGAGTTTTTGCGACACGATCTCCGAGACGCCCCAATCCGATTGGCCTTACGGTGGTCGAACTGCTTCGCCGCGAGGGAAGGCTTCTCCACGTTCGAGGAGTTGATATGCTGGATGAAACTCCTATCCTCGATATCAAGCCTTACCTCTCGAGCGTTCCGACCGAGGCATTGCGCCGCGGATGGATCGCAGAAGCTGAAGCGCGGAAGCGCGGAGAGACCGACAACGTCGTTTGAGTCCCGTTCGAGCGGGCTGTGCTGGCTGGCCTTTGGGCCAGTTGGGATTCGCGAATTCAGGCCAGCCAGCAGAAGCATGATCGTCTCAATCTAGCGTCGTACCTCTTGCGTGAGGCTGGCCAGCGTGACCTTCGCCTGATCCGAGCCTACGCTGTTCAACTCGGCCGACTCCCGCAGGTAGCGTTCCGCGGCGGCTTTGTCTCCGGATTTCAGCGCTATCTCTCCAGCGTGGCGAAATATTTTTGCATCTCGAACACCAACTGCTAGAGCGGTTTCGATTTGCTTTCTCGCGTCCTCGTATTGTCCGTTCTGATATAGCGCCCAGGCGTGGGAGTCCAAGGTGAAGACATCGTGCCGCCGTGCGATTTCCCGCTGCGCGACTTCGAGCGCCTTTGCCGGCTGCCTGGCATAATCCGCGTAATAGAAGATCAACTCGTGATTGGAATTGTCTCCGCGATTGGTTTCGAGCAGAGATTTCTGCTCGAACTCGGCAAAGTCCTTGTTCGCTTGATCGGTCTTCCCAGCCAACTGAAGCGCTTGCGCAAGGTCGTAAAGATTCTCCGCGTGGGGCGCTGCGTCGTAGCGCTGCTGCAGCAGGTCCACTGCTTCGTTGTACCGCTTCTGCTGAATTCTCACTTTTGCCAAATTGCCGAGGGCATAGTGATATCCGGGAAACATGACCAGCGCCTGCTGCGATAGCTTTTCGGCCTCGTCGATCTTTCCGATTGCCAGGTTCAGGTGCGCCATCTGAGTGACGATCCAGGCACCGTCTTCAACTTCGCCCGGCGGCGTCGATTGATAGGCCATGTTCATCAGCTCCAGCGAGCCTTCTATGTCGCCGAACAATTCGCGGAGGTACGCCGCACGAGTCAAGCCGGGCGTATTTCCCGGCTTCAGATCCAGCATCCACTGCGCGGCTGTTTCTGCATCTTTGTAATTGCCGAGCTCGACATTCGCGTCTGTGATGAAACCGTAGAGCATTACGTCGTCGGGCATCTTCTGGTTGAGCTTTTTCGCTGCGTCCAGGGCTGCGGCGAACTCGTGCTTGCCGAGCAGCAGCCAAACATGAATTCTCTCGCCATCAAAATTGGCCGGCGCGATTTCGAACGATTTCTGGAGTGTCTCCTCGGCCTGTGCGTAGAATTTTACGTCGGAAGTCTCACGTGCCCGCCGTGAAAGTGCCAGGGCCAGCGCGTTGTAGGCTTCGAAATCCTTCGGGTTTTTCTCGATTAATTTTCTCGCCTGATCCATGCTGCGTTCGGCAGGAGAGACCTTGGTTTCAGCAGGGGCAGACGGCGCTTGCGCAAATCCAGCAGCCGTGCCCAGGAGCAACAGTAGAAGAGCCGTAATTCGTTTCATGACATGTCTCTCTTTCGTCTGAAGATCGTTCAGGAAAAGTTCGTGACCGCCGCTCCGGCAGCGGCCACGAAGCCAAGTTATTTCACCGGGCAAATATCATTGGCTTGGCCGGTGCAACCTTTCTGGCCGGGACCAATGTGATGGCTGTCACGCCCGTTGTGAGCGGGTTTTACCCACGGGAACGTCGTGCCATAGCCGACTTCGTTCAGTTGCACGCCATCGCCGATGCGTGTGCCGTACTTGGTTGCGTCGACCAGGATGCCGCCCACGGCACGAGCGGCAATGTCTACCACATCGTCGATGGGTCGACGGCCATCCGGGAATCCAGCATCGTCTCCGACGAGGAAGCCGAGCCGCTTCTGGCTGCCGACTGGGGTTGGCGGAACTCCAGTGTTCAGGCGCAGCAAGTCCGCAACCGGCCCTGCATCACCCTTGCCGCAACCCGGACAAATTGGCGGCTCGTACTGGACGAGCAACAGCAGGTCGTTGCGCGGCGGTGGTGGTACCGGAATCCCGATCGAGGCGAAGAGTTGCGCCAGCAAGGGATTCAGCACGAAGCTGGCGAACTGCTTGTCATTCACCGGAACGTCGGTGCTGAACTTGTCTTTGGAGCCGGTTCCAATGATCAGTTCATTGATCAGCGAGTTGCCTTCGCGATTTACTTGCCGCCATTGGTTGCTATCGGCGTCGGTCTGTCCCGCGACTCGCCGCACCGTGACGCGTTGACGCGACGTAGCTCCGTACGTCCCGATGACCGCGTCTTTGTCTTTTGCGTTGTGCCTTTTGCCGTCCACTGTCAGCATCGTGATCGGAACTTCAAGCACGATGGAGTTGACGTTGAAGCCAGCTACGGCGTCGGGAGCGTAGTTGTGAGTGTCGTCGGCATCCTCGGCCTCAGATAGCACGCCGCCCACGCCCATGCGGAAGTTGAGAGAGTCAAAGGCCGCGCCCAGGTCGATGAAAAACGGATCGTCGACAGTTCCCGCGAACACGCGCACGTCATTACCCAGATCAAAGACTCCTTGTCTGAACAACTCGTCGTAGTGCGGCATGGTTTGGGGGCCGACGTTCGAAGGCACGGCGTAAAGTGTTTTGCCTTCGCTGAGCACGGTCCGCGTGCCGTTCTTGATCATCACTACCGAATAAGTTTGCCGAAGGCTCAAGCCCTCGGAACCCTTGCCCGACAGCGAAGTAATCGGAGGAATGCCGGCGATGCCGCCGACAAAGCCTGTGAAAACACCTGGCATTCGAATTTCAGTCTTGAAGCGGAATTGGAAAGTAACGTCAGGAATTCCGTCTCGGTTGTTGTCGACGTGCATTTCGTAGAGAACGTTGGGATCGAATGGAAAATAGTTGGGTCCGTTCGAAGGTTCGAGGAACCCGTCAACGTTAAGGATCATGGTCACTCGGTCGGGGTGGTCGTAACTGACGAACGCGTACCAGTCGGTCACGTCCGCGGCGTGGTCCAGGGCGGAGATCGGTGCTTCGCGGTGGCTGGACGCGAACAGGCTGGCCGGAACCAGCATGAACAGCGCCAAGGCGAAGGTCACCATCGTTCTTGGTTTCATAAAGTTTTCCTCGGGGATTGAAATTGGTGGACGCGGCCGCGTCGTGGGCTAGGCCGCTGGGGCGGTGCGCCATGCCCCAGCGGTTTACGACCGGCTTCGTCTACTGCATCAAGTACGCGAGAAATCGCAGATTGGATTTTTCAGTATGGCGGACAAGAGTATCCACCCTAAAAGAAAAAGGCGCTCCGCGGTTGGGAGCGCCTGCACAGTCGGAACGACAAAGTTAGTTCGGCAAAAGTACGGTATCGACTACCTGGATCACGCCATTCGATTGGAAAACATTGGGGATCGTGACCGTGGAAAGGTCACCCTTGTCGTCCTTCAATACGATGTCCTTGCCTTGCATCATCGCGATCAGAGTACCGCCGCTCACTGTCTTCAGCGTGGCTTGCCCGTGCCCGGCTTGGATTTCTTTCTTCAAATCCGAGGCGCTCAGCCGGCCGGCTACTACGTGATACGTCAGCACCTTCGTCAATGTGTCCTTGTTTTCCGGCTTCAGTAAATTCTCGACTGTCCCTGCGGGAAGTTTCGCAAAGGCTTCATTGGTTGGAGCAAACACGGTGAAGGGACCAGGGCCCTTCAAAGTATCAACCAGGCCGGCGGCCTTTACGGCGGCTACGAGCGTGGTATGATCCGCCGAGTTGACCGCGTTATCGATGATGTCTTTGGTCGGATACATTTCCTGGCCGCCGACCATGGGATTCTTGGACCCGGCCAGTGCGGAAGTGGCAGCGATGGCCATCATGCTCAACAATAGGACTGCAATTCTCCTGTTCATAACGTCTCCTGTGAATGTGAACTGCTTTCATGAGGAGTACGCAAGGTCGACCAACTTGGATGTACAAGGCATCTGCAAGCCGGCAATCAGTTACTTAAGATTCGCCCGGGAAGATGGGACTGAGGCGGCATCCTTTACTTCATGAGCGTGCCCGCTGTGACAGTGGCGTACAAGAGTAGAACAAGCTTCGTGCTCTGGACGCTCCTGGTGCTCTACGCTTTCGCGCGGGTGTTGCAGGTCTTTCCCAGCCAAGTTCCCTTAGCCGCGGTGGTAACGCTCCATGTTCTTCCACCTATCGTCTTCGCCCTGATTCATGGGGCGATGTTCTACCGCACACGCGGCATCGTCATCTTCTTTGCCATTTGCCTGGTGGTCGGAAACATCTTTGAGAATGCGGGTATTCGCACCGGCTTCCCCTTCGGCAGTTATTACTTCACGAATCTGATGGGACCGAAGCTTTTCGAGGTTCCCATCCAGCTCGGACTGGCGTACCTGGGGATGGCCTATCTTTCGTGGACGCTGACGCGTGTGATCTTAGGAGACATGCGAGGTCCCATGGCCGGGTTACGCGTCGTGACTCTGCCCTTGGTGGCGGCGTTCATCATGGTCGCTTGGGATTTTTCGCAGGATCCAGTCTGGTCGACCGTTTTGCATCTTTGGATTTGGCGGCAGGGAGGACCCTACTTCGGCGTGCCCGTCAGCAACTTCCTGGGCTGGTATCTCACGGTGTATGTCTTCTACCAGTTGTTCGCGTTGTATCTGCCGGGTCGGTCGACTATCTCCGATCCACTCCCGTCCAGCTATTGGAATATGGCGATTCTCTTTTACGCAGTTTCCGCGGCGGGAAACATCCTGCTTGTCATTCCGAGACCAATGGTCTCCGTAGTTTCCGATCCTTCCGGAACCCAGTGGAAAGTCAGCGACATTACACGTACGTGTGCATTAGTCTCCGTTCTTACTATGGGAGCATTCGCCGCTCTGGCGTGGGCAAGGCTCGCCGATCAAAAGGCTGAAGCCGGAGATTTGCCGAAAAGCTAGATTCGCGCCCCAGGCGGCATCGCATTGTTCAGACCGTTCCCGCTGTTCTTGCCGCAGCATGGACAAGTGACCACGGCATTCTTGTCCGCCATTTCCTTTAGGAATGCCGTAAAAGTCTGCCCGCAGCTCTTGCACAGCACTTCAATTGTCGGTTCGCCCATTGTCTCTCGTCCTGTCGGTCTTTTGACGACGCCTGCAAGTCTGGTTTACAACCCGCCACATTGGATGCCAGAACGACCACAACGAATTCTAGAATTTCAACTACACTAAATGTTTTCACGGGTGAGGACCAAACGGGTGCAAATTAAACAGGTGCAGAAGTGCGCCATTAGATTTCAATATCTGCTAGCCGCGTTAGTTTCTTTCGTCGTTTTGGCCACGGCCGCAGCACAGCCGATTCCTACCGAACTGTACAGCGGGCTCAAATGGCGCCTGATCGGCCCATTTCGCGGAGGCCGAGTCGTCGCCGTGGCAGGATTTCCCGGAAGCTCGACCACCTTTTATTTTGGTTCGGTGGGTGGCGGTATTTGGCAAACGACCGACGCGGGCATGGTGTGGAAGCCAATCTTCGACGGACAAGCGATCGCTTCGATCGGCGCACTGGTCGTGGCTCCGTCCGACCCCAAAGTTATTTACGCGGGGACGGGAGAGTCCGACATTCGCTCCAATCTGTCATCCGGCGACGGTGTTTATAAATCCAGCGATGGCGGCCAGAGCTGGACCAACATCGGACTGCGCGATTCGCGCCAGATCAGCAAGATTGTCGTTGATCCGCAAAATGCCAACTTCGTTTACGTCGCCGCTTTCGGACATGCTTACGCACCGAACAGCGAGCGCGGCGTCTACAAATCAACCGATGGCGGCTCGACTTGGACAAAAGTTCTGGATCAAGGTCCGGACATTGGGGTCTCGGATCTGGCCATTGCTACAGAGGACTCAAAGCTTCTTTTCGCCACGACGTGGCGAAGTCACCGCCCGCCATGGAGCACATACGCGCCGCTCGACGGTGCGGGCAGCGGCCTCTTCCGCTCCCAAGACAGCGGTCAATCGTGGTCGCGTCTTACTGGAAATGGATTGCCCGAAGGAGACTGGGGTCGTACCGCAGTTGCTGTTGTGCCAAATGGAAAGCGTGTGTACGCGCTTATCAGCGCTTCCAAGAAACCTGGACTCTATCGATCTGACGACGGAGGCAATTCCTGGACATTGCAAAGCGAAGACCGCCGGCTCACCAGCCGCGCCTGGTATTTCGGAAACATCACGGTCGATCCAAATAATCCGGACGTGATTTACATGCCCAACGTTGCGCTCTATCGTTCCGAGGATGGCGGCAAAACCATTTCAATTGTTCGGGGCGCACCGGGCGGAGACGATTACCACCAGATCTGGATCGATCCCAAAGATTCTTCGCGAATGATTCTCGGCACCGATCAGGGCGCGACCATCAGTCTGGATTATGGCCGGACCTGGAGCACTTGGTACAACCAGCCCACCGGGCAGTTCTATCACGTGATCACGGACGATCGGTTTCCTTACACGGTCTTCGGCACGCAGCAGGACAGTGGCAGCGCAGCGGTTCGCAGCCGTGGCGACGCCGGGCAGATCACGCCTCGCGACTGGTTTCCCGCCAGCGGCAGCGAGAGCGGATACATGGCGCCCGATCCGAAGGATCCGAACGTTCTGTACGCCAGCGGAACCTATGGAGACGTCACACGTTTCGACATTCGTACTTCGCTCAGCCAGGACATTACTCCGTGGCCGGTCTCGACTTTTGGCAGTGATATTAACGCGCGCAAGTATCGTGATCCCTGGACGCCCGTGCTGTTGATGTCGCCGTTCGACAAGAAAACACTTTATCTGGGCACACAATATGTGATGAAGACTCTCGATGGCGGATTGCATTGGGAAACTATCAGCCCTGATCTCACTGGAGCGACGCAGCGTCCCGGCGACAAAAAGCCTGAAGCTCCGGCCACGGTTGAGAACGCGAAGGAGCGAGGCTACGGAGTTGTCTATACGATTGCGCCTTCGAGCTTGGATGGAAGTTTGATTTGGGCAGGCAGCGACACGGGCCTCATTCACATCACGCGTGACGGCGGCAAGACCTGGAAAGATATAACCCCTAAAGGACTCGGAGATTGGAGCAAGATATCGCTGATCGAAGCTTCGCACTTCGATCCCGCGGAAGCCTATGCGGCCGTAGATCGCCATCGCCTCGACGACCAGAAACCGTATCTTTATCGCACGCGCGATTATGGAGCGAGCTGGCAATTGATCACTGATGGCATTGGTGCGTCGGCATTCTTGCGGGCTGTCCACGAGGATCCACAGACTCGCAGATTGCTCTTTGCTGGAACAGAACTCGGCGTCTATGTTTCATTCGACGACGGTGACCACTGGCAATCGCTGCAGTTAAATCTTCCTACCGTTTCGATCCACGATGTGGACATTCACGGAGACGACCTGCTCGTTGCCACCCACGGTCGTGCGTTTTGGGTTCTCGATAACATCACGCCATTGCGACAGGCGCACGACGCCATAAAAGCGGGCGGCGCATATCTCTACCGCCCAGCCACCGCCGTTCGCGTCGACAATGATGACTTCGTGTCCACTCCGCTGCCGCCGGAAGAACCTACCGCGAACAATCCGCCGAATGGCGCCGTCGTTGACTACTACCTCAGCGCCGCTGCGGCACAGGTCAAGCTCGAGATTCTTGATACGAACCAGAACCTGGTTCAAACGTTTTCCTCCGACGACCCGCGAGTGCAGCATCCTCCCCGGCCTATCGCGGAGCGCTGGTTTCCGAAGCCGGAAATTCTTGAGACCACTCCGGGCATGCATCGTTTCGTGTGGAACCTCGCCTGGGGCAACCCTGGCCCCAAGCCTGCAGCACAACCCTCTGGAGATGAGTATCGGTCTCCTCGTGGCCCACGCGCGGTTCCCGGCGCTTATCAAGTGCGCGTCACCATCGACGGAAAGACTCTGACTCAACCGCTAAAGATCGTGATGGACCCGCGTTCCCCCGCGACTGCACGCGACCTCGAACAACAACTCCAGCTGGGCCGACAGATTTTTGCCGAAGCCAATAGCAGCCGGCAAACTCTGGCAGAGATCAGGTCGGTGCAGAAACAGTTGTCCGAGCTCGAACCAAAGCTCGATAGTCATCACGCTCAGCTGAAATCCGCAGCCTCACAACTCGAATCTGAAATCCGCAAGATCCTGGCGGGTGGTGAAGATCCGGCGAGCAAAGTGCAGGGACTGGAGAACGCCAGCGGCGGCCTGACTTCCGCGTTGGCCGTGGTCGAGAGCAGCGATCGTGCCGTGCCTTCCCAGGCCATTGCGCTTTACCATGAATCGAGCGAAGCGTTGAAGCAGCGAGTTGCGGATTGGAATCACGTCAAGACAAACTGGCTGCCACAACTCAACTTACACCTGCGTGAGGGAAACCTTGCGCCAATTGTGATCAGTGGAATGGCCGAACTTTCCGGAAATGCTGACACCGACTGACGATGACCTTGTCAAATTCGATATCTACAGGCTACACTCGCGGCTCTTAGGAGAATCAAGTGAAAGCTTTTGGTACAAGATGTCTGGTTCTGTGTCTGCTGATTTCGTTTCTCTGCGTAAGTGCGCTGGCGCAATATACCGATCCGGTTGCGATCAACGATCTTGGTGGACCGCAGGAGTTCGCACGTCGCCGCCAGGAACTTGCCAAACAGCTTAAGACTGGCCGCCTGATCCTGTTTGCACGTACCGTACTTCCCGAAGCCAATCACTACCGCGAGGACAACGATTTCTTCTATTTCACCGGACTGGCCGATCCCGGCGCGATCATGGTCATGGATGCCAGCAATGGCGACGCGATGATTTTTGAACCGCAGCAAGGGCCGCGCGGAAAGCAGGTCTACGGCGCTAATTTGCTCTCGATGACTCCGGAAGCGCAGGAGAAATTTGGTTTCAAGAGCGTGTTGCCGCTGGATAGTCTTGATGGCATGCTGGCGTTTTTTCTCGGCAAAGATACCGATCTGTGGCTGCGTTTGACTTTCCCTGACAAGGCTGATGGCGCTCGCTTCGAGGTCGGTCGCGATTACGCCGCTGATTATTCGAACCCCTACGGCGATCCCTTTCCCGGCGACCGCGCTGCTCTGAAGAAATTGGCCGAGCGCTATCCCGCTGCTCATCAGCGCGATGCCACGCCGTTCATTGACGATATGCGCAACATCAAGACTCCGCAGGAAATCGAACTGCTCCGGCGGAATGGCAAACTGAGCGCCGAGGGAATCAAGCAGGCGATGGAACACGCCCATCCTCCGATGTTCGAGTACCAGATCGAGGCACAAGCCGCTTATGTCTTCCGCAACGGCGGCGCCCAGGGTTGGGCTTATCCCGCGATCGTCGGCACCGGCGACAACATCAACACATGGCACTACTTCAGTGACCGTCGCCAGATCCAGCCGAATGACCTGGTAGTTTTCGACTTCGCCGCCGACCTCGATCACATGACCATGGACATTACTCGCACCTTTAACATCAGCGGAAAATTCACGCCCGAGCAGGCCAAATGGTATGCCGTCGATCTCGAATCCCAGAAAGCATCCATCGCGCTGCTCAAACCCGGAAACACCTACGAGCAAGTTGCCGATGCGGGCAAGGCAGTCTTTGAGAAAAACGGCATCGCTAAACAATGGTACGGGTTCCCTGGACATTTCGTTGGCCTGGCCACCCACGATGTGAAGATGCCAACCGGCCCGGTGAAAGCGGGCCAAGTTGTCACCGTCGAACCCATCGTCGAATTCCCCGACCAACACATGCACTTCCGCGTCGAAGATACAATCCTAGTAACTGACAATGGTCCGGAAATACTTTCGTCCGGTGTGCCCAAAGAGATGTCTGATGTGGAGAAACTGGTAGGCAGCGCAAAATAAACGTGGCGACAGGTGTCAGCTAAAAGGCAAGCGAGGTCGAGTTTAGTTGAACAAATCCCCCTGCCACAATTTCTGCCCGGCCAGGGCATTGTAAAATCCCCAAACTGCCAGAGCAGCAAAGCCCAGCACAGGGAGCCATGCGCTGCTAAAATACCAGGCGGAAAAATCCAGAGTAACTGGCGCATTGGCAAGCAATTCAGTAGTGAATATTCCGACGCCCAGGGTTACGAATCCGAAACGAAACACGACGATGGTCGCCCCTCCATAGAGGGTCGCGTTGGCGCATCCTTCAATCCACGGATAATCGCTGCCCAGGGTTTTCAATGTCACCCAGATCGCCACGAACACAATTGCTGCGAGCCACTCCTTCCTGAGCGTCACGCGCAGCACGAAAAGCAGAAAAAAGAACAGCAGCGTGGCTTCAATGGAGTCCGGGATTTGAAATAACAATGCCCCAAGCACATGCCGGCCTCCCAAAAGATAACTCGTCGAAAAGAATTGCGGAGGCCCGCCTTTACCCATCGTTAGCAATTGAGCAACTTCGAAAATCAGTACCCAGACAACGCCCAGGATTACACCAAACAAAACATCGCGGCCGACCAATGGATCGCGCAGCCGGCCCATCACTAGTCGGCTCCAGGAAACCAGCGCCTGCGGCCAGTGTCGGCGCACGTAGGGCTCGAGCGAAAGATACAGCAGCCATATCAGGCCCGAGAAGAAAAGCGCGGTGCTGATCGCCATGGTGAATGGAAACAACATCTCCAGTCCCGGCACCATATGCCCGCGGCATAACCACAACCCGATCAGCGTTGCAAAAAGCACGCAGGCCAGCCGGAACGCGCCTCGACGGTCGCCTCTTCCTCGAATGTAGTTTCGCCGCGCCAACAATGCAGCTCCCCCCACCACCGACAAAATCATTGCCAAAAAAAACAAATTTCCCGCTCGTTGCCCCGGAGTCGTTGGCGGGTCCGGCCGCATGCGTTGCGGCCGAGTCCAGGGTCCGATCAACGAAAAGAAAACTGGTTTGCCCTCAAATGCAGCCGCCTCAATGCGTAACGGACGACTGGTGCCGGGCCAGGTTCCCGTCCACGCCGCCCTCGTGTCGGAAGTGGCGAGAGAAGTCCAGAGCGGCTGGGTTTCCTTGAATTGCGCTGCATCCAACCCGGCTTCATGAAACAACACGTTCCAGTCAGCCGCTTGGGCATGGGCGCCCGCATTTTCGCTTTGCACTTGCGGCGGGATCGCCTGAAAAAACGTCAGCCGTCCTCGCGGATCCAGCGTCACGGTCACCATTCCTGAAAGAATCGGCGGCGGGTCGTCGTCAGTTACGATTCCCGGAGTCAGCAACGAATCATGGAAGTCGGTCCCCATCATGTATTGCGCACTTTGCCGATATAAATATTGCAGCGGCGAGGGCCGTCCGGGGACCACTTCGTCCCAACGCGCGTGCGGCTTGTCATTCTTCTCCACATACTTCAGGAAATTGTTGTCGTAAGAGAAGTCGCTGGCGGTGTCCGCCGGTTTATCGGGATATCCGAGCTGGCTTACAATTTCTTTTGCCTTCTGCGCCAAGACTTCCGGCGATTGCTCAAGGCCCAGTTTCCCCATGCCACTCGTCCTAATGGCAAAGTAGCTTACCAATCCCAGACCCACAATCGCCGCTGCCAGACAAAGGATTGCCGTTCGCGGCGCTAATCCCGTGGTTTCTCCCGCCGCCGCGACCATTTGCGGCGACGGTGTTTCGCCCGCCGCCAAAGCCGCAGCCAGCGGATCGCCTCCCGGCAGCGCCGCGGCCACACTCAATGCCGAGCTCATCCGATTCGCGGGATCGGCTTCAAGACAGCGCAGGATCACCCGCTCCACCGCCGGATCGAGATCCTTCACCAACGTCGATGGTTTGCTCGGCGCCGATTCGCTTCGCGCTCGCACCAGTTCCGGCAAAGACTCCACACTGAATGCGCGCTTGCCGGTGAAAATTTCATACAGCACCAGACCCAGCGCGTAAATATCGCTTTTCGCGTTGACCTCTTTGCCTTCCAGTTGTTCGGGAGCCATGTAAGCCGGCGTGCCGCTACGCACATCGCTTCCCGGAATCTGATCCACCAATCCGGCGAGTCCAAAATCCGTAACCACTACCTGCCCCCGGCCATCGAGCATGATGTTGGCCGGCTTCAGATCACGATGCAGTACTCCCTTGGCATGAGCCGCGGCTAAACCGGCACAAAGCTGGCGCGCGATTTCCAAAGCCTTGTCCGCGGGCAAGCGCCCAATGCGCCGCAACAGAGACGCCAAGTCCTCGCCATCCACATACTCCATGGTGAAGAACGTGTGTCCATCGACTTCGCCCACGTCATAAACCCGGCAAACATTTGGGTGCGAAACTCGCCGCGAGAGCCGAACCTCATTGCGAAAACGCTCCAGCAGAGTTTCATCTTGGCTCGCCTCTTCGGGAAGAAACTTGAGCGCAACCGGTTGCCCCAGAGTCAGATCATCGGCGCGATACACCTCGCCCATGCCGCCTCTGCCCAGTAGCGCAATAATGCGGTAACGCCCTGCCAGCAGGCGCCCGGGAAGAAATCGGCCTTCGGTCAGCAAACCTCCCGAAGAGCTCTGCGGCCGGCTGCCGGAAGTCTGCGCGGCCGACCCCGATGCCGCCTTCCCCGATGTTCTGGGTTTCGAATTCAGATACTCCATGGTCGCAAGTTCGTCGCCAGACACCATGGCCGCGCCGCAGGACGAACAGAAACGTCCCGTCTCCGGCACTTGCGAGCCGCACGATACACATGTGGACATCGATCGCTCCGCTTAACAATTTACTGCTTGTCCCGCGCTCCCGCCAATCGGAGGGGGAATGCGAATAATAAAGTAACTTTACAACCCTTTACACATGCGAGTCGCAAAAGAGATAAAATGTGTGCATTCTCTTTTGAGCTGTGTAGGGTGGACACTCCCTGTCCCCCGCCCTTTAGGGTATGACGAATTCTGGGCTGATTGGTTTCGATTTCTCAATCTTGACAGCCAAGGTCAGCGGGCAGGAGTGTCCGCTCTATACTAGCGACACGAATCTTGCGACGAAACGCAACCTCGAGACCTCGATGCCAATCCTGGCCGGCAACCGCAACTTAAGCTCATCGTCTGGGTTTAAAGCAACGAACCGCGTAGCCTTGCGCACCACAGAAAGCGGAGTAATTCACATGAAATCGAACTCTGGGATATCAGAATCACAAACCTCGCTGCCATCAACTTTGTTCCTAAAGACTGTGTGGATGGGAATTGCTCTCCTGATGCTTGCTCTGCCCATTCCAGCGCTAGCGGCATTGGGCGGCGACGTTACCTCCGTCCAACACGATCAGGCACAAATGAAAGGCGAACTGAAGACCACGGAAGCCGAAGCCTATACCACACACCAAATCACGGCTCCGGGCAAGACTGTCATAAAAGAATACGTTTCCCCGGAAGGCAAGGTGTTTGCCATCTCCTGGAGCGGACCGTTCATCCCTAACATGCAGCAACTGCTGGGGACGTACTCAGATCGGTTCGTCCAAGCCGCGAAACTACAGCGAGAGAGCCACCCGGGTCATAGGCCGGTCAACATCCAACAATCTGATTTCGTTTTCCAAAATGGCGGACACATGCGCTCATATTTCGGCAGAGCTTATCTTCCTGCCATGGTGCCGCAGGGCGTTAACGTCGACGCATTACAATAAGGAGGAAAGTGTGCGCAGCTTCTTGGTCTTAACTCTGATTGGAACCCTCGGATTTCTCGTAGGGTGTGGCAGCAGCGGAACGCCTGTAGGCGTCGTGACTTCGATCGCGCTCACTCCGAGCAGCGCATCGCTTGACGCCGGCCAAAGCGTGAATATTACTGCCAGCGTTGCTAACGACTCCAGCGGTAAGGGCGTAAGTTGGTCTCTGACCGGCGCCGGTAAGTTGAGTAACCAGACCACCACGGGGGCAACGTACACCGCCCCGAACCCGGTGACCAGCATCGCGCTCCCAACCGTCGTCGCAACGTCTATAGCGAGTTCGTCCGTCACCGCATCAACGCCAATTGTTATCGCGCCCGCGGGCACTGTGACGAACGTTGCGCCTATCTCGGTCAATGGCGGGCCATTGACGACGGCAAATCCTCCGGCGATCTATACCAATGCGGCTTTTGTCAGCGTCTTACTCTGCTCTCCCTCCAACGGCGCTTGCCAGACTATCCCCGATATCTTGGTGGACACAGGATCGTTCGGCCTAAGACTCTTAGCTTCACAAGTTACGGTTCCGCTCACGCCGCTAACTGACAACAACGGCAACACCCTGTATGACTGCGTTCAATTCGTGGACAACTCGTTCTTATGGGGAGCGGTGGCGCCAGCAAACATCGTGGTGGGCGCAGAGTTAGCAGCTTCGACTTCTGTTCAGGTTATCGCGAATCCCAGCTTCAGCATCCCCAGCGGATGCTCCGGCACGAACGAAGATACGCAAACCCTCTTGGGCGCAAACGGCATACTGGGTGTGGGTCCCGAGCCGTTCGACTGCGGTCTGGCCTGCGACCCGAGCGCGGGCGGCACAGCTCCAGCGGTTTATTATCTTTGCTCCTCCAGTGGTAGCTGCAACACAACATTTGTCTCGTGCGGCGCCGCTTGTTCGGATGCTAACGCGAATCAACAGGTGACAAACCCGGTCTTCACGTTCCCGACGGACAACAACGGCACGATCCTGACGCTACAGGCGGTTAACGACGTAGCACCTACCGCGTCTGGAACTCTGACTTTTGGCATTGGCACAGAATCGAACAACACTCTTCCCAGCACGGCGACGCTGTTCACGCTGGATTCATCCGATAACTTCACGACCAATTTCGGAGGTCAAGCCCTAACCGCCAGCTTTATTGACAGCGGTTCGAACGGCCTCTTCTTCCCCGACTCTTCGCTGACTGCTTGTGGTGACAACCCTAGCTGGTATTGCACGGCCGCCACGAGCCTTTCCGCCACGAACGTCGATCCGAACAATGGCTCGACGACCAACACGGTCACTTTCAACGTGGACGATTTCGATACCGTGACCCAAGCCAATCCCACTGCTGCGGCATTCAGCAACCTCGCGGGACCGATGCCCTGCACGTCTTCGCCGTGCACTTTCGATTGGGGGCTTCCGTTCTTCTACGGGCGGTCCGTATTTACCGCTATCGATGGAACCACAACCCCGCAGGGAAACGGTCCCTTCTGGGCGTATTAGCTCCTGGACCGCTCTTTGACTTTGCTGCGGTGAACTTCATTAACCGAAGTTCACCGCGGTGATCACGTCGAGGCAGCAAGCCGCAACAAACGCACAGTTCGAATCAACGCCTCAGTTTTAGCCGCTTAGCGGCGTAAGAATGCAGCCCACGGCGCAAGCCGTGGGTAGAGGTGGGGAAGCAGCCAAGCCCCAGACGGGGCGAAAGATTGGTTTTCGCGCACACACCTGAGCGCTGAAGCTTGACTCCACGCGCCGGCAAGAAGCTAACCTTCCATCACCGACCACTCCCGAGTTGGAGCATCCATCCCCGCCCGATTACACTATCCGCCATGAAGACTTTCGAAACTCTCAACCAACGCGAGATCCTCGCCTTGGCCATTTCGCTCGAAGAAGAAGACGAGCGCATCTTCGCCGATTTCGCCGAAGGATTGCGCCAGGACTTCCCCGCTTCTGCCGCGGTATTCGAGGGCATGCGCGACGAGGAATCCGGACACCGTCGAAGGTTAATCGATTTGTACCGGCAGAAATTCGGCGAACACATTCCGCTCATCCGCCGCCACGACGTGAAGGGCTTCGTACAACGAAAGCCGGTTTGGCTGGCTCGGCCTCTGCGACTTGATATGGTGCGCAACGAAGCCAGCGCCATCGAGGTGGAAACTCGCAGGTTTTATGAGAAAGCTGCGGGACGAACTCAGGATGCCAGCATCCGCCAATTGCTCGATGACCTCGCCCAGGAAGAGCGCGCCCACGAAGACCGCGCCCAGGAACTGAAGGAAGAAGAACTGCGCCCCGACGTTGCGCAAGATGAAGAACGGGCGCGCCGAAGGCTTTTCGTTTTACAGATTGTGCAGCCCGGCCTGGCCGGTTTGATGGATGGCTCCGTGTCCACGCTCGCACCGGTATTCGCTGCCGCATTCGCGACCCGCAATCCCTGGGACGCTTTTCTGGTCGGCATGGCAGCCTCGCTCGGCGCCGGCATCAGCATGGGATTTGCCGAGGCGCTCTCCGATGACGGCAGCCTCACCGGCCGCGGCCATCCCTGGGTTCGCGGATTGATTTGTGGCGCCATGACCGCATTGGGCGGGGTGGGCCACACTTTACCCTTCCTCCTTCCCAGTTTCCATCTCGCACTTGGTGTTGCCTTCGTCGTTGTGCTGGTCGAACTCGGAGTCATCACCTGGATCCGCCATCGCTACATGGACACCCCCACCGTTTCCGCCGCCCTGCAGGTAGCGCTCGGCGGAGCATTGGTTTTCGTAACCGGAGTCCTGATCGGCAGTTCCTAAACTCAGCGTATCAAATGGAGGACAGCCGTCTCCGAGGGTCCGAGGGGGCAGCGAAAAAACTTTGACTTCAGGAGGGCGGATCGCGCGTAACTCCAAGAAACAACAGGCGCTTTCATTATGTACGTACATTCGAGTACGTACATAATCGCGCTAACAATATGTTCCACGTGGAACACTTCTCGAGTATTTCAGGCGATGTTTCGCTTGAGACGTGCGCCGCGACCGCGAGCTTCGCTCGCGATCTCGACACGATTGCGGCCTGCCTTCTTGGCTCGATACAGAGCCTTGTCGGCGGCTTGAATTACCTGTTCCACCTCGCGTGTGTTCGAGTCTGATTCCGCGACCCCGATGCTCACTGTGACCGAGAGGCCGAGAGATGTTTCCGGCGGAGGAGTCCGCGGCCGGCCTAGTTTGCGACGCGTGCTTCTCTTATCTTCGCTCCTGCGGCCTGCGCCCCGAGGAGCGCCGCGACGCTCGGGCGTGTTACGCACCCGGAATCTGGATTCCTCGATGAGAGTTCTGAGCGCGTCAAGGTAGGGCACGACTTCTTTCGTCGACTTTCCTGCGAACAAAATCGAGAACTCTTCTCCGCCGACCCGAAATGCTTGCCCGCCGCCGCTCACGCGGGCGAGTCGCGAAGCGACCATGCTTAGAACCTGATCTCCAGTGTCGTGTCCGTAGGTATCGTTGAAACTCTTGAAGTGATCGATGTCGACGACAGCAATGGAGTAAGGCGCTTCGAGACGCAGCAAAGCCTCATTGAAGGCGCGGCGCGCGGGCAGCGAAGTGAGTTCGTCGTGATAGGCCAGGACATAAGTGTTTTCGATGATCGATGCGACCAGGAGCAGGCCCGCCGTTGCCCAATAGGCAACCGCGATTCGGCCCACTGCATTTGTCTGCAGGCCAAGAAGAGTTGCAGCCAGCGACCAGAGCAGGCCAATTTCGACCTGCTTGCGATAGAGAAAGATGCGGACGAGCAGAACCACGAAGGCCGAGACGAAAGCCAGCCAGGCAAGTTGCGGAATTTTCGTCCAATGAAATAAAGACCGGCTCAACAACGCGAAGTTAAGAAATGTCGGGCTGGCAATCTGTCCGGGGCGGCAGAGGACCGCGACGAACACGGACTCAAGGAACAGCAAGACAAGACGAGGAGTAATCGCTGGAATCGACAGGCCGCGCTCGCGAATGAGCGCCAGCACGATGAAGTTGACAGGGACGAGAAAGGCGATGGCTTCAAAGGCAATGCGGCCCGGTCCGATCGCGACCGCGCGACCGCCGGAAAAGAATTCCAGGGCGCGGTGTGCCAGAAGCAGCATGAGCAGAGCGAAGAGGACGCGGCTGGAGTGGAAGCGCCAAGCCAGCAGAATTCCGGCGGCAAAGACCGCGTAATAGTAGAAGTCGACTGCGGCTGCGGAGATCGACAGAAGCCCGCCCGACAACAGTACGGCTGCGGCCAGCAGGAGTATGCCGCCGGGCACGAGCAGGGATTTCAGTATTCCTTTGCTCCCCAGATCCAAGCCGGTGTGATCCTTTAGTGAAAGAAATGTGTGTCAACGAATTATCGTCGGCAGAGCGAAGCGCGAGTGAGTGGCGGAGCAGGTTCCGGGGCAAAGTTCCCGTTTGCGGAAGGCAGAGACCTTCGTGCAGCACAGAATCTCCAATCTTCAGCTGGTTCTTGCCTAGAATCGGAAGTGCAGGTTAGAAAAACCTTATGCGCATTCTGATCGCTGAAGACGATTCCGCACTCGCCAGCTTTGTGAAAAAGGGCCTTGACGCCGAACACTACGCGGTAGACGTTTCGAATGATGGAGAGCAGGCTCGCGCCATGGCGGGCGAATTCGACTATGACCTGGTGGTACTCGACCTCAGCCTGCCGCTGGACGGAGTTGCGATTCTGCGTTATCTGCGCACGCGGAAACCCAGCATGCCGATCCTGGTGCTGACGGGGCGCACGCGAGTGGAAGACCGGGTGCAGTGTCTCGATCTCGGGGCGGACGATTATCTGGGCAAACCATTCTCGTTCTCGGAGCTTTCGGCGCGGATTCGCGCGCTGTTACGGCGTTGCCATCTACCGGCGGAATCCGTGCTGACGGTGGAGGATTTGAAGCTCGACCGGGTGGAGCGCCGGGTGGAGCGGGCGGGACGCCGCATCGATCTAACCGGCAAGGAATTTGCTTTGCTGGAATACCTCATGCGCAACGCGGGACGGCGGATTACTCGCGCCATGATCATCGAACATGTGTGGAATTTATCTTTTGATACCTGCACCAACGTGGTGGATGTGTATGTGAATTACTCGACTGCGCAGGTTGATAAGAAGAAAGTGAACCGGCTTGCAACCGCTATACAGGTCGCGTTCCAACAACTCGGAGCGTACCCAACCGCAGACATGTCGGACATGGTCGCAATCGAACCAGCGGTGACCGTCGTAAAGACTGCCCCGGTTGTGCCACCGCCCATTACCGACGAAAACCGCGATTTGACTGAACTGCGAAACGAATTGGAGCAAGCTTTGGCGCCGGAGATTGCCCGAGGCGAAGTGGAAGTACGAACTGGACATGAGGGCCTGGTGATTAGCTTGCGGGAAGCTGGTTTCTTTGACAGCGGTTCAGCCGGTGTTAAAGTTGGCTCTCAGCAGGCTTTCAGCCGCATGGCTACACTGCTCGGGGAGCGCCAATACAACCTCCGCATCGAGGGCCATACCGATAATGTGCGCATCCACAATAACCAATTTACCTCTAACTGGGAGCTCTCGACCGCGCGTGCGACCGAAATGATTCGCTTGCTGATCACCAAATACGGTTTCGCTGCGCAGCGCTTATCGGCGGGCGGTTATGGAGAATATCATCCCATCGCCAGCAACAGCACGGAGGCCGGGCGCGCGCTTAATCGCCGCGTGGATGTGGTCGTCGTCGGAAAACACGCACCCGATCCTGCTCCAGACCGTCCGCCCGAAAGTGTGCACTAAGCTCTGCGTACCCACACGCTGTATGAAGTGCGATCACCAGCGGTTCGTCGATGGATTTGCGTCTCGTGAAACATTCTCAGCCGCTGCAACGCGCCGTACTCTTACAGCATTCAATCAGATCTTGGAGCAGCTCAGGTTGAAGCCACTCAGGAATGACGAGCCGATTCAGACCGTGGCGTTGGCTGTCTCCTTCTGCCCGAGAACCTGCGTTACCTTTTGGGTAAGGGACTGCAGCGAAAATGGTTTAGACAGGTAGAACATTCCGTCTTCCTGAATTCCGTGTCGCGTGACCACATTTTCCGGATAGCCGGAGATGAAAAGAATTCTCAACTTCGGACACACACTCCGCAAGTCGTTTGCAAGGTCGCGGCCATTCTGTCCCGGCAAAACCACATCGGTCAGCAATAGTCTCACGATGGACTTGTATTCGCTGAACGTAGATGTCGCTTCCGCCGCGTTCCGGGTCTTTAACACCCGATAGCCGGCGGACTCCAGAATCTCGCAAGTCACTTCGCGGAGGAACGCTTCATCTTCCACCAGCAAAATGGTTCCATGACTTCGTTGCGAATCAGTGCCTCGTGCGAACGATACCGAATCAGGCGCTGTTTCCGTGGATGATTGTATGTGATTCAACCTGTCGTCCTCCCAGCACGAAAATGTCTTAGCACCCACTCTTCCATCGGGACCACTCCACGCCGGAAACGAGAAGATGCTATGTCGCACTGCAAGTTAGGTCATAAGAGGTCTCAATTACGAACACTGGAACCGCTTAAGCACAGACGGTGAATAACCGTCTTGGGAAGAACCCTCCAAATTATCGGGAAATGTGTCCTAAAACGGTCGAACCGCTAACCGACCGGAGCCTATCGAGGCCGCGACAAAAGTGTCTGCTCGGGATCAAGCACGACCTTCCGTGCGCCCAAAGACGCGGTCAAATGAAACGCAGTCTCGGGTCCGTCGGCAAACACTCGCCCCAGCAGCACCATTTTTCCTGCTACTGAAACGTAAAGCGGAACCGGCGTGACCAAATCGTCGGGCGCATCCTTCTGCACGATGACCCCACTGATCGTAGTCGATCCAGGATTGTCCGAATACTTCACCCCGTGCAATTCAAAGTGAGGAATTGCAATGCCGTTAATCCATCCTTCGTAGAACCAGTCCAGCGATTTGTGGTGCTCGTACCACAAGGAACGGGGCAACTCATTCTCGAAGGCTTGCAATAACTCGCGAGTGGTAATGGGTTTTCCCTGGTAGCGATCCCTGACCTCGCGAAGCACTCGCACGAAAGGCTCATCGGGTTGCCCAGCCTTGCCATCACCTCGGACACTTCCAGCGCTGGTCCGCTCGGCGTCCCGTAGCATGAAACGCAGCATGTGGAACAGCCACGTGCCCCGTCCGTAGCTGATGGCTTCGTAGCCGCTGGGGAATTGGGAGCAGGATAGCCGCGTGCCCAAGGTTACCGGGCCGTCTTCCATCAGCTCCTGCCCAGCCTTATTTTTCTGCAGGAGGTCATCCCTGTATTTATCCATCGCGGCGCGAAACTTCGCTGGATTCTCCGATTCGAGAACCATCATCGAACTGTAATTCGCCAGAGCTTCCACGAGCCATTGGTCGCGGTAGCCGCTGTACATCACCAGATCGCCCCACCACTGATGAGCGGTCTCGTGCGCGATGACTTGGGTGATCAGCGTCCTCTCAACTGGAGTTAAGCGCAGTTGGGATTCTTCCGCGCCTGTAAGGAACGAAGCGCTGGAGAGAAAGATCAGACCGGGCCATCCTTGACTTAGCGCTCCCGGCATTTGCACCAGTTTCAGTTCGCTGTAAGGGAACGGGCCGTAACGGCGCGCGTAGAAGCCGATTGCATGTGCGGAGGCGTCCGCGACATTTTGCGCATTCCGCGCAGGGGAAGGCTCCACTGGCACGAGAACCGGCGGAGGGTGGTGACCAAGTGGTTCAATCGGGTTTGGGATCATGCTCTTGATCGATGGCGTCGGGAATCCGCGTTCCATGACTGCCGTTGCGTAGGTCTCGACCGTCACATCACCAGCACGGGCAACCGCGCGATCATATTTTCCCAGATCAAATCCAGCGATAGGGATGGGCCGTTCGGATACCCAGCGGCTGACTTGTCCACCTGTCGATGAAGTTCCTGTTGGGACCTGATCACCTGGGTTGGAAGAAGACTTGGCATCGGTCCGTTTTCCGGTCGCCACCAAGGTCCAGCCTGCCGGATAGTGAAATTCCAAATCGAAGTTGGACATGACCAATCCGCGATTTGGATACCACATGCCTCGCGCTCCAACGTAGAGCAAGCCGGCTCCAGCCTCGGCAAGCACCTCGCCGCCGTACACAAAGCGCAACTCCAGTCGTTGGCCAGTCCGCAAGGGCTGGGGAAAGACCACAGCTACCAGATCGTTGCCCTGTCGGGCCAGCTGGGTTCCTTCAATTGCCGGATTGTGAATGAATTCGATCGAATGTCCGTCCGCCTCCACTTGCTTGATTTGAAGGGCGCGCGATAATTCGAACAAAACCGCCCGCTGACCGCCCTGTCGCACTTCCATTTGCAAGTGCGCTTCGGCATCGATTTCCGTGGGCGGCTTTATGACTGCTCGAATCTTGTATTCAGATATCGCGATTGAATCAGGCTTGCCGCCTTCGCCAACCGTTGCGTTGACAGCTTCCGCACCCTGATTCACTTCCGCGGAAGAGAACGAAGTCCATACGTCGTAGAAGCTGATGCCCTCCGTCGTTTTCAACTGACCGGCCCAGACTTGCTCAGGCGTGTCCTCATCAAAGTAAAGATCAAAGGCTCCCAGTCTCAACCCCTGCAAGTGGGCATGCAGAAAGCGATCATGCTCGTTTTCCTGCGCGACTGGCGTTGCGGTATCCTTGCCTACTCCGCCGTCGACAGGTAAGAATTTACTGAATGTCATAAACAGACGCAGCGCGTCCCCTTCGGCCAGACTGCCTGCGATCTCATTCCACTGCGACAGGAATGCCTCGCCGTCATCGGCCGCCACCAGGGACGGTCGCAACTCGGGATAGGTATTGTCGTTGAAACGGAAGTATGCAGTTACGAACCGTTCTTCCAAAATAGCCTCGTTGGTAAACAAAGCCATGGAAGCGCGCTCGTAGCGGTTGGGCGGAGGAAGCAAGACTTCGCCATCCCCTTCAAAGAAGGCTCCTGTCACCCGACCGGCGACGTCCTGTGTAAATGCGATCGTGCCGTCATTGAGAGTGATCTGAATAGCCGCCCGATCGATGGAAACATCACGCACACGATAGACTCGTGTTTTGCTCAGAGCCGTGTTCTGCAATTGTAGATAGAGGTTCTCAGCGGAGTTGAGCTGCGCGCTTGGTGGCTCGCTGACGGGTTTGGGAGAGCTTTGGCTGACGGGCAGCGCAACAGCAGTAGCGATCAAGAACAACCAAGCGAGTGGCAGCGCTCTGGTCTGCATTTTTTAGATTACCCTGGTCACCTACGCCTGCGGCTTAATAGCTTCTAGAATGCGCCTTAGTGCGTACCTCTGTCATCTGCTCCCTGTTATCGGCTCTGCTGCTGGCCGCGGCTTGCGTGTCCGCCGAAGTCATTCATTTGAAGAACGGCCGCACTATCTGGGCGGACCACGTCCGGGACACCGGAACCCACATCGAATACGATCTCGGCGATAACACTTACTCGATTCCCAAGTCGCTGGTGGATCACGTCGATGCTGGCGGAACGCCGCCTGGGTATGCTCCAACCGACGGAACCGGAAAGCAGTCCCACGATCTGCCGGAGTTCGCTCCCGCCGACAACTTGAAAAATGATCCTACACTCATCGGCAAGATCATTCAGGACGGCCGGGTCGACCCGGCCGCGCTGTCCGCCCTGGAGCAAGCGGGCAACGGCACGGCCACCGCCGCTGGCTACTTTATCGCCGGCAAGCATGAATTCGATCATGGAAATTTCAGCAAAGCGCGAACCTATTTCGAAGCCGGCCTGCGTTTCGATTCACAGAATCCCACGATTCTGAATTACTACGCCGCCCTGCTGGTTAGAACCGGCAATGCCACCGAAGCGTTGCCTTATGCCGAGCGAGCTGTCCGCAGTGCGCCAGATTCGCCTGACGCGCTCACCGTGCTGGGATACGTTCAGTTCGCCGCCGACCGTACTCAGGACGCCATACGCACCTGGAAGCGCTCTCTGGAACTCCGTCCCGATGCCACGGTGCAAAAATACCTGGAGAAGGCGCAGCGCGATGCCACTGCCGAGGCCGACTACACGGAAAACGAGAGCAGTCACTTCGTGCTGAAATATGAAGGCAAGCAGACATCGGATGCCCTCCGCGGCCAGCTGCTCGCCACCCTGGAGTCGGAATACGACGACCTCGTGCGTGAACTCGGCATTGCTCCACGCAATAGCATCCCCGTGGTTCTCTACACCGAGCAGTCCTTCTTTGACGTCACCCAGGCGCCTTCATGGAGCGGGGCAGTTTTTGATGGAAAGCTGCGCATTCCCATCAACGGTTTGACCTCAGTCACGCCCGAACTGGCGCGCGTGCTTAAGCACGAACTTGCACACTCCTTTATCAGACAGCTTTCTGGCGGACGTTGTCCGCAGTGGCTTAACGAGGGTATCGCTCAGGCGGTCGAACCCAAGCAGATCGCTAATGGTCGGCTTCTGGCTGATCTGTTTCGCAACCAACGTGAGATCCCGCTGAACGCCCTTGAAGGCAGCTTTATGCAGTTCTCCAGCACTCAGGCTACTGTGGCTTATGAAGAATCCCTCGCCGCCGTGCAATACATCAGCGACACCTATGGCATGAGCGATGTGCAACGGATTCTCGAAAGACTGGGACAAGGAAGTTCGACCGAAGCCGCCCTGCGCGCCACTATCCACTCGGATTACGGGCAATTGGAAGCAGAGGTCGGCAAATACCTCGTCAGTAAATTCGGAAATTAGGCGAACCCGAAGAGTTGTAGGTGCAGCTCTTTCAAGGCCATCTTTGTTCGGAATCCGCGCTTTTCTACCCGTCCATTCATTGGTGAGCGCACCCGGCCCCGGCTTTTTGGTTGGTTTTTGTCGAATTCTGTGCTAACGTCTCGGCTCGATTTGCCATGCGCGCGCTCCTCCGTTCTCGCGAGTCTCAGTCTGTCGCCGTGCGTGATTCTGTCCACTCCGACGTATTGGAAGTCCACGGAGCCGAACTGGCCTCGGCCTATTATGGTCTTCGCATGGCGGGCGATTTCTGTGATTTCATCCGCGTGGGCCCTACACGCGTTCTGTTCGGCCTGCTCGACGTTGCTGGCGGTTTGAACGACACCCGGTCCATCACCTCTGCTGCCCAACACACCTTCCGAACTGCCGGGATTGAGCTATTTGCCCGCCGGGATATGAACGAGGCCGACGTGATGATGGAGCTATGCCTGCGATTGAACCAGGCCGTCTTAAAGGCTGCGGAGGGGGTTCGCTCGTGCCCGGCCTTCGCTGGTTCCTACGACGAAAATCTGGGCATAATTTGTTACTTCAACGCGGGCCATACTCCGGGACTTATCCGGGATGGCAAGGGAATTAGTGAACTTCCCGCCACCGGTCTGCCGCTGGGGCTTTTTTCCCATATGACATCTGATGCGCCCATGGTCGCTCTCGAGCCCGGCGCAGCGCTTCTTCTCGCGTCACGCGGCGTGGTCGAGGGAAAACGGAAATCGCAAGAGTTTGGAATGCCGCGAGTGAAGGAAGCGCTGCGGAAATCCAATCGAGCAGGCGCCAAAGAAATCTGCGTCTCCGTGCTTGACCAGATGCGGCTGTTCATGGGAAACGCGCGTACCCACAACGACGCTACCGCGCTCGCCCTGGCTCGAAATCCCCAAGAACTCGCCGTTTAGGGGACTTTTGTTGAGCCTTTCACCTTGCGAAGCGGTTTGCCCAAGCGCGTAGTCGGTGTCACAATGCTTAAATGCAAAAATCTTTAACTACGCTGGCAAGTGCAATGGCCGCTGCGATCATGCTGCTCGGGAACGCCCTGGCGCAGCAGACTCCCCCGGCAACGACTCAACCGACTCCTGCGGCAGGAAGCCAGACTGCTTCCCCCTTCAAAACGCAAAAAGACAAAGTCAGCTACGCCATTGGGATGAACATTGGGACGACGCTCCATAAGCAATCGGTTGACGTCGATCCAAAAGTGCTGCAACAAGGCCTGGAGGACGCTTTTACCGGCGGTAAGACGCTCCTTTCTGAAGATGAAGCGCGTGCCACCCTCACCGAGTTCCAAACCGATATGCGCAAGAAGATGCAAGAGAAGATGCAGGCGGAGGGCGAGGAAAACAAGCAGGAAGGCGCCACATTCCTGGCTGCAAACAAAGCAAAAGATGGCGTAGTCACGCTGCCCAGCGGTCTCCAGTACAAGATTCTGACCCCCGGTACAGGGCCGAAGCCCACAGCGAGCGACTCCGTTGTGTGCAACTATCGCGGCACACTCATCGACGGCAAGGAATTCGATAGCTCCTACAAGCGCGGCCAGCCCGCGACATTTCCGGTCAGTGGAGTCATCAAGGGTTGGACGGAAGCCCTTCAATTGATGCCTGTAGGATCGAAGTGGCAACTTTTTGTCCCATCCGACCTGGCTTACGGCGAGCGCGGTCAAGGTCCAGACATTACCCCAAACGCTACCCTTATCTTTGAAGTGGAGCTGATTTCCATCCAGAGCAAGGACAAAGGTCAAGACAAAGCGCCAGATAATGACAAGAAGTAGCGGGATCATTGCTGGAGGCTGATGATAATGGTCGGCTCCTTCCCGTTTTAGCGGAAGGAGCCTGCCTTTATTTGTTCGCGACCCGCAATGCGCGATGTAAAGGCAGGGCAAAAAACACCGCCAACGCGACATTCAGGAGCAGACTTAGCGGCACGTTCACCCACGCTAAAGCAATGCATACCAGGTAAAGCGCTGGTCCCACCGCATATTTGGCCGAGATTTTGTCCGTAGCCGCGGAATCCACGTCATCGCCTAGCAAATGGCGGTTTGCATATCTCCACAAGAGGTTGAAGAAGACGGCAATGACGAAATAGGTTCCGTGATACAGAATCGCTGCCGCCCGCTGGTCGCTTCCGCCGAGATGTTGCGCCAGCACGGCCGTCGGAAACGGAACCGCAGTTACACCCAGCAAAAGAAGAAGGTTCAAAAACAGAAGCGCATTATTCGACCGCTTGATGTGAGTGAACAAGCGATGGTGATTGATCCACATAATCCCGATGAAGGCGAAACTAAAGACAAAGGCAAAATAAGAGGGCCACTGGCGGAGAAGTTGGACGGAGAGCTCTCCGCTGCCGGCAGCCGGAATCTTGATTTCCAGAATCAGCAGAGTAATAGCAATGGAAAAAACGCCGTCCGAGAAGGCTTCGATGCGTGCCGTTTCTTTCTCCATAAGAAACCGCTCGGTCTCGACGCGCTGGTCTACCGGCTCCGAGCCTTCTTTCGCGCAGGCCCCGCATTCGGCGGCCGATTCACGATTGGGGCTAGTTCATCGGCAGTTACGAACATCGGCTCGATGTCGGTGGGGATTCCCTGTAAACCATCCAGCGCCTTGCGCACAGCGGGGCGCATGACGCCCAGTTCGTCCAGCATCTTTTTTGCGCCGGCATAGTTGCCCTCGGCCTCGATGGTCAGAAGATCGTGATCGAGTGCCGCGATTGCAGACTTGATCTTCGTCATGTCCACCGAAAAGGTGCCGTCGGGGTGTTGGACAAACGCGCCCTTATCCATCAAATAATTGAACTGTATTGCCATGCCTTTGCCGTGAGCATCGTTCAGCCCGAAGCGCAGGCTGCGAAATGCAGAAGCCAGATACGTCGTGTAAAGCTGCCGCTGCGCGGCCTCATCGGACGGCAACGACGCGCCCAGTCCCATTTCCTTCGAGTGGTCCATCATGTATTGCAGAGCGAAAAGCCCGGTAACGTCGGCCTTCGGCTCTTCAATCGAGCTGTACAGCTCCTTCAATTCTTCGCGCGGCGTCGTATCGCGGCCCTGAACTTTAATCTGATGCGGTCCCAGCCCGTGCATCAACTCGTGCGCCAGAATGTGCGTAAAGAACGGCTCAAAGCTCACATCCACCATAGCCGTTTGCGATAATGTCCGCCGCGCAATGGGCAGCAGCACGCTTCGGAACTTGGCCTCCTGCACATTCTTCAGCATGACTCGCTTGCTGCCCTTCTGCTGCACCACGCGGTCGTCGTTAGGCAGGTTATATGCGGCGGTCTGCACGCCGTGAGCGCCATCGCCTGCGCTGAGAATCTCGTCGACCACTCGAATCGGCGCTCCCGCACCCAGCTTCGGATTACGGTACTGCGGATCGATGGGCAAATTGTTTTCGATGTCCTGCAGATGCTGTGTGAAAACCGAGAGCTTCGCGGACTCCTCATCATCGCGCAGGTTTACATAAGCTTCGAATGACGCCTTGTAGCCGAAAAGTTCGTCGTTGTAGGTTTCGTACGGACCAATCGTGATGTCCAACGGAGCATCCAGGTCCATCCACGCCATGTCGCTCTCGTAATAGTCATTAGTGAGAAACGCATCAGCTCGCAGGTTAAGAAATTTCTTCAGCGACGCATTGTCAGTCAACCCCGCCGCCTCATGAAGCAAGTTTGAAGCCTTCGTAAGGCCGTCAGCATATTCCTGGCTGTAGGGCACAGCTAAAAAACTATTCGGCGCTTTGCTATTCTCCGCCGGGCGAATCACAGTGAAAAAGCTCTTTGCCTGTTCTTGCTCCTTCGGCGACAACTGCGCAACCCAACTCTCGAAAGCTTCCTTGGTCATGCTCTCGGGATAGAAATTCGCTCCCAACGGTTTGCGCGGAGGCACGCCCGGCAAGAAAGCCTTGTATTCGTCCAGATCGGACCATGGTCCCTTATTGATCCAGAAATAGTGCAATCGGGCTTTGCCCAGCGGCGTAGCATCCTTCTGCAACCGACCATAAAGCGCGAGGTTGCCCTCCCACATTTGCTGCATGAAGACGTCGTTCAAGACCCGGGCAGCCTCGATCAGCTTAACCAGCGCCTGCCGATCGCCCGAGGAGAGTCTCGATGTGTCAACTCTCAGCGACGTTGGTGCGAACCGGCTCGCCATCTGCTCGAGTTGCGCCAGGTCCGGCGCCGCTCCACTCTTTTCTGCTTTCACTGAAATACTCGTCACTCCCATAAGTAATACAAGAATAAAACAGGCGGTGAGCTTCATAATTTCGCCTCCCATGCCAATGTCCGCCGACGACGGTACGAAAACCGATTATGATAGCAGGACATGCGGTAGGCGCGGGCGGAGATCCAGAGGTACAATTTAAAAAACGTGGCTAGCTGCGAGCCCGCTTGGCACTTCTCGCTGGGGTGCAGGCTACAGGATTCTTATGCGAAAACTTCTCCCGTACTTTCTCGTGTTCTCCGTCGTTGCGGTGTCGGTCATTCTCAGGGCAGATGATGAGGTGGTCGAAGAGATCGTCGCGCGCGTCAACAACCAGATCATCACCCGCAGCGAGTTCCTGCACAGCAAAGAAGAATTAAGGAAGGAAGCACAGCAGCAAGATCCCGTAAATGCCGACAAACTCGTCGCCGACCGCGACAAAGATGTGCTTCGTGACCTGATCGATCAGGAATTGCTGCTGGAAAAGGGCAAGGACCTGGGCATAACGGCCGATACCGAAGTCATCAAGAAGCTCGACGATATGCGCAAGGACATGAAACTCGACAGCATGGAGGAACTGGAAAAAGCCGCCCAGTCCCAGGGAGTCTCCTTCGAGGATTTTAAGCAGAACATGCGCAATCAGATCATTACCCAGCAAGTGATCGGGAAAGAAGTTGGCTCAAGACTGATGATTAACAAAGAGGACGAACAAAAATTCTACGAAGAACATAAGAACGACATGGAGCAGCCGGAGACCATTCGATTGAGCGAGATTCTGGTCTCGACTGACGCCAAGCCGAACGATTCGACCGACGAAGCGCAGCGTATTAAAGCAGCCCAGGCAAAAGCAGAAGACCTTCTCGCCCAGATTCGCAAAGGCGCCAAATTCGAAGACGTCGCCAAGAAGAACTCCGATGGGCCCGCTGCCGCCCAGGGTGGAGACCTCGGTGACTTTAAACATGGGACCATGGCCCAGCAAATCGAAGACAAGACCTTCGCCATGAAGCCGGGTGAAGTAACAGACGTAATCCAGGCCAAGCAAGGGTTCATCATCCTGAAGGTCACCGAGCATCACAATGCGGGGGTTCCTGCGTTCAGCGAGGTCGAGCCGCGAATTCAGGACGCGCTCTACATGAAAAAGCTGCAGCCCGCGCTACGCGATTACCTCACAAAACTGCGCGAGGATGCCTTCATCGATATCAAGACCGGCTACGAAGACTCGGGCGCCAGCCCTAACCAGACCAAGCCTATCGAGACCGCGAATAAAGAGCCCAGCGCCAAGGATCTCAAAAAGAAGAAAAAATTCGGCCTGTTTTAGTTTAAGCTTGGCCTGAACCGGCGGAGTGCGTGGACTGAGCCTAGCCCGCGGACTAGGGTCTGTGTCACGCGTCCCGGAGCATTGGACCATGAAGGAATTCTTCTTATCGGATTGCGGCCACCACGAAAACAAGGTCATCACTTCGACTTTCGTGGTCGTTTCCAAACAAGTTAAGCCGAAGAAAACCGGCGAACCGTATTTGGCGCTGATCTTGGGTGATCGGACCGGTCAGCTCGAAGCCAAAATGTGGGATAACGTCGAGGATGCGATCGACGCCTTCGAGCAGGATGACTTCGTCAAGGTCAAAGGTCTGCTCAACAAATATAAGAACCGCTTCCAGATTACCATCCACAAGCTGCGCCGATTGGGCGACTCCGAGATCGACTTCTCCGATTATTTGCCCAAGACCACCAAAGACATCGGCGAGCTGTGGCAGACCCTGGCCACTTTCATCGCTTCCTTTCGCGACCCCCATCTCAAGGCGCTGGTAGAAGCTTTCATGTCGGACCCCGAGATTGCGGAGCCCTATCGTAACGCTCCCGCCGCGAAAACTCTGCACCACGCCTACATCGGCGGATTACTCGATCACGTAGTGTCGCTCTTCCGATCCTGCGATTTGATGTGCCAGAATTATCCCCAGATTAACCGCGATCTTCTGCTCACCGGCGTTTTCCTGCACGATATCGGCAAGATTCACGAACTTACTTATAACCGCTCGTTCTCCTATACCACGCGCGGCCAGTTGCTCGGCCACATGATCATCGAACTGGAAATGCTGCAAGCCAAACTGGCTCAGTTCCCCGACTTCCCCGACGAACTTAAGATCCTGGTCGAGCACCTCATCATCAGTCATCATGGGGAATATGAATTCGGTTCGCCAAAGCTGCCCATGTTCCCCGAGGCTCTGATGTTGCATTATCTCGACAATCTCGATTCCAAGATGGAAAGCATGCGGGCTCATTTCGAACGCGAAGCTGCCTCCGATGGCCCTTGGACCGGGTACAATTCTTCTCTGAGCCGTCCGCTGTTGAATTCGGCAAAATTCCTGGAGAAGAAGAAGCCAGTTGTGGCCTCGTCGCCAGAAGCGCCCGCCCAGGAGTCGCCGACGGCGGAAGCAACCGAGGCGCAACCAGTGGAAATCAAAGAGCCCTAATTTCTTTCTGAGAACCGCGAACCAATAACTGATTTCCCCATCTCCCATGTTTGATCTGACTCGCTTCAAAGTCCTGACCTTCGACTGCTACGGCACCATGATCGACTGGGAAACCGGCATCTTCTCCGCTTTGCGCCCAATCCTCGCCGCTCACAGGAAATCAATTCCGGACTCCGACCTTCTGCAGTTGTACTCCGAACTCGAAGCCTCCGCCGAGCAAGGAGAATTTCTGTGTTATCGGGATGTCCTGCAGTCCGTAGTCCGCGGCTTCGGTGAGCATCTCGGGTTTGCACCAACGGCCGACGAAGTTCATTCTCTACCGGAATCGCTGGCGAACTGGCAGCCGTTCCCTGACACCGTCGAGGCCTTGCGCAAGCTCAAGGGCCGCTATCAACTCGCCGTGATCTCCAACGTGGACGATGATCTGTTCGCCGCGACGGCACCCAAACTCGGAGTAGGATTCGACCACGTAATCACCGCCCAGCAAGCCGGCTGCTACAAACCGTGCATGAGAATCTTTAAACTTGCGGAAGAACGCATGGGTGTAAGCCTTGACCAGTGGCTGCACGTCGGGCAAAGCATCTACCATGACGTAATTCCCGCTCAGTCGTTGGGCATCGCAACCGTTTGGGTAAATCGTCCTTCGCCCCGACCCGGCGCTGGAGCCGCCAAAGCCGCCGCCGGAAAACCAGACTTGGAAGTTCCCAACCTGCGGGCCCTGGCAGAACTAGCCACTTGAATATTTCGTTCTGCGCCATGGCCAACGCGGTACACTCTTCAGCCGGGACGACGTTGCCATTCGTGGAAAGTTTGAGGAGATGATGATGCGTGTTCTTATCGCCAGCTTTGTCTTGATGTCTGCGTTTTTGTCGGCGAGGCCAGCACAGCAGACAGACTCACCCAACGATCAAACCAATCAGAAGAAGCCGGCAACGCAGGCGACCAAGACTGAAAAAAAGGCGCCAGACGCGACCAAGCCCGCGGAACCGTCTGCGTCCGAGGAGCACAAACCCGACGCCGCCAAAGACGGCACCAGTGACAAAGACAAAGAAGAGCATTTCGATGTCACCGAAGTAGCCCCGGTCGTCACTCATCATCAGATTACCCTCGATGGCAAAGTGCTGAAATATTCGGCGACAGCCGGGCGCCTTCCCATCAAACGTGAAGACGGCAAGATCGAAGCGGAAATGTTCTTCGTCGCCTACGCCCTGGATGGCCAGGAGGCCAACAAGCGTCCTCTGACTTTCGCTTTCAATGGTGGTCCAGGTTCGGCTTCGGTCTGGCTGCATATGGGAGCGCTGGGACCCAAGCGAGTGGTTCTGCAGCCCGATGGGTTCATGCCCGCGGCGCCATACCACCTCGCGGACAACCAATACACTCTCCTCGATAAAAGCGACCTTGTCTTGGTCGATGCGATTGGCACCGGATTCAGCCGGGCTGCCGATGCGGAACTCTCGAAGAAATTCTGGGGGGTGAAAGGCGACATCGAGGCGTTTTCGGAGTTCATCCGCTTGTATCTCACGCGCTACGAGCGCTGGACCTCGCCGCTCTTCTTGCTGGGCGAAAGCTACGGGACCACACGCGCCGCCGGCGTATCAGGCTATCTCGCGGACCGCGGGATTGCCTTCAATGGAATCACGCTGCTCTCTACCGTTCTGAATTTCGAAACCCTGCAGGACAACAAGACTAACGACCTGCCTTATGTTCTGCTGATTCCGTCCTTCACCATGATTGCGGGCTTCCACCACAAGCTGCTGCCCGACTTGAACGCAGATATGACAAGAACCCGGCAGGAATCGGAACAATGGGCGTCGACGGAATACGCGTCAGCCCTGGCCAAGGGGGACGCGCTAACGCCAGACGAGCGTCAAAAGGTCATCGATCAAATGGCGCGCTACACCGGTTTGAATAAGCAACTCATCGACGATGCTAATCTCCGCATCGATGTGGTCAAGTTTACGCACAATCTTTTGCTGGATCAGAAAGTCCGCGTAGGCCGGCTGGACGGCCGCTTCACCGGCCCAGATCCTGACGGTCTGCTGGATACGCCGTTCTACGACCCGACCCAATCGGCAATTCTTCCGCCCTACACCTCGGTCTTCAATAACTATGTGCGCACCGAATTGAGCTACCAGTCTGATATGCCTTACCACGTGTTTGCTCAGGGGGCAGGATTCGAGCATTGGGATTGGGGATCCGGCATCGAAGGCTTTCCCGACACCGCGACTGCGTTGCGCCAGGCCATGGTGAAGAATCCGTATCTGAAAGTGCTGGTCATGGAAGGCTATTACGATCTGGCCACTCCGTACTATGCCGCGAATTACACCATGGATCACCTGAACCTGGGAGAAAAATACAGGCAAAATATCTCCTTCGCGACTTATGAAGCGGGACACATGGTCTATTTGCCGTTGGAGAGCCTGAAGAAAATGAAAAATGACCAGGCGAATTTCATGGAAAAGGCTGGAGCGGCGCGGTGATGCTCTCGACTCGTTTCGATTTGCCGCAGCGAATTCTTGGGTCCGATAAAATACACGCATTCCTGCTACGCGACTAAAATAAATAGGTCGAAAACCGGGAGATCACATGGCAACCGCCACCACTCGCGCAAATCCGCTCGCTTATCTCACCGACCAATTGGACGAACTCAAGGCCAAAGGCACGCACTTCCGTCTGCGTGTGCTGGACGACGAACAGGCTGCGGTGTGCACCTTCGACGGCAAGAAAGTTATCAACCTTGCTTCGAATAATTATCTCGGCCTGACCACGCATCCCAAACTTCGCGAGGCCGCGCTCGAAGCCACGCGAAAATACGGAGTGGGTTCAGGTGCGGTGCGCACCATTGCGGGCACCATGAAGATCCACATGGAACTCGAAGAAAAGATCGCCCGCTTCAAGAACGTCGAAGCCTGCGTGGTCTTTCAGTCAGGATTCGCCGCCAATGCAGGCACGGTCTCAGCCGTCCTTGGCAAGGACGATTTCATTATCTCCGACCAACTGAATCACGCTTCCATTATCGACGGCGCTCGTTTGTCGCGCGCAAAGATTCTCGTTTTCGAACACAAGAACATGGCGCAGGCCGAAGAACGATTGGCGAGCATTAAAGACCAGCCAGGGAAAAAGCTGCTGATCACCGACGGAGTCTTTTCCATGGACGGCGATATCGGCCCCCTGCCTGCGCTGTGCGATCTCGCCGAAAAGTACGGCGCGATCATGATGGTCGACGACGCTCACGCCTCCGGTGTCCTCGGCCGAAATGGTCGTGGCACGATAGATCATTTCAAAATGCATGGCCGCGTCGATATCCAAGTAGGAACGCTCTCGAAAGCCATCGGCGCACTGGGCGGTTATGTTTGCGGTACTCGTGACCTCATCGACTTTCTCTATCACCGCGCCCGCCCATTTCTGTTTTCCACATCGCATCCACCCTCAGTCGCGGCCACGTGCATTGCCGCTTTCGATGTCTTAGAAAACGAGCCCGAGCGCATCGAGCACCTCTGGGAGAACACGCGCTTCTGGAAAAAAGAACTAGCCCATCTTGGCTTCAACATCGGAGGCCAGACCACGCCCGCCAGCGAAACCCCAATCACGCCCATCATCATCGGCGATGGCAAACTCACCATGGACTTCTCCCGCGAACTCTTCAAAGAGGGCGTCATGGGTACTGGCATCGCCTTCCCCACGGTGCCCGAAGGCAAAGCTCGCATCCGCACCATCATGACCGCCACGCATACCAAAGAAGAACTGCAGCAAGCGTTGGAGGTCCTAAAGCGAGTCGGAAAGAAGATGGGGATTGTGTAGTTGACCGGAACGTAATGCAAGAACACAGTGTGCAGGACGCGGCCTAATCAGTTATTTCTGCGATGGGGAAATGTACCTTTCGTAGCCAGCCACACAAAGCCAAAGGTCTCCCTCCTCATTGTTGTAGCCCTCACGCTGACACTCCGGAAGTTGGGCGATTTTCGTCATACAAAGCATGCAGTGCTCATGGTCCCAGCCGGCCGGAATTTGCCAGGTTGTAACTGAACGCGCCCGTTCGATGTACTTGGGAATCGGCCAGTCATTGTTCGTTCCATTAACCACTTGTTAGTCCTCTTCCTCAGCGCGCAGCCGCGGCCAACTCTTGTCGAACAACCTGTTTGTTGGTCTGGGGAAATCGGGCTTTAGCTTCAATCCCCAGCCGTCCGGCGTAGTAAAGCAACTTGTCCACGCTCTTCTTGGCAACCTTTCCGTTGAGCAACTCGCTCACCCGCGGCTGAGGCTCCGCCAGGATCACCTGCAATTGCTTTTGCGAATACTTCCGTGCGTGCCTCAGGATGGCTTGGTATAGATCCGCTTTGAACTTCAAGGCGGTCGCCTGCTCGGGTGAGAATCCCAGGTCATCGAGCACATTGCCCCGCGTCACGTGAGTTGCTTTATTCCGTCCGCCGGCCATGCTTTTTCTCCTGGATTATCCGTGCCCTGACTGCCTTGAGTCGTTGCCGCGCCACATCGATTTCCTTCATCGGCGTTTGGCGGCTTCTCTTTTCAAAACAGTGCAAAACATGGATTACGTCGCGAACTCTCGACAAGTAAATCACGCGATACCATGCCCGCTCATCCTGATCACGCAGCTCAAACACTCCTGGACCGATAGAGCCCATTGCCCGATAGTCCGTTGGCTGCTGTCCCTGCTGCAACAAACGCAGGTCAAATCCCAAGTTGTGCTTTGCCTCATCGGGAAACGAGCTAATTACTTCCCTGGAATCGCCTTCCCAAGCAATTACTGCGTCTTTGGGAGCGCGCGAGTCCATTCATCACCTAGTGAGTATAGCGCACATTCAGGCAGAAATATACTTTAAAATGTATAAGTACTTAATCGGCTCGATATACGATCTTCCCGCTCACGATCGTGGCGACAACTTTCCCCGAAAGCTGCCAGCCATCGAAAGGAGTGTTGTGCGATTTCGAGCGGGACTTCGCGGCCTCAAAGGTCCAGCGTTTCTTGGGATCGAAAATGGTTAAGTCGGCATGATTGCCGCGTGCGAGTGTGCCCCGGCCTCTGAGGTCGACCACGCGCGCGGGACCAGCGGTGAACAGTTCGACGATTCTCGCTAGAGGAATTTTCTGGTCGCGATGCAGGCGCGTGATGGCGAGGCCGAGCGCGGTTTCGAGTCCGGTGATTCCGAACATGGCGCGTTCGAATTCGATAATCTTTTCTTGCGGCGCGTGAGGAGCGTGATCGGTCGCGATGGCATCGATCGTGCCATCGGCGAGTGCGACCAGAATGGCTTCACGATCAGTGCTTGAACGCAGAGGCGGATTCATTTTGAAGTTGGAGTTGTAGTCGCCCACGTCGGCATCGGTCAGGCTGAAATGATGAGGCGTGACTTCACAGGTGATGCGAGCTCTGCCGCGCTTGCCGCGCCGGACTGCCTTTAGCGCGTCAGCGGTTGAAAGGTGGGCTACGTGCAAACGCGCTCCCGTGAATTGCTGGGCCAATTGAACATCGCGCTCCACTACGGAAGCTTCCGCTGCCGTCTTCATCCCACGCAGGCCGAGACGAAACGAAGTTGGTCCCTCGTTCATCGAGCAATTCTCGGTCATGCGCGTGTCTTCCGCGTGTTGAATCACGGGAAGGTTGAGGCTCGACGCCGCACGTAGCGTGTCTCGCATAATAATGTCGTTAAGGATGGGCCGGCCGTCGTCGCTCACTGCGACTGCGCCGGCACGTTGCAAGGCTCCGAAATCGGTGAGCACAGCGCCTTTGCTGGCGTGGGTCGCGGCGGCGATTGGGAATACGTTGACCACGGCTGCGCGCTCAGGTTGCTGAATCCATGCGACCCATTCGGGCGAATCGACCACGGGAGAAGTGTTGGGCATGCAGCACACAGAGGTGAATCCGCCGGCAGCCGCGGCAGCGGTGCCGGTGGCAATGCTTTCCTTGTAACTCTGACCTGGTTCGCGCAAGTGCACGTGGAGATCAATGAAACCTGGGGCGACGATTAGCCCGCGGGCGTCGAAGGTTGCGTCTGCGCTGCTGCGGATCTTGTTCGGAGCGGCGACTTCAGCGACTCGTCCGTCACGAAGCAACACGTCCATGAGCGCATCTACGTTCGCGGCGGGATCGATCACGCGGCCGCCTTTGATCAAGAGCGAGGCGGGTTTTGATTTATCGTGTGCCATTCGGTTGCGTTTGAAATCTTTTTTGCCGAAAGCTCATAACGATTAGAGCCCTGCGGCTAAATCCGAATTCTTCTTGCAGCGACTTGTGGTATGCCTGAAGGCATACCCTGATACGAATCTTTCACGAGTCGGGCAGGCATTGCCGTTTAATTCGTCATACCCAGCGCCTTGGCCAGGATCGCCATTCGTACCGGCACTCCGTTACGCACCTCTTCAACGATCACCGATTGCGGGCAATCCGCGACCTCCCATGTCAGCTCCAACCCGCGGATGATGGGACCAGGATGCATCAGAATCGCGTCGCGCTTGGCCATTTTCAAGCGAGCCATCGTCATCTGATATCTGGAAATATAATCCTGGACTCGCAGTTTGGTTCCCGCCAGGCGTTCTTTTTGTACCCGCAAGACCATAATCGCGTCGGCACCGCGTACCGCCTCTTCCACGGTGCGGGTGATGTGCAAACCCGGAGCGAGGCTGGTTGCGACTTCGGGCAAGAACTCGGGTGGGCCACAAAGGGTAATGTGCGCGCCAAATTTGCTGAGCAGGTGAATTGCGGACCGGGCCACGCGACTGTGATAGATATCTCCAATGATGGCCATCTGCAGGCCCTTCAGGGTTTTCTTGTGACGCAGAATCGTGTAAGCATCGAGCAGGGCCTGCGTAGGATGCTCGTGCATTCCATCCCCGGCATTGATGACTGGAACATCCAGATGGGTCGCCATCAGCAGCGGTGCGCCAGCGTGCGGGTGGCGAATCACGAGAACATCCGCGCCCACGGCTTGCAGGGTGTATCCGGTGTCGAGCAGGGACTCACCTTTTTCAATGCTGGATCCGCTCGAAAGCACCAGTGTGGTCATCGCTCCCATCGATTTGGCGGCGATTTCGAAAGAGCTGCGGGTGCGGGTGGATGCTTCGTAGAAGAGCAACAGCACGCGCTTGTCTCGAAGCAAAGGCCGCGGCTTCGACGGATTCATGCGACGCGCCAGCGTGAGCAGGCTCATAATCTCTTTTGCGTCGAGATGTTCGATGCCGAGCAGGGAACCGCGTGCGGCTTTGTTCATGTTTGCCTGAGAACCCCAGCGGCTAAAGCCGAACCCACATTCAGCGATATGCGGTATGCCTGAAGGCATACCTTGATACGAATCGCGCGTTTTCTGGAGCCTGCTTTTTATCTGTTGCTACTCTAGTTTGGTTTTTCCACGAGCAGAACTTTTTCCGCATTATCGATTTCGCGCAACTGGACTTCAACAATCTCCTGTCGCGTGGTTTGTACTTTGCGGCCCACGAAGCTGGCTTCAATGGGAAGCTCGCGATGGCCGCGATCGATCAGCACACAGAGCTGTACCTGCTTCGGACGCCCCTGCTTGAAAAGTGCGTCCATGGCAGCACGCACGGTGCGTCCGGTATAGAGAACGTCATCCACGAGGACGATGTTCTTGCCGGTAATGGGAAACTCCATTTCCGTTTTCTGCACGACCGGCGCCGATCCCACAGTCGAAAGATCGTCACGATACAAGGTAATGTCGAGCGTGCCCACGGGCACCTGAGTTTTTTCGATTCTCCCGATCATCTGACCCAGCCGCTGGGCTAGGAAAACTCCACGTCTGCGGATGCCGACCAAGCCGAGATCGGTCGCACCACTGCTTTTCTCGATGATTTCGTGCACCAGCCGCACCAAAGTGCGTTCGATTTCCGACGCGGACATCAACTGCGCCTTCTCTCGCAGATTTGCCTGGCGGTTTGACGTTCGCGGAGACATGAACGCTGCATCATACGCGTGCAGGGCAGGTCGGAGCAAGGTCGGGGTATGAGTAAAGATTGCTGTTCTTATTCGAGGCCTCGGAGAAATATCAAGGCTTCACGTCGGATCCTGCGCCGGCGCTAAAGGGCAGGCTCGCGAGGGCGGGCGCTCCCACACAATCTTCCAGTCTTTATTGGGGTTCTTTCCGGTAAAGCAGGAATGCTCCCAGCGCGCCTCCTGCGCTGGAGAAAATCAGGAACGCTATCAGCGTCATAATGAGGGTGAGGATCATGATGAAGGCAAAGCCTTCTGGCGTGTTGAACAGATCGATGACCTGTTGCATCCGCGGATCCGAACTGGTGGCGGAGTTTTGTTGAATGTAGTTCAAAAAGGCATCGTGGATTTCTTTTCCAGAGCGAAAGGCGGTCCAGAGGGCGAGAACCGCGGCCAGGACGCCGAACCCCAGACCACCGGCGAGAGCGCCCAGCCGTGCTCCCATGCCGGCCGTGAGATGAGTTAGTGGGCAACGCCGGCGGTAAAGGACTACGGTCAGAAACCCGGTGGCGAGCATGCCCAGCCCGGTAGACTTGCTGACGGCGATTATGAAAATGCCCGCCAGCAGCGCGATTCCAGCGGAAGGCAAAGCTTCATGCCAATCGAGGGCCGTTGGCAACGGCGTAGTGTACGATGCGGACTCTTCGATCGTCCCGTTGGGCGTCGTGGCAACTGGTGTGAGTGGCGCAGGTCCAGCAACTCGAATCTGAGGGGCATTACAATGCGAGCAGAACGGAGTGCCGTCCTCGACGCTGGCGCCACATTTGTAGCAGGGATGCTCCACTGAGTTTCAAGGTACAGCACAGGCTTTCGGTTCGCAAGAAACAGCGGACAGGCGGGACGCCCGTTGCTCCGTCGAATCTTGAACCTTAGATGTCGCCTTGCTTGCCGCGGGTGTAGAGGTAAACGAGGGCAAAAATAGTTCCCTTGCCGGCGCGGTTGGGTTTGATCGCGACCACATGCTCGTTGTCTTCGGTGCCCACTTTCAATTCCGTGACCGGACCGGTATTGTCGCCTTCACACTTAAGCTCTTTGGAGGGTTGTTGTTTCTGGTCGTCGACGTCCATGTGGGCGCTGCCGCCGTGCTCGGTTGAGTGGCATTCCAGAACTTTGCCGTATTTCTTTAGCTTCTCGCGATAGAAATCGACGACCTTACCGGGAGCGTCGTCGGAACCATATTTCGCGATCACGAGCTTCAGGCCGAAGGCCTCGGTCAGGACGCCAAAATTCATTGAGTCGCTGTCGGGTTCATCGGGCCTGGGGTGGGCGCCGGGATACAGCGGCAAACCAGCGCTGCGAGCGTCTGCGTCTTTACCCATGTGCAAATCGCCCATTGAGCTGTGGACATCGAGATTTGGGTCCTTCGTGCCGTTGTCCGGTTGCTGCGCTTGGGCGATCAGCGCAGCCGGACTCAACAGGGTCGCGAATGCAATTATCAGAGCGAGCCGCGGAGACTGCCGTTTGCAAATCTTTTGGAACGCTGCCGCGAATCGAGACATACTTTCCTCCTAAATATCGCCTTGCTTGCCGCGGACTCGAACCCAGACGATGGCGAAGTCAGAGCCTTTACCTTCGGGATCGACGGAAACGATGTGTTGGTTGTCATCGGTTCCGGCTTTGAGTTCGATCGTTTTGCCGTTGTCGTCGGAATCGCATTTGAGACTGCCGCCTACAACAACGCCATTCTTACCCCCAATCGCTGGGACATCGTCATCGACTTTAAAACGCCTGCCGTGGCATTGCAGCACGTTACCGTATTTCTTCAATTGGTCCTGGTAGTAAGCGATGATTTTGTCGGGCGGGTCGTTCGACTCGTACTCGAGAGCGACCACCTTCAAGCCATAGCCGAACGCGGACAGATTGACGTTGGCGCTCTTTCCGTCGCCATCTCCGGTCTTCGGTTTCAAACTGGCGCCGGGGTAGACGGGAAGACCGGCGTCGCGGGCATCCGCATTCTCGTTAACGTGGATTGCGCCGATGGGAGTGCTGATATCGACTTTGCTGTTGCTGCCATCGTCCCCGTGATCTTTCACGTTCACGCTGCAGGCGGGCAAGAGCACAAGCGCGGCCAGGATCGCCGCGACCGGAAGCAAACTAATTGACTTGGGAATATGCATGTCGAGTACCTCCTCGCGCGATTTGCGCCGGTCGCTCGATTCCGGCTCCGCGCTGAGCGATATTCGGGATGCTGACCGGAAGATGTCCGCGGATCGCGATTTCTCCGAACAACGCCTTTACCACACTGACCTCTGAAACCGTCGCATTGGAAAACGTACAGAGATAATTTTGTACTGCCGGGAAATCCTGCGCCAGGTATGGATTTCCCATGGCGAGCACGGCTGTTTTCTCCGCTGCATGATCCAACACCTTCTGCAACAATGTGCCACTCGCATCCGACAGGCCTACAGAGTTGGTCGCGCCGTTTGTACCTTTCATCACTTTGCCTGGCACGGGAACTTCGTACACTGCCGCGATGACGGATTGCGCGTTATCCACGGCCTTCAACACGTCGTCAGCCATCGCACCAGCCACGCGGGGATCGACATAAGTGACATTGGCATCCGGCACGCGCTCGCGGATCTCGCGTTCCAATCTGCGTCCGGCTTCGGTGCGCATGTCGTCTGAGAAAACTATGACGACCATGATGTCGCGCACCCCTTCCACTCTCTGATACGGAAGAGTGGCGGTGGCGGTTCCCGAAGATTTCAGTGGCAGCAGCTTGCCATTGTCGCGGACCAAGGTGATGGAGTCGTCTGCGATTTGCTGGCCGAGGGCAAGGTTTTCCGGCTTGCCAACCACGGTGGAGAGCGCCTCGATATTCACCAGGCGGGTTTTGTGAAGGTTTAGCGAGGCCTTTGCTTTCAAGATTTTGAGCACGGAGGCATCGAGGTGAGTCTGCGGAATTTCGCCCGTGCGCACGGCTTCGAGCATGGCGCGATAGGACGCGTCGAGGTCGGCTGGGATGAGCAGCACGTCGTTGCCCGCCTTAAAAGCGTCGACCGCCGCGCGGCCAATATGTGCGGCATAAAGACGAGTGAGCCCAGCCATATCAAGCGCGTCGGTGATGACGATTCCCTTGAATCCGAGCTGGTTCTTGAGCAAGCCGGTCACGATTTGGGGCGAGGTCGTGGCTACGTGGTTGGGATCGGGGTCGAGCGCGGGGATGGAAACATGAGCCACCATTACGGAATCAACGCCTGCTTCAATTGCCCTCTGGAACGGTGGAAGTTCCACCGCCTTAAGGCGCGCCAGGTTGCCGGTCACCTGCGCCACGCCCAGATGAGAATCGGTTGCGGTGTCGCCGTGGCCAGGGAAATGTTTGACGGTGGTCATCATTCCATTGGCTCTGGCTCCGCGGATGTACGCGTCTACCAGATCGCCGACTTGCTGGGGATCTTCGCCAAAGGAACGCGTATTAATGATGGGATTCGCTGGGTTGGAGTTGACGTCGGCATCTGGAAAGAAATTCCAGTGCACGCCGATGGCGCGAGCTTCCTGCGCGGTGATGCGGCCAAAGGCGTTGGCGTATTCAGGTTTGCTTGCGGCTCCGAACGCCATGGCGTGAGGAAATTCGGTGGCGCCGTGCAAGCGCATCGTGACGCCGCGTTCGAAATCAGCGGCGATCAGTAGCGGCAGCTTGGAATCCTGCTGCAGCCGATTGAGCAGTTCGGCAGCTTCGTAAGGCTGGCTGCGGTAGAGAAACGGCGGGTCCCAGGGGACGGTCATGGTGAGTCCGCCGGGATGGTATTTGCGGATGTCGTCGCGGAGTTGGAGATATTCAGGCGCCTCGACATTCAGAAATTTGGCGCGCACCCAGACCACAAAAAGTTGGCCAACTTTTTCTTCAGTCGAGAGCCTGCGCAGGGTTTGCTCCGCCCATTTTTCGCCTGCGCGATCGAGGTGGATGGGTCCAGGCTGCTGATATTTCTCTTTCGCGAAAGAAGGGCAGACGAAGAGGACGAGGACCGCCAATAAAAAGCCAATCTGTCGAAGCATTAGCAGACGATAGCATGGGAGTGGGCTTCCGGTCTGCGGCGTGAGGACGCGCCTGGCGGATATACTTGACTCGCTATGCCCGTGATCGTCTCCATGCTCCGCGGCGTCAATCTGGTTAGCCACAACCGGATCAAAATGGATGCACTGCGGACGCTCTACGAGTCGCTCGGGTTGCGGGACGCGGAGACCTACGTAGCGAGCGGCAACGTGGTTTTCCGGACCAAGGCGCAAAGTCTTACCGCGCTGGCAAAGCGGATTGAGAGCGCGATCGAGCGGGATTTCGGTTTTCGCCCCCGCGTGATACTTCGCACTACTTCCGAACTCAGAGATGCAATCGCAAGAAACCCATTCCGAACCCGGCGTGGTATCGAGCCGAACAAACTCCTGGTGATGTTCCTTGAGAGCCATCCCGCTGCCGAGGCGCTGGAGCAGGTTCTCAAGATCAAGGCAGACCCTGAGGAAATGCACATCCACGGTCGCGAAGTTTACATCTATTTCCCCAATGGCATGGCCCGCCCGAAGCTGTCGTGGGTAACGGTCGAGAAAAAGCTTAAGATTGCTGGAACTGGGAGAAACTGGAACAGCGTTACCAAGCTGCTGGAGATTGCGGAGAGGCTTGAGGGAAAAGAGACGTAGCTAGTTACGTTCCACAGCCATTGCCGCGGCTCTTTCCTGGATTGTTGCATCGTCCCCGAAGCCCTTTAGCCACACCACGTTCGGCTCGCGGCGGAACCATGTCATCTGGCGCTTGGCGTAGTTGCGATGCGCTTGCTGGGTGGCTTGCAGAGCCGTTTTGCCATCGATTTCACCGCGCAGCTGTTGCACTGCCTGTTTGTATCCCAACGAGGACAGCGGGCGGGCCGCCTCGCCATATTTTGCCAGCAGGTGTTTCGTTTCCTCCAGCAGCCCCGACTCAAACATGCTTTCCGCCCGTTGGTTGATGCGCGCGTAGAGGGCATCGCGGTCGGGGTTTAGGCCCACACGCAAAATTCGGAAGCCCGTTAACGGATCGCGGCCTTGCTTCCACATCTCGGTCATTTTTTGCTGCGAGGCCAGACAGATCTCGATGGCACGGATGAGCTTGGGAATATCGTTAGCATGGATCTTTTCGGCGGCATCGGAATCGAGGCGGCGCAATAGGCGGTGCAAGTAGCCTGGGCCATTTTGTTCCACGCGCTGCCGCAGCCTTTCGCGAAGTTCCTCCGAGCGCTGAGGGCCGGGAAACAGCCCATCCAGTAGGGCGCGAAGATAGAGCCCCGTCCCTCCAACCACAATCGGCAACGCCCCTCGGGACTTAATTTCCGCAAGCGCCTGTCGCGCCAGGCGTGCATACTCACCCGCGGTGATGTAGCCGATAGGATCTACGAAATCAAGCAAGTGATGCGGAGCACGCGTTCGCTCGGCGGCGCTCGGTTTCGCGGTTCCGATCTCAAATTCGCGATACATGGCCACCGAGTCGCAATTCACGACTTCGCCACGAAAGCGCTCAGCAAGGGCCACAGCAAGGGCTGTTTTCCCGCTGGCCGTCGGACCTAGCACCACTACCAGCAGCGGATCGGGAACCTCTTTCAGCGGAGGCCCCAATGAATGTGATGCCAGTAGCGAACGAGGGTGAGGATCAGGATCAGCGCCGCGATCACCAGAAGTCCGGTCGCTTCCAAGGTATATATTTGCGGAGTGCGGTGATGCTCGGATGAAGGGTGTTCGAGCGGACTTGGATCCGGCTGTCGTTTTGGACTCGACGCAGGCATAGCAACATTGTAGCGCTGGAAAGCGGCGGCGTTTGCCCAAAAGGATTTCACGAAAAGCTTTTTGGATTTTTGGAACTGGTGCGGTTGCTCATCCGTATCATTGAACGTCTAAATGCTGAAGTGTGAGTACGGTGGCCTCAGGAGAAATCTATGAAACGTTTTGCTTTGGTTGCATTAGGAGTCTGCATGGCCCTTGCCCCGTTGGCTCGGGCGGATGAGTGGTCTAAGACTTACACGATTACCGGAAAGCCCGAGCTCCGGGTGGAAACGTCCGACGCCAACATCCATGTGGATACCTGGGACCAGAAAACCATTGAAGCTCGCGTGACTTCCGAGCATTACAAGATTGGCGACCATGGCCTCAAAATCGAGGAACACCAGTCCGGCGACTCGGTCGATCTCCGAATCCATTTTCCGCACGACGTGCACATTATCAATTTCAATTTTCACGGCTACCAAGTCGATATCGAGATCCATATGCCACGGGAGGGAAAGGTCAATCTGCATACTGGGGACGGCGCCATCCGGCTGACGAATTTGAAAGGTGAGATGGATCTTCAGACCGGCGACGGCCATCAGGATATTGACTCGGTGGATGGCACGCTGCGCGCGCGCGCCGGAGATGGCCACATAACGGCTGCCGGACGATTCGACGGGCTCGAACTGACCACGGGAGATGGCCGCATTGAAGCGCGGGCCTTGGCCGGGTCGACGGTTACTTCGGGCTGGACCCTTCACACCGGGGATGGCGGCGTCACTCTCGAACTGCCTGGTAGCCTTGCCGCTGACCTAGATCTACACACAGGAGATGGGCATATTGAAGCGGATATTCCGGTCGCTGTCGAAGGTCGTCTCGGCGAGAAAAACATTCACGGAAAAATCAATGGTGGAGGAAATCTGATTACGGTTCATACGGGAGATGGTTCAATCCACTTGCAGAAGTCCTGAAACCGCTATCATCTGCTAGTTTTCAGCTAATTGACGTCGTCGTGGAAATGCTGCACGCTAGAATCTTCATCCGGCAAGCTGGCCTCCTGATACTGCCGGAGACTGTCGATTCATCACTGAGGACACAGAATGCACCGTACGACGCTTGCTCTGACCTTCCTTGTTTCGGCTTTTCTCATCACGATTACTGCTGGTCCCGTCGTAACGGCACAAACCGCTCCTGCCAAATCTCAGCCGGTTCTCGATGTCACGTCGATGGATACTAGCGTGGATCCGTGTACGGATTTTTTTGCATACTCCTGCGGTGGCTGGATCAGGAAAAACCCAATCCCGCCCGATCAAAGCTCCTGGAGTGTTTATTCCAAGCTGGAGGACGATAACAAGGCAATCCTGCGCGAGATTTTGGATAGTGCGGCCACACCTGCGCCCGATCGCGATGCGGTGAAGCAGAGGATCGGCGATTACTACGCCGCGTGCATGGATGAGAAGGCGATCAACGCGGCCGCGATAAAGCCGTTGCAGCCGCTGCTCGACCAGATTCAACAACTGCATTCCCGGCGCGCCATCGCGGACATCGCGGCAATCATGGTTTATAACAACGCGCTGTTTCGCTTTCGCTCTGATCAGGACTATAAGGACTCGACGCAAGTCATTGCCGAAGTGGACCAGGGCGGGCTTGGGTTGCCGGACCGCGATTACTATTTGAAGGCTGACGCCGAGTCCGCGGAGATTCGCAAAAGTACGTTGCCCATTTGCAAAAAATGTTCGGGCTGCTTGGCGACAAGCCAGCTATAGCCGCAGTCGAGGCCCAGACGGTCATCCGCATTGAAACGGTTCTTGCCAAGGGATCGCTTACCCGCGTGGAACGGCGGGATCCTCCGAAGCTCTACCACAAGATGACGGTTGAGCAATTGATTGCTCTGAGTCCGTCGTTCCGTTGGAAAACGTATTTCGCCAAAGTGGGTTTGCCATCGCTGGAAGCGCTCAATGTGGAAACTCCAGAATTCTTCAAAGCGCTGAACAGCGAACTTGTAAGCGAAAGTTTGACGAGCTGGAAGATCTACTTGCGTTGGCATCTGATAAACGCGAATGCGCCTTTCTTGTCATCCGATTTCGTGGACGCCGATTTCGATTTTTACGGCAAGACTTTGCAAGGAGCGCAGCAACTCGAGCCACGATGGAAGCGTTGTGTCGGTTATGTGGACAACGATATCGGGGAAGCGCTGGGCCAAGTCTACGTCGAGCGAAACTTCAGCCCCGAAGCCAAGCAGCGAGCGCAGAAGATGGTGAAGGAAATCGAAGATGCCATGGGGCAAGACATCGACTCGCTCTCCTGGATGACGCTCACCACCAAGCAGCACGCGCTGGAAAAACTTCATGCCGTCGCCAATAAGATCGCCTATCCCGACAAGTGGCGGGATTATGGTGCGCTCACTATTGCTCGCGACGATGAAATGGGCAACGTGCTTCGCGCCCGCGAGTTCGAATTTCACCGTCAATTAGCCAAAATAGGCAAGCCGGTGGATCGCGGCGAGTGGGAGATGACTCCTCCAACAGTGAATGCGTACTACGATCCGCAGCTGAATGATATCAATTTCCCCGCAGGGGTTCTGCAGCCGCCGTTGTTCGATGTGAATTCCGATGCGGCTCCGAACTTCGGCGATACAGGCTCTACGATTGGCCATGAACTCACGCACGGCTTCGACGACGAAGGCCGCCAGTTTGACGCCCAAGGCAATCTGCGTGACTGGTGGACTGCGGAAGACGCGAAGGCGTTCGAGCAGCGTGCCAGTTGCATTTCGGATCAGTATTCGCAGTATGTCATCGTGGACGACATCAAGATCAACGGGAAACTGACTCTCGGCGAGGACGTCGCCGATCTGGGCGGAGTGATTCTGGCTCAGATGGCGTGGCAGCAAGATACCAAGGGCGAAACCCTCGAGCCGCTCGAAGGCTTCACGCCGGAGCAACGTTTCTTCATCGCCTACGGGCAGAGCTGGTGTTCGAGTACACGCGACGAAACCAAACGGCTGCGGGCCACCATCGACCCGCATTCTCCAGACAAATACCGCGCCAATGGCGTCGTCTCAAACCTGCCCGAGTTTCAGGAAGCGTTTCACTGCAAGGCTGGCTCAGCCATGGTGCGAGAGAATCGTTGCAGGGTCTGGTAGAAGAGCGCTACTGCAGGTCGGATTTGTCGGGGTTGTAGTAGAAAGTGAAGCGCAATCCGAGATACTGACCGCCGAATTCGCCGGGCAGCGGCGGAAATGGATTTGAAGCGGTGATGCCGCCCCAAGCGCCGCGATCGAGTGCGACGTCGCCGGAGGTTGCGACCAATTTCATTCCAGCAACAGTGCCGTTTTTGAGAATGGCAAACTCGATCGTGAGTTTACCTTTCTTCATCAGCGGGGCACGCGCCGATTCTGGAATCAGGTTGTACCAGTTCAGGCGGACATCGTGCAGCACGCGCTGCAGATAGGGACCGAAATCCACGCCCATTGTGTCGGTGAGAACCTCAAGGGGTCCCATCGCGGCGGTTGGCTTCCTGCCTAAACCAAGGCCATAATTTCCACCATCACCACCACTGAATCCGCCACGATTCGCGGCGGCGGCTCGTTCAGCCTGCTGGATGGCCGAACCCGCCGACAATGAGCTGTCTCCAAACGCCGCTTGGGGGGTCAGGGCAGGCGGAGGCGTCTGTAGTTTTGCGACCTGAGGTGGAGCGGGTGGTGGTGGCGCCGACGGCTGGGGCGAAGGATTCGGAGTTGCAGCGGGAGCCAGGTTTTGGGATTGCGCGGCCTCAGGAGCGCCCGCACCCGGTCTGCCGGGGCGCGAGGCATCCAGAATTTTCTTAAGTTCCTTACGATCGATCTGCGGAGCGTGCGACGTCGCGACGCGGTCTTTGTCGGAAATGATATTTGTGTCCGGACGCTTGGCAACCTTTTGTTCATCGGGAGGCAGTTCGAGATAAGTGAGGTCTTTTTGGTTTGACTGGGGGCTCGCGACGATTACGGCTCGCCGCGGCCAGAACCCCTCTATTCTTTGGGAATTAACGATCACCAGGACAACAATCAGATGCACGACTACCGAAATCCAGAAAGCCTCCCGCCGGCGGGCCTGCGCCAGTTCATCCTGAAGCTGCAGCAGCAGCGCGGGTGCTTCGACTATTTCGCGATAAGCAGATTCCCAGTAACGCGCATCATACAAATCTCCGCCCTCGGAGCTTCGCGTCGTTGTCGAAGAAGCTGGATTGGTTGGCGGGATTTGTGTAGTTGACATCGAACAAACCTAGCTGCTGGTTAGACACGAATCGCGAAGCATTCGTTGCAAGGAGACAAGCGCATCCTCGTGCATGACCACTGCAAGTCTGCCGTCGCGAATTTGCTGGCGTCTTTCGCCCAGTAGGTTCATTTTCGCATCTTTCAGGGGAATCCGCGAAGGCCTGAAAGTGTAAGTCCATAGGATTTGCATCCAGATGGTCAATTGTGGATTTTCGTTTACAAAACTTGACATTCAGGATGGCAAATCAGGCGTGTAGGCGCTCGAGATCAATCTTTCTTCCGTGTTCGCTGATTGACGCGACGATGTCGAGAGCCACGGATAAGGCGCGGCGGCCGTCCTCCAGCGTAATCGTTGGTGTGGAGCGATGCTGGACTGACTCCAGAAACGACTTCAGTTCCGCGTGCAGAGGTTCCTCGCCTGTGGTTGGAGGCTTGGCGACCTGGATTTGTGGATTCACTGAGGGTGTTCCGGCCGCATCGTCCTGACCGACACTAAACACCAGAACATCTTGTCGCCCATAATCCAAAGACACATATTGTTTAGGTTGAAAAAAGCGCAGCTTGCGGACGCGCTCGGTCGAAACCCGGCTGGCAGTAAAGTTCGCCACGCACCCGGATTCAAATTCGAGCCGCACGTTCGCAATGTCGACCTTGCCGGAAAGGATGGGCAGCCCCACCGCACGGATTTCCCTGACCGGCGAATTGACGAACGAGAGCACGATGTCGAGATCGTGAATCATCAGGTCAAGCACGACATCTACGTCCAGCGATCGCGGCGTGAACACGCTGAGCCGATGCACTTCAAAAAACATGGGCCGCGTGATCACAGGCAGAGTGGCGCGAACCGCGGGATTGAAGCGCTCAAGGTGCCCGACTTGGGCGACACGATCGAACCGCTTTGCCAGGCGGATGAGTTCGTCGGCTTCTGCCAGCGACGTGGCCAGTGGCTTCTCGATCAATACGTCAATGCCTGCCTCCATCAACTGCTTGGCGGCGCTGAGGTGGTAGATGGTAGGTACGGCGACCGAGGCAGCCTGGACTTCGCTGTGCGTCGTAATAAGTTGGTCGATCGATCCAAAGCTGCGGCAGCCGAATTCTTGTGCTACGGCGTCAGCCCGCGCAGTGTCGGGGTCCACGACTCCGACGAGTCGCACCCGTGCGCCCTCCTCTGCAAGTTGACGGTAAACGCGAGCGTGATTCCGCCCAAACGTTCCCACACCGATCACGGCGACGTTGATGAAGTTGTCGGTAGTCAGTTTTCACATCCGCCGCCGGGCCGGTTGCCGGAGGCATTGCTGATTTAATCACAAAACACTGCCGGAGGAGCCCCGCCTGATTTGAACTGTGACTTTGAGTTGCGAAATCGGACTATCTTGCCTGCGCCTTTTTGAGCAGTGCGATCTGGCCTGCGTGGTAAAGCTCGTGCTGGACGATTCCGCTGAACGTATAGAAGAAATCATGATAGCTTTCGGTTTTGCCCGGAACTCTTTCCTGCAGCCGTGAATCGGGAAAGGCCGCGACCGCTTTCACCAATTCGCCGTGAATCTGCTTCGCGTGCTCAATTGCCTTGCCCCAGGCAGCCGCGCTGGTATCTTTTACGGAAGGGAAATTCTTTTCGTCCTCTAGTTCTACGGCTGTGCCGCCCATAAGCGTAAGAATCGCGCCGTCCCAGGCAGTAATGTGCAAAACGAGTTCCCAGATGCTGTGCGCGTTCTCGATCGGATGCGCGGCCGCCATCGTGGCATCGACGCCCTTAAGGATTTCGAGGACAGAGTCGCCATGCCAGGCGTCTCCATTAAAAGCACGTCGTATTTGGTCAGCAAGGCGGGCAGTTTCGGACATAGCAATCCCCTAAATATGTAGTTGTCACATCAAGAGTATACATTATTACACGGTATCCATGTATAATCAAAACCGGTGATTCTCTCGTTCGGAGACAAAACGACGGAGGACATTTACCACGGACGTAACACCACGGCCGCCCGCAGGGTTTCAAGAAGCTTATGGGAAAGAATCCAGATCAAACTGGATCTGGTGAACGCTGCTGTATCGCTCGAGGATCTGCGAAGTCCACCGGCAAACCGACTTGAAAGACTGCGAGGCGATCTGAATGGTTTTTATAGCATTCGAGTGAATCAACAGTACCGATTGGTCTTCCGCTTTGAAGCAGGCAACTGCAGGGACGTCCGATGCACGGATTATCACTGAAGTGGAGAGTCATGCTACCTCAATACAGAATCGCAACACATCCCGGGCAGGTCTTATTGAAGGAGTTTCTCGAACCTTTGGGAATGACTCAGGTGAAACTGGCGAAGGCACTCAACATTCCCCAAAATCGTATCAATGAGCTAATTCGAGGCAAGCGGGGGATGACTCCGGAAACCGCTCTACTTCTGGCGGACCATTTTAATAACTCGGCGGAGTTCTGGATGAATCTTCAAACCGCGCACGATCTCACCCGGGTGCGGGGCGAGACGCGAAAGCGCCCCGTGTCGGCAGCGCGAGCTCGTTCTTGGCCGACTCGCCGACGCGCGTCTCGCGCTCGTTAGGCTTAGTCTGCCACAATGCTGATCTTCGCCGCATCGGCCGCAGTAATAATCGCGTCTCCATCAAGGAGCAGGCATTTGCCCGCGTCCACTGCCAGACAGCTTGCGCTTGCCTTCTGCATGGCTTCTATCGTCCTCACTCCGATCACCGGCACATCGAAGCGCATATCTTGATTTGGCTTCGCGATCTTGACGACCGTCAGCGCGCGGCTCAACGTGGATGGACCGGATTCGAGCGAAGTCATAATCTGGCCGGCGCGTTCGATGGTTGCATCCGTTCCTTCCATCGCTTCGACCGCGACACAGGCAGTTTCCGCGATGACCACGGTCTGGCCGATGTCGTATTCTGCCAGGTTGCGGGCTACGATACGTCCGTAAGCGATGTTCTTTTTTTCTTGCTCAGAAGGCGCGCGTTTCGTGAGCACGCCCGG
>Ga0207000_1018_pt1 | contig 69155 bp, 73 predicted proteins | sample Alteio_BWMinCont_90_FD_153498 | JGI IMG/M metagenome (GOLD analysis project Ga0207000, IMG submission 153498) | Enriched cells from forest soil in Barre Woods Harvard Forest LTER site, Petersham, Massachusetts, United States -... | ecosystem: Environmental > Terrestrial > Soil > Temperate forest >...
TTTTCTTCTTGCTTTCGCAGCTGCTCGGCCTCTTGCTTTTGACGCTCTTCCTCTTTTTGCTCTTGTTTGCGCCGGGCCTCGTCTTGCCTTTGACGTTCTTCTTGATTATTGATTATTTCTTGCTGCCGCTGCTGTTCTTGTTGCTTGCGCTCTTCTGCACGTTCCAGTTGTTGTTTGCGCTGCATCTCCATAGTTTGTTGTTGTTCTCGCTGTTCTTGCTCGAGCTTGGCCTTTTTTTCTCGTTCTTGCTGTCTTAGAGCTTCTTGCCTGCGTTGCTGCTCTTCTTGAGCCTCTTGTGCGCGCTGTTGTTCTATTAGTTTTTGCTGTTTTGCCTCTTCTTCTTGCCTTCGGCTATTTTCTGCAACACCCCCCAGCATCTGCTTATATTTTTCTTCTTCTTGCGCTCGCTGTTCTTGCCTCTTGCGTCGTCTCTCCTCTATTCGTTCTTCCTCTTGCCTATCTTGTTGGTCTCTTAAAGCTTCTTCGGCGGCCATTGATGGATCGGCTTTTTCATACTGGTTGTAAGTAGTATGAGAGGTATTATTCATGATAATATTCCCCTCTGTGATCTCGTCGATAGTGTAATTAGTATTGCCATCACTACTATCGGTATATGTACTTTGTTTAGCGCGTGTGTAGTTGGATCGATCGACAGGGTCAGTTGTTTTATTGCCAATATAACTGCTGCTATTGTTCTGATTTACGTTGAGAGAGCCGCCGGACATGCTACTTACATTTATACTATGACTACCACCATTATTGTTTTGCTTCACTTTTTCCGTCTTCTTCGTTTTCTTCGAAGACTTCGCGCTATCATTTTTTTCATTCTTCGAGGTTTTCTCTGGGGCTTTCTCTGAGGACTTCGTTTTCTTTCTGCCCTTCTGAAAGCTACCTATATTAATGCTGTTCTGATTTGCATCATTGTTCACATTACTGGAAAAGGTCTGGGTAATATTTATGTTATCATCTGGACTGGTAAGCGTTGTTGTTTTTTTCCACATGCACTGAGCATGCGAGGTATGCAATAAGCACAGAGCGGTCAAAAGAAAAGATATAAACTCTTTACTATAAAAAATTTTCTTCATCGAGTTTCTTTCGAAAAATGATTGCCATTTAGTACTTTATAAATAAAAAAAGAGAGTTATAAACCATTTAAAATAGTTTTCAATGCTCAGTATATATGAAATATTTTTATTTGCAACAGGTCCTGGCCTTGCATGCGGTTATAAGCCTTTTATCGCTCGTCAAGCATAGTCTATACGTGGCTTGACGATAATTATTTTCAATAGCAATAAAAGTTATGGTTGTGGCTTGACAAGTCATAATTTTTGTTTTATTATTTATGATAATATACGCTATTGTTTTGTGATGATATAGCTGTAGCTATATGCATACTGATGACTGTTTAACCAATACAACGAACGGATGAGGATTATTATGAAAAAAATGATAATAAAAAGCGGAGCAATGCTCATGACGATACTTTCAGTGTTGCCAATTGTAGCAAAGGATGAAGTACAAGATTTTTCTCCTTACCATAACCCACATGTGCTTTTTGATCAAAGTAATTTGTTAGAAGGGCAATCTGGATCCTGGACTACGCCCGAAGAGCTTGATCAGGCATGTGAGGATGAGTTCATAAAAGCAAGATCCTTATCTTGTAATGCAGTTATTTCTGACAGTGCAGGAAAAACGCTCCTGTCGACCTTTGCTGCTGTTGGGGTGACGGCTGCAGGGTGCTTTTTCGGCTTTCAGGCGGGGAAAGGCATACCAATACTTGTTAGTCGTGACAATGTTGAAGTTAATGTTGGGGGGGCAATAATAGTGTATGCTCTGGGTGCGCTTGGCGTAGGTTATGTACGAGGAATGGGTAGGTGGTCCGATCAATGGAGTCTGGCTTCAAATTTTGTTAATAAAACAGAAAAAGATCCTATGTTCCTTCTTGGACGTCAGTATGCAAGAAATAAAAGAAATCTTAATTTTCTTGATGCCGATCAGGACAAAATAGTATACGCAACCAACGAACGGGTACCCTATGTTGAGGAAGCGTTTTCTTCTGGTAATGTCAATGTCATAAAAGTGTTTTTATCTGTTCCATTCAAATCCAAAAAACCTAAATTTGATATGGAAGAGGCTGCGCATTATTTTGACATGTATAGTCAAGAAGCACAGCATATGTTGCTATCAACATGCATAAATCATATTCAATCATATCAGGCTGCCATTGGGCCTAACGTAAAATCTCGTGAGTTTTTAAATATGGTTTCTCCTCCAGGCGTTGGCAAAACTATGCTTGCGCGTTCTGTAGGCCGCCTTATGGGCCTTCCGGTTGAAACGGTTTGCCTTGCAAATTGTACTATCGAAAAGATCTTTGGTTCTGCAACAGAGCCTGGATTGATATTAGAAAAGCTAGGAAAGCTTGGCTGTAGAAATGGAATATTGTTTTTTGACGAGCTTGAAAGAGTTGCTGAAGATAATAATCTGCTTTCTATATTACTTCCATTTTTAGAGCCTAGCGAAAAAAGGTTTTACAGTCCGTACTTGCAACGACATATTGATGTAAGTCATTTATTGATAATGACGGCTGGAAACTTCGCCTTTACGGATGCTGCACTAAATAGTCGCTTCCATCCTCTAAAGACGATTGAGTTAAAAATTGAAAATCCTGAATGGCTAGGTCAGATAGTTACCTTAGACTACCTGAAGTCAAAAGTGCTGCCACAAGAGCACGCTTTGCTGACTCCAGGCCTTAAAGCAGAATGGGCCGAAAAAGTTACCAGGTATGTCAAGGAACAGGAGTACGCTTCATTTCGCGATGCTCAGGCTAAACTTGATACGCTTATAGCTTCTTGGCGCATGGACCGATTGGCCAAGCAACAAGGTAAGCGTAATAATAAACATGCAGAAGCGTAATAATACGTTTTGAGACATTAGTTTTATAATACAATGTGCCCGAGCTCATATAGATATATGAGCTCGGGCACATTGTATTGAAATATATCTTAAGGCTTTTTACTCAAAGCTTTAACGTAACGTTAGCTGGGCATAAAGCTTTAAGGGCGTTAACGCAGTAGCTTAAATTTCCCTTTGCAGACTACTTGTTCTAGGGGGACTCGATCAGAACGTTTTTCTTTTTCTTGTAGTTCTGTCGATAATACGGACAGATCATTAGCCGGTTTTCCCAGTGCAAACATCATCTCTGCGGTGTGGTCATCTGGTATTGAAAGCAACGTGCATGTAGCGTCATAATCAAAACCTTCCATTCCATGCGCAACAAGATTATCAGCGCTTGCTTGCAGCGCCATGTTTTCCCAGGCTGCACCGGTGTCAAAGCTATGCGTTCTGGATGGTTTTCCTGTGCTGTAAAAATTATTTTTTGACACAACTACTACCAAGACCGCTGCATTTTTAGTCCACTCTTGGTTAAAGGGAACCAATAAATTAAAAAAAATTTCCCAATCTGGTGTTTCACGGTTTGCATATATAAAGGTCCATGGTTGATTATTAAAAGACGATGGAGCTAGGCTGCCAGCTTTAAAGATAGTCATAAGCTGGTCATGGCTGATCGATTCTCCTGACATTGCTCGCGGCGACCACCGTTCTGAAATAAGTGGATGTACCGGATAGTTTACCGTATTTGCTATCATTGTTATCCTTCCTCTTGCGTTTGCCGTTAATAGTTGTTTTATAAAAATAGCTTTAAGTTGCAAAATTACCTCATTCTATGACACTCTGTGATAATTCTAAAGTATATTGGTCAGAATTAACTTCAGAAAAAGGCTCAGGGAATGATTGTCAGATCTTGTTTTAAGGCTGTGATTTTAATAATTTTTATGCCCATTACTGTTTACGGTTCTCAGTGGTATGATGTGCCAAATATCTTATTACAACAATTGGTGGGTGGCAATCAGCAGCAACCTGCTGCGCCTGTTAATAAGCAGCCACAATCATTAGCCACTTGTCCGCAAATGCAGTCTGTATCGAATGTTTCCTCTTATGGGCAGCAAAATAATCAGCGGAATTTGCAGCCTACTCATCAATCGATGTTTGGACAGTACCAACAGCAGCAGATGATGCAACCGCAGCAACCGGTTAATCTGACGGTGCCAATTAACATTAATAACTATCAAAATCAACACACCAATCAGGCAAATAGTACTGCAACCAACACCACCGTTGACCAAACTAATAACAATAATCCAGGACTTCAATACCGCCCTCCAATAACGATTTTTGATGTGTATGAGTCTTTTGTGTCTGGCCTAGCAAGGCGTTCTCACTATATTGGATTAGGTATTGTTGGATCTATATACGGTGGCTTATGGTACAAGGTCCGCAAGGCATATCTGTTGATGAATAGCAGGTTGTCCTGGGGCAGATGGAAGCCAGAGCTGAAATTTGCAGAGTTATTTGCGCTACCACAGGAAAAGTTGTGCGATGATCTTGCATTTGAAATAGCCAGGCGTTATACGAGCACAAAAGAGCCTCAGGAACTGTCTAGTATGCTCGTACTATTTTTTAATGCTATTCATGCAGAACGTGCTGTAATGCATCATTTTTTGTTTCTTGCTGGAGTGTTGGAAAAATTAAAGCTTTCATGGTTATTTTTGATGACGGATAAAAAAATAAAACGCGCCAAAGCTCATTTGAAACGTATAAATTTTTTAAAAAATACCGTTGTGTCTCGTATTGCTCAACACACATACTTGAACATCATACCGAGGACGGACAAAAAGTATGCGAATTTTTTTATGGTGACAAATCATTATGCAGACAAAAAGAAACGGCCAAAGGTTTCGAGAATATACGATATGTTGCTGCGTTCAGGCCTCCAGAAAAGTGTATTTTGAGCCTGGTCAATATTTGCAACTAATTGTGCAGGATCTGATGATCGAGATTGTTGTTCAATAATTCTTGCCGGTAGGTGTAGATATTGTTCTGTAGTTTTTATAACCTCTTTTACTGACGTGCCGTGACCAGAGGCAATATTGGCAATGAGTTGTTGGCCGCCATTTTTCAAAAAGATTAGAGCTTTTAGATGTGCCTGGGCGACGTCCATGACATGCACATAATCGCGTACGCAGCTTCCGTCGATGGTTTGATGTGTCGTTCCAAAGATATTGAACGGTTTTTCTGACATAGTTGCATGAAAGAGCAACGGAATAAGATGTGTTTTTGATGTATAAAACATTGAAAGATCTTCTGTTTGATGTGCTCCAGCAACATTAAAAAAGCGTAGAATTACGGACTGAAGCCCATAGGCTCTATGGAGATCCTGTATTATCTGCTCGCACATGTATTTGCTCATGCCATATGGGGTAATCGGTTTACATGTGGCGGACTCTGCAATGGGCACTGTATCAGGCATTCCATATACGGCTGCTGTTGAAGCAAATACAATCTGATGAACGTTGTGTCTGATCATGCAATGTAACACATTGATTGTATTGGCAAGATTGTTTTCATAATAGACGAGCGGTGCGCTCACAGACTCTGCAATATTGATAGATGCTGCAAGATGAATAACTGCTTTGATGCTATGTTCTAAAAAAATCGTATTGAGTAGTTCTGTATTGGCCATGTTTCCATGTATTATATGCGCCCATGGCAATGGCGGATATTTCCCATTAAGATAATCATCAAGGACTATTATTTTGTAGCCATGTTGCCAGAGGAGCAACGTTGTGTGGCAACCTATGTATCCTGCTCCACCTACAATCAGGATTGTTTCCACCAGATTTCCTTTTAAAATTTTATGCTCAGGCAAGCGCCTATGGTGCTCATCACAGTAGCTCTTCTTCCATTAAATGGCAGTCTTAAAAATAATGAACCGGATGGAGCAAATGTTGCATCTTGAGCGCAAAAAGCGTCAGCATTGATAGCGAATCGAACAACTATTTGATGAATGGTCCAGTCGTATAATTTTTGTGCATTGGTAGCAACATCATAAGAAAATGTATTTGAAAAGAGAGAGAGAACGTCATCGCTGTGTTTAAGGTATTCATATCCAAGAAGAAAGGAAGTGCCAGGCAATAGATTAATGCATTCTCCAAATAGGTTAAATTCTTGTGTTAAACCGTGGTCTTCGTATGAGGCTATTCGCTCTAACAGAAAAAGCTCTGTTTGTTGTGGTGCCGTTTTGATACGACGTGTTCGTATACTTCCGAATATGTGATCAAGTTGAATATCAAATCCGGCACGCAAGCATTGAGCAAGAGTTAACGTAAGTCCCACTCCTCCAAATACAGTACCAGCTCTATCGTTGCCAAATGGAAATGCAAGCAATAGGTTTTCATTTGATTTTTTACCAAAAGGAATCGTAGTGCCGAGCCGAAGAGCGACATTAACATTTTTTAAAAATGGTTTTGTTTGTTTAAAATCTTCCATCCAGTGAGCGATACATATACCGTCGCCAAAGCCAATTCTGTGCCATGGACCGATGTCCAAGCCTTGTCCTAATTGGTTGATGATGGGTCCTAAATTGTTTGTTATCTGTTCTTTTACTTCAATATCCGCAATGGTATTATCTTCGGTCAAATCAACGTATGAAACGTCTGACAGAGACATCATGGCAAATGGTAGATGTGCGCTGATCATCAATCGATGAGGGAGTTTAAAGTAAGCAGAGAATGCTCCCGCAAACCTTAACGATAGGTTTGCACATGGCACAATGTGTCCACGGACTCCGTCATCATCGGCAGAGATTGCTCTTAATAGGTCAGCTAATTTTGTGATTGGATTATTAACTGCAAAACCCTGAAGCATTTCAAGAGTGCTTTGGTTTTGATTCCAAATCTGCATTACGTTAACTTTATTGCCATGCTCATTGTATCCGATTGAACCAAAGCCTCCTTCGGTGTACATGGCAAATACATAAGGCTCACATCCTGATATATCTGGCCTTATTAAAACGTTATATGGCTCTAGTAGGTTTATAGGCGCTACAAACGTAGAAGCCATTATTGGTACGTGCCACAATAGTAACAAAATGGATAAAAAAGATTTTTTCATTTCCAGGCTTATCATGTATTAGAATCCTTAGTGGTTGCTATTGATGTATTATCATGCCAAAGCTACCGACAGCAAACCATTCGCCCCATGCCCAAATAGTGCCAATCATATGCAGTTGATCGTTTTGACTAAACGCACCATTAACGGTGTGCCCTGAGCGCGAAACAAACCGCTCTCCACATCGTACTGCCGGTAAGCCTGTAAATAGTGTAAGATCAAATATTTGTGGCACATCGTGACTGTTGCCGCACATGTAACGTATGCCGTCGCTGGCCATTTTACTGCGAAAACAGCTAAAATTTATCAAGTAGGATAAACTGTGTTCCTTAAACATATCGGGTAGTATTCTAATTGAACTATCGTCAACTGCTTGATCGTCTTTGATGCCAGCTACACTAAGCCTGATTGCATGTGATTGCCTTGTTGCTCTATTGGCATTTAGGGCATAGATCATTCCACCAGTACCGCGTGCAACGTCTGAGGCGATACCTGTTTGACTGATAGGTTCAAGTTGTAGCACACTACCTGCTGTGTCTTTAATCTGTGTCCAATGGCAGTCATGTGGATTTGATGCGTTGCGTACATCGCTATTGTTGCCTATACGTAACAATCCTTTATTGGTTGCAAGTACAGCAAGCTTACCAGAGACGACCAGGTCAAGAAATCCTTCATACAATTTCATATTGGAAGTTGCGATTATAGTTTGGTTTATGTTGTTTTGCGCCAAAGAAACTGTGCGCATGTCAATGCGATAGAGATTTGTGCTTGTAAGCAGATAAAGATACGGACTGTCGGCTACGACTTTTTTTACTAAACGATAGTTGCCACATTTTTTAAAGGACATTCCAACCGTAAGGCAAGAAAAGTTATTCCCTATGCCATTCTGCACGTTCCATCCCATTCCATCATCGGTGGACAATATAGCAACGCCATTGACTCCGGCCACAACGAGCCACGCATTTTCAGATGTGTCGGTTACGATAGCAGCGCTACCAATTGCGCCAAGTTCATCTAAAGCCCCTCCTGCAAATGATACCAATGGACTATTAATTTCAGTGTTTATCGTTCCATTGCTACAATGAGCGACTTGGTATTTTGTGTAGTCATTTTCTATAGTAACCTTATCAGACTGCTCGACCAGGCTTGTTTGTACCAGCAAGATCTTTTTCATTCCCGTGAATGCAATGATTGATGTTTGTGGCAAACCGGGAGTTTGATATGCAAAATCATGAGCGCCTAATATGCCAAGGTGACTGTCACCAAACTGTTCAGAAACAATATGGGCCAACGATGTTTCTTTTTGCGTTTTTCCATTAATCCAGTCAGATAGTTTGAAGGATATTAATGCGTTTTGTGGATCTTGTGCAAGATAGAGCAACTGACCTGTGTGAAGATTTGGAATGGCACCGATCATTGCATTCATATCGCTTGTTGCTCGTTGCCAGTTTGTCCATCCTTTGATAGCGCCAGATGAATTAAATAGTGCTCGCGAACGGTAAATTCCTTGCGCACTGTTATGCTGGTCAGTATCGACAACTGTTATAAAGACCACATCGCCTGCGGTAGCGATGCAACTAATTGTTCCTTTTGCAATATTGCCACCGCCCACGCGTACAGATGGATCAGCCTCTTGTGGTAATTGACTACTGGTTTTGGCTTGTAGCTCGAATCCGCGCGATATGAATTCTCCGTTATGTTTTTCAGTTTTAGTAAAATAGTCAACAGGTGGAGCGTCATTTGCGGCAAGCATACCATGTTCTGGCGATCCCTGCTTTGTTACCAATGGCATGGCATATACGCAACGAGCTTGGCGAGCAGCGTCGGTTGTGCCGCCAAGAACAATTAAATAAGAAAGGCAGGTGCTTGTGTACAGCGTATGCAATTGATGAATTTTTACTAAGGCGTAAGGGCCGCAGGCACCAACAGGTGACGTTGTCTGTTGTTCGAATATGTCAGATTTAGCGATAGGCTCTAATGAAAGTCCGTTTTGTTGTGAAGCTTGTACAACCATAATTCCTTGTACGCCGCCATCAGATGTATTGTCACTTTGTACATCCAATCCGACGTATAAACAGTTCATTTTTTTACTCCATGCCATCGCAACTTTTTGTCCGAGAGCATCCGCTTTTTTGCTTGATCCGATCAGAATCTGCTTTGTAGAGCAATCAAGTGGCAGCGCTCGTGGGCTGTCATCATGCTGAACGCCATTTGGCGCATCTAGCTGTCCATATACGGCTGCAACTTGTACTTTCAGAGGGTCAGATGTAGCCGAAGCATCATCCGGCGCTTTGTCGACGGTAAGTATTCCGGATATGCAATAGGCTATTCCGCTGCCTGGCTGACCAAAAACTGGATTGTTGTGTGGTTTGACTGCCGCAAATATGAATTCATTGCTTGCGGCCAAACTGACAATGCCATTTGTTATCTTTGGCTCAGTTGGATGAGCATCCAATAGCGTTGCTGACAATACAGCAGTGGTCCCTTTGTACGTCCCGGTTATATGTACTTCATGTGGAGATGATTTGACTACCAGAACAGGGTGTACCTGTCCATTTAATATTCCATTTACATCTTCCATAAGTGTCATATGTAAAATAGGTTGGCCAAAAAGCGGGTTTTCTTTTTGTTGAAATTGGTCGGTGGCGGCATTTAGTTTGTGATATACAGTTGGCGGACATAAAGGAACGATAAGATTTGAACCTGGCATATGTCGTAGCTGGCAAAGAGCGTATGAACCGTCAAACGTTGTACTGCTTTCTACATTCATGCCAACGTATACGTGATGGCCAGAGCTAGAATTGACAAATGATGTTATTGGAAATTGTGTATTTGCCTTAGCCAGTTTTTGTTCGCCGCATAGTGTGAAATGTACACCGTTAAAGACAAAATAAAACAATGCGATGGGGGCAAGCAAGAATAAATTCATATTGATCTTTCTGATATGGCTTTATCAATCCGTGCATATGCATCGGATTTTACAGGTATTACATTGTTACTGTAGATTAAGGTGCATTTAATAATGATTTTGGCCCAATTATATGTATGATCCTTGCGTAGATGGCTTAAGGTGAGAGTCGTTCAATCTTACAAATAAAACCGTTTCTTTTCAAATAATAGTCATTGCCTGCAGGGCACAGGTCCTCATATCAAAATGAGTGAGTTATTTTACTGTACAAGATCCTAATGTAATGATATTTTATTTTTTACATACTACTTATTTACCAATTTAACTTTTTTAGTTTTTTATGCACGCAAAAATATTTTCAGCAATAACGCATGGAGTCGTCGCTCACAGCGTCGAAGTAGAAGTTGATGTTTCTTTTGGTCTTGTAAATTTTTATATAGTTGGGCTACCAGATACTGCCATTAAGGAAAGTGCAAAAAGGGTACAATCAGCTTTAAAAAATAGCGGTCTTCCATTTCCTGCAAGACGGGTAACGGTAAATTTAGCGCCCGCCGACCTTAAAAAGGTTGGAACTCTTTTTGATTTACCCATCGCAATAGGTATTTTAATTGCCATTGATCACGTAACTATTGATCAACTTTTTTTAAGTGAGACACTCTTTATTGGCGAGCTTTCACTTGACGGTTCAATTCGACCAGTACGTGGTACGCTTGCAATTGCAAGTGATGCCATGTTGTTAGGAAAAAAACGGTTAATAGTTCCTAAGGAAAATGCTGCGGAGGCTGCTCTTATTTGCAATCTCGAAGTATTTAGTTTTAACCATTTAACTGAGTTGTTATCATTTCTGAGGGCAGAAACTGTTGTATTGCCTACATTAGCTCAAAATCTTGATAATAGTGAGCGAGTGTATAATCCATCACTTGATTTTGGACAGGTTAAGGGGCAGCAGCTTGCCAAAAGAGCGTTGCAAATTTCAGCTGCAGGACGCCATAATATTGTTTTAGTAGGAGCTCCCGGTTCAGGAAAAACAATGCTTGCCAAGCGTTTGCCAAGCATCATGCCACAGATGAGCTTTCAAGAAACGCTCGAGACAACAAAAATTTACTCTATTACGGGCAAGTTGCACAATGATGGTCTTGTAAAATCACGTCCATTTCGTAACCCGCATCATACTATTTCACAAGCTGGTCTTATTGGAGGTGGTTCTTACCCGCAACCGGGCGAAATTAGTCTTGCGCATAACGGTATTTTGTTTCTTGATGAGCTGACTGAATTTAAGCGCACTACGCTTGAAGCTCTCAGGCAGCCATTGGAGGATGGTGAGGTGGTCATTGCTCGCGCACAGCAGGTTGTTAAATTTCCAAGTAATTTTTTAATGGTGGCGGCCCTTAATCCATGTCCATGCGGTTTTTTTGGTGATAAAAAACGTGCATGTTCCTGCTCACCGCAACACATTGCTATGTACATACAAAAGCTATCCGGTCCACTGCTTGATCGTATTGATCTACAAATTAATGTGAGCTCTATTGAGTATAACGATGCAACATCATTATCTTCTGTTGGACAAAGCTCTGCAGATCTTTTTGTATCGGTACTGCAGGCGCTTGAGTGGCAAAAAAAACGCTTTGGAAATGATGGAACATTTAACAGTACTATGTCGACTGATAGTATTGATAAGTATTGCGTGCTTACACCTGCTGCACAGCTTTTGATGCGTAAGGCATTTGATCGGTTGCTTTTGAGTATGCGCGGTTATCACAAAATTTTAAAACTTGCCCGCACCATAGCAGATCTTGATGGTTCTGAATTGATTGATGTTGCTCATGCGCAAGAAGCGACTATGTATCGATCCCTTGATCAGTTTATTGATCGTCGTAAAAATCTATGACCATTGGAATAGGCATTGACGCTGTCGAGATTGCCAAGTGTGTTGAATGGATAGCTTCAAGAGAACGGTTAAAACGAATATTTAGTGATTCCGAAATAGCATACTGTTTTAGTGTTGAAAAATGTATAGCACAGCGCCTAGCGGCACGTTTTGCGGTGCGAGAAGCATTTTTTAAAGCATTACATAGCGCCAAATTATCATTTGATATTCCTTTTTTGACATTATGTAAACAGATAGAGGTAAAGCAGGTGATTGGGTCAGCGCCAATTTTGGTGGCGCATTGGGATCAAATACTCACTAAAGGTTCTGATGCTAACCCTCTTCAAACTCGTCTATCAATTACGCACACAAGCCAGGTGGCGATTGCGTATGTTATGCTTGTTGATCTTGTTAGCGAGCTGCCAGATTAGTGGACTTTTTTCTTTGGTAATTTTTGTACAATCGATATCCGACAGATAGTAGTGCGATTGTTACTAATGGCAGAATAACCCGTGTTAAGGCAAGGTATTGCATGTCTTGTTCTTGTTTTTCCTGCTCATCAATGTTTTTTGCTACCTTTATATCCATTTTTGCTTCTTGTTCAAGATCTTTCATTAATTGTTTTTTGCTGCGCTCTAGCAGTCTGCTTTGTTCATCTGCCAGTTCGGTCAATTCGTGATCGTTGAAATTCTCATAATCAGGATTTAATAGTGATGAGCTTTCTGTAGTCAAACTGGTCGGCTCAGACCTTTTTTTTATTTCTTCATGTATAGCCTCAAGTCGTTCCTCGTGTTCTTTGATGATTTCTCGACTACAATCACTTTTCTTTTTCCCGGGTGCACCATTATTGTTTTCCTGCATAAATTCAGAAGACTGTTGCTCTTGCTTATTAGTATTCCTTGGCAATTGGATTACTTTCGCATCTATTTCTGTCTGCCGATTAAGAGTTTCAACTAGCTGGGATTTGTTGCTTTCTATTGACTTGGTTAGGTCATCTTTGTGGCTATTTAAAACACGATCACCAAGCTCCTCATATGCGGGATTTAATGTCGATATGTTCTGTGGCGAGTAGCGTTCAATGAGATTTGGTATTCTCTTTAGTGCGCCTCTTAGTTCTATTTCTTTTTTTACTGCTTCCAGCTCAGCCTCATGTCCTTTAATCGCTTCTAGGAGAAGATCACTTTCTTTTGATATCGGTCTTGATTTATCGGCACCAACGAGGTCGGCTATTCCAAGTAATAATAAAAATACCGCTATATACACACTATGGTTCATAAGTTTGCCCATTAAAGTTTTAAACCTGTTTCGATTGAATGAAAGACTTGTATAAATGGATTATTAGTCTGCAATTGCAAGGCTTACGACTCTCAGCATGGCACAGTTTGTAATACAAAATCAAATAAATTTTTCTTTGCAAGAGTATAAAGATCACATATAGTACGACATGTTTTATTTTTTGACTTCAGTTTGATCTTTTGCTTGCCCTGTTGAGGTAACGGCGTTCTTTTGTTTCCAATTGTAGATTAGATGGCCAGCAGTTAATAATGTGGCGACAAAAGCTATGGCAAAAAGAGTTTGGTTTGTAATCTGTCGTTCTAGCCTATTAGACTCTAATTCTTGATTAGCAATCTTTATTCCTTCCTGTTTCATTCGATCAAGTAGCTCTCCTTCTCTTTTAAGCTCGTTCTCTAGGACGCCTTCGCTGCGTTCTACCCGTCTGGTATATTCGTCCCGTAATTCAATAAGATCTGCATCGGTCGAGTTATTATATTTGTCTGACGATGCTTTCTTGGTTGCTCTTTGTTCAATCTCTTGATTAATACCTTCAAGTGCTTTTTTCCACCCTTCAAGGTATTGCTCAGCACGGATGACTGGCCTGTGAGCATATGCTGCCCCCTTGCCGAGTGTCGATTTAGTGGATGATGACTCAGATGAGACCGCTTGGGATGGTGTTATCAATAATAGAGATAATGATATCCAAATAGTATGTTCCACAGATTTGCTCCTTTATTAAGGTGTCGTAACGCGTATGCAAACAAATTTTTTGTCATTATTGCTTTCAATATAGCGCAATTTACAATACAAAATCAAGTATATTTTTCTATATGGCAATCTGTCCATGAAATTTTATGACGAGATGTATAGTCTCGTCGTTATTAATGTGTCTATCTTGATTCTTTATCCTAATTAACTGATTTTGCAGCTTTGCTATTGGTTTAATGATCAAGTAGGGTTAAATTTTGACTATAAATGGATCTGTTCATTATTAAAAAGCGGACATTTTCATTTGTCAGCGACAACACACTGCGTTCAGTTGATTAATTCAGACAGTATTGGTATATTATATATAATAAAGCTCGATTGTTTGCTACCTATGATTAAAAAATGCATCAATTTGGAAATAAACATTGCTATTCGTTGCTTTTTTATACTAAAGTGCAATTACATGTAAATACTGACTATAATCGATTTTGATAATGTAAATTTTCCATCAAAGGAATGCCATGCTTAAACGATTTTATGTGAATACATCTCTTATGTTGTGCTATGCAGTGGTGGCGACCTTTACCATCTCCTTAGATGCTGTACTACATAGGGTTACCAATGTTTTTGTGGTAAATGCCATTCAGCAACCTGACATGATTCCTGGCAATAAGCTTGTCGTTATCATGGGTGAGCCTGGTGGCAAGGTTCCTCTGGTAGCAGAGGCCTATTGGCCCGCACCGGGTACAACTTTTTACATACCTGGCCTTAATGGTACGAAAAGGCAAGCAGCCAACATAGCGCAGATAACGCGCTCATATGGCCTTTTTAAAAATGAAGCATATACTTTTTCGCAAGCGCTTGACCTTGATGGATTGATGGTCAATTTAACGCAAGAGGTTACTGGCACTGCGTATGGAAGCGCTCTTAAAGTTGGCCTGAATGTTCCGACACTCGGTCTGAAACCAAAAGTTGTGCAGGACAATCGGTGGCACACTTTGGAAATTCCACGCCAAACAAAAAATGGTACCGTATCTGGTACGTGGCTTATCAATTATTGTTGCTTCCAAACCCCTTTTGTACCGCTAGACAGCTCAAAAGGTTCGATTATGAGTCATTTTACGCCATCACGTATTATTTCCGGTCTGGGGGCTATTGCTGCATCGGTGGGCGGATTTAAACTGTGGCGAGCCGAGCTGGATGACATTTATCATGATGTGGCCGATTTGGCTAACAAATTACCTGTTCCAGTGGTGCCGGAAGGCTATGAGCTACAGAAAGTTCGACAGGAATATATTCAAAACAATAGAATGAGCGATATTCTTATACGATCTTTTGATGATGTTAAGAAAAATGGCCTTTAGTTGGTAGTCATTATTTGATACACCCACAAAGTGACGTAGATTGGAGTTCAAGTGTAAATAATCAACTAGAAGAGGTTGCTTACAGGCAACTCGATCATACAAGTAATCGATTGCAAAGTGACTTGTTCTATTTGTACAACATTGTTAAAAATGCGGCCCCACAAGCGTCTTTTGGTGATTTTGATGCATCTAAAATGAGTGACACACCGAATTTTGAAAACATTAAAAAGCTTGCAGATATACTCGAAGTAGGGTTGAATAACCCTCAATTGGATTCACCATTAAAGACGCAAATTTATAATGGCTACAAAGAGGCATTTCTTAGGGCCAATGATGATTCCAATTTTAATAGAGAGCGTTTAAAGACCGAGGTTGCTTTTGCAATCAAAGCATTAGAATCAAAGGTCTTTTGGAACAAGCCATATTTCGGCTTTAGGACGGAAACGGTTAAAATCATGGGCGCTCTTGCTGTCCTGGCAGCCATTTTTTGGGCATTATCCACCTGGCGGCCACTGTGGTACGAGGACGTTGTGTATATCGTTGAGTATAAGCCGAATTAGATGTAACACCGATGTGCAACGTTCTACAAAGTCATCCAAATGAGTGGCGTTATGAACAAAAAGATAAAGAATTTTAAGCTGGATTACTTCGGTTGGATCGTCGCAACGACGATCCAACCGAGTTTGTGTTAATGTAATGCGGTGTGAGCTATAAAAGTGCTTTTGATTGTCGTTTCTACCACTCAAGCGATCCGGCCGTTTGATATTCAGTCACACGTGTTTCAAAAAAGTTTTTCTCTTTGCTTAAGTCCGTTGACTGTGACATCCACATGAATGGATTGCTTGTGCCATACACTTTTGGCAGATCTATGCGCTCAAGTCTTCTGTCGGCGATATATTCGACATATTCGCCAAATTGTATTGCATTTATTCCAAGCATGCCTTGCGGGCAGGCATCACATGCATATGATTTTTCCAGCTCTACAGCGCGCTCAATCAGGCTTGATATTTCTCGCTTGAACTCAGGGGTCCAGACAAGAGGATTTTCTTCTTTGATGGTATTAATCAAATCGCAACCAAATGCTAAGTGAATGCTTTCGTCACGCATAATATATTCAAACTGTTGTCCAATGCCAACCATTTTATTTTGTCGTCGCAGGGCGAGCATCATTGCAAAACCAGCATAAAATAAAATACCTTCCATGATCACATAAAAACCGATTAGATCTCTTAAAAATCGCTGAATGTTTTCAGGGCTATTGGTTGTAAATGTTGGATCCAAAAGAGATTGAGTCAAACTGACTACGAATTCATCTTTTGCTTTGATGCTAGGAATTGATTCATACATACCATAAATATAATCAGGATCAAGTCCTAATGTGTCACAGCAGTAAATAAAGGTGTCAGTATGTACAGCTTCCTCATACGCTTGTCGGAGCAAATATTGGCGGCATTCTGGATTTGTAATGTGGCGATAAACGGTTAGAACAATATTGTTTGCAGTTAACGACTCTGCCGTTGAAAAAAAGCCTAAATTCCATAAAATTAATCGTCGTTCAACGTCACTCAAAAAGGTTGTAGAACGCCATTGTTCAACATCTTTTTGCATTGAAATTTCTTCAGGTGTCCAGTTGTTTGCAACGCCATCTTTATAGTGTTGACGTGCCCACAAATAGCGCATTGGAAGAATTTTGTTCGGATCTATTATTGAATTATTAATTATACCTTTGATGACCATGGAGAATTTCCCTTCAGGGTGCGGTGTTAACTTGAATTATTGACATGCTTCACATTCGGAGTCGTCGGAGTTTACTGAAAATAGACAAGCGGTTGCTGGTGGTTCTTGCGAGGTTGCTGGTAGCTGTGTGTTTGCCATAGATTGACTGTCATCTGAGCATACAGTGTCGCTTTTTATAGCGCCATACTCTCTTTTTTGTGTATACCCAAACTTTTTGGCATCTAAAGTTGATTTTTCTATTTGTGTTGCTCCAAGCGTGCGCAAATAGTAGTGTGTTTTGAGTCCTGCATGCCATCCTGCAAAATAAATATCACTTAAGAGTTTTCCAGAAACGCCCTTCAAAAAGACATTGTGCGATTGACTTTGATCTATCCATTTGCCGCGATTAGCCGTGATTTGAATAAGCCAAATAGGATCAATTTCAAATACCTCCTTATATTTGTCTTTGAGTGGTTGTGGTATGTTTTCAATCTGTTGAACACTACCATCATAGTATTTCAGCTGATCTAACATATCTTGGCTCCAGAGACCGAGGGCCTTAAGGTCTTGAATCAAATATTTATTTACTATGGTAAATTCACCTACCATATTCGATTTTACATACAAATTTTTGTAAATCGGTTCTATGCAGGGAAATGAGCCGGCTATGTTGGATATTGTAGCGGTTGGTGCAATGGCCATCACATTAGAATTACGCATTCCATACTGGGCTACATGATCTCTTACTGGCTTCCAATCAAGCGTGCATTTTGTATTGTCTGTTGAGATAGTAAGCGGTATGCCGCGTTCGCGCTCTAAAAGGCCAAGAGTGTCTATAGGAAAGATATTACGATCCCATTTTGACCCTTTATATGAAGCATATGTGCCACGCTCTTTTGCAAGGCGCGATGATCCTAAAATGGCGTGATATGATATTTTTTCCATTATGGTGTCAGCATGAGTCAACGCTGCTGGGTCAGAAAAATTGATTCCCATCTTATACAGAGCATCTTGAAAGCCCATAAGGCCAAGTCCTACGGGTCTATGTTTGAAGTTAGAATTTTTTGCTTCCGTAGTTGGGTAAAAATTTATATCAATTACATTATCAAGCATGCGCACAGCCGTTGCTGCTGTATTGGACAAAAGTTCTTCATCTAATGCGCCATCTTTGATATGGCATGCAAGATTAATAGAGCCCAAATTGCAAACGGCAGTTTCATCAGCTGACGTGTTAAGTGTAATCTCTGTGCACAGGTTTGAACTATGCACCACACCTACATGGTCTTGTGGCGATCGAATATTGCATGGGTCTTTAAAGGTAATCCATGGATGGCCTGTTTCAAACAACCGACTCAACATTTTTCGCCATAAATCGGAAGCTTCAATAATCTTGAAAAATTTTAAGACACCTTGTTTTGCGAGCTCTTCATACTCATGATAGCGTATTTCAAAAGCCTTTCCGTACAGTTCATGGAGGTCTGGTGTTTCGTCTGGAGAAAATAATGTCCACGAGGCATTGGCAAGAACGCGTTTCATAAAGAGATCTGGTATCCAGTTTGCTGTGTTAATGTCATGTGTTCTACGACGCTCGTCTCCAGTGTTTCGTCGTAAATCGAGAAAATCTTCAATATCCAAATGCCATGTTTCTAAATATACACAGGAGGCGCCACGTCGGCTCCCTGATCGACTAATAGCTGCCGTTACGTCATTTGCAATCTTTAGGAATGGCACAACACCTTGCGTTGGCATGCCAATCGATTTAATAGGAGCGCCCGTTGCTCGCAAAGAGGTCCAGTCATTTGCAACGCCACCAGACCATTTTGAAAGTTGCGCGTTGTCGCCAAGACATTTAAATATGTGCGCTAGATCATCTTTTACGGTGGTAAGGAAACATGAGCTTAGCTGAGGGCGAACTCTGCCTGAATGCAAGAGTGTTGGTGTGCTTGGAATATATCGCAGGGTGGACATAGCGTTGTAAAACTGTATTGCTTTTTCGTTTTTATCCGACTCATTATAACAGAGTCCCATGGCTATACGCATCCAAAATGCTTGCGGAAACTCTATCCGAACCGAGCCGTTTTTAACAAGATAGCGCTCGTATAGCGTTCTCATGCCCATATAGTCTAGTAATGTATCGCGATCTGTATGTAGCTGCTTTGAGAGGTACGCAAGGTCAAATTGGGCAAGTTTAGGATCAAAAATCTTAGCGGATACACCCTTAGTAATACCGTCAATAAAGCAGGATCGATATAATGCTTCCATTGCCGTCTGTTCCTGAGGAACATTTTTCATAATTTGGCATGCTAATTTTTTAAAAAGTAATCGCGCAGCAAGATAGCCATACGCAGGATCACGTTCTATAAAACCGGCGCTTGCCATTATAAGGGCGTCAAAAATCTCTTGCGACATGACTCCGTCAAATATATTTTTGAGCGCTTCCTTGAGTATAGCGCCGATATTAATATCGGCTGAATTTTGTATATCAAGAGTCGCCAGTAAGATGGTGCGCTTGATGCGAGCAATATCGAGATACTCTGTTGTGCCATCTGCCCGATGTACTTTGTACTCGGAACATTGCTTTTCTAATCCTAGCTCACTTTCTGTGGGCCACAAAAATGACATGTTCCTTTTTACAGAGTCACAATTTTGATTCATACAAACCTTCAAACCTTTCGAGCAAACCTTTCGTGGGCCAAACATATGATGAAAAATAAATAAAAGAAGGCAATACGCCCCCCTGGTGGTTTTTGTAGAAATATCATCAAAAACCTTACGTCGACTATAGGCAATGGTAAATAATGTAATATCTACCGTGATGGGTGGGGTTAGATATGTTACTACATAAATGTAGCGTTTTAATTGTTTAGAATCAAACATATTTTGAAAAATAATAACATAATCTCATTGATCCATTCTGCTCATTATAACAACGTAAACTAGGGGTCAAACAAGCAGAATTCGGCTACTTTAAGACTATTGAAATCTAGGAATCCCCCTTGCTAAGATTATATCAATAGGTATCATTGAAAAAACTAATAAGGAGGCGTACTGATGAAAAAAATATCCATTTTATCTGCTCTTATAGCAGCTAACTGTATAATGTTTAATGCGACTACTGTTGTAGCCGTGCATAATGCCAAAACTATTCCAAAGCAGATACATCTTTTAGCAACAGCCAAAGAGTTTAATGATGCAGTAAGTCGATATCCGTATATGCTGATAGAGTTGTTTGCCGACTATTGCAGCCATTGCCAGCAAGCCAAGATTCCGTTTGAGACTGTTGCGCACAGTAAAGAATTTTCTAAAATAGAGTTTGCACGTATCGATATTGAAAAAATGAGCGACTTTGCGCAGGAGCATGGAGTGCAGTCAATTCCGACTTTTTGGTACTTTAAGGATGGGGTCAAAATACATTCGGAAGAAGGGGTAAAGGATAGCAATCTTTTAGAAAGTCACTTGCGAGAGCTTCTAAAAAAATTTTTTCCAACACAAGATACATTTAAAAAAAAAATTTCCAAAAAACGTAAATCAAATCGCCCAAGAGGTTACTGTAGTGGTAAAAATTGCAAAAAAGAATAGGGATTTGTAACGATGCTATCGGTTCAATCAATGCATCGTATATGTATTCATGCAGGTGGCATGTTCATGGTTTCATTTATAATACGTGCCCTGGTATTTATTTTTTTAATTCAACCAGGTGATCGTTATAACCAACCGGATACGCCAAGTTATCATGAAGCCGCATTGTCATTAAGCCAAGGACGCGGAATGTATCGCGCCGATAGGCAACCGATCTTTTGGCGTACGCCTGGTTACCCATTATACTTAGCGCCATTTTATTCGTTGTATGCTCCGTCAGGAATGCAAAGACCGTTCGATAATTATCGAACGGCTCATCATGTTGCCATATGGGTACAAATTATTTTTTGTTCATGTATTCCGATTCTTATTTTTTTGCTGGCATTGTTGATGAGTAGTGATCTTGGCATTGCGCTTATATCCGGTTGGTTTTTTGTTATCCATCTTGGAACTGTTTTAGCCAGTACCTTTTTATTGACCGAAGGTATCGCTATGATCCTTTTTTATAGTTTTTTATGCATGCTTTTTTATCAGATAATACGAGCAACTGAATGGTTTGACTGGTCTACCATTATGTGTGCTTTCTTGCTTGGTGCATACACATGGATTCGGCCAATGGGAGAGTCGATCGGAGTTATGAGCACAGTAATTTTGATTTTTTTTAGCCCAACATCTTGGCTGCATAGTTGCAAGAGAGCGGCTTTTTTTCTGGTGCTGTTTGCCCTCACACTTGCGCCATGGTATGTACGCAACTATCAACTTACGCAGGACTATTTTTTTTGCCCGGTATCTGGCATTTATTTTACCTGTTTTAATGTGCCAAAAATTTTACGACGCACAGATGGCATCTCAATCGAACAGGCATGGAAAAAATCACAACAAAATGCCCAGATGGTATGCCTTGGTGCATTACAAAAATGTCCACCAGGGGTTTATCTTTCGCCGCTTTCTAGCAAGGCTGCTGCGATGCCGGTGATTTTGGCACATCCTTTTTGGTTTGCGCTGGATTGGTCAAAAGAGGTTGTCAAAACAACATTTGATCTTTTTTCGTATCAGCTTGTAACCCTTCTTAATGGCTGTTTTTCCTGGGACCCAATAGAGGAATTTTTAACTGAAAAATATGCAGCTTGTTTATATACACATGGTACATTGCCTCTGTGGGCGCGCATATGTGCTTGGCTTGAGCTGTGTGTGATGGTTGCATGTTGGGCAAGCATTGCCTACGGTATATGTGTATTTGTGGTGATGCCGCTGATACAATGTACGGATCAACGATTTGCGTTTCCTCGTATGTCTCGTGTGTGGTGGGCAGCTGGTATTCTTATGGCTGCCACCGTTGGTATGACAGGTGGTTTTGGGTATGCACGATTGCGTTTACCTATAGAACCGCTTATTGTTATATTGGCTTTAATTGCATTGCAAAAACTAATCAGTGCATTACGCAGTTCATCACTATCAATATCATAAACCTTCAACAGCGTGGGAAAACAATAATGGAATTTTTATATGCACCGTGGCGCAAAAATTATACGTTAAGCACGGCGCACACAAAAAATGGCACTATTGATAAGGATCAATGCATATTTTGTATTCAGTTTGGACAGTTACAGATGGATGAAAAGCATTTCATTATCAAACGATTTACACATACGGTTGTGGTGCTTAATTTGTATCCGTACAATGCGGGCCATTTGTTGCTGTTGCCACTTGAGCATCATGCAGACTTTAACTGTTTGGCGCAACAAGTTCGTGCTCAACTTATGGAGCTTATTACGCATAGTACCCACATCTTGAGACAGACTCTTGGTGCTGATGGTATTAACGTAGGGTGCAATCTAGGAAGGGCGGCAGGAGCAGGAATTCCATCACATCTTCATATGCATGTTTTGCCGCGCTGGGTTGGGGATACAAATTTCTTGCCTGCGCTTGCGCAAACAAAACAGATCTCTTTTGATTTGAATGACATCTATAAAAAGCTCAAGCAGCAGTTTGATTTAATTGAGTTGTAATGTTATCAGGGTTGGCTTCTTGAGCGGGTTGTTGCTGCGGGGATTCTGCCGGAACGTTTTTATCGTTTTCTAATGAGGCGTTCTTTTGTTTTCGGTATTGCCAGTATTTGATTATTGCAGCCACTGTTAGTGCTATTCCTACAAGACCTAGCGTGCATAATAATGGATATGTAACGGTTGATTTGTTTTCAGATGGGAGGTCATACATGTTTACCGATCGTTCAAGGCTGGCTCCCAAAGGTATTATGGTAGTGATGATTTTATCAAGCGCAGCAATCCTTTCTAATAGCACTTTTTTTCGCTCAGCATCCGGTGGAACGCGCTCATCCTCAAGCTCAAACGTAATTTGTTGTTTTCCATGTTCAATATCACTTCTTAGCACATCGAGTTCTTGGAGTAAACGTATTCTGGTGTCTTGCTGTTTGTCACTGTCAGCTTTTTTTGATAAATCGTGACCTTGAACTTTGTCAACAAATGTTGCGTACTGTGTATGAAGTGAAGGGTCAAGGATGGAAAAATCAATAGCGTTAGGATTGTTTTTGGTGGTGCTAGGCTCAACAGGCGTTGTATTTGTGGTTGAGCTGCTGCTAGAGCTGATACTTGAGGATGTGCTTATCGGCTGTTCTTGACTTTGAGACACCTTTTGCCCTTTGGCTGCTAGGATTTGCTCAAATCTGAGAGCTTCATCATCGAGGCCTGTGGCTAAATGATGTAAGGTTTGTACCCATTCACCGATTTGTTCAGCATTTTCAGTGTCTGATTCTTTTGCGATTTCACTTCCAAGTCTTTGAGCATAATCTGTAATATGACTTCGTAGACCACTTATTGACCTTTGAGTATGTTCAGCGAGATCAGGAGTGCTGCTGCTATAAGAGTCACTTAGTGTTTGCATAAGCGTCTCATATCGGGTACTAATTTCGTGTATGTTCGCCTCCATACTTCCGATTCTGTCTACTGTACCAGTAGCTCTGGGCTCATCACTTGAACTGGCTGCGGCATAGTCACAATGGATCATCATTATTGCGCCGACCGCAACGGTGACGATGGTTAGTGCCAGATTTAAAATCTTTTTCTTCATAGGGGTATACCTCCATTTAGTTGATAATTGATAATTTTTAAATCGATAATGCAGATAGAAAATCAACAAGTCTAATCTGCTACTATCACTATATAGATTTTTTAAAAAAATGTCAATGGATTGCCGCATGCTCATCAGGGTAAACGCATCTAAATTTTGTGAATTTGCACGTAAAATTGGAGCTATGCTTATGATAAAAAAATTCTGCCCGCCGTCATCCTCGCGAAGGCGAGGATCCAGTCTAAATAAACTTGGAGAGTAAAAAAAGGCTGTCAAAGTCATTCAATCTGGATCCCATCCAAAAATATTCCGCTTGCAAGATAAATCAAGTTGCTGGGATGACGAAAAGCAAGCTCTTTTTTAATTGAAAGACGCGTCTCGAGCGTTGCTTTGAGCTGGATTGCTTCGTATGAATTCTCGCAACGACGATCCGTACGTTCCATTGTTAACACCTTAACCCGAGTTGGCGTTAATGTATTCAAATAGAGAGAATAAGGCCAGGAATACAGTCTTTTTTGCATCAGCCCTACTTACTATTGATTATTTCGTATTGGAAATATTATCATTAAAGACATAGTCATTATGGCTGTTTATTTGTATGTAGTTTATATATTAATCTGAAACCAATGAGGTGCTTGATGAAACATTTTACATTTGTCCCTTTAGTTTTAATGTCGTTATGCGTTGCAACTACGATTGTGTTATCAAAAGATGACGAATTGGTATTTACAAAAGACCATGTCTCTGTGCTTCCAAGGACTATAGTGTATCTATATAATCCGATGAATATAGATCTACCCGTTACATTTGAAAGTGTTACAAGCTCTGGCAAGCAACTTGAGGAAGATTATTACTGGCCAGCCGCTGGAGACACTATGATAGCGTCAGCAGCAAGCGATAAAAACAGCGGTGTTACCAATATAGCGGAATTCACCAGGTGGCTTGGAACCAAAAAAAATACGTATTATTACTTTACGCAAACGATTGACCTGCCAGGTCTTGGACCTATTCTCAAACTCAAGCAGCGTATGCTAGGTACAGCCACTTCTACCAATTCTTGGATTGGCATAGAGGCTCCAGGGGTTAGGCCTGCGTGGTTTGATGATACACAATGGCATCAAGTTAGCATTCCTCTGTTTGATGCTGATGGGCAAATAGTAGCTGACTATGTTATTGATTTTTGCTCTTATCATTGGAATAAGATTAAGTATCAGATTGGACAGTTAGAGCCTGGCAAAGGTCGTAGTGTGACAGATAATGCGTTGAAAATTCTTGGCGTAGGTATAGCGGCGGCATCATCCGTTGCGTTGGGAGCATTGTCTTATGGCGATTGGTCAGATGCAAAAGCTTTAGAGAGTAGCAGCAGCGCTGTTGAAAAAAAAGCTGCTGCCGAAAAAAGCTATCAACAATATGAAAAACTTAGTGGGCGCACTGGAAAGGGAGATGCTACTATGTCCGAAATGGCAAGCGCATTGCGTAACGAGGCCACCGGAAAGGCGATAGCGGCGGTTGCAACGGTCGCCATCACAGCTGGCGCAGTAACCGTGCTGACCAGAGGAATACCGACCCCATATGCGAACATGTTGTATAAGATTTCATTAAAAAAGCGTGAACAGGAATAGTAGTGTTTATGCACATTCAAATTTAGAAGCTATTTTGACAGATTGGCAGTCTGATTACCAATCTGTCAAAATAGCTTCGTACTTTATGCGCTCTAATCAGTTGATTGTCAAAATTGCGTTCTGCTCGTGCCAACCATTGCTATATCCTATTTGTATGTGATATGATCACCAAGAGTGTTTGATGCATTAAAAAATGTTTTTTAAATCTGACAATGCGTAAAGGAGTTTCTCATGAAAAAATGGCTCGTACTGACAGTTTTGCTTAGTGTGCCTTTTGCATTGCAGGCAAAAAAGCATGTTTCAACCGTTGCCAACCTTGGTGCAACGATTGTCTATGTGTACAATCCGGCCGAGGACGGTGAAATTGGGCACAAGTTGCCTATCACTTTTAATGGAGTTACGACGACCGGACCTTACCTTGATGCAAAACGGTTCTGGCCTGCGGCTGGAGATACTGTTATTGCCTCTGGTCCCACGCTGGAAAATAAGAGAAGCGGCGTTACGGATATTGCAGAGTTTTCAAGAAACGTTGGGCTTGAAAGAGGCGTCACATACACCTTTACCGAAACGGTTGATCTTCCAGGCATTGGTCCAAAGGTCTTTCTTGTGCAAAAAGTACTTGGCAAAAGCGTCATAACAGGCGCAAGCAATTCATGGGTGGGCATTTGGGCGCCGGAGCTTGGCGTACAAGAACAGCTATATGATGATACAGCGTGGCACAGAGTTGCCATCGAACAGCCAGCCGGTACATGGTTATTTGAATTTTGCTCCTATCATAGTCGTACGTTGCCAACGCAAGTTGCATCGCTTGATCCGTACGCAACGTTTGCAGATTCATCGATTAATAGCTCAATTGCTGGCCGAGTGGTGAGTAGCTTGTGGCAGGTGAGCTGCGGCATGTTGGGCATGGGTGTGGGGGTTGCAGTGGCAAGTGCTGAGGAGGGTGGTCGGTTTAAGTTTGAGCGTAACGAGATCGGGATCCCAGAGCTAGGTGTTGGGTTGGGTAACACTGCGTTAAACAAAAAGAGTACTGACGAGTTAAACGCTTATGTCGAGGCGTTAGAGGGTGTTTTGCTAAATGATATACAGAATCCGTCAACTTTGCCAGTGTCTGTTCAGCTGCGTACTCCGCAAAATCGTAGACCTGCATGGGAAGCATTAACCCACATCAAAGATTTTATTTACAATAGAAAAAAACAAGACTTGTCTCTTGACCAGAAGAAACAAATAGAAATTGCTTCTAGTCAAGAGCGTGAACGTTTAAGGGAATTACAAATTGCAGATGAAGAGTCCTTTGAGTTGTCACGAATGAGAGAAGAAGTGAGAGATCTCGCTAATAATCGATCCTTATCTGAAGTTCAGCGCAAATTCAAAGCGGCTGACTTACAACTCAAATTTCAAGATGCTAAGCAGCGTTATCACGGTGAGATAGGAGCTGGCAAGCTAACTCTTGATTTTTCACCTGAATGGAACAATTTAATTGAAGAGATAAAAACAGAAACAGACCCAAAAACCGTCGCAAAGGTGCAGGCTATGTCAGATCAAGAAAGACAAAATATAGGTGTAGGTGGTGGCATTTCCTCCTACCTGACCCCTACTAATGTCGCTGGAGCTGCGGTAGTAGTAACGTTAACATTGGCTGCCATTGCAGCATTAACCATCGCGCCGACTCCGTTTGCCAATATGCTGTATAAGATTTCGTATCTGCCTAAAGAGCTGGTTGGCACTGTGCAGGGTAATAGCGTGAGAACGCAAGGAAGCGGTGTTTAAGTGCTTATATCTTGGATGAAATTGCCAATGGACTTCCAGCTTAGTACCTTTGCTTGAGGCCATGATTGGTTTTCATCTCCGCAATAAACAACATAGCCTGGAGTGCTTGTATTTTCAGTTAGTTTTTTCCAATACTGTAATCCCTTAAAAAAGTCTGTAGCGATCGTATTTGATCCTTTAATTTCAATTGGAACAGCATAGGGCGATTTATCAATAACGCAATCAAGCTCATTGCCAGTTTGATCGCGCCAAAAATAGAGACTTGGTTGTTGTTCGAGATTGTGTTGTTGTTTTAAAAAATCGGCAATGATAAAAGATTCTATTAATCCACCACGAAGGTAATGTGATAGCAGTTCCTGTGCGGAGCCAATTTTGAGTAATGAGCAGATAATACCTGTGTCAATAAAATATAGCTTTGGTGATTTAATAAGTCGTTTGCTGAAATTATTAAAATAAGGATTCAATAAAAAAATTACATAGCTAGCTTCAAGTAACGAAATCCATGCTTGTGCTGTATGATGATTGATCCCGCAATCATTGCCAAGTGAAGTAAGATTAAGTATCTGGCCTACCCTGCCAGCACAAAGACGCATAAATTTTTGGAAAATAGCCAGGTCGGTAACGTTTTTTATTTGACGAACATCGCGTTCGACATATAAACGTAAATAATTACTGTACAATCGCTCAATCGACACTTTCTGGGCATGAGCTTGTGGATATGATCCTTTATAGATCAGCGTCTCTATTGTTTCTGTTATCATTCCTGCATCACTTAGTTCAGCAAGAGAGAGAGGTAACAACGTTAGCACAGCCATGCGTCCCGCGAGCGTTTGTGTAATAGCTTGGTCTACTAACAGATTTTGAGATCCAGTTACAATAAAAAAACCGTTCTTTTTTTCTCGATCAACTATTGTTTGTATGTATGAAAGAAGTTGTGGCGCATGTTGAATTTCATCTAAAATAATGCCAGATAGGCTTGGAAAATCGGTTAAAAATTTACGAGGATCAACATTTGCAAGCAGACGAATATCATAATCCTCTAGAGATATGTAGCGGTGATCAGGAAAACAGGTTTGAGCCAGAGTGGTTTTGCCTGATTGACGTGGCCCAACTATAGACACAACAGGATACTCCTGTGCAGCACTAAGTAATCGATCAGTAATAACTCTTTTAATGAGCATGTGAATCCTTTTAGATTTCTGACAGATTGGCAGTCTGATTACCAATCTGTCAGAAATATCATACATATTTTATGTGCCTTATGCAATTGATTGCTATTGTAAGCAGCCCACTACAAGTCTGTATTACGTTCTGCTCATATCAACCATTGCTATATCCTATTTGCATATATTATAATTGAGAAATGATATATAATGCTTTACACATTTTTTGTTAATCGTGGCTTACGCAAAGGAGTTTCTCATGAAAAAATGGCTCGTACTGACAGTTTTGTTTAGCCATTGTAAAGAAATAACTTCCACTTTTTGGAAATAATGGCACAACTAACATTACATAAAACTTTTTGTACGAGTGGTACTTATTTCTTTACGGTCACTTAGTGTGTTTTTTGCTGCATTAAGGGCAAAAGATCATGTTTCAACCGCTGCCAACCTTGGTGCAACGATTGTCTATGTGTATAATCCGGCCTCGGCCGGTGAAATTGGGCACAAGTTGCCTATCGCTTTTAATGGAGTTACGACAACCGGGCCTAGTCTTGATGCAAAACGGTTCTGGCCCGCAGCTGGAGATACTGTTATTGCCTCTGGTCCCACGTTGGAAAATAAGAGGAGCGGCGTTACGGGCATTGCAGAGTTTTCAAGAAACGTTGGGCTTGAAAGAGGCGCCACGTACACCTTTACCGAAACGGTTGATTTGCCAGGAATTGGTCCAAAGGTCTTTCTTGTGCAAAAAGTACTTGGCAAAAGCGTTATAACAGGCGCAAGCAATTCATGGGTTGGGATTTGGGCGCCGGAGCTTGGCGTGCAAGAAGAGCTATATGATGATACCGCGTGGCACAGAGTTGCCATTGAACAGCCAGCCGGTACATGGTTATTTGAATTCTGCTCCTATCATAGTCGTACGTTGCCAACGCAGGTTGCATCGCTTGATCTGTACGCAACGTTTGCAGATTCATCGATTAATAGCTCAATTGCTGGCCGGGTGGTGAGTAGTTTGTGGCAGGTGAGCTGCGGCATGCTGGGCATGGGTGTGGGGGTTGCAGTGGCAAGTGCGGGGGAGGGCGGTAAATTTGAGTTTAAGCGTAACAAGATTGGGATTCCAGTACTCAGTGTGGAAATAAATGATGCATCTATCGAGCAGTTGCAGGATTTTGCCCATACATTGAAAGGTGTTTTAGAAGGCGATGTTAACAAGAAGCCGGGAGCTCAACTATTGACGCCAAAAGAACGAGAAGGTTCATGGAGACGTCTATTGACGGTGGAAGATGCTCTTGAGGGCAAGACGAGAAGAGCTCTTGAGGCTGCCAAAAAAAACGAGCTTAAAGCCGCCGCCGCTAATGATCAGGGAAAAAAAGAGGCTATAGTAACTAAGTATGAGGTGGCTCAAGAGCAAGCAGAGGGCCGCGTAAAACAAGAAATGGAATCAATACGAAAGCTAAAGGCTAAAGATGATGAGCGTATAGAGTTGCAGGATTTCAAAACAGAGGTACAAAGAGTGAAGAGTGACGCATCGTTAACTAACGAGGAGCGCAAATTGCAAATGGCTGCGATAAAACTTAAGGCGGAGGGCCGTAAAGGTGCGATAAAAGAGGTTTCTCGAACATTTAGCTTTTCGCCTGAATGGGACGCGTTAATTAAGCCGGAAGACACAGACCCAGGGGCCGTAGCACAAGCAACAGCCGAGGCGCAGGAAAAAGAAAACAAGCGGATAGAAGAACAGCAAGAGCGCGAAAGAAAAAAAGAAGAAAAAAGAAAGACTTACCTGACTTCCGCCAATGTCGCTGGAGCTGCGGTAGTAGTAACGTTAACATTGGCTGCCATTGCAGCATTAACCATCGCGCCGACTCCGTTTGCCAATATGCTGTATAAAATTTCGTATCTGCCCAAAGAGCTGGTTGGCGCTGCGCGGGGCAGTAGCGTGAGAACGCAAGGAAGCGGTGTTTAGTGTGATGGGCTATCGGATTGAAAGTTAGGCTCTTTTTGCAAACAAGCAGCAAAGCTAAGCTGTGACGTCAGTTGGCGATGCTTGATTTTCAAGAGCAGCATCGGTTCGCGCTATCGGCCTTTGAGCCTGTTGAGTCGGCTTATTTTGATAGTGTCGATATGCGAGAATAGTACCTGTAACGGCTATCAATAGTGTTGTTATGACCAACCCATGGGATATGTATTTTGTCCATTCGATGGTTGTTTCAGTTGGCTCTGGCGTGTTGTTTGCAGGAGTTTCTATGTGGTCGTTATCATCGTTTTTAGGGAAATTTAGTTCACCTTCTATTTTGCGTAGTCCCTCCCTTAGCGACAGTAATAGCGGACGTCTTTGAAGATAGCTTTTTATTGAGTTATTTTCTATTCGGCACAGTTCTTTATAAATCTCTCTATCTAAGGCATCAATTAAATTTAGTTTTTTAGGATCATTGTTATGTAAGCCGGCTATATTGCTGAATCGTTCGTCAAAATCTTTGTACAACAATTTTTGGTGCGATTTAAAGTTATTTAGAAAGTTGCTTACTAAAGGTAAAGTGTGATTAAGTAAACAGCTTAGATATGCATTTCTTGCGACAAGATCGCATAGTGTTTTGTCTTTTTCGTTCTGAGCTATTGCGGTGATTAATACTATCTTGAAAGCTTCTACTTTTTTCTCCATGGCTTCAATTGCTTCTAGTGTTACATGTATTCTAGGATCACAGTCACTAAGCAGGTCGTAATATTGAAAGGCAACGTTGGGATAGTATCGCCTTAAGAGATCAAAATGAGATTGTATGCCTATTGGATTGTTTAATTGACTATCGAGTTGTTCCATGCACTGATCACGTTCTTGGCGTACTTGCTTTTTAAAATCGTCAAAGATTACCATGTAGTCTTCTTCGGTCTCATCCAGAACAGGTTTCGTGGCCTGGGATGACTGTATATTGTTGGTTCCAATCAATAGTATTGCCATACACGAAAACATCGTGAGAGTCGTGAGAGCTTGCGAAATGTTTGATTTTATCATTTGAAACTCTTTTATAGTAGAAAATAAAAAAAAGTTTGCGTTGTCATGTTATCATTATAGCATTTTGATTAATAATTGCAAATAAAGCAATTACGGCTACAGGGCAGATGCAATGTTTGCCGTCAGATAATACGTGCCAGGCGTGAGTCAATGGGTGGTGCTTCAGCCAGGATGCTCTTCATGAGAGAGTCTAATTATTTGGGTGCAATTATATTCAAACTACACCCCTGTTCTTTTGCATTATTATATTTGATAGGAGTAAGATAGTAACATAAGTAAATAAGCACGTAGTTTCAGGTGGATGCATTATATACAATGCATCTGTTTTACAGGACATTAAAGACGTTAGGAATACAAAAATGTTGACAGGTTCAAGTATGAAAAGAGAAATGCTTGTGTTAATCTGTTTTTTGCTTTCCACAATGAATGGGCAGCTTAAGGCAGAAAATATTCAACAAACCATTATCATAAATCCGATTTATATTACTATGACTACAACAAATACATCTGCACATCCAGTCGAACAAACTCATGAGGCTGGCATTTCAACGCCAGTAAAAAAAACAGTATTGCCAAACGGATTGACCGTTTTGGTGGTGGAAGATCATACGTTGCCAAAGGTTGCCATTCAGTTGTGGTATGGGGTTGGATCGCGTGATGAAGAAGACAAAGAGCGAGGCCTTGCTCATTTAATTGAACATATGATCTTCAAAGGCACCAAAAAATTATCCGAATCAGATATTAATGTTATTACGCATCAGTTGTCGGGCAATTGCAATGCATTCACCTCGTACGATTACACCGGTTATCTTTTTAACTTTCCCACGCAAAATTGGCAAGAAGCATTATCGATAATGGCTGATTGCATGGTCAATTGCACCTTTGATCCGCAAATGCTGAACTCTGAAATGAAAGCGGTTATTCAAGAACTTAAATTGTACCGAGACCGTTACATGAGCAGTTTATGCGAAGGAATGATCAGCATGATATTTTCTGATCATCCATACCATCATCCAGTTATTGGTTACAAACAGGATTTGTGGAGTGTGACAAGCCAAACGTTACATGAATTTTATCGCAAGCATTATCTTCCCAATAACGCTACTTTGGTAGTAGTAGGCGATGTAAAAACGGAAGAGGTTTTTGGTTTAGCGCAACAACATTTTGGTTTAATTCCGGCCGATCATACGTATAAACGCTCACGAGCCTATCTTAATAAGAGCTTGGCCAGCAAGTCGATAACGCTGTATAGGGATGTCAAGCAACCGATTCTTGCATATGCATTTGTAGTTCCTGGTACGAAGGACAAAAAGGATTATGCATTAGAATCGCTCGCATGGATTGTTGGGAAGGGAAAGAGTTCTCGTTTGCATACGACTCTTGTAGAGCAGGAACAATTGGCGGTATCTGTTCATGCGTGCTATTACGATTTGTTTGATTATGGATTGTTTTTAATAGACTGTGAGCCAAAACGTATCGAGGATGCTGCTCTTATTGAACATCACATTACACAGATAATTCGCGATATTGCCAGCGGCGAATTTACTGATCAAGAGTTGAGTAAGGCGATTAAGTTAACTCAAATGACCTTTTATGAAACATTAGAAGATATTCAAGAGCAGGCAACTCAAATAGGAAAATATTTTGTTGCAACGGGAGATGAACATTATGCATTTACCTTTACGCACCAGTCAAAAGAGTCGCTCAGAAATGACATCATAACGCTGAGTGCTCAATATCTACGTTCATCTTTGATGCACAAAGGTTCTATATTGCCATTGGCAAAAGAGGACATTGCGCTTTGGCAATCTCTGCAAGAAGAATCTGATCAAGAAGATACGAATATTTTGCAAGCGCGTCCTCGTACGCTTCCAGTTGAGCCTGCACGCTATGCGCTTACGGTTCACCCGCAACCATCGAGGCCATTTAATTTTCCGAAAGCGGCTGTTCAGACATTGTCAAATGGATTAAAAACATTTAGTTATCGCCACGCTACAACTCCAACTGTAGAGATTGTTCTTGATTTAAAAATCGACGAAACATACGATCCTGAGACCAAATTAGGACTTGTGTTTTTCATGAGTAAGATGCTTGCAGAGGGGACTAAGGAGTATAATGCAGCAGAGTTTGCCAAGGCGCTTGAATCGCGCGGGATCTCATTGAATATCGGAGTTGGGTCGATCTCTATGAACATGTTGGTTGACGATCTTGAGTTTGGACTTGATATGCTCAATCAAATGGTTACGGCTGCTGTTTTTGATGCCAAACAGATAGAAAAAGTCCGTGAATTATGTTTGTCTAACTTAAAGCATTTTTGGGATGACGCATCATCTGTCGGTGTTCATTTGGCAAAGAAAGAGATTTACAAAAAACATCCCTATGCGCGCAATGTGCTTGGTACGTCTGAATCGATTGCATCTATAACCAAGAATGATTTGGAACTATTTTATAAAAAATATGTATCACCACGTGGATCTCGATTGGCGGTGGTTGGTGACGTCGATCAAGCCAAAATAGCTCGTTTGATTGAGAATAAACTCTCCAGCTGGAAAGGCCAAGCCATAGAGGAGATTACATTTCCACCTATGGAAACCATAAAAGCATCTTGCGTGGATAGTTATCTTAATCGTGATCAAGTTGCTTTGATATTTGCGCAACCTTCAGTCAAATTTTTGGATGCAGATTATGACAAATTGCTTCTTTTTGATCAGATTTTGAGCGGTGGTGCCCTTGGTTCTATGAGCTCTAGATTATTCGATTTAAGGGAACAGTCCGGATTATTCTATACCATTAAGGGATCAACCATTTTTTGCTCGCATGAGCAGCCTGGAATCGTTATGGTAAAAACGATAGTTTCTTTAGATCGTTTGGCAGAGGCAGAAAAAGCTATTTTAGATACGCTTGCGACCGCTGCTGATTCGGTAACGCCAGAAGAGCTAGATGAGGCAAAGCGTGCTTTAGAGTCGGCGCTTATTGCAAATTTTAGCAACAATAATTCCATTGCAAATGCATTCCTATTTCTTGACCGCTATGCATTGCCGTCGGATTATTTTGACAATCGAGCTGCTCAGCTTGAAAAAATAACGGTTGATCAGATGCGAGCTTCAGTGCATAAAATCCTCAAGCCGAATGATCTTGTTATTGTAAGAGTTGGCAGGACTGGTTTGGTACCACATGAAGCATCTAACATAAAAAACTAAATTGGTATTTTGCACCATAAGGCCATTTGCATGCATCTTGATACGAACAAAACAATATTTTTGATTGATGGTTCATCCTTTTTATACCGTGCATACCATGCGGTCAAGCCGATGCACACTAAGGCTGGTGAGCCAATACAAGCAGTGTTTGTTTTTTGTAGAATGATAGAAAAACTGATAAAGACGTGCAAACCAGCGCATATGGTACTTTGTTGGGATAGCAAAGGAAAGACGACGCGTCATTCTTTATATTCTGACTACAAGGCAACAAGGCAGGCTCCGCCAAACGATCTGTTTGAACAAAAAAAGCGCATTATGGAGTTTGCAAGCCTAATAGGGCTAAAGCAGCTTGCTCAGGAGGGGGTAGAGGCGGATGACCTTATGTACTCTATAGCGCGTGAGCAGTCGCTAAAAGACTACATGGTGGTCTTTATTACGTCAGACAAGGACATGTATCAAGCAATCAGCGATCATGTCATCATATTTGACCCGTTCAAAGATGCGTACGTTGCTCAAAAAGATGTTGAGGCACAGTTTGGATTTCCGATTGGTCGGCTAATTCTTTATTATGGCCTTTTAGGCGATGCTTCAGATAACATACCGGGCGTTGTTGGCATAGGCAAAAAAACTGCGCAAGAACTTTGTAAACAGTTTAGTTCAATGGAAGATCTATACAGTCACATTGAACATAGCGATCTTACTGATCGTGTTCGTCGACTGTTGCAAGCGGATAAGGATAATGCTTTTTTGAGCCGAGATCTCTTTTTGTTGCAATATGTTCCGCTCAATAGCGTGAAAGATGAGTTTGTATTTGATGCGACAGGATTTCATAATGCTGATCCTCTTTTTAAAGAATTAGATTTTAAATCTTTGTTGCCTTCGCATGCAAAAGCGTCAAGCAATGCGGTTGATCTTCAAGCTAGGTTGGATGGTCTTGGCAAGCATTCATTTATTACGATTTCTAATGCCGAGCAGCTTAAGGCGCTCTGTGACCAGCTTGAGAAGGTAAAAATATTTTCTATAGATACGGAGACAGTTGGAATATTGCGCCCATTGCAGATGGATATTATTGGCATTTCTGTGTGTATGCAGGAAGGGACTGCATATTATATTCCGTTTGGTCATGAGACTGACCAGGAACAACTTACAGCCGAACAGGCCTTGCAGGCTCTCAAGCCGATATTGGAAAATGCACTGTACAAAAAATATGTGCATCACGCTAAATTCGATCAAACCGTATTGTGTAAGGTAGGCATTCAATTAAGGGGTCTTGTGTGCGACACGCTTATTGCGGCGCACCTTCTGTCAAAAGAATGGCAAAAAATCGGCTTAAAGGCTCTTTCTGAGCGCTATTTTGAGGAATTTGTACCATCATATGACCAGATAGTTAAGGATAATAATTACAAAGATTTTTCCCAAGTGCCACTTGGGCTGGCAACAACATATGCCGCATGTGATGCTCATCAAACGTGGCGTTTGGCGCAGATTTTTATACCACAGATTGCACAGCAAAGCATGGATATTCTGTTCAATACCATAGAGTTACCACTCGTAGAGGTGCTTGTGAGTATGGAAATGCGTGGAATTATTTTGGATACTGCAATCCTCAGGGAGCTTGGCGATAAGGTTCAAGATGAACTGGTGCATTTGTCACAAGAGGTGAAATCATTTTGGAGCTCTCAAGAACCATTTAATTTGAACTCGCCGCGCCAAATACAAATTCTTCTTTTTGATATGTTGAAATTACCAATGCAGCGTAAAAGTCATAAGGGAGGTTCTTCAACGGATGCTGCAGTTCTTGGAGAGCTGGCAAAGCTTCACCCCGTTGCATCATTGATTTTACGTTACCGCGAACTATTTAAATTAAAAAGTACCTATATTGATTCTCTTCCAGGCTACATAAACCCCCAGACTGGTCGTATACATACAAATTATAATCAAACGTTGGTTGCGACTGGTCGTTTATCAAGCTCTGACCCAAATTTGCAAAACATTCCAGCCGACACTGTTGGATATGGCATTGAAGTTCGCGCTGCTTTTAAACCGGAGCCAGGGCATCTGTTCCTGTCAGCTGACTATTCTCAAATAGAGTTACGGGTGCTGGCGCATCTTTCGCAAGACGAAAATCTTATGAATGCCTTTTTACATAACGTAGATATTCATGCGCAAACAGCAGCATATATTTTTGATCTTGAGATTGGCCAGGTGTCGCATGCGCAGCGGCAACTTGGTAAAAGGATTAATTTTAGTATTCTTTACGGGTTAACCCCGTATGGTCTTTCAAAGGATCTTGATATTTCGGTTCAAGATGCAAAGCGATGTATTGAAAAATATTTTGCACAATTTCCTAAAGTTCGAGCTTGGATGGATGGTGTTATTGAGCAAACTCTGCAGTTTGGCTATGTAACTACCTTGTGGGGACGGCGCCGATATTTGCCCGGTATTTACGAAAAAAATAAAACGTTATATGAGCAAGCGTGTCGAGTAGCGATAAACACTAAGGCTCAAGGGACGGCTGCAGAGCTTATGAAAAAAGGAATGATTAATCTGTATGCTGCTTTAAAGCATGATGTGCAAAATAGTTATATTGTTTTACAAATCCATGATGAACTTATCGTATCGGTGCCAAAAAATGAAATACAAAAAGCAGAAGATATTACGAAAGCCATTTTAGAAAATGTTGCTGAATGGAGCGTTCCGCTTGTAGTAAGCATGCGATCAGGGGCTGATTGGAAAGAGGTTACAAAGTAGTCCTTATGCAGGACACCGATCATACTCTATAAACAGGTTCAATCCGATACCAGCTAAGCCAATCAGTCCAAGAAATTTGGCAAACAGCTTGGCGGTGATTCTGGCTATATCTTTATAAGTGGGCGCGTCTTTTACCGCACTTGCAGTGTTTTTTTCAGGTTCATGCGCATCGGATTTTTTGTCTTGTTGCATGAAGTTATTGCGTTCTATTTTGTACTGTTCGTAGCAGTGCCACAAAGAAGCTGTGCTAGCGCCCACGACAAAGAAGATGGTGAAAGCTCCCAACATTCTTTTTGTTGGAAACTTTTTGAGTTGTTCATCTGGGGTTAGTGTTGAGTGTATGGCAGTGTTTCTTTTGCGTATCTTTGCTTTTGGGAAGTTGCTTTGCTCGTGTTCTGTAGCCGATGAAGCATGTATCACAGGAGCAAACTGGCCAATCACACAATAGAAAATCAAACAAAAAAAAGCATTTTGTTTCACCTTTTGGTTCCCTTTTACATCTCTTCTTGATCTGAACTTGCTAAGTCTGAGTTGGTATGGTTTGAAAGTATGTTTTGCAAGTCAGCGCTTTCTTGCTTTCGTCTTTTATAATAGCGATAGCCTTTATACAAAAGAAATCCGGTAATAGCGGCTATGCCAGCGAGAGTGACGGCTCCTCCAATGAGTTCGGACGTTGTAGGTTCGTCTGGGGTTGTCGGTTCGTCCTCAATTATTATACCTTTTTTGGATGCCTCACGTTTAATACCGCTTATGTTTGTTTTTATAAAATCCTCATTTATAAAGGCTGTATCTTCGGACTTTGGTACCTTTTCTATGAGTCTGAGTTCCTTTATTCTGTCTAGCGCGTCTTGACGATCACGGATATTTTTGACGGACATGCTTTTAGTGGTAGGCTGAATGTGTATCGTTGGGTTAAGTATATTAAGATGCAAATAACTTCCTGGTTGTTCCTGATATGCAGTCTCTTTCAGCTCCAAACCTTCAAGCTCCTTCATCCCATTGGCAGAATGTGCACATAAGACGATAGAAACCAGCGCTAAGAATCTAATATAAAAACATCTCATTGTTACTCCTTTATTGTTTGTATTGGATTTGAATATTCTGCATTTGGGTTTAGATCGTCGCTATTTTTGCTTTGTAGGTCGGCATTTTCACGTTGTGCCTTGTAATACCTGTAACCTTTGAATAAAAGGAGTGCAAATGCCGCTAAGGCGGCAAGGCCAATGGTGGTATTTCTAGGGCTTAGCAATGCTGATTTTTTTAAAATAGATTTTGGTGCGGTGGTAGGATGAGCTGGTTTGTGAGTTGTAGTACCCAATATTTCAGGTTGATCTTTAGAGAAGTGCACCTTGCTTGGCGTTGTAGGCTTATTTGCCTGGGGGGCCGTCTCTAGGTTCGCTTCTTGCTCTAAATCGTTTACTTGATCTTTAAACGCTTCTATCTGTTCTGCATTTTGCTCTATCTGCTGCGGAAGCATTTTTATTGATTCTTCTGCGGTACGCTGTTTTGAATGCATAGCAATGCTACCCTTTTTTATTCTAACTTGTTTGGCAGCTGCATCCTCCCACTCCATAGCCAATGAGGCACCCGCCACAAGACATAGCTGGCCAATTACAAAATAGATAACCAAGGCAAAAGGAATAGCTTGTTTTTTACAGTTCATCTTTAATCCTTTACACTGTGTAAATCATCGTTAGATAGTTGGGTTTTTTGAGTCTATGAATCTTATTTATAGCAACGGCCTATATGAAATAATAGCATCCCTAACCCTTATTTCATTTACTATACATAATCCAATTAGAAAATGCAAGGATAGAGCACAATTATGATTTTTAACTATGGTAACCAGCAATGTTATATCATTGCTACAACGGTTTTATTTTTGTGTACAGCCGTTTTTTTTACGATCAAAACAGGATTTATTCAGTTTTCCGGGATAAGACGCTTTTTATATTTGATTAGGCACGGCGTGCCAATTACGCATAGGGATCCTGGAAAAAAGGCTTCCATAGATACCATGAGCCCAACAAATGCCCTGTTGACGGCTATGGGCACAACTATTGGAATGGGCAATATGGTAGGGCCAGGGATTGCTATCATGGCTGGCGGACCGGGAGCACTTTTTTGGCTTATTGCCTATATATTTTTTAGTTCGGCCATAAAATATGTCGAAGTTGTTTTTGCGCTCAAAACGCGCAGGATAAATTCTGATGGCCTTATTGTTGGCGGACCAATGTGTTATTTGAAAAAGGCCCATCCGTTCCTTGCGCATTGGTACATTGCAGTTATTTTGCTCCTTTTTGCGGTATGGTCAAGCATTCAGTCAAATACGTTGGCAACTATTTTTGCTCTTGAAGGGGTAGCGCCTTGGATTGTGGGTTTTGTGCTCTCATTGGTTGTTTTCTTGGTGGTTCGTGGTGGAGCAAAACGTGTCGGAGAGGTTGCGAGTAGATTTGTTCCGTTTATGTTCTCCCTTTATCTTTTATGTGCCATGTTGATCTTGGTCAAAAATCCTTTTGCGCTAATCTCTAGCATGAAAGTGGTTTTTACCGCAGCCTTTAAACCACAAGCTCCGATTGCCGGATTTGTAGGAGTTACATTTTTACAGGCCATACGCGCAGGTACCTATAGAGGTATTCACATTACTGAGTCGGGACTCGGTAGCGCATCCATTCCTCATGCCGTGGCAACAGTTAAGTATCCAATCGATCAAGGCCTTTTGGCTCTGTTTTCCGGAGCGATAGATGCCTTGTTTTGTATGGTATCTGGAATGTTGATTCTTGTTACTGGCGTATGGATGACAGGAAATTTACGCAGTACTTTGATATATGAGGTGTTTTCGTTGCATGCTCCAGCAGGTGGATCTATAGCGTTACTTGCCACCATTGTGCTATTTGTGCTCACTACCATCATCGGAAACAGTTTTAATGGGATGCAGGTGGTGAGTTCTATAGCGTGTCAACGCGTTGTCCAGCTCTATTTGTACATGAGCGTAGCCATTATTTTTTGTGGCGCTTTTGTAAAGACAGATTTTGCATGGATGTTCATGGATAGTATCATGACGCTTGCTGCTATTCCAAACTTGGTGGGATTGGTAGTTCTTTCAATAAAATATCCGGATTGGCTGCGTCGTTAGGTTTGTGCCGTTGACAATCAACGGTTCTATCAAAATGTATAAGCATATTAGTGTTATTTTCATAAAACCAAATATTTTGTTGCGTATTTTTTACATATTATTTTCACTCCTTTTGACTACATCGCTACTTCAGCCAAAGTACAAGAAAACATTCTAGCTGGTGAATCACATTTTGTTGCTGAAACAAAACAAGCTGCGCGACTCAGGAATGCGGTCAAAAAATTACCAAGTGATCAAAAAGCATTTGTAGCAATTGACGAACTTTTTGAAGGAACAACTCCTGCTGTAGGGGGTAAAGCATTGCATGACTTTGGATTAGAATTATCTCATTTTAAGAATCTTATTGGAGTGATTTGCACACAATTTCAGGCAGAACCAACAACATTAGAGCGGGAAACCAACGGTGCGTTCAAAAACTATAAAATTGACGTTATTGTGAATCCTGATGGCAGCCTAACGCGGCCATATACGCTAGAAGAAGGTATTAGCACTACAAATATAGCAAGTGAACTTTTAGAGCAAGCATTTAGTCTCGAAGAGTAACTTTTCGCATATGTATTACACCTAAAACTGAATCGATCTTGCGCTTATCACTTTTGGTGCTTGCAAATTCACATTCTCAACGTATACTTCATCGCAATTAGTTGATGTATAGTAATGATGTTATCTATTTTAAGGGTTTTTATGAACAGCGTTGGGTCTTTTATCTATATGGTCGGGCTTGTTACGGTGCCTTTATGTGCTATGGAGTCGGATGAGTCTAATGCGCCTCAAGCGCCTTCTAGTATTGGTATTTTAACTGAAGAAAGCCAACCAGAGGTGTCTAAATTAGACGATTTGAGCAAAGGTGACTTTAAGAATGGTAATTGTAGAGAGGCGGCTATCAAGGAAATAGAGAAAAAATTCTCTGCTTTACAGCAACAAGATTACGATCTTATGACCGTAGATGAACGAAAAGAATGGTTTAAGGCGGCAGTGGTAAATTTTTATGATCTGTTCCTGTTACTCGACAAAAACGCAATAAAATTTCCCGCTTGTGTTTTATTGTAATGGGGTTAATACGTAGTAATAATGTTATATATGTTAAGGAGTATGTTTGTATGAAAAATATTATATCTTTTGTGTATGCAATCAGTATTGTTGTAGTGCCTCTGCGTGCCATGGAGCAGGATGAGTCTCCAATAGAAAGGGTAGGACGTCTTTGTGGTGATTTGATGTATTATAGGACTGGTCAAACCTCTCCCACTCCTGTTAAAGTTGATGTTTCAATCAAAAAAAATCAATTAAGTGTTAAATTTGAAAAAGATGTATTAAATAATGTAAGAGAAAATGACCTCGAGGGTAGTAGTAGCAAGATTGTTGATTTGAATGAAATATTTGACGGTCTGTCCCAATTAGAAGTGACGCTTTCGGGCATTGTGGTCTCAGGCGATCCAACTGATAAAGAATATTGTGAAGCCGTGGTAAAAAGCCTTGCTAGATTGTATGGATTAGCATCGCAAACTCGTGTTGATGACGCTACAGATAAGAACGTGGGCAATTAGCGCACCTATATATTCTTGCTCTGTGCTTTTACATTAATGTTATTTCTTTTAAGGAGTATGTTTTTCATGAAAAGTTCTATGTTTTTTCTATATGTTATAGGCATTATTGCAGGACCTTTGTGTGCGATGGATTCTGGTGAGTCTTCGATAGAAAAGTTAAAGCGGTTATCGACGACGTCTAACGACCTTAGCCATTGTAAAGAAATAACTTCCACTTTTTGGAAATAATGGCACAACTAACATTACATAAAACTTTTTGTACGAGTGGTACTTATTTCTTTACGGTCACTTAGTAAGTCCACTATTATTGATATTGTTGACGACAAAGATGAGACTAGCAGCCCAAAAGAAGAAGACTGTGACGGGATAGGTACAACACCAAAAGCTGTGGTTCCCACAACAATAACAATGACAAATGCGGACTTAAGAAAAGAGCTAAAAGAAATTATTGCAATAGGTACAGCACTTGCCAAATTGATTCACTCGATTAGGCTTGCTGGAGGGTGCGATTCATTCTCGAGAATGAGTTCAATAAAAGGAGCCTACGAAGAGGGGCTAGGCAATTTATCTCAGTTGGTGATTTGGTATACGCGTTATCTCGATGTTGGTGATTGTCAGGAAAAACGAGTAGATTTTTTAAAAGAATATAAGATTTGACAAGCTTACGAGGTAGATTTTATGAAAACTGTTTTATCCATACTATATGGACTGGGTTTTATTTTAATGCCTCTGTTTGCCACAGCGGCGAATAATGAGTCTAATGATGACAGATTAAAACGTTTGTACAATGGATTAGGGGGGTCCCCCAGGACTCTTGGTGGAACATCTCCTAAGTCTACGCTTGACGATTCAAAACCTACCTGGTCGATTCTTGACGAAGGTCAACCAGGACCATCTAGTGCGTTAAATGGATTACATTGTGAGAGTGAAGATAAGATGGACGAGACTATAGCGCTTTATACATCAATGATGGCAACAGTTGCTAAGGCTACTGAGGTGATTAAAGAGAGCTGTGATTATAAGGATCCAGATATAATAACAGCGCAGCGCAATAACAATAGAGCATTAGCTAATATTTCCGGTATGCTTTATATGTATACAGCGTTGTGTTATGACAGTAGAGCAGGGTTTAACAAATGAAATTGAAATTGATAGTGATAATGCATGTATGTGTAGTTTTAGTTTTGACCTCATGTGCCATGGAAAAGTCAGCAAGTGGGATTTCATCAAGCAAAGCAATGTTTCCTACCGCTACCAAAAGGCGCAGAGTACTAGTCTCTGGTGAGGATGATGCACCATGCAAAGGAGATTCAGAGAGCACCCAAAAAAATTCTGAGCACATTAGCAGACTTAAGCCGATTGCATCAAAAGCGCAATCAGCAATTGATTTGTTAGAGTCAACCCAGGACCAGTCAGAACAAAAAAAAGCACAAATTGATCGGTTAGGGATTGATCAGCTAGCAGCCTACGAGGATTTTTGTCATTGCATGGCGTTTAATATAAGTAAATTGCAATCTGAAGCGGCACGACTGCAATACGAGGCTGCATATGAACGTAGAATAATGGGTGATAAGGAGGATGAGGCGTCTGCTAAATTAAGAATGGATTCTGCAAAAAACTTAAACAGTGCTATGTTGGCTACAACAACGTCGCTCTTTTTACTTGCAGACGTTGTAAAAAAAGAGCTTATAGATATTATGGATAAGCGTAAAAAGCAGATCAAATGAAAATATACTGATACTCTGATAGATATTTTGGGTTACAAGATTTAATGTTATATCTTTAAAAATTATTTGATTTTCACAGTTTTATGCACATATTAGACCAGCTAAGAGAATCGTTTGCCGTTTTTTTACATTCAGAGTTTTCTATAGATTTTGCTTTACCCGCTCAACTTTTAACTATAAATGTTGATGGTCGCAGGCAAGGCTTTGGAGATTTTAATTCTAATATTTCATTTATATTAGCAAAAATTCTTAAAACAACGCCAAGCAGTATAGCTTTGACCGTAAAGCAGAGGTTTTCTCATGCGTATATAGCTTCGGTAGAAGTAGCTGGTGCGGGTTTTTTAAATATTACTCTCAAAAATGAGATTTTTGACCAGATCATGTCTGCTTTCAAAAAAGAAAAGGAGAACTTTTTTAAAGCCTTTGCGTCTGGCAAGCGCAAGAACATTTCTCTTGAATTTGTTAGTGCAAATCCTACTGGTCCTTTGCATTTGGGCCATGGCCGCGGTGGTATTGTTGGAGATGTGTTGTGCAATGTACTTCGTTTTTGTGGGCATACTGTTACTAAAGAATTTTACATTAATGATGCTGGAAAGCAGATTGTTACGCTTGGACGATCATTTAAGATACGTTGCCAACAGTTGGCTGGCATTGAAGTATTGTTAGATCCAGATGCTTATCATGGACACTATTTGTTAGATCTGGCGGCTATTTGTATTAAGGAGTATGGAAAGCAGGTTTTGGAAAAATCGGATCTTTTTTTTCAAGATTATGCAAAAGAACATATGTTGGTCGACATAAAGCGGACATTAAAAGACTATGGCATCACATTTGATGTATGGTTTTCTGAAAAAGGGCTGCATGATTCAGGTCAAATAGCGGATGTAATTGAAAATTTAAAGCAGCGTAATTGTGTATATGAACAGGATGGAGCACTATGGTTTGCATCAACCAAGTTTGGTGATGATAAAGACCGTGTAGTGCAAAAAACATCTGGCGAGCTTACATACATCGCTGCTGATTTTGCGTATCTTCAAAATAAAATCATGCGTGGGTATGATGAGCTTATTATTGTTTTGGGGCATGATCACCATAGTTATGCAACAAGGTTACAAGGTGGGCTTAAGGCCCTTGACCTTGTCAACACGCCACTGTTCGTTATTTTATATCAATTAGTGAGTATCAAAGAAGGTCAAGAGACCGTTCGTATGTCAAAACGTGCAAATAAAATGGTTACGCTGGCCGATATTGTAGAGACCGTAGGCCGTGATATAGCACGTTTTTTTTATTTAAATCGCAAGGTTGATGCGCAACTTGAATTTGATATAGACCTTGCTTTAAAAAAGACAGATGAAAATCCGGTTTTTTATATACAATATGCCTTTGTGAGAACCAATGGAATTTTAGCAAACGTAGCAGGTCTAGAGTTTGTTTGTGAGCCACAATTTTCAAGCAGTCTGATGGATGATGACGAACGGTTCTTAATCAAAAAAATTATCTCTATCGTCCCACTTTTGTGTGATATATCAGAACATCATCAAACGCATCTACTTGCATATTACGCTTACGAATTAGCCCAAGCATTCAATCAATATTACCACACACATAAAGTGCTCGATCCGGCCAACCCTGTGCTTAGCAGGCACAGAATGTCGTTGATTTTAATGACTAACAGCTCATTAAAGCTTATTTTAACGCTGCTTGGTCTTAGTTGCCCTGAGCGGATGTAAAAAGATTATTGACTTTCGCATCATCTTATCTGTATATTCAAATAGAATTTTGTTTGGAGATTTTAACGAACATTGGAGTAGGGTGATGCAAAAGCCGTTTGCGAGTCTGCGCGCAATGCAAAGGTTTTCATTGTGTATGCTATGTGTAACTATTACCTTGATCATTAAGCCATACACGGTGCAAGATGAGCAAACAATGCATCTGTTTGATCCGGCGCCCAATGCACCAAAGAACCTTGAAAATCTGTTGAAGAGTTATATTTTTTTGGAAAATCAGGTTAAGAGACTACGCAACATTATGATTGAATTACATGGCTCTTTATCAAGGGAGGAGACGCTCAATGTTGTTAAGAGATTACATGATATTGTGCTTATGGTTGATTCTCTGTACCCCACAATTTCTTTAATTGCTTTGGATGTCGGTATTGTGCGAGTTCAAGAATTTTTTAAAACCAATAAATCGTTGGATGAGCTAAAGTCTTTAGTATGGACTTTTCTGATTAAAACGTTGTCGGAGATTTCATTTCGTCGCCATCAGGTAACAAAAGATTTTAATATGGCATTTCCAAAGCCGTGCTAATTGTATTTCATGGTGTCACCATAAGGACAATAAGGCGTCAGCGTTCCAAGTGTCGGCAAAAAATGGCTTTGGAGCGGTTAAAAGATCTTATTGTTGTTTAATTGTTTATTGTTGCCATCTAACACATGTAGGATGAAGACAGGTTTAGCATTAAAAAGACATAAGGTTGCTTTGAGGGCATTGCATGGTTGTACGCAAGATTTTAATAATGATGTTTATGGTTGGTGCCTGCTTGTCTGTTGATATTATTTGTCCAAATTTGTTTAGTAGAAAGTCGCATGTCCGGCTTATTAATTTGACACCGTTCGATATTAATGTTGGTGCATTAAATGTTAAATCTGGTTCCTCTCTTGATACAAGCTCCTACAGTGCATACAATGGAAATGTAAAACTATTTTCAACTAAAGATTCCATTTTGGTTATTGAGAGAAATGTTGGCATAAAAAATGGCATATCTTATGAATTCAATCTGCCGGTGACAGTCCCTTATGTTGGTGACATTATTTTGCAGATACAGGAAATAGGTACGCCTACTGATAGTATATTAAAGATGTCTGTAAGGTCCGGTTCGAATGCATCCGTATTAAAGCCTGTTGTCAAGCCATGGAGTCGAAATTCTCGTGATCGGAATAGCGCAACATTTTCGGATGGTACTCATACATTTATTGTGACCTATACATCGTTTTTTACCGGTTCAGAAGATGATATGTGGTATACGATTGACTATATAGATGAGACTAATTATCGAGTTGAGCCTGTAGGAGACGATGGTATTAACCTCTTTTTTTACAATCTTTATATGCGAGGGCCCTTAAATGTTTTTCAGAATGGACAAATGCAAAGGGCTAAAATAATTCCACAAGAGATTACAGGAAAGTTTGACCTATTAGGTTTTTGTGAAGCTTTTGAGGCTGATGCGCGAACAGAACTTTTAAATGGGCTTAAAAAGTATGGATATTCTTACTCGACAGAGATTGTTGGATCTGGTGGGGTTATGAACGGAGGTGTGATAGTAGTTAGCAAGTGGCCAATAATCAAACATAAAGTACACATTTTTGATGCCTGCGCAAAGGTTGACTGTGTTTCTAAAAAAGGCGTGATTTATGCGGCAATCGATAAAAACGGCAAAAAGTATCATATTTTTGCAACGCATACAAATGCTTCTTATGATACTAAGGATGACCCAACACGGGCTATTCGCTTAAAACAATTTAAAGAGGTTCATGTGTTTATTAAGGCACAAAAAATACCGAAGAGTGAACCGGTTATCATTATGGGCGACCTCAATGTTGATATGCTTTCCAACCCTGCGGAATACCAAGAGATGTTACACGCATTAAATGCATCACATCCGCCGCTTACAGGATTTAAATATTCGTGGGATCCGGTAACCAACAAGCTTGCAAGTCAAACTGACTTAAGCCTACGGCAGCTTCTTGATTATATTCTATATTCAAACACTCATTTAAAGCCGACGAAATCATTTGATAAAATTTTATATTTCAAATCTCATTCGGATTGGTTTGCAAAACAAGACCTTTTAAATCGATTCTTTGATAGAAATACTGGAGCAGTGCACACCACCCTATTTGATCTTTCAGATCATTACCCGGTTTACGGACAATTTATATTTTCAGGATACTGATTTTGTAATGAGTGTTCTGATGTCCATAAAACTCATAAAAATCATAAAAAACAACAATAGTACCCATGTTGCGATGAAAATACCTTCCTTTATTTTCAAAGGCAGTTGACGCCCACATGTGTCTTCGATGATACAAATGAGTATTTGGCCTCCATCAAAAACTGGCAGCGGTACGAAATTTATGATTGCCAGATTGATGCTAATGATAGAAAGAATGATCAAAAAATTCATTACGCCGCTAGATGCGCCTGCGCTTAACATGCTTATTAGTCCAATGGGGCCAGCGACCTGTTTGATCAGGTTTTTACCAAGTCCTCTTGCTATTTGTGCAGGAATAGAGAAAAAAAAGTTTACCGTCATGCTAATAATGTGACCGGTAAACGATATCCCCTCTTTTATGGATGCGAATAATGGGCGTGCAGGGATGTCTTCTCGATAAAATAATACATTAGGAATGATTCCTTTTGTGGTATTATCTACTGTATTAAATTCCATTGGTACTTCCACCGTTAACGGTTCATTTTTTCGCATAATCTCTAGTGTCATTGTCTCGTGCTGTTCGGGGGCTAGTTCCTGTTGACGCACTGTGCGTGCGAAATTAGGATCAAATTTGCTTGGATCAAAAGCTTTACCGTTAATGCTTACTATGCGATCACCTGTTTGCAAAACGGAGGTTGCGCCATCTTTCACTTTTATGACGGGCGATAATGGGCTATTAAAAAATTGGTATGGTGATTTTATGCCAACAAAAAATGCTCCTGAAAAGACTATGCAGGCAAATATGATGTTAAATATAATTCCCCCCAGCATTACAATGATTTTTTGGCAGAAGGTTTTGTTATTGAATGATGTCTTGTCGTCGCTGTGAGCAAATTTTTGTTCACCTTGGCCGACCTCCGCGTTTCCCGCAATTTCAACATAGCCTCCTATTGGGATCAGAGAGATAGAGAATTCGGTGCCACCGATCTTTTTGGTAAAGATGCGTGGGCCAAGCCCTATGGAAAATGAAGGGGTGCTGATGTTAAATAATTTGCAAAAAGCAAAATGACCGAGTTCATGAAAGGTTATGAGCAGCTTTGTGCCAATAATTCCAAGCACTATAAATAGCCCCTGAGTGCATATATAAGGTAAAACAGATAAAGAAAGGTTCACGAAAGCTCCTTGCCATAGAATAAAATGGTTACATATTTACTAGTAAAATAAGTAGATGCAAAAGATAAAAATACCATTAGGCAGGAGATAAGTCCATGCCTTCTTAATAATAAAAAATTAAATAATGCCATATCGTTATGGCCGACTTAGTATTATAGGTTACTTATTTTTTCAAATTTTATTTTTGCACTTGAAAAAATTAACAAAAAGGGTAAAATAGCCAGTAATCCTCAAGTGTATGTAATTTATTATTTATCGTAATAAGTTGTTCGTCGCAGAGGACGTGTGTTTCCAACAGAGCATGAGTTTAACTATTTTTTTATGATTCTAGGAATTATATTATATGCCTACTATTAATCAGTTAGCGCGTCTTGGGCGAAGAAAAATGAAAATCAAGTCAAAAAGCCCTGCGCTCAAAGGCGCTCCTCAGGCTCGCGGTGTTTGTACAAGAGTGATAACTCAAACTCCTAAAAAGCCAAACTCAGCCTTGAGAAAGGTTGCTCGCGTAAAGTTGTCTACCGGCGTCGAGGTGACGGCGTATATTCCTGGCGAGGGACACAATCTGCAAGAGCATTCAGTCGTGCTTGTCCGTGGAGGTCGCGTGAAAGATTTGCCGGGTGTGAAATATCACATAGTTCGAGGAGCATTGGATACTGCTGGTGTTCAAAATAGAAGGCAGTCTCGTTCGCTCTATGGTGCAAAGCGTCCAAAAGAATCAAAAAAAGAATCAAAGAAATAAGGAATTTAATCGATGCCAAGGCGGAAAAAGAAAGATTTTACTAGGGATACCGGTGTTGATTTGCGTTTTGAATCGCCACTGATTCAAAAATTTATCAACATTATTATGGAGCGCGGAAAAAAGAGCGTTGCATGCTCTATAGTGTATGAGGCGATGGATATTCTTGTGAAAAAGTCGGGCGGAGATGATAAAAAGGCGTATGAGTTGTTCAATAAGGCCTTTAACCAAATAGCTCCATTTGTTGAGGTTCGTCCTCGGCGAGTTGGTGGAAGTGTGTATCAAATTCCTATGGAGGTGCCTCAAAAGCGTCGAGGGTCTCTTGCGATGAGATGGGTTATTGCTGCCGCTCAAGCGCGATCTGGAAAAAGCATGTCCCAAAAATTGGCGGCAGAGTTTCTGGATGCAATTGAAGGGCGTGGCGGTGCCGTTAAAAAGAAGACAGAGGTCCAGCGTATGGCTGAAGCGAATCGTGCATTTTCACATTATGCCTGGTAACCGAAGGTTGTCTCATGAATGATTTAAAAAAATTTAGAAATATTGGAATTGCTGCTCATATCGATGCTGGCAAAACGACTGTTACGGAACGAATACTTTTTTATACCGGTGTTTCTCACAAAATTGGCGAGGTCCATAAAGGTGAAACCGTTATGGATTGGATGGAGCAGGAGCGTGAGCGCGGTATAACGATTACTGCTGCGGCAATCACCTGTTTTTGGAAAGACTATCAGATTAACATTATTGATACCCCTGGGCACGTTGACTTTACTATAGAGGTTGAGCGGTCTTTGCGCATATTGGATGGTGTGGTAGCGGTTTTTTCTGGTGTTGATGGTGTCCAGCCGCAATCAGAAACGGTTTGGCGTCAAGCTAATCGTTATCATGTTCCACGTATTATTTTTGTTAATAAGCTTGATCGTGTTGGTGCTGATTATTTTGAAGTGATTGACGATGTTAATACGCGTCTTAGGGGAAATGCAATTGCTATGCAGATACCTGTTGGCAAATCCGAAGATTTCAAAGCAATTATAGATGTTTTATCTAACAAGATGGCTACATTTAGCGAAGAAAATATGGGAGCCAATGTTGTTTGGCACGATGTTCCTGGTGAGTATGCGGATCGCGTTAAAGAGCTTCGGATTAAGATTATAGAGGCTGCAGGCAATATCGATGAAGGCCTAGCTGATAAGTTTTTAAATGAAGAGCCGATATCAAGCGAAGAGATTAAGCTTGCTGTCCGCAAGGGCGTTCTTTTACAAAAAATAACGCCAGCCTTTTGTGGAACTGCTTTCAAAAATAAAGGTGTCCAGCTTCTTCTAGATGCTGTGCTTGATTACTTGCCTTCTCCACTTGATTTGCCTGCTGTTCAGGCAAAAACCATGGATGGAGCTGGCATTGTTGAGGTCAGGCCAGATCCTAATGCGCCTTTTTATGGCCTTGTGTCAAAGATTATGTCGGATCCCTTTGTCGGAGTTTTGAGTTTTGTTCGAGTATATTCAGGTACTTTAAAAGCCGGCTCTTACATTTATAATGCTCGCACCGGAGAAAAAGAGCGTGTTAGCCGCATAGTCAGAATGCATTCAAATAAGCGCGAAGAGATTGATGAGGTGTCTGCGGGTGACATTGTAGCACTTGTTGGCGCAAGAGAGACGATTACTGGGGATACATTGTGCGAGAAGGAGCATATGGCGCTTTTGGAAGCTATTGTGATTCCAGAGCCAGTCATCGATGCGTCCGTTGAACCCAAAAATAAAGCTGATTATGAAAAGATGGTATTGGCTTTGCGCAAAATGATGCAGGAAGATCCTACCTTTAGATTTTCTTACAACGAAGAAACCGGCCAAACGGTTATTTCTGGAATGGGAGAGTTGCATCTTGAAGTTATTGTTGATCGCTTGCGCACCGAGCAAAAGGTTGAAGTTGTGCAAGGTAAGTTGCAGGTCGCATATAAAGAAACGATTCAAAAGTCGGTCGAAGCTGAGGGCAAGTTGGTCAAGCAGTCCGGTGGCCGTGGTCAATATGGGCATGTTTGGATCAAGCTTGATCCTTTAGAGCGCGGTGCTGGCTATAAATTCGTGGATAAGATTGTAGGTGGTTCAGTGCCTCGTGAGTTTATTCCCGGTATTCAAAAGGGATTGCTTGAGGCGCTTACAGCAGGTGTTCTTGGGGGATATCCAGTTGTTGATTGCCAGGTAGTGCTTTTTGATGGCTCATATCATGACGTTGATTCTTCTGAAATAGCGTTTAAGGTGGCAGCCTCTATGGCATTTAAAAATGCTATGAGCAAGGCCTCTCCAGTGTTGCTAGAGCCTATCATGGAGGTGGTTGTTGAGACGCCCGAAGAGTATATGGGTGAAGTGATTGGCGATCTCAATTCTCGTCGAGGTAGGATTTTGAATATGGAGGCATATGTTGATAAGCAGGAGATCAAGGCCGAGGTCCCATTGGGAGAAATGTTTGGATATGTTACTGCTTTGCGATCTATGACAAAGGGGCGCGCAAGCTCTTCGATGGAATTTAAATGTTATCGCGAAGTTCCAAGAAATGTCCAAGAATCAGTGATTTCTAATAATGCGGTGGCCAAGAAGCTCTAGAATAGTTAGTACACATAATAAAAGTAATTTTAAAACTCTGGTAGGAGAATGCGCGATGGCAAAGGGTATATTTGAACGAACAAAAGAACATGTTAACGTGGGAACGATTGGGCATGTTGATCATGGCAAGACGACTCTGACTGCGGCTATTACAACGCGTCAAGCAACAAAAGGGCTTGCTGAAAAAAAAGGATATGATCAGATCGATAAGGCACCTGAAGAAAAAGAGCGTGGTATTACCATTGCTACCTCTCATGTTGAATATGAGACTGCCAAGCGGCATTATGCGCATATTGACTGTCCTGGGCATGCTGACTATGTAAAAAATATGATTACGGGTGCAGCTCAAATGGATGGTGCAATTTTGGTTGTTTCGGCCGCAGATGGTCCTATGCCACAGACTAAGGAACACATAATTTTGGCGAAAAACGTAAACGTTCCAGCCATTGTGGTGTTTCTTAATAAGGTTGACATGGTTGATGATCCAGACATGATTGACATGGTTGAAGAAGAGGTTCGTGATCTTCTCAAGAAATACGATTTTCCTGGGGATACGATTCCGATTATTCGTGGATCGGCTCTTAAGGCTCTAGAAGGTGACCAAGGTCCGTTGGGTGTTCTTTCTATCGATGCATTGATGGATGCTGTGGATAATTACATTCCTACTCCTGCACGTCTTCTTGACAAGCCGTTTCTTATGCCAGTTGAAGGTGTTTTTTCGATTTCCGGTCGAGGCACCGTGGCAACTGGTAAGATTGAAACTGGACGCATTAAGGTTGGAGACGAAGTTGAGGTTGTGGGTTTCAGAGATACTGCCAAAACGATAGTTACCGGAATCGAAATGTTTCAAAAAACATTAAATGAAGGTCAGGCCGGCGACAACGTTGGTTTGCTTTTGCGCGGATTAAAGAAGGAAGATATTGAGCGCGGTATGGTAATAGCGGCTCCTAAGTCCATAAAGCCTCATAAGAAGTTCAAGTGCCAAGTGTATATTTTGTCTAAAGAGGAAGGCGGTCGTCACACACCATTCTTTAATGGGTATCGTCCGCAGTTCTATTTTAGAACAACTGATGTTACGGGCGTGGCAACTTTGCCTGCTGGTCGAGAAATGGTTATGCCGGGTGATAGCGTTGATTTGTCTGTGGAGCTTATTTCGCCTATTGCAATGAGCAAAGATTTACGTTTTGCGATCCGTGAGGGAGGCAGAACTGTTGGGTCTGGCGTTGTAACTGAAATTTTGGAATAAAGGCGTTCAGGAATAATCTATGAAAAAACAGCGTATACGGTTAAAGCTTCGTTCTTATGATCATCGGTTGTTAGATCAAGCAGTTAAGCATATAGTTTTGACAGCAAAAAGGACTGGAGCCCATCTGATGGGGCCAGTTCCCTTGCCTAATGTGCGTCGATGTTTTACGGTGTTGCGGTCTCCGCATATAGACAAAAAGTCTCGTGAACAATTTGAGCTTACTACTCATAAGCGTGCGCTTGATATTATCTCACCTTCGGACACAACGATGAATGCGCTCATGAAGTTAAATATATCTTTTGGCGTTGATGTCGAAATCAAGTAGTAAAGGATGGCTTCAATGATATCAGGCGTGTGGGGAAAAAAACTCGGAATGACTCAGTGTTTTGAAAATGACAAAGTCGTTCCGGTAACAGCCATTGATCTTTCGTCTTGGCTTATGGTTGGTGAAAAAACGCTAAAGCGTGATGGTTACGATGCGATTCGTGTTGGGCTTTTAAGAAAGCGGTATGAAAAAGTTGCATTTTCATCTGAATGGCTAAAAAAACTAAGTACTTATTTTTTGTATGTGCGTGAAATAAAAATGGTTGCAACTGGTGAGACGTTTAGTCTGCGCTATGGCCAAGCTGTCCCAGCAGATGTTCTTGTTGAAGGTGCTTTTGTTGATGTGGTTGGTATCACCAAAGGAAAAGGTTTTACTGGTGTAGTAAAGCGTTATGGTTTTACTGGTGGCAAGGCAAGTCACGGTTCTACTATGGGAGAACGTCGCCCGGGATCTATTAGTTGGATGCGTCGTCAAGGCAGAATCATCAAAGGGAAGCGAATGTCTGGTCATATGGGTACCGCCAGGTGTGCTATTCAGGGTTTGCGCATAGTGAATATAAAACGTGTTGAGCAAGTTGTGTTTGTAAAAGGTGCTGTTCCTGGCCACGTCGGGTCGCTGCTCTTTATTGGCAAGAAGTAAATAGGAATAAATGTGTTAAAAAAACAGGATAATTTTGCTCCAGTTATAGCACGCAAGGTGTCACTGGTTGACCTTGTTGATTCGGTTGAATCCTGGCCTGTGCCATGTGCAAGGTCGTTTGCGATTTGTATTCGTACACTGTTGCAAAATTGGCGTCAAGGAACGGTTGGGTGTAAGGGTCGATCCGATGTCTCGTTCTCTAACAAAAAGCCATGGAAGCAGAAAGGAACTGGTCGTGCTCGTGCAGGATCAAAAAGATCTCCTTTGTGGCGTGGTGGTGGCGTAACGTTTGGTCCACAGATGCGAGACAGAAAACTTAAGGTGTCAAAGGGCATGAGGCGTGGTGTTTTGCGCGGGCTTGTTAGTAGTTTTGCGGATCAACAAAAAGTTGTAATGCTTGATTGGCTGTTGCAATTAGATAGACCAAAAACTAGTATGGCCTATTCGGCGTTAAGAGATGCTGGGTTAACGCAAAAAAAGGTGTTGCTTTTCTTGCCGGTATCGGATGTGATGACTGCGGCCTCTTTTGCCAACATTCCCAATGTGCATATCATGAGTTTTGATGAACCGAATGTGTATCATTTGGCGAATGCTGCCTCCTGGTTAATTTTAGAAAGAGATTTGGAATCCTTTAAAGAGATGGTGGCAAAATGGAGTTAAATATTTATGAGGTTATTAGAGGTCCTCGCATTTCAGACAAAGCTCAAATTGTAAATAAAAAACAAAAAAAACTTGTTTTAGAGGTGCATTTACATGCGACCAAGTCTGATATTAAATTAGCGGTTCAAAGGCTTTTTAATGTAAAAGTAAAAAGCGTTGGTACGCTCATTTCTAAAAGTAAAAAATCAAAAGGTGTGGGACGCAGGCGTAATACATCCACCGGTACGATGCAAAAAATGAAGATTGCATATGTGTCTTTGGCTGAGGGGTATGATCTAGACCTGTTTGATACTACGCAGATTTCATTGGCAGAGGTCGGAGAATAAGTATGATCATTTTTTATGCATCGTTGATTGGGGATGTTCTATGTCGATAGTAAAACGAAGGCCTTCTATTTCTTCATTACGATTTCAGTCGTTTTTAACTTCTAAAGATTTAACCAAGAAAAAGCCGGAGCGAGCTTTAGTCAAAGGGTTAAAAAGAAGTGGTGGAAGAAATGCATATGGACGAATTACAGTTCGTCATCGTGGTGGTGGTGCACAAAAAAAATATCGTTTGATTGATTTTATGCGATCAGAACGTGATGTGCTTGGCACTATTAAGTCAATAGAGTACGATCCAAATAGGAATGTGCGTATTGGGTTAGTTTTTTATGCTAATGGAGCAAAAAGCTATATGTTAATGCCTGATACATTAAAAGTTGGATCAAAGGTGTTGTCTAGCAAAAACGCAGAAGCAAAGGTTGGTAATTGTTTGCCGTTAAGAAACGTTCCCTCCGGTTTTGTCGTCCATAATATTGAAATACGTCCTGGTTCAGGTGGCAAGTTGGCGCGTAGCGCAGGAACGTCGACACAAATTTTAGCCAAGGCGGATGAGTTTGCTACATTGAAAATGCCGTCAGGAGAAATACGTATGGTCTCTTTGGATTGCTGGGCAACAGTGGGTATGCTGGGAAATTCAGATTATAAAAACATATCTTGGGGAAAGGCCGGTCGCATACGACATCTTGGCTTTAGGCCTAGCGTTCGCGGAATGGCCATGAATCCAGTTGATCATCCTCATGGTGGTGGTGAGGGTAGGTCCAAGTCCGGCTCACATCCTTCGACGCCTTGGGGTAAGGGATGTAAGGGTACCAAGACAAGAAAACGTAAAAATGCATTAATTTTAAAACGAAGAAAACCATAATCGATTCTCGATAAGATGTATACGGTTAGAAAGGTGTATTTATGGCTCGGTCTGCTAAAAAGGGAGCGTTTGTTGACTCCCCGTTGATTGAAAAAATAAAGAAGGTTAAAGAGAGCGGAAGGCGTGAAGTAATAAAGACATGGTCACGCAGGAGTATGATTTTGCCCGAATTTGTAGGACTTACTTTTGCAGTACATAATGGAAAGAAATTTGTACCAGTCTTTATTACAGAAAACATGGTTGGCCATTATCTTGGTGAATTTTCACCTACGAGGACGTTTAGGTTGCATAGTGGTCAGCGTCAGTCTGGCGTAGCGAGTAAAAGTTAATTAATTGAGAATAAAGCAATTTTCAGTTATTCTAAAAACATGTTTGTTTGATGCAAAATTTACGGGGTACGATGTCTAAGAAAAAAAACGAAAATGAGATTATGGCAACGTCTCTGTTTGTGTCTAGGTCTCAATTTAAAATGAGAGTCCTTGCTGACAGTTTTGTGCGCGGTAAAAGGGCTGACGTAGCTCTCAATCTTCTTTCTACTAGCGCGCTCAAGCGGGCTTTGCCTATGGAGAAGCTTCTCCGCTCTGCAGTAGCTAATGCGTTGCAAAAAACCAATCTGTCTGCGAATGAACTGAGGGTAAAGCGAATAATCGTCGATCAGGGTCCGATGCGGCGTTATTTTAAGACTGGCGCCATGGGCAGGGCAAATATTCAGAAAAAACGTTCAAGTCATATGGAAATTATTTTAGAGCCGTACATATATGAAAACAAAAAGGTATAGCTGTGGGACGTAAAGTTAATCCAATAGGATTTAGGCTTGGTATTTATAGGGGATGGGATGCCCGATGGTTTGGAACAAAAAAGCAATATGCCGGCTTTGTGTTGGAAGATTTGAATGTGCGCAAGTATTTGGATTCACAGTTGGAAAATGCCGAAAACTCACGCATTGAGATTGAAAAAACAAGTGGTAGTTTACGGGTTATTTTACACTCTGCTCGTCCAGGATCTATCATTGGCAAGCGTGGTCAGGAGATAGAAGGGTTGAGGACTCATCTATCTTCTATGACTGGTCGTACAAGCATTGAAATTTCGGTGCAAGAAGTTAAAAAGCCTGAATTAGATGCTCTTTTGATTGCAAAAAGAATAGCAGCTCAGCTTCTTAGGCGTGAAAGTTATAAAAAGTTAATGGGTCGAGCTGCTCTTTCTTCCATGAAGAGTGGGGCTGAAGGAATTAAGATATGCTGTTCTGGTAGGTTGAATGGTGCTGAAATTGCGCGATCAGAATGGGCTCGATTAGGGTCTTACCGTTTACAAACTTTGCGCTCCGACGTCGATTATGGCTTTGCGGAAGCAAAAACAACGTATGGCGTCACGGGGGTTAAAGTGTGGTTGTGTAAAGGTGATTATCAACGTGTTTAATCTAACGATATCGAAAGAAAAATTACCATGCTGATGCCAAAAAAAACCAAATATAGAAAAGTCCAGAAGGGTCGTATGGGGGGATTGTCTAAGGGGGCAAGAACACTTATTTTTGGTAATTATGGCCTACAGGCAGTTGAGCCTTGTTGGATGACATCGCAACAAATTGAAGCCGTCAGAGTTTTGTTGTCGCGTAGTTTGAAAAAGGTAGGCTCCTTTGTTTTGAGGGTGTTTCCAGACAAGCCTATCACCAAAAAGCCGGCTGAAACGCGTATGGGTAAGGGCAAAGGCAATGTGGAGTATTGGGCGGCTGTTGTTAAGCGTGGTAGAATTATTTGTGAGGTGTCTGGCTTGGAAGAACAGGTTGCTCGTCGTCTATTAAAGGACGCTAGTTGTAAATTACCAATCAGAGCCAAGTTTGTGCAAAAGGGGTTTGAAAATTTTAGATTAACGCAGAGCTCTTCGCAGGTTGTTGAGCCATCTAATGCAACGATTCGGTAGCGATTATGAAAGTAAAAGATTTAAAAAAAGAGTTGAATGCGAGTTCGCCAGAGCAGTTAGGTTTGAAGCTTGATGAGTTACGAAGGTCTTTATTTATGCTTCGTTTGAGTAAAAAAATGTCTCGCGCAAAAGATATTTCTCAATTTAAGCGCTTAAGACGATCTGTTGCTCGAGTGTTGACTTTTATGAATCGTTAAGCTGCATATATTATTATTTTGTACAGGATTATGGATGAAAGATATAGATCAAAAAAAGAAAATTATTTCGGGACGCGTTGTTTCTGATAAGATGGACAAGACGGTAGTTGTTGCTGTTGAGAGAACATTTAAGCATCAACTATTACATAAAGTTTTGCGTAAAACCAAAACGTATAAAGTGCATGATGAGCATAATGCGGCCAAGGTTGGGGATTTTGTTGAAGTTTATGAGGGTCGTCCCGTTTCGAAAACTAAGCATATGTACCTTGCGCGAGTTGTAAACGAACAAACTAGCTAGATATGGAGATCCTATTGTGATTCAAAAAGAATCTTATTTAAAAGTCGCTGACAATTCAGGAGCAAAGGATTTGCAGTGCATTGGGATTATAGGTAGTACTCGTAAGCGGTATGCCTATTTGGGCGACCTTGTTCGATGTAGTGTCAAAAAGGCTATACCTGGTGGCATAGTTAAAAAAGGTGAGATTGTTACTGCTGTTATTGTTCGCGTGCGTAAAGAGTTTAGGCGCGAAGACGGAAGCTATGTTCGCTTTGGTGATAACGCAGCAATCATTATTAAAGATAGTGATCCTGTGGGAACATGTGTTTTTGGTCCTATAGCGCGCGAGCTTAAAGTGCTGAGTAATGAGCAGGTAGAAAAGGCCTTTAGCAAAGATGCAAAAGGGGGGCGATCTACGGTGGATAAAAAAAGAATCAGTAGATATGCCGGTATGCCGGAAAGTGATGTGCGTAAGTTGTTAAACAAAATAGTGTCTCTGGCCCCGGAAATAGTTTAAGGATGTTTCAATGTTAGCTCGCATTAAAAAAAATGATATAGTTGTTGTCCTGTCTGGTAAAGACAAGGGCAAACAAGGGGCTGTCCTTGATATTTTTCCTCAAGAGGAAAAAGTTATTGTCAGGGGAGTTGCTATTCAGGTTAAGCATAAAAAGGCAAAAAAATCAGGTGAGGTTTCTTCTATACGACGAGAGGAAGGAGCTATTCATATGTGTAAAGTATTGCCAGTGTGTCGATCGTGCAAAAAGCCGAGCAGGGTAAGGACAAGGCGAACAGAGGAACATGCTATGCGTATTTGTGTGCGTTGTGAAGGGGGTTTTGAATAATGAAAAATAATGTAACACCTTCTGAAAAATCTCGCTTTGAGCATGAATATATTTCGATCATTAAGGACAAATTACGCGCGGAGCTGGGCTTAAAAAATATAATGCAGGTTCCTAAGCTCGTTAAGATTGTGCTAAATGTTGGCGTGAAAGAAGCGGTTGGTGATTCCAAAATGCTTTCTGGAGTGGTCAATGTTTTGACAAAAATAGCTGCTCAAGCTGCGATTAAAACTTTTGCACGCAAATCAATTGCTAGTTTTAAGTTGCGCGAGGGAATGGCGATAGGCGCAAAGGTAACGCTCAGAGGGCATCGCATGTATGAGTTTTTTGATCGTTTCATCAACTTAGCGCTTCCTAAAGTGCGAGATTTTCAAGGGTTGCCCACGACTCTTGATGGTAGGGGTGGTTATAATATAGGGATTAAGGATTGGTCTATCTTTCCAGAGGTAGCATTTGGAGTTGATGAAAAGTTGCACGGTCTTAACGTTTCAGTGCATATGTCAACCAAAAAAGATTCTGAAGGTATAGCGTTGCTTAAGGCCTTTGGCCTTCCGTTTCGCAAAGTATAAATTTTAATTAAGGTATAATTGATGGCAAGAAAATCTCTTATAGAAAAAGCAAATAAGACGCCAAAGTTTGGAGTGCGAGCTTATAATAGATGCAATGTATGTGGTAGGGCCAGAGCTTTTATGAGTTATTTTGGGCTCTGTCGCATTTGTTTTCGTAAATTTGCGCTCCAAGGATTTCTTCCCGGTGTCAAAAAAACAAGTTGGTAATCTTTGTACATTTTCCACAACGAGGCTAAAAGATGTCAGTAGACACTATAGGTGATTTTTTAACAATTATAAGAAATGCAGTTATGGTTAGTAAGTTTGATCTTATTACCCCTTTTTCAAAAATGCGATTGGCGCTTTCTGAAATATTAAAGAGCGAAGGATTTATTCGCGACTTTGAAGTGGTTTCTGCAAATGGGTCTGACGTTAGGCATGATTGTTTAAAGTTGTATTTTAAATATGTAGATGGGGAATCTCCGATACACAAAATTCAACGTGTGAGCAAGCTTGGAAGGCGTGAATATGCGCGCAAGGGGACTATTAAACCAGTTAGTGGTGGCCTTGGAATTTCTATCCTTACTACCAATCGTGGTGTTATGACCAATAAGCAAGCGAAACGTCTTGGTGTTGGCGGTGAAGTTATTTGTACGGTTTGGTAGCAACAAAAAGGTTTTAACATGTCAAAAATTGGCAGAAGGCCTATAGATTTTCAAGGCGTTCAGGTTGATATTAAAAATAACGAAATATCTTACAAAGGCAAGAAAGATGCCGGTGTTTATATTTTGCCAGATATTCTTGAGGTAGAAGTAGAAGGTAACATGTTGCGTTTAGCTCCTTCTCGATCAGTAGTGCTTTCTGTAAGAGAGCGAAGAGATATGAATCGAGTTTGGGGACTGAGTCATGCATTATTAAAAAATAAGATTTTTGGTGCCAAGCAGGGTTTTGAAATAGTTTTGCAAATCAATGGGCTTGGGTATAAGGCTGTTGTGACCTCTCCTCAAAAGCTTATTTTTTCACTTGGGAAAAGTCATAAAATAGATTTTGAATTGCCTGCGGGCATTGCCGCTGAGGTTGACGGAAAGACTGGGCAGCGATTAGTTTTAAAATCATCTGATAATGTTATCCTAGGACAAGCAGCAGGTAAGATACGGGCGCTGCGACCACCAGAGCCATACAAAGGAACTGGAATAAAATTGGCTTCTGAGACTTTGTTTCGCAAGCCCGGCAAAACAAAATCTTAATAATATTTAGCGATAATATAGTACAACTTTAGCGCAGAGATGGCTTATGAGTGAATCAAAAAAGAAAACAATTAAAGCGACACGTAGAGCAAAAAGAACACGGTTTGGACTTGCTTCTACCGTTATCAGGGCGCGCGTATCTGTCTTTAGAAGCTTGCGTCATATATATGCACAAGTTATAGACGATGTAGAACATAAAACAGTTGCGAGTAGCTCATCTGTTTCAATGCCTTCAGTGTCTGGGGATAAAAAGGCGGTAGCTAAAGCAGTTGGAGCAGAGCTTGCAAATAGAATCAAAAAGCTAGGGATACAGAATCTTGTTTTTGATAGAGGTTCTTTTTTGTACCATGGTCGTGTGAGGGAGCTTGTTGAGGGGTTGCGTGAAAATGGAATTATAATTTAAATATGCTGAAAATATAACATGTTTGATTGCTGTGTGAGGATATAGTGGAAAATAAAGAAAATTCATTTATTGATTGCGTAATAAGTGTTCGGCGAGTTACTAAGGTAACTAAGGGTGGAAAACGATTTTCCTTCTCCGCGCAAGTTGTTTCTGGTGATCAACAAGGTAGGGTTGGTATTGCCCGTGGAAGCAGTCATGAGGCATCATTGGCGGTAACAAAAGCAACCAAAAGTGCTCGTAGGAATCTTGCAACCATAGCATTACGTGGCACAACAGTTCCTTATGAAGTGAAGGGTAGTCACGGAGCAAGTCAGGTTACTGTGCGTCCTGCTTCTAAAGGTACAGGGCGTATAGCCGGTGGAGCTGTTCGTGCAGTGCTTAAGGCAGCTGGCGTAGTCGATGTTTTGACTAAAGCGCATGGATCTTCTAACGGTATTAATGTGGCCAAGGCTACGCTGAATGCGTTAGCTCAAATGCGAACCGTTGTTGATATCGCAAGGCTTCGCGGCAAAACAGTTCAAGAAATCATTAGGGGGTCCGATGTTACAACTTAATACGCTGGTTTCTTTGGTTAAAAAACGCAAGCGTGTTGGTAGAGGTGGCGCGCGAGGTGGCACTTCGGGTAAGGGGCATAAGGGTCAAAGAGCTCGTTCTGGCCCAAAGATAGATCCTGGATTTGAGGGTGGACAAATGCCTTTGTATCGACGTTTGCCTAAGCGTGGATTTAACAATACGCAATTTCAGATTCCCACAGAAATTATTAATATTGATAAGCTTCATGAGTTGTTTTCAGACAATGAGCTTATCACAAAGGAGCTTCTCATGAGCAGGCGATTAATAAAGCCTGCCAAAGGGACGCATTTCTTTTTATTGAAGATACTTGGTCGTGGCGATCTTTCAAAAAAGATTATTGTTGAAGCAGACTTGTTCAGCAAGTCTGCGCGTCATGCGATAGAGACGGCTGGTGGTGAAGTTAGATTACTTGGAGAGACAAAGTAGTGATTGCGTTTCGAAATTTTCTTAATATTTTTTCGATTGTAGAATTGCGACGTAAACTGTTTTTTACGCTTGGCGTTTTAGTGGTTTATCGCATTGGTAATATTATTCCAATTGTGGGTGTTGATGTCGAAGGCTTTGTTAAATTCATGGCTAATAAGGCAAGCATCGCTTCCGGTATATTTTCATATATAGATATGTTTTCTGGAGGTAGCCTTGCTAAGTGTACTCTGTTTGCTTTAGGTATTCAGCCGTATATAATGGCCTCTATTGCCATGCAAATGCTTACGCTTTCGTTGCCTATGCTTGAGGAATTGGCAAAGGAGGGCGAGTATGGCCGTAAAATTATCAATCAATATACTCGGTATTTGGCTTTGGGCATTGCCTTTATGCACAGCATAGGCTATTCGATCTTTGTGGAACGGTATGAATTAGCCCTATTTCCAGGGTGGACATTTAGGCTTACATTTATTTTCCTTGTTACAGTAGGAGCTATGTTTACCATGTGGCTTGGAGAGCAGATATCGCTTCACGGGCTTGGTAATGGAAGCTCAATGTTGATTTTTGCGGGTATTGTTTCACGCTTTCCAAATGACATTTTTACTACGGTAGTGTCTATAAAGGCTGGTTATTTTGGTCTAGCGACAGTCCTTATTTTGGTTGCTATTGTGCTTTTAATAACCTCTAGCATTGTTTTTATGGAAAAGGGTGAGCGTAGGATTCCGGTACAATATACGAGACGGGTGGTTGGAAACCGAGTATTTGGTGGACAAGGAGCATTTATTCCGTTTCGAATTAACAATGCTGGCATTATGCCGGTTATATATTCTAATGCGGTAATTAACATTCCAATGTTTATTTCTTCTTTTTTCGCGACGCGTTGGATTTTGTTTAAATATATTTCAGAGGCTTTGCAACCTCCTGCTGCGCTGTATAATGTTTTAGATTTTGTTCTGATCATAGGTTTTTCTTTTCTATATCTTACGTTTCAGTTTAAGCCCGAAGAGTTGGCAGAAAATATGCGTAAGAGTGGTGGATTTATTCCAGGCATTCGTCCAGGAAAAAAAACAGCAGAGTTTTTTAATTACCTTCTTACACGAATTGGACTTGTAGGAGCGATATATTTGGGAATCCTAGTTTTGTTACCCAATTTTTTTACTAGTATTTTATTGTTGCCTAGATTAAGCATTTTGAGTGGAACGGGCATCCTTATCATAGTCGGTGTATCCTTAGAACTGGCTGCTCAGATGGAGGCATATCTTTTGGAAAATAGATATAAAGGATTTTTATCTGTTGGACGATTCAAGGCAAGAGGGGCAAGCTAGAGATGTTTGCTGCGATAGATATTTTTGTTCTCTTAGGGCCTCCTGGCGCAGGCAAAGGGACCTTGTCTCAGTTTTGTGTTTCAAATTTTGGATGGCAACAGGTTGCAGCCGGTAATTTGTGTAGAAAGCATATTGCCGAAGGCACGAAAATAGGATTACAGATAGCGCATGCAATTGCGTCAGGTAATTTGGCTGCTGAGGGGTTGGTCTCAGATATGGTGTTTGATTGGCTTAATCTTAATCAGTTGGTCAAGCCGATCATTCTGGATGGCTTTCCTCGCACAATCACTCAGGCAGAGATGCTGAATCAGTTTTTTCAGATGAACCAAGATAGGTTTAAGTTAAATGTAGTGAGGCTAAAAGCTTCGGACGATCACGTTTTAACGCGCATGTTAACACGTTATGTGTGTGAACGATCGGATTGTCAAATGGTTTATTCTTCGGCAAACGTTGAATTACAGTCAAAAGATGGAATTACGTGTGATAAGTGTGCTGGTGGTTTAATAAAGCGGCAAGATGATAGTTTAGGTTCCATTAGGGAGCGGTTACATGTATATCATCAGCACGAAAACGGCCTTATAGGCTATTATTCTCAAATTGGACAATCAATAATAGAGATAGATGTTGAACGAGAGCTATCCGTTATTTTTAATAGATTTGTAGATGCATTTGGAGTTAAAAACTCTGTCTGTATGACGAATGGTATTAACTGATGATGATTACAATAAAAAATAATCTAGCTATTGCTAAGATGGAGGAAGCTGGGAAGCGATTGGCAAATTTATTTAAAGATTTGGTTGATCAAGTGACACCAGGAAAAACCACGTTGCAACTCGATGGATGGATTGACGCTCAACTGACGGCTTTGGGGCTTGAGTCAAAAACAAAAGGGTATCGTGGCTACAAGCATTCTAGTTGTATTTCTATTAATGATGAATTAGTGCATGGGGTTCCATCAGAAAAAAAAATGATAAAGTCGGTGGATCTTGTTAAAGTTGATGTATGTGCTTCTTGGAATGGTTATTGTGCGGACATGGCGCGTTCATTTTGTATGAGTTCGGTCTCAGTGCCTGTTGATGAATTTTTGTCAGTAGCCCAGCAATCTTTGGACGATGGAATAGAACAAGCAGTCTCTGGTGCGTTTCTTTCCAATATTTCAGCAGCGATACAGAAAAAGATTGAAAAGCATGGTTATGGGGTTGTCAAAGATTTTGCTGGACATGGTATTGGAAAAAAAATGCATGAAGATCCGGAAATCTTAAATTACGGTCGTGCTGGTTATGGGCCAAAATTGCGCTCTGGAATGACGTTTGCGCTTGAGCCGATGTTGACAATGGGGCTGTGCGACGTTTATGTCGACCCTGATGGTTGGACTGTAAAGACAAAGGATGCTTCTTTGTCGGCGCATGTTGAAGATACTATTTTAGTGACAGATGATTTACCAAGAATTTTAACACGATTACAATAGGCTAGAGCATCGATATGTACAAAAAAAAATCGAACGTAAATCACAAAATTAAAGAAGAGCCGATTACTCTTGATGGTGTTGTAAAGGAAACGCTCCCGAATGCAATGTGTCGTGTTGAGGTTGAAGGTGGCCATCTAGTCTTGGGCTATGTATCTGGCAAAATGAGAACTCATAGCATTAGGCTGTTGCCGGGAGATAGAGTTAAATTGGAATTTTCTCCTTATGATTTAACGCGTGGACGGATTGTTCTACGTCATAATGATCAAAATAGAGAGCCTAAGGCGGAAATAAAAAAATAATGATAGTATGTATAGTGAAAGCCGATTAGGTAAAAAGATTTGTGTTGTAAGATTTTATTAATGAGAGAATTTGTTCGTATATCAACAAGCAAATTTTTTTCGTATTAGCCCTATAAGGATAAGATACTGTGAAAGTAAGAACATCGGTTAAGGTAATGTGCAACGATTGTCGTATTATCAGGCGCAAGCGTATAGTACGGGTTATTTGCGAAAAAAAACCAAAGCATAAACAGCGACAAGGATAAAGGTATCAGATGGCTAGGATAGAAGGTGTAAGCTTACCGTCCAACAAGCGAGTAGAGTACGGATTGACGTATCTTTTTGGGATAGGCTTGGCGAGTGCGCGAAATATTTTAGATCATGTTAAAATAGACCCTAATAAACGTGTAAGGGATTTAACTGATCATGAGATTGCGCTGATTCAAAAAGAGATATCCTCTGAGCATCGCGTTGAAGGTGAGTTGCGTAAAGAAATTACCATGAATATTAAGCGATTGCAGGAGATCGGTTCTTATCGTGGTCTTCGCCATAAGCGCGGATTGCCGGTTAGAGGGCAGCGCACCAAAACAAATGCGCGTACCCGAAAAGGTCCAAGAAAGCAACCGGTAGCACTAAAGCGTAAAATAACTAAAAAATAATATATATGTGCATTGCCAAAGATGCGCATATCGTAAGAATATTTTTCAAAGGATAGAATGACTATCAACAAAAAACGATCGAAAAAAATAAAGCGCCAAGTTGAATCTGTAACGGTACATGTTCAATCGACTTTTAATAATACTATTGTTTCAATCACAACATCCGAAGGTGATGTGCTATTGCGCAAAAGTGCTGGAGCGCTAGGGTTTACAGGAGCTCGCAAAGGTACTCCGTTTGCAGCCTCACAGGTAGCAGCAGCATTGGTAAAAGATATGATGCCATTTGGGGTAAAGACTATGGATATCAATCTTAAGGGTCCAGGAAACGGTAGGGACTCTGTGGTAAAGGCATTTAGTCAGGCGGCTCAGGCGAGCGGGTTTGGTATTACAGCGCTCAGAGATGTGACGCCTCTTCCGCATAATGGCCCACGCCCTCCTAAAAAACGTCGTGTCTAATAAAAAGTATGGTTTATTTGATACATGGTTATTCTAATTATGTTGTATATAGGTAAATAAGGTTGTTATGGAAAAAAGATCGGTTCCAGGTTCCACTGAACAAAAATCAAAGCGTCCGTCTCGTAAGTTGTCTGAATATGGAAGACAACTAAGCGAAAAGCAAAAGGTCAAAGAGATGTATGGCTTACGCGAACGACAATTTAGACGATTCTTTGGCTTGGCTGTACGTACGGCTGGATCGCCAGGAGAAAATTTGTTGAGTTTGCTAGAGCGACGCCTTGATAATACGTTATATAGACTAAAAATGGCATCATCTCGAGGTCAAGCTCGACAGATTGTTGTTCATGGTCATGTTTGTATTAATGGCTCTAAAGTTAGTTCTCCTTCATATTTAGTTTCTGTTAATGATCAAATATCGCTTGGTAGCGGGATTAGTAAAAGCAATGCTTTTATTGAGACGGTGATAGAGAAGCGAATGAAAACTGGTATTAAGGTTCCCGAATGGCTTGAATTGGATAGAAAAGAGCGTATTGGTAAAATGTTAAGAAATCCAGTACGCACCGATATACAAGCTCCGATAGAGGAATACTTAATTGTTGAGTTGTATTCTAAATAATACTTTTATCTGTAAACGTCACGTAGCAAGCCGCATTGTAGAGGTTAAATGAATAAAAAAGAATATAGGCCGTTAACCATCCCAAAAGTAATATGGGAAAAAGGTACGCTTACACAATATTTTGGTGAACTTATAGCGCAACCGTTGGAGCCAGGATTTGGCATGACATTGGGAAATGCGTTGAGAAGAATTATGCTCGGTGCCGTTGAAGGCGCTGCTCCTACTTGGGTTAAAATCAAGGGGGTAAATAATGAATTCTCATCGGTGCCCGGTGTTGTTGAAGATACAATGCAAATTGTTCTCAACATTAAAGAGATTGTGTTACGCAATACCACTGGCCAGCCCGGTTATATGCGTGTACATGCTAAAAATGAAACTGCCGTTACTGTGGCAGATATCATAGCAGATGAGCATTTAGAGCTTGTTAACAAAGATCATGTTATAGCGCATATTGCTCCAGATGGTGAGCTTGATATAGAGTTTTTTGTAGAAACTGGGCGTGGGTACGTTGCAGCGCAATGGCCATCTGATAAGCCATATCAGGAAGATGATCGTATTTATATAGATTCTATGTTTTCTCCTGTGCGTAGAGTAACTTTTGATGTTGAAAAAACACGTGTTGGTCAACATATTGATTACGACAAACTTATCATACAGATAACTACAGATGGTTCAGAAAATCCGGTTGATGTTTTTAACTATGCTGTTTCTGTGATTAGATCTCAATATGAGCACTTTTTATCTGCTACGGAAATTAAGTTTAATGAGTTAAAACAAGTGCAACCGGAAGAATCTGTTGAGAAGGTAGTGGTAGAGGATAAGAAACTGATCAACGGTATTTCTCCTGAGTTGCTTATGAAGTCTATTGATGAGTTGGAACTTTCTGTACGTGCTCGTAATTGTTTATTGAATGCAGAGATTAAGCGTATCATTGATTTAGTCAACTTATCATCAGATGATATTCTAAAGATTCGTAATTTTGGTAAAAAGACGCTAGATGAAGTTACTGACAGTATGAAGGCGGCAGGTCTTTCGTTTGGTATGAATATTAGCGAAGACATGGTTAAAAGCCTACTAGCTGTAAAAGAAAATGCTTAATACACTTATTTACACATAATATTGAGAGCCTGGCACGGTGATGGTAACGTAAAATATCAGAATAGATGCCATCTTTCCAAGGATTAATTTTTATGACACATCAACATGGAAAACAGAAACTGAATCTGCGATCATCGCATCGAATGGCGCTGCTACGAAATCAAACTATTCACTTAATTACATATGGGTGTTTGGTGACGACTAAAGCGCGCGTTAAAGAAGTACAACGATTTGCAGAAAAATTGGTTACTATTGCGCGTAAAGGCAACGAATTTAATGCTCGTAGGGCTGCACTAGCTATTTTACCCTACAAAGCAGAAGCGTTGAAAAAGCTATTTACTGAAATAGCGCCACGTTACGTTGATCGTCCTGGGGGATATACGCGTACCATTCCTATGGGACGCCGTACAAGTGACACTGCGATTATTGCTCGTCTTGAATGGGTAGTCTAGATAAGATTTTTATGGCGAAACATTATTTACCTACATACAGATGTAGGAGTGGTATCTTCAATGAGTTACATGTTACGCTATGAGCTGCTATTAGAATGATTAATGACATGGAAAAGATTCAACAGGTGATTGATAGCCTTATACCAGCTATTGCTTTGCATGGAGGCAGTATAGAGTTGGTCAAAGTTGAAAATCGCATAGTTTATCTGAAAATGTTAGGAGCTTGTCTTGGGTGTCCAGCTTCTGAATTTACACAAAAATTAGTTATAGAAAAGATGCTTAAGGAAAAACTGCCGGAACTCGTAAAGCAAGTGGTGGTTGTTGAATGAAGCCAAGTTATACGTCATGATGTTTTAATTAGTTTTTATGTATTCAATTTTGCAAACGATGTTTGCAAATATGCTTGGTCCAAAGTATACAGTGGCGGCAAGTGCTGTTAGTGCGGTGGCAGCAATAAT
>Ga0207000_1021_pt2 | contig 64300 bp, 64 predicted proteins | sample Alteio_BWMinCont_90_FD_153498 | JGI IMG/M metagenome (GOLD analysis project Ga0207000, IMG submission 153498) | Enriched cells from forest soil in Barre Woods Harvard Forest LTER site, Petersham, Massachusetts, United States -... | ecosystem: Environmental > Terrestrial > Soil > Temperate forest >...
AGAGAGGTGGTGAGGGCCGCGGGATTGGTCAGCTCCGAGGCGCGATAGTCGCTGACGTCATCGCGGCGGAAGTTGACGCCCATTTTGAAGTTGTGACGGCCCCGCTCGATCGAGAGATCATCAACCAACTGCCATTGCTCGACGTTGCGCCCTTGAGGGAAGAAAAAGCCGAAAGGGAACTCTCCGCCGGCAGCGCCGAGACAAGACATGCTGGTGTTCGAAGAGCAGAGAATTTCCGGAAATGCCGCGTTGGCGTTGCCCACATTCGATGACTGGAAGATCGCAGAGTACCACAGGTCTGAAAAGATGAAGTTGTTGGCTACTGTGGGGCTGAAGATATGCGTATAGTTCAACTGGCCTTCATCCTGAGGCTGATGGCTAATGGCGTTAAATGCCGGATTGATGGGGTCAGCGTAGGTCGGCTGCGTGCCCCGATCGAACTTTACGCGTCCGAATATTTTGTCGTTATCGCTGAGGGAATAATCGACTCGGCCGATGAGGAGCATTTCCTGGTTACCGCTGCTGCCCGCCAGAGTGACAGCGCCGAGGCAGTCCGTTGAACCGCCCGGCAAGGCATTCACGGCTGTACCCCCGATACCGGGGCAGGTACCCGCCGTCGGGACTGCATTGGCCGCTCCCTTGGCGCCGTTGTAGAGGGCAAATGCCTGTTGATAAAAGCTCGTGGCGGTGGATGGGATTTGAGAAAGAACGTAGCTCTGAAAGGCCGGCGTGGGCAAGAAAGACTGCGAGGCGGTGGCGAAGATGTAGCGCAATCCTTCGGTGTCCACGAAGAAGTAAGCCTTGTCCTTCTTGATAGGTCCACCAAAGTCCGCGGCCCATTGGTTGTTGTTCTGAAGGGGTTTCGGCTGTCCGCTGGCCTTAAGGAAATAATCTTCGGCGTTCAGATCGCTGCCCGTGTAGTAGTAGTTGGCACTGCCGTGAAAAGAGTTGGTGCCGGAACGCGAGCTGTAGTCGATTTGCGCGCCCGCCATGCGGCCGTATTGGCCGGTGTAACCGTTGCTGACCACGGCGACTTCTTGCACGTCATTGCTACCGAGCAGCAGGTTGCTGGCGCCGGAGTTGTTCAGGTTAAGAAATGGGTCGTTATAGTCGTTGCCATTCACAGTGAAAAGATTGGAGGTACCGGGCAGGCCGAAAGCACTGAAATTGCCATAGCCGGGGCCGCTTGATGTGTTCATGGCAACGCCCGGAGCGGTCTGGGCAATGTAGGTAATGTCGTTGCCGGGGTTGGGAATGCTCTGGACGGTGCGCGTGTCAAAGGTTGTGGCGATGTTCGCGTTTTCGGTTTGCAGCAGGTTCCCTTCGCCAGTCACCTCGACCGTAGTTGTCGTGTCGCCCAGCTCCATGGCAAAATTCACCGTGAAATTCTGGCCGAGAAGCACAGTGACTTTTTGTGTGGGGGTTCTGAATCCGTCTTTTTTCGTGGTAAGCGTGTAGTCGCCGGGTTTTAGGAGAGAAAAGACGTAACCTCCAGTAGGGGAAGAGACCGTGGAGTACGTATCCCCTGTGGTGTTGCTCGTGAGCGTAAGCGCAGCGCCAGACACGGTTGCTCCAGTGGGATCAGTAATGGTGCCGCTGAATCCTCCCGTCACGATGGTCTGCGCACGTGCTGCTCCGCAGATGACCAGCATCATCAAGGGAAACAGGGACAAGTATTTGAAGAACATCTTGTTTCTCATGGTATTTCGTTCTCCTTAGTTTTGTAATTCCAGCTCCGCCCGGCATGCGCCCATTCGGCGCCTCTCTCCGGCCTGCCGCACACCTCACCGCGTGCATCCGGGCGTCGGAACACACCACTGCCATCGCGCGAATCCAGGCTTCACGCCACTTTTTATCCCCGTCTCCTGATCAATGTTTTGTACCGCGAGCCGGACTAGGCTTCCTGAGGTCCTACGGTCCGCTGCTCAAAAAGCTGCGCAGTACCCACTCGAATGACCCTGGCGGCGTTCCTATTGCAAACTCCATGCCAGTTCACTCGCCATTCGATAAACGCCTTATTTATCGGGAAGTTAGATGTAAAAGATATTCGGTATAGAAACTAATATCTACGTAAAATCACAGATTTATTCTCAAAGTTGTATTTACAGATTAACATTCACATGCATATACAATTATAAGTTATTAAGATATGGATTATAAAATAGGAACGAACAGGCGGCTATTCCGCGCTTCCGTGGAATAGGTCTCGGATTCCAATGATGTGATGCGCGCTCTGCGAGTTTGGTTTCAAAAAATTTCGAAACGGAACTTTTTAGCCCGCAGGCTGGCACCGTCGACAAGTCGAGTCTCTCATTTGATTTTCTTATCCTGCGGAAGTTCCCCGGAGCGGGCATCAGCGTAGCAACCGAGCCACCTACCGAAACTCCGACGCCCGCTTGATTGTTAGAGATGTCCGGTTAGGGCGGTTTACCAGTTGACCTGACATTGGGTCCGTTCACATAGCCGCGCAGCTAATTCCGTATAATCGAAGCCACATGGGGAAAGATCTTCTATCGATGTGGCCATGTGCATAGCATACGACCAAATCCAGCTAACTGGATCGCCTCAGTAAGAAGTCCATACTATCGTTCCACAGCCGTTCTCGGACGGCCTCATGACTTTCAGATCGTCGCTATTTGAAGTCATTGTCGAGTCATCGGTCGGACTCATGGAAGGACTTGGAATCCATCAGAACAGCGGCAGCCGCGAAGAAAGACACTCAGTTGCACAACCGTTCTTTCATAAAATAGTGTGGCGGACTCATCAGCGCAAAACGCCCGCACTCCCGTCAAGCCACGGGCAATCGGAACTGCTGCTATTTGATAACGGATAACGATTCCTTTTTCCGTCGATGTGTGCGCATCGACCGATTCTTCCCGGGATAGCTTGCTCTTCTTCAAGTAATGCCTACTAATGGTCACAGTTCGCATATTCCAAGAAGAGAAAGGATTGAATAGGGAAGTGGGATAGATGCAGGGCTCAGAGTGCAGTCGCCGCGCGTTCCGTGTCCGTGGTAACCTTCCGGGCGGCGTGCACGTCCCAGAGAGCAGGTGCGGTGTCAGAGATGTGTGGGGATACATGCGGAACGGCTTCGTTTCGTGCCATCTGCGCCGTGCCCAACGGTTCGACAATTTGATTGGGGGGATCGTGAGAATTCTGCGCACGTGTGCTCTTCTATGGTTCTGCGGCGTCACGGCGACCACACTCTGGGCCAAAGTGATCCGCATCCCGAGACAGCCGGACTATCACAGCGGGAAGATCGCCTTCAGTTACGCCGGAAGCATCTGGATGGCGAATGAAGATGGAACGAACCCGCGGCGGCTGACGGTGAATGCAGCGCGCGATGCGTTTCCGCGATTTTCCCCGGACGGCAAGTGGATCGCTTTTTCCTCGAATCGCTACGGAAATTACGATGTGTTCGTGATTCCCGCGGAAGGGGGCGAGCCGAAACAGCTCACCTTCAACAGCGCGAACGATACGGTGGTGGGCTGGTCGCGCGATTCGAACCACGTGATTTTTAATTCGGTGCGCGGCCGTGTGTATCCCGGAGTCTTGAGCCTTTACCGCGTGGCGGTAACCGGCGGCTTAGAAGAGCCGCTTGATGGAGACTGGGGCTATTGGGGCAGCTATTCCGCGGATGGGTCAAGGTTTGTGTTCAACCGGCATGCGCCAACCTGGTGGCGGAAGCACTATCGCGGGAGTTACGCGGCGGACCTGTGGATCGAAGACGTGAAGGCAAAGACTTTCCGCAAGATTCTGGACCAGGACGTTGCGGATGAAATAAAAGCGAACAACACGTGGCCGCTTTATGGAAACGGCGAGATTTATTTCGTGTCAGATCGCCAGGTATCGGCGAAGGCAGGCACGCGCGAGGTGCTGCGGTCGGCGAACAATCTTTGGAAAGTAGCGGAGATCGGCGGGAAGCCGGTCCAACTAACGCATTTCGAGGACGGTTCGCTGTTTTTTCCATCGATTTCGGCGGACGGCAAGATCATTGTGTTTGAAGAGAATGGCGGGCTGTGGAAATTGGATACAGCAATGGGCAAGGCCAGCGAGGTGAAAATCGAAATCGCAACGGACAGCAAAGAAAACAATTTCGAGCTTCTGCATATCAATGGTGAAGCGGACAGCTACGGTTTATCGCCTTCGAGCCAGCGCGCGGCGATCTCTGCTCATGGAGAGATTTTCACCATTGCGACGGAACATGGCGACGTGGGCCGGGTGACACACAGTTATTCGCGCGAGACCGAACCAACATGGTCGCCGGATGGAAAATGGATTGCGTACGTGAGCGACGAGGGTGGACGTGACTCGGTATGGGTGGCGGACCCCGATGGGAGCAATGCGAAAAAGCTCACGGACGCGGACAACGAGAAATTGACCGTAGGATGGATGCCGGATTCGAAGGCTGTCTATTTTACGAGTTCGGATCATGGGCTTTACGTCGTAGACGCGGGCGGAGGACAGCCGCGAAAAATTGCAAGTAACGACGCGGGGAACATCCTGGGAGCTCACGTGTCGCCGGATGGCAAGTGGTTCGCCTATGCGAAGCAGGACCGCGATCTTCGCGCGCATGTCCACATCGTTTCCGCACAGGGAGGCGAGGAACACCGGCTGAACGACGATCTCCTGTTCAGCACGCTTGCGCCACGGTGGACACCGGATGGCAAAAAGCTGATTTTCCTCGGTGGCTACGTGCAGGGAGGGTCGGCGACACTGCGGGAGAACGCCGCGGCGTTGTACAGCCTGTCGCTCTCGGAGGAAGAAAAAGACCCGATGAGCCGGGACATCGACACTGAATCCGCGGCCGAGGCGGCGGAGCGCGCAGATTCGCCACGAGGCGGGCGCGGAGTCGCGGCGGAAACACATGCGGTCGAGGTGAAGATTGATTTTAGCGGGCTGGAGCGGAGAAGCCACAAGGTCACGCGGCTCTCGGACAATATCGTGGCTGCGGTGTCTTCGCCTGATAGCAAGACGTACGCTGTTGTAGCGGCGGCGGAAGAAGAAGGACGGCCGGTCTCGCGGCTGTACACGATTGGCGCGGACGGTGAGGGATTGAAACAAATTACGCAATCGATGCCGGCGCCAGCGGAAGGCACCGTGCCTGCCGCGCCGTTCGGAACAGAGGGGATTTCGAGTTTGCAGTTCTCGCGCGACGGGAAGAATCTTTACTTCCTCGAAAGGGGAGGCATCTGGGCAGTTGGTCTGGGCGGAGGTTTAGCGGAAGGTGCGGCGGCCGCGGCCAGGGGCGGCGCTGCCCCGAGCGCCGCACGAGGGACGGAATCGCTTACCGGACGCCGCAAGGTGAACTTCCAGGTGCGCGTCGAAGTGGATCACCGGGCGGAGCGGAAAGAGGTCTTCGAACAGGCGTGGCGGGTGATGCGGGACCGCTTTTACGACAAAAACATGAATGGGGTGGATTGGACGAAGTATCGCGGAGTGTATGAACTACTGCTTGAGGACATTGAGGACCGCGAAGAGATGCAGAACGTGATCATGCAGATGATCGGAGAATTGAATGCCTCGCATACAGGCGTGAGCGGCGGTGAGACGAATCCGGAAGCCATTCAAACGCGCCACCCGGGTTTCGAACTGGAGGCCGATGCCTCCGGCTACTACAAAGTCGCGTTTGTGTATAGGGATGGGCCGGCGGATCATGACTACGTGCGCGTCCATGCCGGGGACTATATCCTCGCGGTGAACGGCGAGGCGGTGCACTCTGGGGACAATTACTGGAAGAGCTATAACCTGGCGCCCGGGCGTAAGCTGGAGTTCACGGTGAACTCCAAAGCCTCGGCGGACGACGCATGGAAAACGAAAGTCGAACCGGCGAACGCCGGAGCATATGCGACGCTGCAGTACAACAGGTGGGTGGACGAGCGACGCGCCATGACCGAGAAACTTTCGCATGGCGAGATCGGCTATTTACATATCCGGCAGATGAACGCGGAGGCGCTGCACAAATTCGAGCGCGACCTTGCGGACAACCATTTCAAGAAGGCGCTGGTAATTGACCAGCGGTTCAATCCCGGCGGGGGAATTGATCAGGAGTTGCTGGAAATCCTCGAGCAGCACCAATATCAATACACGCGCGGGCGGGATTCCGTCTACATTACGCGGCCGCAACGGGCGTTTTTCGGCCCGGTGGTGGTCATGCAAAACGAGCGCTCCTTCAGCGACGCTGAAGTCTTTCCGGACGGATTCAAGCGTCTGGGACTCGGCAAAACGGTGGGCGTAAATACCAACGGCTCGGTGATTGGAACGGGCGCGTTTCGCTTGATGGATGGCTCCTCGGTTCGAACGCCGGGGACCGGGCTGTGGGACGTCAGTGGCCAGAACCTGGAGAACTACGGGGTGCCTGCGGACGTCTACATCGACAACACCTCTGCGGATTTCCTGGCGGGGCGCGATGCGCAACTGCAGAAAGCCGTGGAGGTGCTGCAGGAAGAGTTGAAGAAGAACCCGTCGAAAGAGATTCCGGGCCGATAAAGCACAAGCCCAAGGGCGCGCCATGAGAGCTCTTGCCCTCTTGACAAAGACCTATCATGGAAGTCGCGTAACCGGAACCTTGAAAGCCACATATACCGTTACGGCGCTAACCAGACATCGGGCTGATTCAGCTAGTGGGAATGCGCATTCCCGCCCGTCAGTGCGGCGCTGCGCCCGATCAGGGCGAGCGAAGAGGCTAGGATGTCTAGGACCGAAAGAATTCGAGTTCTGTTAAGTTCCATGTGCGGTTCTCATTTTGGGTGGGCGTGCACCCCCTTGACCCTGACGGCAGAATCCATCTCCTGGGCTATTGGACGCATTTTTTATCCCGCATGGACAAAAAACTCGTCCTATTATAGTTGCCGCCCTGAGCCAGAACGCATTGCCCTGCTTGTCTCCGATTGTCGAAGCGGGCTCAGGGCTGGAGTGACGCATATATTTGTGAGCGGGAACCGCCGTTCAAGGAAGTTCCAGCCATGGAAGCTGCTGAAATCGATTACCGCGCTCTCGAATCATTCCTAAGTTAAGTTAGGATTGGTCGGCGCGATTTCCGCAATGACAAGAACCGCCGGTGGGGATTTATGAAGGACCTAAGATTCGCTCGTTTCCAGGAGGATTCACCGTGAAGTCACTACGCTTGAGTCTTATGTTGCTTTCGGGCCTGTCTGTGAGTCTGCTTTTCGCTTCCGCCGGGCTTGCAGCGCAGAATCCATTTCACCCCGGCGCTGTTGCCCCGAAATACCGCACCCGTTTTGTGATCTATGACGTACAGAAGAAGACCACGACGACCCTCTTCACCATCGAGGGAGAGTGGCATGCTCCTAACTGGACCCCCGACGGAAAGTACATCATCTCCGACATGGGCGGCGATCTCTATCGTGCTCCAGTGAGCGGCGACAACAGCGGGAAACCCGAGAAGATCAACGTGGCCCAAAAGATGATAGCCACCAACGATCACGCGCTCTCGTGGGACGGCAAGCAGATCGCCATCACCGGTATCACCCCGCCGATGCCGGCGCAGATTCGAACTCCGGCGGATATTCACAATCCGATCCTCATCATGAATATGGACGGGAGCACAGCGCACGAGGTTCATCTGGGCTGGCTGCATGGGTGGTCGCCCGATGGCAAGTACGTCGTCTACACCCAGTATCACGGAGACAACTTCGACATCTACCGCATCAACAGCGACGGAAGCGGCGAGTTGCTGATGACCACAAACAAGGGGCAGGATGATGGCCCGGAGTACTCCGCCGATGGCAAGTGGGTATACTTCTGCTCCAACCGGTCAGGGAAATGGGATGGTTGGCGCATGCCGGCCGACGGCGCAGGGCCGGGCGACAAGCTGGCCGAGAAGATCACCAACGGCGGGGACACGCAGGACTGGTTTCCGCACATCTCTCCGGATGGCAAGTGGCTTTACACCATCTCCTACCCTATGGATCACCCAGACCACTCGTACATTGGAGATGGCATGAACATCAAGCTGCTGCGCCTCGAAAACGGCGTGGGCGCAAAAGGCGCCGAATTGACGACGGTGAGGACCTTCTTCGGCGGGCAGGGTTCGGGCAATACGGGCGGTTGGTCGCCGGATTCGAAGAAGTTTGCCTGGACCGAGTACGAGACGATTTCGGAACAGGCGAAGTGAACCCTCCGTCATGGGGTGGCCTGAACTGAATTCAGGTTGGCCCGCTATCACCTTTGTTGCTCCCCATCCTGGCGGAGTTCACAACAGAATTGATCCTTCCGATACCAGAAATCCGAAAGGTTACTCACGATGAAGAGGCTTCTCGCGATATCTGCCCTTCCTGTTTGCCTCGTCTGCGTTCGTAGCGCAGAACCTGACAGGCCAGTGGGCCATCCATAGCAACATCGCCGGAAACGAAAGCGACCAGGAATGCAGGCTCGTCGTGGACCGGCAAACAAGATCACGGGCACCTAGAAAGCTCGCGCCATCCCGCAGGACGAGACGCTTGTTCCATCGGCGGGAGCTTGGGCCATCTGCCCCAAGCGGACGGGCAACAACCCTCTCCTCTTTCCCGAAGTCCGACAGAAGTCCATTTGATAGTTAAGTGGAATAGCTTTTGGCAAGAGATTCTCCCGGTAGGATGGTCGGTTTGCCCGAGTGGGTCTTTACGCCACACTGGCCCCTCCTGGAACGAAGGCCTGCGACGCCGCAGGCGGAGCGTTTACGCCGGAGTGGAGGGAGGAGGGGCCGGTGAGGGAATGTCTCCTAGTACGATCCCATGCGGGCCTGGCGCACTTCTATGAGTAGCGACGTCTATCAGATATCTAAATCACAATCCGCTATAGCCAACAAGGGAGTATTGGCGGCCCGCCACTGGGAAGGCTGCAAAACCCGCCGTTCTCGTTGGTCATGCGTGGTTTCAATGGTTAGGAAGGGAAGAAGCGGCGTAAATAGGCGATACGCGAGGGCAGTTTGGGTACAGATTTGAGTATAGATTCTCGGTATCGAATTTTCTGGGGCGGTGATGCCGAAGTGGTCGAGGCGTCAGCCTGCAAAGCTGGTCTTAGTGGGTTCGCGTCCCACCGCCGCCTCCATTGTCTCACTGAAGTAGCACCTTTCATGCGCCCAAGGCTTTCCGTCCGAGCCGGTTGGCGATCTCAGCCAAAGTAGCTTTTTTCGGCGTCGGATAACAGCAACCTGCCTTTAATTTTGTCTCTCAGGATGCGGTTCTCACCCGGGTTGGCGTATGTCCCTGTAACCAGGGCAGGGAATTGCTCGTCCGATTTTCTGGCAACCCTTTAACCCGAATCAATCACGTGATAGTTGGTTTCTTTGTTCCACGGCAAACCGGCGCCTTTGTAGAACCGGTATTTGCCGAAAGCACGTCAGCCAAGCGGGTGGTCTAGCGCTCCTGCAAGTTCTGCGGTCCAACACCAAAGATTCTTACCAAGAAATACCGAATTTCGCGATTTTTCATTTCTCCTCTATCCTAGGGTGCTGGCCTAAAAGGCTGGCGTTTTTGTCCGGCACAAACGTGTCAACCGAGACCAACATCTCTGCGCTTCACGCCGAGCCGCGCAACGGTACTGCTGAGCGCTCCACGTTCAAAGTCCTGCTCGCTGTCAGTATCTGTCATCTCCTCAACGACACCGTGCAGTCACTTCTTCCTGCTCTTTATCCCTTGCTCCGAAACACTTTTCGCTTGGACTTTGGCCAAATTGGTTTGATCGCCTTTACAGCCACGTTTACCTCTTCGCTGCTCCAGCCGCTCGTCGGACTCTACAGTGATCGTCATCCCAAACCGTATTTCCTGGCCGCAGGCATGGGCATCACGCTCACTGGCGTACTGACTCTTGCCGTCTCTCCTACCTACGCGATCGTTCTCATCGCCGCAGGACTGATCGGTACGGGTTCCGCCGTCTTCCACCCGGAGTCTTCGCGCGTCGCTCGCATGGCCTCGGGTGGACAGCACGGCTTCGCCCAATCCATCTTTCAGGTGGGCGGCAACGCCGGTTCCGCGCTGGGTCCTCTCCTAGCCGCGTTCGTTCTGTCTAACGGCCAATCCAGCATCGCTTGGTTTTCGATCTTGGCGCTCATCGCCATGATCCTGCTCTTCAAAATCGGTCATTGGGCTCACCGCTATCGTCTTGGTCAAGCCGGCGCTAAAACCGTTCCGATCGGTAATCACGTCACTGGCTCAGTCCACGGCCGCCGTCCGACGTTTTCTTCGCGCAAAATTGCGCTCACCATGGGTGTTCTCATCATCCTGATGTTCTCGAAGTTCTTTTATCTCGCCAGTCTAACCTCGTATTACACCTTCTATCTCATGGACCGTTTCCATATCTCCGTGCAGAGCGCCCAGGTCCACCTTTTCATTTTTCTCGGTGCTGTCGCCGCAGGCACCATCATCGGCGGGCCAATCGGCGACCGCTTCGGCCGCAAATTCGTCATTTGGTGGTCCATTCTCGGCGTGCTTCCTTTCTCCATGCTTCTGCCCTATGCCAGCTTTTTTTGGACCGGCATTCTGAGCGTCATCATCGGCATCATCCTTGCTTCCGCCTTTTCCGCTATCCTCGTCTACGCGCAGGATCTCATCCCCACTAAAATCGGCACAGTCTCCGGACTCTTCTTCGGACTAGCCTTCGGCTTAGGCGGTATCGGCGCCGCACTGCTGGGCAAACTTGCCGACCACACCAGCATCAACTTCGTGTACCACGTCTGCTCGTTTCTTCCCGCGCTCGGCATCCTCACCGCCTTCCTTCCAGAGGTCACCGCTAGGCGCGCAAGGGGAAATTAGAACTGACCGTTAGCGGCTTCTCAAGGAGACGGCATGTATTCCAGCTGTCATCAAATAGCTTGTGGTTCAGATCTACGCATAGCCCACTATTCGTCCGCGTGGCGGCTAATGATAACTTCCGAGTGCTCCATTCGTCAGCAATCGTTGCATCCGCTGCGGCGGTGAAGAGTGAAAATTGGGCGAGGCATTCGGGAGGTATCTAATTGAGCGGAAGATATCGGTGCGCACGGCGCCACTCACACACTCGACAACTCGTGCGATCAGCTCTCGTGCGATCAGCTATTGATGAGAACGGAGACCTCGAACATGAAGCCTAATGAACCCAGCCGCACAGCGCTTATAGTCGCCCGACAACGAGCTGCTCATCAGGTGCTCGATCATGGCTCGATCCTCTATGACCCATTTGCCATGAAGATTCTGCGTGAAGACGAAAAGGACGTGCTTCAATTTGCGAGCGAACACCCTTTGGCCAGCATCGGACGTCTGTTCACCACCGCGCGAAGCCGGATTGCGGAAGATGCTTCGTCAAGAGCTGTCGAAAGAGGGATTCGGCAGATCGTCATCCTTGGCGCCGGACTCGACACTTTCGCCCTCCGGAATCCCCATGGCGCACGACAGATCCGTATCTATGAGGTGGACCACCCCGCGACGCAGGCATGGAAACGCCAGCGCTTGGCTGAAGCTCAAATCGCACTTCCGCCATGGCTTATTCTCGTGCCAGTCGATTTCGAGCGGGACGATGTGGGAGAGAAGCTCGTCGCCGCAGGCTTTCAGCAGAACTCGCCCGCGTTTTTCACTTGGCTCGGGGTTGTGCCATATCTGACGCAGGACGCTATCGGCCGCACTCTGGACTACATGTCGTCAATCCAGAACTCGGAGGTGGTGTTCGACTACATGGAACCTCCCGAGGCATTCTCCGAAGAGCTAAGGCAATTAGAAACGGAGCGGACCGAACAGCTTAAGAAAATTGATGAACGTTCGGTCAGCCGTTTCGAGCCGGCTGGCATTGCAGCGATTCTTCGCTCGCACGGATTTTGTGCCATCGAAGACATCAATTTCCAGGAGATCGCGTCCAGGTTCGGCCGCGCCGTTCAAGGACTCGCGCCCGGACACGCTGGTGTTCATGTTGTCCACGCCAAACACTGATTCCGACATTGGCCGGTTAAGCGTTGAAGCTTGCTACCGTATCAATTCGCCAGGGACACGCTCCCGCCGATGTTGGCGAGGCTGCTGTGATGAGAACTCGCTCTCCCGTTGCCCCGTCATAGATAACATATTCGCCGGGCCAGGCCTCCGCTAGCGATTGCACACGCGCTCTTGCAGCGTCGAGGGTTTGTGCTGCCTCTACGAAACACAGCTTTCCGTCGTCAAGCACATCACCGAGCACATTGAGTATGCAAAAGGGCAGACGCATCCAAACTCGAGATTGGGGACACCCACTAGGCGAGACAGTGTCAACCGTCCCCCGTCTTCGTATGTGCGCATCCGCCGAGAGTTCCAGGATTCGTCCTATGCCTTTGTTCGCAAGACCCAGGTTAGCTTTTACCATCGGTTGAGCCTCCTTCTGTAAGTAAGGGTGCAAGCCTTTGGGATTCGGGATAAGGAGAAGCCTCGAATCTGCTAGGGATTATCATGGAGGAGGGATACGGGTGAGTGGCCGACTCTCGCACAGCTCGCATGCATGAAGTCAATTTACTTAAATTGTTTCGTATGAGACAGATAACGCACCCAGCGATTTCTCACAAGCGCCCAGAATGAGCCGAAGCTCGAGGTTGAAATCGGAGAAGAACTTGGCGTAAACTGTTGACAGTGAAGGGTTTCGCTGCGCGCCCGTAGCTCAGTTGGATAGAGCATCTGGCTTCGAAGAAAAGCTCAAAATCCACTAAGTCGTTTCCCCTGCGCACTTTAAACGTGATGCGGGCGCATCTGGAGAGGTTTCGGCTGTCCCAACCATTGTCCCAACTCCGTACCAACAATTGGGCGATTATCTCCGAAATCGGCTCCCATGCCGAAAGTCGATTTCCGCGAAGAAGTCCCTCCAGCATCCATCTTTCATTAACAAGCTCTGACTGAATTTCGGTTGTAGCATTGACTTTGCAACGAAACCGATAGATATTCGGCACAAGGAGTGAAGACATGGCAGACATCCAGCGAATCAGCGTGCAACAGGCGCACGCAAAGACAAAAGCAAACCAAGCCCTGCTAGTTTGCGCCTACGAGGACGAGGCAAAATGCCGGATGTTAAATCTGGACGGGTCCATATCCTTCGCCAGCTTGCAGTCCCGGGCGGCGTCGCTGCCGAAGACACAGGAAATCATCTTCTATTGAGCGTGACCGGGCGAAGCGAGCGCTGTCGGTCAGGCAGCGAAATATCGAGAGCAGGGCTTTACCAACGTCAAGGTGCTAATTGGCGGTGTCGAAGCGTGGAAGGCGGCTGGTTACTCAATGACCTGATATTCTCAGCCGATGCTTCGTCGTGCAACCAAGGCTCCAGAGCGAAAAGCCCGAGTTCACCAAATGAAAAGTTGGTGAGGCCTTCCGCCCGTCCCTGACCCGCTCCGGTTGAAGGCTGCCGCCAGGTAACCAATTTCGTACAGCACAGGTCGCCGCGAAATTTCGACATTGTCTGCCACGACGTTCTCTCCTGCCGACGTTTCCAGCAAGAATGAATTTGCGCCGTCAGCGGATGCGTAGACGGCGTAACACCGGATTCGTTAGCCCTTCATCATCGTCGCGGAAACATCATTGCCCGAGACAGCAGAGTCGGGATGCGCCAATAAAGGTACCCCTCGCCAGGCTGTTCGCAGCCCGCCCCAAAACATATGAATTGGGCCCGATAGACTCGCTGACCACAATTGCCTCATTCCGGGCATTTATTTGATCAGTGGGTGGTTTATGGGCAGCCACCGGACTCGGGAAGGGAACGCTAGACGTCCTCCATCATTATATTATATGCACGTATACCACTCGGGGTTCCCCTGGCGAGATTCCTAGCGCTCGAGGGCGAAGGGATCACCTGAATGGGACAGCCGTCGCGCCTAACTTAAATTCGACAGACACCTGCCGTTCACATCCCGTTGTTGGCACCTTTTGTTCAGAAGTTTTTCACAAGTTTGTGGGGTGAACCCTAAGGTGGCACAACTTCTCTGCATTCATTTCCTCCCAGTGATTCGTGATGCTGGTATGGACAGAGGCACGTAAATCACCACGTTGTAGATCGGAACGTTCGCGACCAATTGGAGAATAAACTTCCAGTCCGAGCGACCGCCCGATTGGAGACCTGCTTTAGGAAAGGAGAAGTCAATTCGGATTGGGCCTGTGCCGGAAATTGGGGAGGATCCGAATTCGCCTACGGAAAGATGGCCGCCCCTGCCCAATCCGGGTGGGACATGTGTTGCTCCACTTGCCATCCATATTCTCGCTTCAGCCTCGCCCATCCAGCGCGACACCATAACATGCCCAGGCGGAATAGGGCCGGTAGCAGCACCAGGCCCACGAGGGTACAGGGTGTAGTAGCCAGGAAGCATTTAACTGACCTTTGCGATGCATTATGATACGCCTGGCGAGTCATTCGGTAGCGGATGAAGTTGCAGAAAGGCGGCTGCGGCGTCGCGGGCACGTCCCGCGATTTGGCGGGAGTTCGGTCGCTCGGCGACGCCGAGCAGCAGGCTGACCATCAAATCGCGCCAAAGCAGCCCGGCGAACTGCTCGGCAAGTTCGGCAGAACGGCCTGTGAGCAGTCCGGACGCCTGGGCGCGCGCCATGATTTTGCCCAAGGCGGCGCGGCTTGCCTCGCGGCCCGTAGAGTCGAGCGCACGCGCCACTTCCGGGGCCTGGACCGCCTCGGCAATCGCCAGTCGGAATACCGCAATGACCGTGGGATCGGTTACTTCGCGGACGAGCTTCGCCCCGAACGAAGTCAGCACTTGCTCCAGGGTCTCGCGATCGCGCAGCACGGGCAGGTCAGCGGGCACGTCAAATCGCCTGGCGCGCTCGCTGATGCAGGCGATCAGCATTTCCTGTTTGTTGCCAACTAGCGCGTAAAGCTCTCGCTTCGAAACGCGCGCGCGCGTCGCGATCTCAAGCGTGCTGGTCGTTGCGTAGCCGCTCTTCATGAACGCCGCAAAGGCCGCCTCAAGGATGCGCTCGCGCACCGCGGCTTCCTCGTCGTCTTTCTGGCGGCGTTTTGACATCCATGCCTTAGCCATCGCGCTCTCCTTTGGCGACCATGGTACCGTATAGTACCACCATGAGTTTAAGGGGCGAAGTGAATTTTGTGGCTTGCCGGATGCAACCTTTCTCTTGTAGCTACGTCTAAAGCTTGTGGTACCCATCGGTACCAATACAATGATGATTCCGCGAGGAATCAAAGGAGCTGAACAATGCAGATTGAAATGTCCTTCCTGCTGCTGGTGTTCGCGACGGTCCTGGCGCCCCTGGCGCAAGGTCAGTCCACACCGCCGCAGCCCAAGATCACCGGCGTGCTGACGATCCTTACGCCAAAACCGGGGGTTACGGTCGAGCAAGTCATGAAAATCATGCCCGCCGAAATTCGTGCGACCGTTCCCTTGTATCTCGACGGCAAGATTCAGCAGTGGTTCACGCGCGGCGACGGCAAGGGCGTTATCTTCCTACTGAACTGCAAGGACGTGACCGAGGCTCGGGCCCTCATCGAAAGCCTGCCTCTCTCGAAGGAAAACCTCGTGGACGAGCAGTTCATCCCGGTCGGTCCACTCTTGCCGCTCGGGATACTCTTGCGAGATAGCCCATCCAATAAGTGAACCCGGCCATGGAGTGTCCCCCGGTTCAGCGGACCTTTGTGCGAGACAGCGCATGGCCAGACACTTCCTCGCATTCAGGAAGGAACCCAATCAATTTCAGGAGTTCGACACATTTCAAGAAGTGATAGCCCGAATTGCATCGGAAAGGATCGATCATGCCATCTCCAGTTTTGTTCGGAATCAGTGTTGCGTTCGGCTTGGCTGCTTGGGGAGCAGTAGCGTGGCACTATATTTGGCCAGCGCTAAGGGAACGCCCCAGCCCCGAGAATCTGAAGCCCATCCTACTGCTGCATGGGTTCAGGTTCCTCGGATTGGCACTGGTGGTGCCGGGTGTTGTCTCTCCAGAGTTACCTGCTACATTTGCTCAACCAGTAGCTTACGGTGATCTCATAAGCGCCATTTTGGCTTTGCTCGCCCTGGCTACCCTGGGAACGTACACGGGGACAGTGCTGACCTGGGTTTTCAATACCTTCGGAACTGCCGACCTGTTCTTCTCCTTTTATCAGGGAGGCCGCATATCACTCCCAGATACCCAAGGCTTGTTAGGCGCTGGTTATTTCATCCTGATGGCCTACGTGCCTCTGCTTCTCATAACCCATGGCTTGGCGTTCCGAATACTGCTACGAGCCAAGGCTGTCGCGCCGTCACCGAGCCAAGTACGTACCGCCTGACCCAGAACGGTTTGTGGTTAGGTAAAAAGAGCCAGCGGGGCAGTTGGGCGCCATGTACGCGATCCCGATCCTCTACGTGCCCGTGCTGATGATCACGCATGTCGTCGCATTCTGCTGCATGGATTTGCCCTCCGGCCATCAGCCTTGCTACGCACACTGCGCTCCAACATAGTAACTTAACGTGGGAGCAAACAACTAGCTACTGGCCATCCGGCTCGCGTGCATTCCGACGGCGAGCTTCCGGATTCTTCCCAGGCTTCTCGAGAAGATCAGAAGCACTCTTCCTCTTATGAATGTGGAGCTTAGGGAAGGGTCCGACAATCCCCAAATCACAGGACTACGTTCGGGAACCTTTGATGTCTGCATTGGTCATTTGAGCCGTACCACGACCAAATCGAGAACATGCTGCTGACTCGAGAGCGACTTGTGTGTGGCTCTCCGGAAAGGGCATAGCGCAGCCCGCAAGAGGTATGTGGGCTTAGCAGACCTTGAAGATGAGCTCTTCATCATATCCTCGAAAGATGTATTGCCAAGTCTGCATCAAATGATCGCGGCGGCCTTTCTGAACAATCACATGCCGCTGGACAGATATCAAACGGCGGAACATTTTCAGACCGGGGTCAACCTTACAAAGGTCCGCGCGGGATTTATGTTCCTTCCATCTTCTGCGAAAGACTTTGTTCCTGATGGGGTCGTGTTACGAACTCCAGGTTTTTCTATCGGACCGTTGGACACGTTTGGTCTATGGTCGCGTGGCAATGTAGACCCGCTTGTTCACCGCGTCCTCAGCCTTCAAAGAAATCAAGAAGGAGTTGTAAGAGCAGGCGGCCGTACAGAGGTTTCTGCGCGCTTATTCCACTGCCCCAGACACCAATTTATACCTGTGATTTCCTACCTGTGTTGTCGATGTGCTTTGCACGCCTGCATTGCTTTAGAGCGCTTCCTCAATACTGAAGCAGTGCCACGGTGTGCCGCACGTCGCCGCCTGATCGCGGGCCTGCCGTATTTGCAGCACACGTTCGACCTGTCGTTCAGGGTCGACTCGATAACGAACCGCAACTATTGCGTGTGCGCGAAAAGGGCGACGAAAAGAGAGCTCATCGTGGTAGCCACCATGATCTCACGAATGATCGGAACCTCTGTGTTTTCACACCGGACGGAGTATTCGGTAACCACAACCACCGCCGACTACGCTCAGTATCGCCACGAACAAGACGCGAACAAGCCTTGGTCTTCGTGTATGCTCGTTCCCGATTTGTCCCAGCAAACAATTCAAGGAGTAGCTTTTCAACTCGCTGGTGCGCCGGCTTTTTTCTGGCCATCCAAATAATTGCGCCACCAGTCAAGCTCTTCATAATAGCGGTGCACCGTGTTCCACGGACTCCACCCCACGTGATACGACTCGGGGTAACGCACAAATCTTGCAGGAACGCGCCGCTTCCGCAGCGCGGTGTACATCTGTTCGCCCTCTTCGATCGGCACGCGCATATCGGACTCGCCGTGCACAAACAGCGTCGGCGTCGTCACATTACCCGCGTACTCAATCGGCGACTGCCTCACCAGCAAGGCGTGCGCCTGCGCATCCCACGGTGGGCCGAAGAATTCGCTCTCCTTTGTTCGCGGAATGTCCGCCGTGCCGTAGTCGCTGATCCAATTGGAAATTCCCGCGCCCACAATCGCCGCGGCAAACCGCGTCGTGTGCCCGATGATCCAATTCGTCAGGAAGCCGCCGTAGGAATAGCCGGTAACGCCGAGCCGCTTGTCATCCACGTGGTGGTGGCTCTGCACGTAATCCACTCCGGCCATCACGTCCTCATAATCGAGGTTTCCCCATCCGCCCCAAGTCGCCCACAGAAATTCCTCACCATAATTCGTCGAGCCGCGCGGGTTCGTGTAAACCACCAAATAGCCCCGCGCCGCAAACAACTGTTCCTCGAACGAGAACTCGTTGCCATACGCGCCGTGAGGCCCGCCGTGAATCGCCAGAATCAGCGGCCAGCTCCTCGCCGAGTCATAGCCACTCGGCTTGAGCACCCATCCTTCGATCTGCGTTCCATCCTTACTCGGATATAGAATGCGTTCCGCTTTGCTCAGCGCCACTTCGCTCAACAGCACTTCATTGAACGAAGTAAGCTGCTTCGCTTGGCCGCCGTCCAGCGAAGATACAAATAGCTCGCCGGGATGCGCGCTGTCCTGGCCGGCATAGACCAGCAGCCCCGCGCTTGCCGAAGCGCTAAACCCGGAGAGCTGGCGCTCCCCGTGCGTCACTTGTATCACCTCGCCGCCCACCGCAGCCACTCGAAACAAGTGTTCGTTTCCGCCGATCCCTGCGCTGAAGCAAAGAAATTTCCCGTCTGCGCTCCAGCTCGGAGCGCCAGGCAGCAGATCCCAATGCGACGTGGCGTTTACCGGGCTGCCGCCGCTGGCCGGCATCGTATAGATATCGACCGGCGCGCCATGATTCCACTTGGCCTTAATCACCTCGCTCAACCCCAACTCCCGCCGAAAGGCGATTGTCCCTCCGTCGGGCGACCATGCCGGCGCATCGTTGTTGTAGCCGTCGTCGGTCAATCGCTTCGTTTGCCCAGCCAGCGTCGCGATAAAAATGTCCGCCCGTTCGTAGGTGTACTCGTCGCGTTCATGCGTGTTGGCGCTGAAGATCAGCGCGTCGCTGCTGGGGCTCCAGGCCGCCTCCCGCACTCTGACTCCAAGCTGCGTCAGTTGCCGCGCCTCCCCTCCGGTCCGCCGCACGACGAAAAGTTCTTCCGCGGGCGTTGCTTCGATATTTCGCGGATCAGGCAAATAGCCGCGCCCATCGTAGCGAAAACTCATCCACTCGTAGGCTCGGCCTTTGAAGCGCTCGTTGATCAATCGCTCGGATTGGCTAGCGTGTTGCGCCGCCCTCGGCTTCGCCACGCGTGCGACAAACGCGATCCATTGATTGTCAGGGCTGAAAATCGGCAAGCCTCTCACGCCGGGGATATGCATCGCTTCGGCGTCGGCCTGATCCATGCGCAGAAACCAGATCGAATCCCCTTCGTCGTGTTCTTTCCCGTCGCGAGCCCGCCCTGAAAACGCCAGCAGTTGCCCGTCGGTGCTCCATCGCGGCCCGGACGCATCCAGCGCAGGATCGGAGAGCTTCCGCGGTGCCGTGTTTCCATCAGTCGCCGCGAGCCACAGCTCATGCTGCCGCCGGTTCTCCGCCTCGACAATCGTCGTCTTAACAAACGCAACCCATTTTCCATCCGGGGATATCGCCGGCGATTCCACGCTAACCAGCTGGTAGTAGTCCTCCAGCGCCAGCGCCCGTGTCTTTTCGCCGCCCACCGCTTCGCGCGGCCTAATCAATCCCGCCAGCAACAGCATCGCAACAACCCCGGTTTTCACGTGCATGCCAACCCTCCGCGCCGTGATTCTATCCGAAATGCTGTCCCCAGCAGCAGGGTGGGCGCACCCTAAACCCAAAGCAAGTTCGGGTGGCCCACCCTTTGCAAGATACAAATCGCAAACGGTGGGCTCCCTCTTCCCGTCCGGCATGACGTGGAGTCTCGCAAAGAAGTCGCTGAAAAAGTGGGTCTGGGTTTCAAACTCTAAGTGCCGCGTCTGGTGTCGGTTACGCGGACCCGCGCGGTGCAACCAGCCCCGTGAATTGGACCGAAGTTGGACTGAACGGAGCCAGGATTGGAGACCTGGGCCCATCTTGCTTTGAATTCGGTATCTGACGGCGTTCAAGAATCGCTAGCTGCGGGCTCTGCGCCTCTGCCGTGACAGTCTTCAGTCATTGAGGTGTCCTGTCGCCGTTTACTCTTGCTCCCGAAACACCTGCCCGTAAGTCTTGCCATAGGGATAAAAGCGATCACGTTCACCCCGTTCCCAAGCGGCTTTCAGTTCCGGCCTCGTGATGTCCCAGTCCGGACGGCATTTCTTCAAGACAGCGCGCAAGTCTTGCCGTAGCTCTTCGATGGTGGGTCGGCCAAAAAACCAGTAGCCGTTGTAGATCTTGAATATAACGAGACCAGGTTCGAGGACGATGACATGCGGGATCATCGGATTGTGCTCGGAGTCCGTGTACTCGGCGATGTCGAGATCCTTCTGAACCTTTCGTCCCGGATCGGATAAAAAGGTCCAATGAGCGCCGACGCCGTCACGGTACTCATTCGTCAGAAGCATGTTGTCGGCACTGATGGTGACGAGCCGGGAGTAACCGACTTCCATCTCGTGGTGAAGTTGAACAAGGCCCTCGGCCTGGCGCCTGTCCTTTGGGCAGTATCCTCCCCGGCTGAGCACAAGAATCATGGGATCTGGCCCCTGTAGATTTGAAAGCTTACGGTGTTTGCCCGTGTGATCGGTCAGCTCATAATCGGGAAATAGTGCGCCAGGTACAATGTCGGCTCTCATGCGGTTCAACCTTCTCTAAGACAATGCGACGTATCTGTCTTTTTATCGGGCACTCGCGTAGGTCCCGAACGTGCTGCCGAACATCGGCCGACCACTCTTTGATTGTTCTTGTGTGGCCTCGTCTTGAATCACATCCCAATGCTCGACCAGAACGCCATCCTTGACACGGACGATGTCCGCTGCAATCCAGTTCACGGGAAGGCCAAAATCCGAGAACCGTCCGTGCATGATCACGAAGTCACCTTCGGCCACGATCGTTCCTGGCTCGTACTTGAGCGTCGGCGGAAGGCTCTTGATGAGATTGAACAGGCCCTCGCGGCCGGGCGCGATATGAGCGCTGTGCTGGATGTAATGCGGTGACCAATACTTCTCGGCGGCGGCATAGTCACGTTTGTTGAAGAGCAGGTCAAACGCCTGCAAAACCAAAGCCTTGTTCCGTTCTTGAGTCGATTGAGACATGGTACCTGCTTTCTCGTTTCAGGACGTAATCTGTCGAGTGTCACGGCGTTGCGCGATTCAGGAGAAAGAGCGGTGACGGGCTTTGTGCCTTTGTTCCGCCACGCGTGCCGCGTCCCGTTTTAAACGACCACGTCGCCGCGCTGGAGATGGACAGTGTTGGTGTCATCGAGCTCGTTCCATTCATGGCTCGGTCTCCGCATCGGCAACTTTCAGAAGTTTCTTCCCGAAATTCTCGCCGCAAACAGGCGCAACCGGCTCCACCTGGGCGCTGAGCCTAAGCGGATACAGCCTTAGCGCGATACGCGGGCGCAAAGACATCCTGCACAAATTTTTCGAACGAAGTGGGTGTGGTGTTCTCCGGCGAACGCGGCTCCAGCGCAGCGAGGACTCCTGCGTTGATGGCCCTGAACATCTCGATATACACCGCGGCTTTCTTCGGCGGAATACCCATTTGCGTCAACACCTGCTGCACCTGGTCGTACGGAAACTGCTGGTAACGCAGACCCGGCCGGCCAATGCCGCGCGCAATTCCCGCAGTAACTTCCGCCATCGAGAGGTCGCGCTCGCCAAGGAGCTCGCGCGTTTGTTTGCCGGAAAAATCCAGGTTCAGGAGGCGGTGCGCGGCATAGTCGCCCACGTCGGGTGTGGCGATCATGGGCAGCTTCAGGTGGGGCAGCAGCGCGTGTCCGAACACTCCCATGGCATGGATCATGCCGATCGCCTCCAGATTGTTCTCCATGAAATACGCGGCGCGCAGATGCAGAACGTGCAAACCGTTGATCGCGTTCAGTTTTTGCTCCGAAGAATGCAGCCCCGCGACGGGCCCGGTGCCTTCCGCGACATGCGCGCCGTAGCTGCTCAAGTGCACCGCGTAGCGCAGGCCGGACTCCTTCGCGGCTTTTGCGATCCCATCGCTGTCTCGCTCCTGATGCTCCCGCGAGGTTATGGGCGGCAACATCAAGTAGGCCGCGCGCGCACCGCTGAAGGCTTTGGTGAGCGCAGCCGCATCGCTCACGTTGGCCGTGAACGCTTCCGCGCCTTTGCGCACAAAGGATTGCAGTCGCCCCGTGTCGCGCCCGATGACGCGCACCTTCCTGCCCTTCGATAGCAAGGAATTGGCGATGATCGAGCCGGTGTTCCCGCTCGCCCCCAAAATCACATACATGGCATCCGCTCCGACAGCGTTGTCTTTAAGGCCGTTCATATTCGTTTCTCCTCTTCTTAGGAAGGCCGTTCGCCACTTTTGAGGTGCGAGCGACGCGGGCCGCTAGAGCTTCGAGCCGCCGTCGACCGGGATACTCGCACCGGTGATCCAACGGGCCGCTTCTGACGCTAGGAATGCGACCACGTCAGCGACATCTTCCGGCTTGCCGATTCGCTTTAGGGCTTGCATCCCAAGAGCAGCCTCGCGACCTGCTTCAGTCTTAGCGAAGTTCGACATGTCCGTATCGATAACACCGGGCGCGACTGCATTCACCCGGATACCTTGGGGCCCAAGAATGGCAGCCCAGTTTTTGACAAGGGTCTCTAATGCTCCCTTGGTCGCACCATAGGCGAGCAGCGAAGGGTTATCCAAACCAGGTTTGCCAGCTACGGCACGGGCGCCGAGTGAAGAAATGACAATGATGTTCGAACCTTCACCCAGGATGGGCAGGAGTTGCTGCACTAGGAAAAACGGACTTCGCACATTCGTTGCAAAGAGATTGTCAAAATCCTCTATGGTGTGATCCCTGATAGTTGCAGCCTTGGAGATACCTGCGTTGGACACGAGCAGATCCAATTGCTTGCCGACGATGGATCGCACTTCCTTTGCCAGCAGCGTCGCTCCCTCTGAAGTTCCCAGGTCTGCTCCTATGGCGTCCGCGCGGCCTCCCTTCGAGTGGATAATCTCGACCACAGACTCGGCTTCCTGGACCGATCGGCCGTAGTGAACTATTACATGTGCACCCGTCTCAGCCAGCGCCAACGCCGTGGCTCGTCCAATTCCACGGGAGGCTCCCGTCACCAGTGCCGTTTTGTTGTGCCGGCCCATTCTTGCTGCCCACCTTTCACACGATCTTCTCTCACGCGGCGCCTTGTCCGACGCGACATCTGAACATCAGTCGCTGCGGCACATGTGGTGATCTTAGGAATTCCGTCGCTTTCAAATTAGTCAGCCGCGACCGCATCGGCTACGAGCGCCAGGGCTGCTCTCGCGCAGTCGACGTCGTTCTGCACGGTGGGCGCCCCGCTCAGACCGATCGCCCCGACAATTTCTCCGTCCACCTTAATGGGAAACCCTCCTCCCCACGCAGCCATACGCGCAAGCGTGGGGATGCCAGCTAAAAGCGACGGGTCGCCCTGGATAAAGTTGAAGAAGTCTTGCGTGGAGACGCCGAACAGAGCTGTATAGGCCTTATTCTGCGCCATCTCAATGGTAGGAATCGGGGCCCCATCCATCCGGCTAAAGGCCTTCAAATTGCCCCCATCATCGAGAATCGCTACATTCTCGGTGACGCCAATTTCTCTGGCTTTCGCCACCGCTGCATCAACCATTTTCTGTGCTAGCTCAGAAGAAATAGTGTGTCTCTTCACTACGTTAGCCATTGGATTCTTCCTCCCTTTCGTAGCTATTGCCTTTTGATCATCTCCGCACCTCACGCATTCGGGCCTGTGTTCTGTGTCCTCCAGAATCAACTTCGCCGAGATTCGCAACGTGACTTCGCGTACGTTGGGTCAGGTATTAGTCAGCCAGCATTCCTCCATCCACGGGAATGGACGCACCGGTCATGTATGAGGCGTTTGTGGAGGCGACAAAAGCGATCACGTGAGCGATTTCCTCCGGGGTTCCTAGGCGTTTGAAGGGTACGGTCGAGACGAGCGCCGCTTTGTTTTGATCTGTGTTGGTGAAGCGTGTGAGCATGCCCGTATCTGTAGTACCCGGAGCCACCACATTAACGCGCACACCGGTGCCCGCGACTTCTAGTGCAGCGGACTTTGTCAGCCCTTCCACCGCATGTTTGCTAGCTACATAAACGGATGCTCCGGCAGCGCCGATGCTTCCATAGGCCGACGAGACATTGACGATGCTCCCGCTTCCTTGAGGCAGCATCGCCCGAAGTTCGTGCTTCATGCTGAGCAGCGTACCCAAGACGTTGGTGTCGAAGGTATCCGCGTAGCTCTCTGCGGTCTGTTCTGTTACGAGACCCCGCGATCCTTCCGTCCCGGCATTGTTGACGCCAATGTCCAGGCGTCCGAAACGCGTGACCGTTTGGTCCACAAGGTTCCGCACGTCCTCATCCTTGCGGACATCTGTACGGACAAAAATGGCCTCTGCTCCGAGCGCTTTTAACTCTGCAACTAATTCTTTTCCTTCTTTTTCGCGACGACCGGACACAACAACGCGTGCCCCTTCCTGTGCAAAGACTATTGCGGCAGCGCGACCGATTCCTGTCAGCGCGCCAGTAATCAACACCACGGGATTTTTCATCGTATTTCTCCTCAGGTTTCGGGCGAAATAATGTAGTTCATCAGGGTCGTGCTACGATCCACTGTCGGCTCCCGACGGTCCCGATCATGCGCTGCCAACATTTTGCGAACAACCCTCGTTAGAGTTCTCTTTTGCCTACCCAATGAAGGTGCATGCGAACGCTACCATTGAGGTGAACGACCCAACGCTAGTGCTCTCCGATATCGATACGCTTTCTTCCGAAAAGCCGGGCGTCAATAGACCAGAAGCCGGGTCCAAGCATTGCCAACGCTGCACCTACCGTCGCTAGCAGTGTGCAAGTTCGCAGACTGTCGGCTCCGGTAAGGGCCGTCCATAGTTCAACCAGTATGACTAGCACTCCGGCGATAGGTGTAAAAGAGCCGATAAGAAGAAGGATCCCGGCGCCCGTTGCGAGTGATTGCCGCACCATTCCATGCCACTGAGACGCGCTCAACAACTCGGCGAGTCCGTCGTGAGTCAGCAAAATTCCAACGCCCAACCGCAGAAGTAGAAGACCCCTCCCAGGCCAACCGTTGGGAAACATGGAGAATAGTCGTTGCAGAGAAGGCCTCAACGACAAGGTTAGGGAAAGCGCAGGGCAGTCGAATCCCCAAAAACCGGGGTTGGCATACACCTCTTTCGAGGGGGCTACAGTTCGATGATTCCGCGCTTTAGGCCGATGGTGACCGCGTGGGTTCTGTCGTTCGCGCCAAGCTTTGAGAGGATGTTCTTGACGTGTCCCTTAACGGTTTCTTCGGTGATTGACAATTGGTCTGCGATCAATTTGTTGGCGTTTCCAGCCGCGATCGCCTTAAGAACTTCGATTTCCCGGAGAGTTAGAGAGTCATCCGCAACGTGATGGGCAACTTGCGTGGCAAGATCCGGCGGAATCCTCTTCTGGCCCGCGTGGACAGCGCGAATCGTGTCCAAGAGTTCTTTGCGCAACAGGCTCTTTAGCAGATAACCGCGAGCGCCGGCTTTCAGCGCTCGTGAAATCCGGACGTCGCCCGAATACGTCGTGAGGATGATAATGCGCGCTTCGGGAAATTCGTTTCGAATCGCAATCGTGGCGTCGATGCCGTTCACCTCCGGCATCTCCAGATCCATCAGCGTGATGTCCGGCCGGAGTCTTCGGAACTGTTCGATCGCTTCCCGCCCATTGGACGCTTCCGCGACGAACTGCATGTCAGCTTCATCTGCCGCAAGCGCTTGTATGCCTTGCCGCAACACGGGATGGTCGTCGGCAAGCAGAATCCGAATGGGATTAGGCGTGGTGTTCATGATCGTTCTTCTTCTTTTTCCAAAATAACCAGAAGTTGCTTCGAACCGAAGATGATCCATAAACAATCGGGGCGGGAACGCGCAATTCAATCTCGGTGCCCGCTCCAGGCTCACTCCACACCTCCAAATCTCCACCAAGTCGTTGCGCACGCTCACGCATACCGGCCAAGCCCCAATGCCCGATCCGTTCCGCTCGATTAAGCACTTTCGGATCCAAACCTTTTCCGTCGTCTCGGACCCTCAACCGAAAAAGGTTGCCGCCATAAGCGACCTCTGTTTCGATTCGCCGAGCCTGGGAATGGCTAAAAGCATTTCGCAGCGCCTCACGCGCAATTCGGAAGATTTCAATGTGGACGCTTGGATGCAAAGTCTGCGGCGATCCTTCAACCACTACACGGAACTGTACCGGATCCCTATTGTTGCCGTTGGCAACGAGTTCTTCTCCTAGCGAGGTGATTTCTTCCGCCAGGCCCTGGGCAGCAGGTCCAGGCGAGCGCAGGTCACGGATCGCGTCTCGTCCTTCGACAATCGCCTGCTCCGCTCCGTCCAGCGCTCTGTCCAGCGTACGCATCGCTTCCGATGCACGCTCGGGAAGAAGGTTGCGAGCTCTTTGAAAATGGAGGGTTAATCCCTGAAAACTCTGCAAAAGCGTGTCATGCAGTTCTCGGGCAATGCGTTCGCGCTCCACCAGCCGCTCCTCGTGCCGGACATGAGTCTGTTGGATGAGCTGCCGGACTCGGATTAGATAGACCGCGAACAAAAGAAAGACAAGAGCGCTGACGGAGGCAAGTAGAAACCATGTCGTTTGATAAAAAAACGGATGCTGAGTGATGTTGTAGACGATGCCGATGCGATCCCACGCCCCATCACTGCCGCTTGCCCGGACATGGAAGGCATGAGTCCCAACCGGGACGCTCGTGTATATCGCCGTCCGAGTGGCGTCGGCATCAAGCCAGCCAGGGTCAACGCTGTCCAGTCGATACTGTAGGCGGACCTTTTCCGGCGAGGCGAGATCCACGGCCTCCAAGTGAAGCTCGACATGATGGGTTCCAGGAGCTAATACTACCTCGCGGCCTGCGAGTTCCTTGTTTTTTCCAATTGTGACCCCTCCCACAAAGATCGTCGGCTTGCTGTTCGCCTGCTGTAGTCGAGCGAGGTCAAGCATAGCCAGGCCCTTTACTGTTGCGACCCAAAGCTTATCATCTGGCGTGATCGTCATGTTCGGAGCGCCAACGCTACACTGTATCGAATTCATGCCGTCCGCCCTATCAAAACGGGCGTAATCAAGCGGAGCATCGCGATCCGTGATTGATTTCTTCAGGTCGTTGAGTGCAACGCGGAAGATTCCGTCGATGCCACTGAACCACAGGTCATGCTTGGAAGACTCGACCATGTCCCGCACTCTCAGATTCTGGTCGACCGCGACCAGCCGGTTGTTCTCGATCAGGCTTATTCCTTTTGGAGAATTCATCGCATATAGGTCACCCAAAGAGTCCTCTGCAAGTTTGATTGATAACGGACCGTCCCTTGTTTGTGCCGACGGAAGCGGAACAAAGCGGTTGCCTACAAGACGATCGATACCCGCTTGCGTCTGGGCCCAGACGCCGCCAGAGTGGTCCTGGTAGATACTGAAAACTTGATTACTCGAAAGTCCTTCAGCAGCGGTGTAGTTCTGGAAATGCCCGTTCTGCATGTGGCTGACGCCATCAGGGGTGGCCATCCAAAGAGAACCGTCGTGGGCCACGGCAATTTGGAGTACGACTTTGCTCACTAGCCCCTGTTCCATGGAATACTGACCAAAATGACCATCCCGGAATCGAAATAGTCCGCCGCCGTACGTTCCTATCCAGAGGTCGCGGTTCTGATCCTCTGCCAAAGCCCAGACACAGGAGTTTAAGAGACCGTCCTTTTCTCTATAGACTTTGAAGCGCTCTCCTTCGAAAACAGACAATCCGCAATTGCCGCCAACCCAAATCTTGCCATCGTGGCTCGATAGAACGGCCATCGCGATGTCGTTGGGCAATCCGTCGGCGCTTGTGTACATGCGTACGACCCGATGCTTGAGTCGAATGAGGCCGTTTCCGTTTGTGCCGACCCACAGCTCGCCGTCCTTGGCGGCGTAGAAGCTGCGCGCACGGATATCACTGGCCGGAGTCTCAAGGCGGTCTGCGATAGCGCGATACAAGCCTATGCCCGAAACAACCCAAACACCACCTTGCGGGTCTTCATAGGTCCGAAATGCCTTCGTTCGGGAAACCTGGTAGGGCTGCAACCGGGCGAAAGGGCGGCGGCCGCGACGCACGATGCCGGTTTCCGTGCAATACCACATTGTTCCAGTGCGGTCCTGGAATACGTTGACGATTTCATCGTCATGCACGCCCAGACTGGCCGCCAGACCTGGATGTTCGATGACCGCGTGGCCGTCCCACTCGACGAATCCTCGTCCAGTGATTAACAGTAGGTGACCATCCAGCGATTCCGCGATTCGGTTGACTGACAATGAGGATATAACCGACACGAATTTGCCAGACTCTTGCCGATAAAGACCATGGGTGGTCCCCACCCAAATCACACCGTCGCGGGTCTGGTAGAGGGATTCGGCCTCGTCGCTTGCGCCTGGGCTCAGCTGGTAATAAGTCAGCTGCGCAGGGTCAAACTGATTAAGGGCGCTCCCAGGTATAAGCACGACTCCGGCATGCGTCCCCACCCAAAGGTCGCCGTTGGACGCCTCCACCAATGAGTCCACACCGCCTTGGGGAGGCGAGCCAGGGATGTGAAGGTCGATCGCGATAAACTCCCTTCCGTCGAAGCTGGCGAGGCCTGAGTCCGTGCCAACCCAGAGGAGGCCGTTCGCAGTTTGAACTATAGCGTTCACGACATTGTCTGGGAGGCCGTCTTCAACCGTGAAGTTCATGCGAATGTAGTCATCCGCAATCGGACTAGAGCCTAGAGCGACCACAGAGCCTGCGAGCGTCATCACGCAGAGCAGACAGCTTCGAATTGAAATGCCGTGGCGCGGCTTAGGTAAGCTCATCAAGCCCCATTTGTGCTGCGCGAAGACTCAAGTTCGTCTCTTTTTTCGCCGGATTATCTGAACGCAGCATGATAGTACTCTGCCTCGGGCAAATTCTCCCTAACGTCAGAATCCGGTACCGCTAGAGTTGTTCTCATCCCCCTCTAAAGTTGTAGCGCGCCCAGCCGCAATCGGGTGACCAAAAGAGGACTCTATCTAGGTTTGTTTGCGGAACAAATACATTTCATCATCCGGGCGTAAAACCTGGGAGGTGACGAAAATGTGCGAACAGGCCTTGGTAGCGGCAGCAAAGCAGGGGCAAGCGGAAGCATTCAGCGCACTGTGCCAACCGCACACCCGAAAGCTTATCCAGAGTGCGCACCGCATCACCAGAAATCGTGAAGACGCAGAAGATGCACTCCAAGATGCTTTTCTGAGCGCCTTCGTTCACATTAAGAATTTTGACGGCAGGTCCCACTTCTCCACTTGGCTGACGCGCATCGCGATCAATTCAGCGCTTGTGATCCTTCGCAAAAAACGTAGGTCGCGGGAAATATCCGTGGGCGAGTCGGGCGCCAGCGGATTTGGGTGGGACGTACTGGACCCTTCCGCTGATCCGGAGAAGGCATGTGCCCATCGCGAGCGGGAGAAAATTCTTAGGCAAGCGATCCGCGAGCTACGACCGAACATTCGGCAAGTTGTTGAGATTCAACAGTTGCGGGAGCTTTCCATGAAGGAGGCTGCCGGGATGATAGGCGTGTCAGTGACAGCCGCGAAAGCACGACTGTTCCACGGGAAACGGGCATTGAGGAAAGTCTTGCGGCTGAGAATAAACGAGCATGGGCCAACAGGCAGCTATCTTCGACGTGGCGGCTGGAAAGGAGGCGTTTGAATGATCTGTTGAGAGTCTCCGGCTGGTCTTCGTTTCTCAGCAAGAAATCCGAAGCAAGTCTTTTGAGTGCACCACATTTGATTCAACAAAGGAGAAGACGCATGACACTACAGAAAGTGTACGGCGCTGTGATCGCAATCGTAGGCATCGGGCTGACAGCCGCGTTTTTCACGGGAGCGGCGGCCCAGTCGAATACGCCTGCCGGCATCAAGAACGTGGTTCTAGTGCATGGTGCATTCGCCGATGGCTCTGGCTGGGAAGCGGTCGCCAACATCCTCAAGAAGGACGGGTACACGGTGTCGGTGGTGCAGCACCCAGAGACATCGTATGCGGAAGACATAAAGTTCACAAAGGCCGTGATCGACCGGCAGTCCGGGCCGGTGGTTCTGGTGGGCCACAGCTACGGCGGGGCCGTCATCACTCAAGCCGGCAACGATCCAAAGGTCGCGGCGCTTGTCTATATTGCCGCTTTCGCGCCGGACACTGGGGAAAGCTGCGCCACGATCGAGAAAGCCTTGCCGCCGGCCACCACGGGGATCAAGCCTACCGACGATGGCTACTTCTACATCGACCCGGCAGTCTTCCATGCCGATTTCGCAGCGGACGTTCCGGAGGCTAAGGCGGCGTTCATGGCTAAGTCGCAGGTTTTGATCTCCGGCGACTCGTTCACGTCCCCCGTTACGACCCCGGCCTGGAAGTCGAAACCCAGTTGGTACATGGTGGCCACCGCAGACCGGTCAATCAATCCGGACCAGGAGCGCATGATGGCGAAGCGCGCCAATGCCAAGACGATTGAAGTGAATTCCAGCCATGTGGCCTACATCTCTCATCCGAAGGAAACAGCCAAGCTCATTGAAGAGGCTGCGACCTCTGCGCCCGTCCGTCAATAGCCTGCAGTCTTGATCAAGGGCTTCGTTAGCCAAACTCGTGGCCGCGATGCTGAAACCGGCTCGCCCGAGAGTAGGGCCTCTGCCGATCCTGACGACTTCGGCGGAGGCCCAGATAAACGTCGTCTGAGGAGAACACAATGAAGGATCGTATCACCATAGAAGGCCGGGACGGCGCGTTTGCCGCTTATATGGTGCGACCGAAGACCTTGCCGGCCCCCGCCGTCGTCGTTTTGCACGAGGTGTTCGGGGTGAACGCCGACATTCGCAAGACCTGCGACGAGCTGGCCGAACAAGGCTTCATCGCGGTCGCGCCCGACCTATTCTGGCGTCAGGAGCCGGGCCTCGATCTCAACCACTGGTCAGACGCGGAATGGAAAAAGGGATTGGCACTTTACGCCGCCTATGACCGGGATAAAGGCGTCAGCGACATCATCGATACCGCGCATGCCTCGGGCCAGCTAGACGGCGCTTCGGGCAAGGTCGGGGTGATGGGCTTCTGCCTCGGCGGCCTGATGGCTTTTCTAACCGCAGCGCGGGAAAAAATAGAAGCTGCCGTAGCCTATCACGGCGGCGACACGGAAAAATACCTCGACGAAGCCGACACAATTACCGCGCCGATGCTGATGCACCTCGCTGAAGAGGACGAATTTATTTCCAAAGATGCTCAGGCGAAAATCAAAGCCGCACTCTCAGACAAGCCGAACGTGGAGATCTATAGTTATCCTGGGTGCAATCACGCCTTCGCGCGTCACACTGGCACGCACTACGACGCCGCGGCGGCAGCCAGGGCGAATGGGAGAACTTGGCAATTTCTTGAAGATCACCTGAGCTGACTGCAACGGAGGCATTCTTCTAAGTATATGGAGACTAAGCGAGACGTAGTGCCAGCAAAATCAGAGAAGGAGGACCAGAAGACGTGAAATCGACAAGTTCAGCAGCAGGAAGTGCACTCATCAAGAACCAGATGATCGTGGCTGAGAACTCCTAGGAGCAGCGCGCAATCGACCCGAGCGTCGAGGAAATCCGGCAGCGGGCCTACGAACTATACCTGGAAGGCGGGCGCACGGACGAGAGGGACCTGGACGACTGGCTTCAGGCGGAGCGAGAGCTGGCCGAGCGAATTCGCAATCGACATTCAGGCTGATTGTGGGAACTGCAGCCATGACGAAAACTGCAGAGATCAGCCTGAAAGAAGTACAAATCAAATGACGAAGAAGCAAATCATCGTGCGGCGGTTTAGCGTGACTTCATCCAAGTCGTTTCAGACCGTCGTATTCCGGCTGGAAGGCCTTGTCGGCCGTCCCGATATGAGCTGGTCTGAGACGAACAAGGCAAGACACCCCCGCTGACAGAATCGTACCGCAACCTGAAGGAACACCCCACATCGAGGTGGGGGAGCTACTCTACCGTTGTGCCGGAGCCGGGCAAATCGTTCGATGACGATTTGGTGGTCACACGCCTCTATTTACTGAAGTCCGGTAAGTATGAGGTAAGAGTCACACGCGGCAAAAGGCCGATGTGGCAAATCCCAAGCAACGAAAGGCAGAAAACCACCGTCACGCCAAACACCATAACGTTGACTGTTGCAAAGTAGTTCTGCGTACATGTCCGGTAATAGTTGACAGAACGGGAGTTGAGCTATGGGAATGGTCGTCTTGCGCTCGAAGCGAACCTAGGGCACCATCTTTGGTTTGTTGAAAGCTTGAAGCAATTGGGAGATCGACTCGGTGAGTATCGTGCTGAGGCGTGAGAGCAGATGCTCGCAGCCAGCTCTTTGAGGAATGCCTCGTCAAAATGAGGTTGTGGGTTCGTGGGTGTTTCGACGAGGAACGTGAGAGGCAAGTTGCTGGGTACCGTAGCGAACGATCCGGGAGGTGACCGGTGTACGGATTCTTGAGCAGTCTTCGTTACCCGTTTCGACAGATGAGCAAGGCGCCGGGATATGTGCTAGCGGTGGTGGTGATGTTGGGAGCAGGCATCGGAACGACGACAGCGATCTTTTCTTTGGTGGAAGGCGTGCTGTTGCGCCCCTTGCCATTCCAAGATCCGGGGCGGCTCGTGGCACTGGGCGATCGTTTGGGAGAAAACACGGGCATCAGCGTGACCGCGAGCGAGTTGGTGACATATGAGAAGGAGACGATGGCATTCGCGTCCGCAGGCGGCTATACAAGGATGACCTACGAGCTTTCGAGCGGGGGCCGACCGGAAGTCATCCATGCAGCACGGATGGAGGCGCGCGTGTTCGAGACGCTCAGCGTGCAGCCCATGCTGGGACGCGTGTTTACCGAACAGGAGGACGAGGCACACGCGCCGGTGGTGGTGATCGGCTACACGATGTTGCTAAACCGGTTTCATCGTGATCCGAGCGTCTTGGGCAGTTCAATTGTGCTGGACCGGAAGACCTACACGATTGTAGGCGTGATGCCGCGCAACTTCGAGTTTCCGCTTGAGACCGGGCGCCTGGGGCAGGCGCAGTTGTGGATTCCGATGAGCCTGACCGCCGAGGAAGTCTCGGAGGGGAACGCGGGCGACTGGCGATTCAATATGGTAGCGCGTTTGAAAGATGGCGTGAGCCTAGACCAGGGCGGTGAGGATGCCGACCGCGTGGCGGACAAGATCATGCGCGATTTCCCGGCGAAGTTGGCGGCGGTGAAAATCCGTGGAGCGGTGGCGCCGCTCCGCGAGCAGGTGGCGGATTCTGCACGGCCGCTCTTGCGGACGTTGTTTCTTGCGGTTGCGATCGTTCTGCTGATCGCATGCGTGAATGTGGCGATTCTGATGCTCGTTCGGGCGATCCGACGGCGGCGCGAATATGCAGTACGCCTGGCCCTGGGTGCGGGGGCCATGGTGATCGTGCGCGAAGCACTGGCAGAAGGACTACTGCTGAGCCTGCTGGGAGGGGCACTAGGACTCGCCATGGCGGCAGTTGCTCTCAAGACGACGTTGGTACTGCTTCCGGAATCGATGCCCCGCATCGATGCGATCGGCATGGATGGAGCGGTGGCTGCCTTTGCTTTGCTGCTTGCGGTGGCGACGGGCGCTGTATGCAGCGTGGCTCCCGCGTTTGCGGCGATGCGGACCGATCTTTTGGAGAATCTGCGCGAAAGCGGACGGAACAGTGCAGGAACCAGTCATGCGTCGTTGAGATCGACGCTGATAGTGGCGGAGATCGCGATCGCCATGGTCCTGCTAACCGTGTCGCTTGCGTTAGTACGCAGTTACCAGAGGATGTTGGCGGTCGATCCAGGATTCCGGCCGGACCATGTGCTGGTAGCTGGGTATCAGCTGCCGCTTGAGCAGTATATGACGGGTTCGTCGGAACAGCGGTTCGACCGCGAGGTACTCGACTGTATCGCAGGTAAGCCCGGGATTGCGGCGGTCGGAATGGCCGGGGCTCTGCCGGCGACGGCAGCGGTGCCGATGGCAGATTACACGATCGAAGGCGCGTCGATAGCAAGCTGGAAGATGAAGTTTGCGCCGTTCACGCTGACGGATGGCAACTATTTCCTGGCAATGGGGATTCCTTTGCGAGAAGGGCGGTACTTCACGCCGCAAGACAAGGTTGGTGTGCCGTTGGTTCTGATCGTGAGTGAGTCGCTGGCCAAGCACGTATGGCCAGGACAGGATGCTGTGGGCAAGCGGATGCACCTGGGAAATCCGGAGAGCGGGTTGCCCTGGGCGACGGTGGTGGGCGTGGTGGGCGATACGAAGCGGTCGCGCGATGAACCCGGCCGCGATCAGTTCTATTTCCCGATCGAGCAGCCGAAGTCTCTCTACGGGAACGACGCGCCGGACAAACTGACCAACGCGGCAAGTGGGTATATCGTGTTGCGTTCGGCGCTGCCGCCGGAGCAGATGGAGCGGACGTTGCGCGCGGCGGTGGCGGAGGTCGATCCACTGCTGGCGCTCAAGGAGGTGCGTCCGATGATGGATGCGCTGGCCAATGTCGAGGCGCCGCGGCGATTCAACACCGGGCTGATCGGCGCCTTCGCTCTGGGCGCGCTGTTGCTGGCGGTGTCAGGAATCTATGCGGTGGTGGCCTTCTCGGTGACGATGAGGAGGCAGGAGATCGCGATCCGGATGGCGCTCGGAGCCGAGCGTGGGAAAATCGCGCGGATGGTGCTGATCGGTGGTGTGAAGCTGGCGATGCTGGGATGCGGGCTGGGAGTGGCGGGCTCGATAGCGTTGTCAAATGTGGTGCGATCGTTCCTGTTCGGCGTGAGCCCGATGGACCCCATGCTTTACGCGCTGAGCGCGTCGGTGATGTTGCTGCTGACAATGGCGGCGTCGGCGCTGCCGGCCGCGCGCGCGGCGGCGACGGAGCCGAACGCGGCGCTGCGTGCGATGTAGTTGCCGGCCGTCCAACCAAGAAATTCTTCCATTTCAGCAATTTCTCTTCACCTGTCCCTACCGAAAATGCTGTCCGGCGCGAATGAATGAGGCAGCGCTCATTCGAGAGCGGACAAGATGCGGCGACGAGCGTCTTCAAGCAAAACCGGCTTGACGGCGCCGGCGTCAATGTCGGCCATACGGCGGGCGACTTCTTCGCCCCAGGCAGCTTGAACGGATTCGTCCTGCGTATTGTCCAGACTCTCGATGAGAGAGCCAGCAAGGTCGGCACGTTCTGACACGGGGAGAGAGAGCGCTTTTTTCAAAAGGTCCGCGGCTTCTTGGGTCATGAGTCTATTCTACTCCGAAAAAGCGCAATTGCGGCTAGAGCCGAAGAACCCATGCACCTGTCTCTGGCGAATTGCTATTTTCGCATTCCTGAGAATTTCCCGTCCTGCTACGCATTATAAGAGTGCGCCCCTTCTAAGGTAAGTTTTGAGCGTTGGCCTCAAGAAGAAAGGAGTACCTGATAATGGAAAGTACGAAATTTGTTGGCATGGACGTGCACCAGGACGCGATCACGATCGCGGTGATGAATTCCGCTGGAAAGGTAGTCATGGAGTCCATCATCGAAACGAAGGGGGTGACCATTCTGCAGTTTATCCAAGGGCTGCGCGGAGACGTGCATGTCACGTTTGAAGAAGGAACTTGGGCCGCGTGGTTGTATGACTTGCTGAAGCCGCATGTGACCAAGGTTGTGGTGTGCAACCCGAGGAAGAGCGCCTTGCTGCAGGACGGTAGCAAAGGCGACAGGATTGACGCGCGAAAGCTCGCCGAGCTGCTGCGCGGCGGCTATGTCAAACCGGTCTACCACGGAGAGAATGGCCTCCGAACGTTGAAGGAGCTCTCGCGAAGTTATCTAACGATCAGTAAAGATCTCACGCGGGTCATGAACCGGATCAAGGCCTTGTATCGAGGATGGGCCATTCCCTGTGCAGGTACACAAGTCTACGCTCTGCGCAATCGTTCGGTATGGTTGAGCAAGATTCTGGAAGCCGGCGTGCGTCGTCGCGCCGAGCACTTCTACGAACAGCTAGATGCCCTGCAGGGTTTGCGCAAACAAGTGCGGCGGGATCTGTTGGCCGAGAGCAGAAAACATAACGCCACGAAATTGCTGCGTCAGATTCCTTCGATCGGCCCGATTCGGGCGGCTGAGTTGGTGGCGCTGATTCAGACGCCCCACCGTTTCCGCACCAAGCGGCAACTATGGAACTACAGTGGTCTTGGACTGGAGACGCACGACAGCGCCCAATACTGCTACGTGGACGGGCAGTTGCAACGTTCCAGGAAACCGCAGCAGCTTCGTGGACTGAATCAAGATCATAACCACGATCTCAAGAAAATCTTCAAGGGTGCGGCCACCATGGCCAGCATCTCAGCTGGACCGTTCCACGGATTCTACGAGGCTTTGCTGGCCAAGGGGGCGAAGCCGACGATGGCTCGTCTCACCTTGGCCAGGAAGATTGCCGCGATCACGTTGATCGTCTGGAAGAAAGGAGTAAATTTCGACGCCAAACATTTGAAACAACAAGCAGCTTGAGCGTCTCTGGTGAGAGAGTCCGTCCATCCCCTGAGGATCTCATCCTTGGCGGTTGGCCATTTGGGTTCTTGAGACGCTCGGTTCGGGGGAACAGTATCAACAGAATCGTTAGGCCATGTGTGCCTTAGGGCACCGAGTCTCTGCTGCTACCCTATGCGCCCCCGGATAACCGAACAAAGCTATAGGCCACGAGTCTCAGATAGGACCATGAGTTACCGCCTATTTAAAGCGGATAACCGGCACCTGCTTGTTAGTTACAAGAGGCCGAATGGCGTCGTTACGACAAGGACATGGAACCACAGTGGGGAGGAGAAAAAGTCTCACGGCTGCAGAGAAAGACCACACTCTCACGGATCGAGGGTGCGCGTTCAAAACAAGTTGGGCTGAATGCAGAGACCAAAAAAGGTGTCGGCATCGAGCCAACGGGGGAGATTTTTCTCTTGACATTCACTCTTATAGGACGATTCTGCGAAGCGCAATCTGGTCGTTCTTTTCATCCACTTCAACGCCTTCGCCCGGTTGCTCCCCGCGAGTCGAGCGTCTGGTAGATCGCCAGTGGCTCATGCATGAAGTCAATTTGTTTAAGTTGTTTCGTATGAGATAGACAATGCACCCTGCGATTTCTAGCAAGTGTTCAGACTGCAACTTGTAGGCGGCACGCAGTTCCCTTATTATGGGTAAGAGGTCCATTATTGTGGGTGAGTCATGAATATTACGCTGACGCTGGACGACAGGCTTGTGAAGGAAGTGCGGAAGATCGCGGCGGATAGAGATACGACACTCACCGGATTGGTGCGAACGCATCTTGAGCAACTAGCGGCGGAAAACGCCAAATCAGGTCGAAAGAGGCGGGAGTTGGAAGCGCTGGAGAGAAGTTTCGAGCGGTTCCAATTCAAGTTCGGGAAGAAAACGTGGAAGAGAGAGGACCTGCATGACCGGTCCTGACTTTGTGGATAGCAACGTTTTGGTGTATGCCTACGTTTCGACCGATCCGCGGAAACAGGGAATCGCGAAAGATATCGTGAGGCGAGCGATTGCGGGGGAGGGTGCGGCTTCGACGCAGGTATTGTCGGAGTTCGCCACGATATTTCTACATAAGTTTTCTCCGCCGGCACGGCCAGAGGATTTGTTGCAGCTGCTGGACATTCTGAGTCCGATTGCGCTGGTGCCGTTGGATCGTGGCACTGTGCGTCGGGCGATCGAGGCGCGAGCGGCTTATGGAATTCACTTCTACGACGGAATGATAGTGGCAGCAGCCGAACGCGGGGGATGCCGACGAATTCTCTCCGAAGACCTAAATGCAGGACAGAAGTACTTTCAGATTCCCGTGGAGAATCCCTTCGTTTGAGGGCTCAGAAAACAAGCAGATAAAACAAGCAGATAAAACAAGCAGATAAAACAAGAAGGAGACAAACAGGAATGTCTGTCCCATCTGTCCATACTGAAAATCCAATGCGTCGCGAACGCCTGTGAAATCAACGACATTCAAGAACATGAAGCGGGGCTCGCGAGGGTGTGGCTGGCGAATTGCTATTTCGCACAGCCACGAGGCATGTAACATTGTACATGCCTTGTCTTGATTAACCCAACCACCTCTCAGTTTCACTAGTGCTGCGGAGTTCGATGAGTATCAAGGCGAAGCCGTGCTCGAACACAGCCTGCCTGGATTGATCGAAAACGATCGGAGCATCCGAGCTCTCCACGCCGCGTTTAAATCGTCGTCCGACTTAGCCGGGCGGCGAGAGTCCATAACTCTCTCTATTTCCCGGTGAATACCGGAGCCCGCTTTTCGATAAAGTGTGCCACACCTTCTCTAAAGTCTTCGGACTGCAGACTCGCCAGCATTTCCTGCTCGGAACTTTCAAACGATTCCGCCAGCGTCTGGAACATCGCGTCATACACTTGCCGTTTAATCACGCGCAACGACCTTGGGCTAACGCTCGACGCCAGGTCCGCCGCGCACTTGTGCACGTTTTCCAGAAAAGTTTCACGCGGAAAAACCTGATTCACCAACCCCATTCTTAGCGCCTCAGCCGCATCGATCATTCTCGCGCTAAACAGCAAATCCAGCGCGTTCGCGTGTCCCACGAGTCGCGGCAACATCCACGCCATTCCGTACTCTGCGATCAGCCCGCGCTGCGCAAAAGCCGTCCCGAACCGAGCCGCATCCGAGGCAAGACGTATATCGCAATACAATGCAATCACCAATCCCAAGCCCACAACCGGCCCGTTGATAGCCGCAATCACGGGTTTTGTGACCGCCGGGAAGTAGGAGTATTTCTTCCGAAAGTCCCTTCGCGTTCCCTCGCCGCCGCTGCTTGCAGGTTGCACTGCTTGGGCCCGCTGCGCTTCGTCGAGTCCCTTCTCCGCGACCGTGCTCAGTAGCGACATATCCGCGCCCGCACAGAATCCGCGCCCCGCGCCCGTCAAGACAATGACGCGAACATTTTCATCGTGTTCCGCCTCGCCGATCGCGGCGCGAACCTCGCGCTCCATGACGGCTGTCCAGGCGTTCAATTTATCCGGCCGATTCAGCGTAATGGCGGCGACCCGGTCGGCCACGTGGTACAGAGTTTCTTGATTTGGCATAGTGAGCGGGATTATATACAATGGCGGCCGTGTTAGTAACATGCATCTGTGTGTGACTATCGCATTCCAGGATCGTCTCCGAAATTTCTGCTTCCCTAATTCGTTGACAGGAGTCTAAACTATTGCCCTGTCATTTGTCGACAGGAGACCCGAGATGGCTAAGCCAACCGACCTAGTCCAAGGCACCCTCGACCTCTTGATTCTAAGGACGCTCGCGCTCCAGCCCATGCACGGGAGGGGCATCGCGCAACGCATTCGTCAGTTTTCGAACGAAGTCTTGCAGGTCCACCAAGGTGCGCTTTATCCCGCGCTGCATCGCCTCGAGCAACAAGGGTGGATTCGCGCCAAATGGGGCGAATCGGAAAACAATCGCCGCGCCAAATTCTATTCGCTGACTCCGGACGCATTACTCCTCGCCGCTGCCGGGCTCTACGGTGTTCTCGCCTATCTCGTTACCCAACGCACAAACGAACTCGGTGTACGCATTGCTCTCGGCGCGCAACGCGCACAGATTCTCCACCTTGTCCTCAAGAACGGCCTGCGGCCAGTACTGCTCGGCCTAGTCGTCGGTCTCGCCGGCAGTACGGCTGTCGCGAAGCTCATCCGATCTTTGCTCTACGGTATCGAGCCCTACGATTCGATAGTCTTCCTTGCTGTCGTTGCGATTCTCCTTGCCGTCGCCGCACTTGCCTGCACGCTACCCGCGTGGCGGGCGCTAGGCTCGATCCGTTGCAGGCCCTTCGCGTGGAGTAGCTAGAAGCGTCCTATATCAGTGGTTAGGGGTAGTGGCAGCCGGAGCTCAATAAACGGTAGCTCGGAGCCAAAGACTCAACAACCGGTAAAGGGCAGTTGGCGCGAACCCCAGTTAACGGGATCCGACCTTCACCGGCGATAGTCCCGGCCCATCGGGCCGACATCACAAATGGGACAGGCTCTTCATCCGGGTCAAACCGGTCGGTCAGAAATAATCTCGGCCTTATCCGCAGCACTACCGAAAGCTCACGGAAATGCGCCCGGCGATTGTGGTAGAGGGCGTGACCGCAACTCGATGGAAATTGCCGATGACTTAGGGCAACGTTTTTTGGACGATTACTTCCGGGTGCCGACAAACGGGGAGTCAGGTTGGCTTGGAGGCAGGGGTTGGGAAAGGTTTTGATGGAACTCAGCTCGTTAGCGGGTTATTTTTGAAAGTGTCACGAGTGCAACATAGAGTTGCTCCCTGTACTCAGCGGCTTCGAGCGGGGTGGACGATCCTATTCGCAAGCGACCGGATGAACCCTATTCGGGCCCAGGTTCCGAATCGTCGGCATTCTTCCCTTATCGGATTATTGAAGGGTTGCTCGTCGCTCATCCACAAACGTCAGCAGACAGATTCGTTGATAAACGCTAGGCGAGTGAGCAAGAGTCATCTCTTGGGTTGATTCCAAGCGGGAACTTGTGCGTAACGTAAGCAATCCTCGCGCTGTTCGGAACCGAGATTTGGAAAATCTGCAAATGCTGCTAAGAGGTCCTCAAGCACAAACCCGCATTTCTCCAAAACGTGGATCGACGCCGGATGATTCGGACGGCAAAGCGCATACAGTCGCTGTACTCCGACTTGGCAGGCCACAGCGACGATTGCGAGCCCACATTGTATATGCGTTCACGTCGCTCTCTCGTGCCGTCGTGCGAGGAACAGCACTTTCATCGTGCCGCCACGTACCTGCCGCTAACTCTACGGCCACTATTTCACGAGTGGCCTGATGTGGCATTAAGGGCCATCTCAATGCCTATCCAAAGTCCGAGGCCGCAAACCGCCAGAATGACGATCGTTATCGCGACTTTCTTTCGTACGCTTGTTGAAGGTTCTTGTTCCTGAATCGGACTTTCAGCATGAAGCGATTGCATCTCCATAGTCTCCTCCATGTGACAGTTCGCGCAGTGGCGAAGCCCGCTCCAGGGACAGGAAGGAAGGCGGTCGCAGCGCTGAACGGCGCGATGACGAGGGTTCGATTCATAATCTTGCCTCGACTGCTGCACAACTCTCGCAGCAACCTCAATCGAGTTCATTGGTGAATCGCAAGAATGTTGTAAGTTGTTTGTAAACTTGATGCAGATCCTCAATCAGAGTCGCCGTTCGGCAATCTCGCATCGGTTCCGCGACGCGTTCGCGGTGGAGCTCCTGCTTGCCGGCGGGCCGATCGAGCGGGTCTCGATTCTCCTGGGCCACCAAAGCGTGCGCGTCACCGAGCGGCATTACCATCCTTGAGTGCGCTCGCGACCGGAGCAATTGGAAGCCGATGTTGCGCGGACTCGGGAGCAAGATCGGTGGCGTTCGGTGTTATGTGACGCTGGGAATGGGGGCCAGCCAGAGAGACGCACGGAAATGCCTGCAATGCCACATAATTCCCTCCGAGGCTTTGGCTCTAGGGAAGTCCGGGATGGCCTGGTCGGCAAAGCTTCCTCACTTGAGTTCTCTCCGGTTTCGCGGTTTTACGTCCAAGTGCGCAGAGACACGCTGCAACGTATACTGAGGCGTTCAACCGCTGTACGCGAGGCCCGTATCAGGACCAAAAAGTATTCTATTCAAATGACGGATCGATCCAATGGATATGAACGTGTTGCTGCTGAGTTTCTGGCAGGGCGAGGCAGTGCTGCGCGGACGCGGGCGAAAGGCATCGGTGTGAAGGCCGTACGGGAGTGGGCGCCGACGCTTCCGAGTGGGGCCGCTGTCATCGATTTAGGCTGCGGGCCGGGATTCCCCATAACGGAGGTCCTGGTTTCGGGAGGTCTGAACGTCTATGCGGTTGACGCATCGCCATCCTTCGTTGAGGCATTTCGGCGTAACCTGCCAGGGATACCGGTGGCCTGCGAAGCTGTAGAGGACTCCACATTCTTTGATCGGACGTTCGATGCCGTCATCGCATGTGGGCTGATATTCTTGCTTCCCGCCGAAGAGCAGCAGCGGCTCATTCACAGAGTCGCTGACATACTGGTGCCTGGCGGCCGACTGCTATTTACGTCGTGTGCTGAACCAGTGGTATGGAACGATGCGATGACGGGATTGGAGTCACGATCGCTCGGAGCGGTGGAATATCGAAGTCAACTCACGGCAGTTGGGTTGTCGGTGATTCGTGAGTACGAGGATGAGGGCGAGAACCACTATTTCGATGCTTTAAAAGGCGCTCCTCGATGAAGCTCGTAAGTTGAGCCGCTAGTTATCAAGAAAAACGGCCGAGGTGCCTTCGCCAAAACATTGGAAGGACGACCTCGCACTGATGCAGTTCCTGCGAAGTCCACAAGTACTTTCGCGGCCAACGTGCAAACCGCGCCCGGAACAGTTGCCGTGTCCCAGGAGCTCTGCATCGTAACCCTGGTACGTCTGGAAGGAGTGCCATTCGAAAAGCTTGCTCTCCGGGTCGTAAATCATTTGGACTGCGCACTCGCCGGATTTTTCGCCGGGAAAATCTGTCTGCACCACGATGGACCGGAATTGAAGAGGGATTTTCTTATCGTCGTGAATTGCCTCGATCTTGGATCCGTGCGTAGAGCCCGATTCCAGGCGAACGTGCGGGGTTTGCGCGCTGGCGGTTGCGCAAGTCAACATCGCCGGCCAGAGCGCAGCCAATGCATAGCGGCAGCTTTCACCGAGAACCAATTGGATCACCTTCAGAGCTCTCGTCTGAATAGTGGGGCAGAGCCAAAGATCAGTGGAGTCCGAGTCCTTGGTGCCTGACGTGTCTTGCTCTGCTTGGGGTGCCGAGCCGAGCAACGAAAAGCAGAGAGCGAACGGAATCGGCATGAGCTCATCGTGGCAATTTCTTCAAGGCATTCTGGGCTTGTTCATCGCCGGCCGCTGCCGCTTTCTCGTACCACTGCCGCGCCTGCCGGTAGTCCTTGGGTACTCCCAAGCCCGCTGCGTAGAGGTGCCCCAAATGGGTCATTCCTTGAGAATCCCCCAGCGCCGCCGCCTTCTCATATAATTGGCGAGCGTGCTGGTAGTCCTGTGGTACCCCGCGGCCTCCCTCATACAGCGTCCCCAAGTTGCTCATTGCCAGGGCAACTCCGGCCCCCGCAGCCTTCTCATACCACTCCCGCGCCTGCCGGAAGTCTTGCGCTACCGCTTTGCCGTTTGCGTACATTGCACCCAGGTTGTTCATGGCCATTGCGTTGCCTCTCGCGGCTGCCTTCTCATACCACTCTCGCGCCAGCTGCCGGTCCTGTGTCACTCCAAGGCCGTTATGGTACAGCCAGCCCAAACTGAACATTCCATAACCATCCCCCGCCGCTGCCGCTTTCTCATACCACTGCCGCGCCTGCGTGTAATCCTGTGGCACTCCGAGGCCATGAGCGTAAAGCTCACCCATGTTGTTCATAGCCCGCCCGTCTCCGATCGCTGCCCCTTGCCCAAACAATTGTCTGGCGCGCTCGTAATCCTTTGGCACTCCGAGGCCATGATAGTAGAGCTCACCCATGTTGTTCATTGCGTGCCCGTCTCCCGTCGCTACTCCTTCCGCAAGCAATTGTCTGGCGCGCTCGTAATCCTTCGGCACTCCATTGCCATGCGCATACATGTTGCCCAGATATGCCATCGATAGGCCGTTCCTGGCTGCCGCTCCTTTTTCGAGCCACTGCCGTGCCTGCTCGTAATCCTTCGTTACTCCGAGACCGTCCCGGTACATGTATCCCAAGTGAGCCATTGCTCGGCCGTTCCCGGCCGCCGCGCCCTTTTCAAGCCACTGCCGTGCCTGCTCGTAATCCCTCGTTACTCCGAGGCCCTCCATGTAGAGGTATCCCAGGTTAGCCATCGCCCCTGCGTTCCCTGCCGAGGCTCCTTTTTCATACCATTCCCAGGCGCGCTGATAATCCTTTGCTACTCCGTGGCCTTCGTAATACAGAACACCTACGTCATTCATCGCGCGGCTGTCTCCGGCTGCCGCGGCTCGCTGGAAATCCTGAAGTGCTTCGTCGAATTGACCCGCACGGGCTGCCAATTTGCCTTGCTCGAACACATCGTTTACTGGACTTTTGGCAGACGCACTCCCCGCCTCGCTCTTCTCAGGATTTGCTTTCTTCTCCGATGGGACCGTCCTAATCGGTTGGCCTTGATCCGGCTGTCTTAGCGGTTCTGGCTGTTCCCGCACGGCGGGCTGCGGATTGGTTGACTCGGCCAGAGTCGTTGGTCTCGGGACGTCTTGTGCTTGTTTCTTCGTCGGTGATGGCAGGAACTTCCAGTAGAAAATGATCCCCACAATCAGCACAGCGAAGACAGCGGCGACGGCTTTTGCTCCGCCGGGATATCTGGACAAGAAGCTGTCGCTGGATTCGTGTGCGGCTGCTTGCGTACGTGCTGCTTGCACCTGCGCTGGTTCCGCCAGATTGCGCCCCTTTTTCATCTCGGGAACATCCCGCACGTTAGAGATTGCTGGCGCGCTCGGTTCCGGCTTTTGCCGGGGAGCTAAGACGTTCAGGAGCTCCTTAAGTCCGTGGCCATAATCGTGTTTAAAGTCCACGTGCTGCAAACGCCGCAACCGAAACGGAATCGCACAATCTGTATAAATCACCGGGATGACAGTCTTCTGTTCCTCCAGTGCGAACGAAACTTCGTCCATAACATTCGTGGAGTTTACGGAGGTGGGGGAAAGAATCACAATCAGCCTTGGGCAGATCTTCAAGGCATCTTCAATAGCGCTATCCCACCGCTGGCCAGGAGTGATGTCCAGTTGATCCAGCCAGACGTTTGCTCCCGCCGCTTTCAAGTCTGCGGCGAGCTGAACGACAAAACTGGAATCGGCTCTGCTGTAGCTGAAAAACGCTGCTAATTCGTTGAACGCCAAAGTCAATCCCCGCCGGAGAGAACCCTATCAAAGGAATTTTCTAGTGAATATAGCCCGGGAGTAATCCCACAAATTCCGCCATTCTAAGCCTTATTCTTCATAATGAAAGCCTTTTTTTGGAAGTGTAAATAGAAGACGTTTACGCTAGCTCAGAATCTCACGAACGCCATCGCGCCCGTCTAACGGGCCAGCCCTCAGCGATCACGAACCAGTTCGGAATGTTACTTTGGTGGCCGCAGCGCCGGTCTTCGACCACGATCTGAGCCCCCGGAGACCGTGGAACAGTGGGTTAGGAGCACGTCGTAAACTCAAGGGGTAAGTAATCGTGCGCGGAACGACGTGAGTATTTTTTCTTTTTCGGCTGCGGTTTTTTGCCGCTCTTTTATTTTCAACAAGTTAACAGAGAGGGCTGCTCCCGTGCTCTGCAGCGCCGGAAATTTCGTAAGTCACTGATTTCTTGGGGTTCCTATATGGCAACCAAAGTTGCTGTGCAGCACCCTTTTAGGGGTGACGTGTTATTCCCCATCCCGGCGCGTCAGCGCCGCTGCTCCGGCGCTGTGCGGTAACGGCCAGAACGGGAGGCCACCGACGATCACGTCCCCCAGACCGGGATGATCGACAGGACGAGGACGAGTGAGGCCCCCGCTACGGATCTTGCCCCCTTCCAGTGACCACGCCTTTGCGTCAGCTACCCGCGTAAATCAAGGGGTTGAGCCTTAAGTTTTGCACCAGGCTTTCGCTAGCCTCCAACTTTGACGTCAAGGTTCTCAATCTTCTCAAGTGTGAGGATCCGTTTCGGGCGTTTAGAACCGAGCGTAAATTTACCCGTAAACGTTGCTGTGATTTTCTTCCCGACCGTCCCGATATTGCCCTGTCGCCGGATTGCGTCATCCAAGGCTCTGAAGTCGGGGTGCTCATCTGGGTAGTTCCGGATGGAGTCCGGAACTGATAGCTCAACTCCGTCTGGGCCGCAAGCGGCGTCCTCAAGCCATGTTCCCCCCTCAACTACCGCGCTCTCGACGCGGGCATTTACCCGGACTCGTTTCTTATTGAAACGTTCAGGATGTTTGATCAGGCTGCACAAGTCAGTGTCGGTGATTTTTCTGTCTTGGGCGAAGGCTGTGCCGCCGAAGATGAATAGCAGCGTGGCGAGAAGAAGGCGCCCGCCTGAATGTTTATCCTTTCCCATTTCAGCAACCTTCGTCCTTGCATTCGTCTATTGCAGTCTTCTTGGCCAACTCTTGTACCTGTCCCTGCCGAAAATGCTATCCGTCGCGAATGCCTTTAAAAGCAGCGACCACCAGTACATCCCGCGCTAACCCGGCGAAAGGATGTAACAACGTTACATGTCTTGTGGCTGGAGAAATAACAATGGGCCAGCCACAGGCCGGGATGGAACGCGCAGAAGCAAGAGTACCAAGCGCAGAAAGACCACCGAGTGAACTGACCGATACTGACTGCAGCCGAAAACTAACGTTACATGCCCTGTGGCTGGAGAAATAACAATTCGCTAGCCACAAGGCTCTCTTGCGACCTGAGCATTTGCGGACGACACGCAAATGTAAAAAACAAGAAGGATTGCTAAACACCGATGAATGGCTGATCGCATGGTTTCTCCTAGCAAAGGGCTCATCCCCTGGTGCTCCACTGCAACGTCAATATGTCGATCTGAATTTTTTCGTAGAGTCAAGAGACCGAACTTGTTCTCCCGACTGGGGGTCATTGGGGTTTTTCGAAAACCAGGATGTGCTGCAATGGCAGTGTCTCCAACGTCTGCAAGTGTGCAAGCCCGACAGCTTTCATCTCTCTATTGACCTGCTCCACGGACATCTTGTGCACCAATTTAATGGGCACATCGGGATCCTCCTTGCGGTATTCGACAAAGACGACGCGACCGCCGGGCTTCAGGGCTTCGCGGATTTTGGTCATGACTTCAAAGGGGTAGGCTAGCTCATGGTAGACGTCCACCATCAGCACGAGATCCACGGCTTTCGCAGGCAGATTTGGATCCGTTTCGCTACCCTTCACCGCCTCCACATTCGTAACTTTCAGCGCCTGCGCACGTTGACGGATTGTCTGAAGCATTTCGTCCTGGATTTCGACGGCCAACACCTTACCGCCCCTGCCAACTCTCGGAGCAATGCGGAATGTAAAATAGCCAGATCCAGCACCCAAGTCCACTACGGTCTCACCGCCCCGGAGTTTCAGAGCATCTAGTACGATTGAAGGTTTCTCTTGGTTATCGCGCTCGGGGCGGTCTAACCAGGGGATGCCTCCCGGTCCCATCACCTGAGCGATTTCTCGACCCATGTAGAACTTCCCCGTACCATTTTGGTCATGAATGGCTCGCGTCTCGTAAAGAGGCCGGTGCGGCTCAACGGCAGCCTGTACATGCGGATCGACCGAGGGGGGAGGTGTTCGGGACGTAGATTCAGGAGTTTGTTGTTCGCCCGGAACAGCATGGGCGCCACCAGCGATCAATGCCAATGCGAGAGCGACAAGGACCCGACGGTGTTTGAGATTGAGAATCATGAATACCTCCCGACTACGGCGCAGGCTATCGCAGCGCCATATAGATTTCCAGCTACTTACTTCAGTTACCGGCGTGCTTGCTCAGTCGCCCACTGGTCTTCACGAGAAGTTGCTGCCGAGCCAGTACGTGTGAAGTCCTATCTTCGGAATGTGGCCGAGGTCAGTTCATTTCAGACCCGGAAGGCGCAACAGAATGTCCTTTCTGTTGCATTCTGCAAGAGGGGGTCCCCTCATCCTCCAAGATTTATGCATTACGAAACTATCGACGGACCGCGAGGTAATGTTCAATTCACGCGAATTGATCTGATTGAACAATCGCCGGGACGAGCGGTTTTGCTAACTCCGGAAACAAACAGGGCCTGACCTTACCGGATTATGGCAGGGTAGCCCGTGATCCAGGATCAACCCCGGACGGAGCACATCTCCGAGGTGGGGACAAGCCATCAACATGGATTTGTCAAACGCTACGGCTTGGTTCGCGACGACCGCCAGGAGGCTCCACCGGTTATGGTGCCCTTTCGGAGAAGTCCAGCAGGACCTTTTGCTGTCCTGCCTCACCATCGGCTAGGCGTACTGCCTCTTGGAAGTCCTTAAATGAATACCGCCCAATCGCTGGCGGCGTAAGTGCTCCGTTCGACAACATGGTGAGGAGATCGCTCGTCGCTGCCCGCACTTCGGCGAGCGGCTGGGAACCCACCCAATGCGGAAGCCACCACCCGCGAACCGTCGCTGTCGAATAAATCAAACGCGGAGCGAATAGCGGCATGGTGAATTTCGCGGGGTCCGTCTGCCGATGACTGGAAAGGGCTCCATACACAAGCATGGTTCCAGCGGGAGCGAGGTTGCGGGCAATCTCAGCGCCAAGTTCCCCGGCAACGCAGTCAATCGCTCGTTCAACGCCCTTGCCCGCGGTCAATTCCTGCAGGCGTGCCCGGAGATCCTCGTCGGCGGTGCAGATTACCTCATTGCCTCCGAGGTTGCGGATGATTGTTTCCTGCTCGCGCCGCCGGATGACGTTGATTGTCTTGAATCGATACTGCTGCGCCAATTGAAGCACCAACTTCCCGACGCTTGATGCAGCCGCCGTCTGTAGGAGCCAGTCGCCCTCCTTGAGGTTGTGACTTGATCTCGTCAATGCCCATGCAGTCAAAGGATTCGTGTAGGAAGTGGCGGCGGCCGGATCGTCGAGGCCGTCTGGAATGGGCACGAGTCTGTCCACTGGGCAAACGATCTGCTCGCGCCAGGTGTTCCACGTGTGAACGAAAACTACGCGAGTTCCAACAGTCGGACCTTGCACGCCCGGACCTACAGACTCCACAATCCCCACGCCTTCAGCGCCCGGGCTGGCAGGCAATTCCGGCTGATGGCCATAGCGCCCGCGCACCATGTGCAGATCCGATGGGTTGATCGGGCTGAGCAGCACTCGGACGAGCGCTTCGCCAGGGGCCAAAGGCGGAGTAGGGATCTCTGCCAGTTTCAATACGCTCTTCGGTTCACCGGTTTCGCGAAAGATCAATGCTTTCACCAATACCTCCTGGGTCTTTAGGCGACGGCTGATTCCGGCCGGATGTTCTACGACTTCGGGAACAAGAACCGGAGCGGGTGATGAAGGAGAACGTCTCGAAGCTGGGAAATGCTGCACGCATTCGCTGAACCAAACCCTCCGCAGTGTCATTCGCTAGGTACTCTTCTTCGCGGCCGTCAGGTACTCCCGCATCTGGGCAAACAGTCTTTGGCGCCCGGCGCGCCATGTCCGGGGCGGATTCTTGTGCACGGAAGGGTCTCATAGAGAAACACGTTATCATTGGTATCCACAAACGGCATGGGAGAATCCTTCTCTATGAGCGTTATCGCGCGCCGAACGGGAAATGACGGCCTCGGTACATTCTAGCCGCTTGGATGAAGCTGTTTGCAGCCACCCGCTCGAAGCGAAAGTTCAACAATCCAGTATCATTTGACGAAAAACGCCATATGCGTGGATGTGGCAGTTGGGTTCCGAGCGGATCGTCGGCGACTCTTACCTAATCACGTTACGTCAGAGTTGCCCGTCAACCGTCCGCAAACCTAAAAAAAAACAGATTCTCGTGCGATGGATAAGTCGCTGAAATGATCGGAAAGGACACCAGCGTCTGCGCCTGGCGAACCAACACGCTACTCGACTCGTAACGCGTCCGTCGGGTTTACGCCCGAGGCGCGATGTGCGGGAATGAGTGCAGCGCCCAGCCCCGCCGAACAGAGAAGCAAGATAGTGACCGCGATTACGGCAGGGTCGAAGGGTTTTATGTCATAGAGTTGCGACTCTACCAGGCGACCCAAAGCCCAGACAAAAGGCAGACCGATGGCTATTCCTGAAAGGATCATCGCCAGCGCATCTCGAAGGACCAGCCAAATTGCCGACCAGCGCATAGCGCCAAGCGCCAGCCTGATCCCGATCTCCCGCGTGCGCTGCGTCACGACAAAAGACATCACGCCGTATAGGCCAACCAGCGAGAGCAACATCGCAAGTGTGCTGAAGCTGCCGGACAGGGTCGCCAGCATATGCTCGGTATTCAATGATCGGGTGAGCTGTTGGTCCAACGTCCGAAGATCGGTCATCGGTAATGCTGGATCAGCGCCGTGAACTATCGCGCGAAGCAACGGGAAGGAGGATTCAGGCGTTCCGCGAACCCTCACATAGAAAGTGCCACCAGCGCCTTCGCCTTCGAAAAACGGAAAATACACTTGCTCCGACTCCTCGCGAAGCCCGCGATAACTAAAGTTAGACATTACGCCTACGATTTCAATGTTCGGCTTTGCGTCCGGTCCGGAACCCTCACAGATTCGCACTCCGAGGGGGCTCCGCCCTCCCAAGTAGCGCTTCACGAATGCTTCGTTTACGATGGCGGGGCCTGTTTCGTCCGGCGCGTGTGCATCACGTTCGTCGAAGTTTCGTCCCGCAATGATTCTTATACCCATAGTGGGGAAAAATCCCGGCGTAACTGCGTTCAGATTGACGTCGCGGTCAGTCGAGATTCTTTTGTCTGCAAGGATCGTCATCGGGTCGTTCCAGCTTCCGCCGGTCAGCAGCGGGAACCGAGCTATTGCGGACGCCTGAGTGATCGGAGATTGACGGACTGCTTCATCGATACGGCGAATCAGCCGGTTTCCTTCTGCTGGGGGGTAGCCGCTTCGCAGAGAGTCGATACCGAATGAGATAAGGCTCGATGTCATGAAGCCCGGCCCCTTAGCCATCAATGCATCCAGAGTTCGAAGAAACAATCCCGCACCTACGACGAGCGTCAAAGTCAAGGCAATCTGCGCGCCCACAATAACCTTTCGAAGTCGTACGCCACCGAATGCCGTGCCGCCTCGGTCCCGGAGCGACGATACAAGCGAGCGCCGCCCTGCTTGCCAGGCCGGAGCGAGCCCGCTCAAAAGGCCCGCCGCGACACTTGCGACAAACGCGAAGAGCAAGAGACGTGAGTCGACGCCTGCGCGCAAAGCGGTGGGGGCCGTGCCTTGGGGAAGGAATGCGATGAGAGTTCGCACGGCAATCGGAGCCGCTGCGATCCCAAGCAATCCCCCGGCAAGCGCGATCAGCAGGCTGTCGGCAAGAAGCTGCCTCCCCAGTCGCCACGGCGATGCGCCAAGCGCCAGCCTTGTGCCAATCTCACGGTCACGGGCCGATCCACGTGCCAGGAACAGACCGGAGACATTTAGGCAGGCCAGGCCTAACAATACTACCGTCACGGCGAATAGCACCCACAACGGTTCCGACAAGCGCCGCCTCAGTCCCGAATGGCCTTGTGACGCGGCGGTGAGCACGATCGACGAATTGAGGAATTCCTGCCGGCGCTCCGCTGTGATTATGGGAAATCCTGCGCGGCGCGTATCCTCCTGCAGCATCGCTTTGAACCAAGGTTGCAGGCCCGTCTGCGCTTCTTGCAACGTCACACCTTGATTCAAGCGGCCCAACACTTGCATCCAGCGCGTGCGGCGATCTAGAAGATCTTTGAAACCTGGGATGGCTTGCTCCGACATCGACGCAGGAATCCAAATTGATGGAACCTGGCCAACGTCGATACCCTTGAACGTCGAAGCAGCTACTCCGATGATCGTCAGCGGATGACGATTAACTAATACCTTTCGGCCAACCACATCGGGAGCGCCTCCGAATTGCGTCTCCCAGAAGTCGTACGAAAGGACAGCCACCGGAGTCGCGTTTGGCGTACCGTCATCGTCGTTCGCTAAGACACGCCCCACGGCCGGCCCGATTCCGAGCAAGGGGAAATAGTTACCGGAGACAATTTCCGCCGTCTCAGGGCGGTAATCGCCGCCGCTCGAGAGATTGACAGTGGTGAGAGCGCGGCAGAATACGCCCTCGAAAAACTGCTTCTGCTTATCGAGATCGCGGCAGATCGGGTAAGACATCAGATTCCAGCTGCCGAAGCCATTCGCAACTTGATCGCCTCGCCAATCGATCAGAACAAGACGTTCAGCCTGGCGAACGGGAAGCGCGTGCAGCAGCACTTGATCCACCAGCGAGTAGATGGCAGTCGTGGCTCCAATGCCGAGCACGAGCGAGAGCACGGCAGTAATACTGAACGAGGGGGTCCTGAGAAAAGAGCGTGCGGAGAAACGGAGATCGTATACGAAATCCCGTAGCCATCGAGTCAGCCAGATGTCTCGCACTTCCTCCTGGATTTGCGCGATGCCCCCCAGTTCCAGCAGGGCTTGCCTCCGAGCTTCCCCAATTGGCAGGCCGGATCTCTCAAGATCGATGATTCGCCGGCCGAGATGATAGCGCAATTCGCGGTCCAGACCGCTCTCCAGCTTATTGCGACGGAACCAGTTCGCTAGTCGCCTTATCATCTGGCGCCCTCATTGAAAATGAGCTCAACCGCGCCCGCCAGGCGCGCCCAGCTGTGTTTTTCGGCGGCGAGCTGCTTTCGCCCGGAAGCCGTCAATGAATAGAACTTGGCCTCCCGCCCCGTTTCTGATTGCTTCCATTCGGCCCTGAGCCATCCCTTTTGCTCCAGCCTGTGTAGCGCAGGATAGAGGGAGCCTTGATTTGCTTGGACCACCGATCGCGAGATTTGGTCCAGTCTTTGGGCGATCCCGTAGCCGTGCACCGGCTCCAGCGACACAATCTGTAGAATCAGCATGTCCAGTGTGCCTTGCGGAATGGGGAACTTCGACGAAGACATCAACACCTCAACCTTCTACCCATCAGCATATCAGCATGATAGGTCGAAGGTCAAGGTGTGCAACGGCCATGACGGATACGGACGATCCTGGCAGTCGCGTTCTGAACGGATGGTCGGCACAAGAAGTAATTGGATTGCTTCCTGTTCGCCCGTCACTCGCCTCGGGAAACGCAGGATGGCGAGGTCGATCACTTTGGTAGAGCTTCTCGAATCTCTTCGACGCTCTCTGCCACGCTTCGCCCCGTCGTATCGATTACGATATGCTTACGGCCCCAAGGCTCGTATTCACGAGAGATAACTTCTTCCCATGTCGGCAGTCTCAGTCCGCTGATGTCGGCCGATCGCGTTTCCACACGCTGGCGATGTTGTTGCGGGTCAGAACATATCACCTCAACTTCAGCGGCGCGTACCTGCGCCCGATGCGCAACGTCGATCCAGGCATCGCGACTCCGCTGAATGGGATTGACAGAATCCGAAATCACAGTTCGACCCAGGCGAAGGTTGTCCTCGGCAATCGCATAAGCAACACGATACCCCGTGTCGTTGACCGGTTGGTTCACCGTCTCGGAGTCGCGGATGGCTTGTTCAATCGAGTCAATGCGCACATATATGGCACCGAGCTGGCGAGCCAGCTCTCTGGCAATGGTTGTCTTTCCAGTACCCGGTAAGCCGCCAAAGATGACTAGCATGGGAGCCAGTCTGCCAGTCGAATATCTTGGGAATTTTCCATCACGCGATTGTACTCGAATCGCCAAATATTCCGGATGAATGGGCCTGCGGGAAGCAAATTACGAGATTCTGAGCGGATCGGCAAACCGGAACTCATGGCGCGATCGGGCCTCTTGGCATTACTTCCGCCTAGCCCGTCATCCTCAATTCCGAGAGGCGCCTATAAATCGCGGATTCTTCAACCGCGCTATCCCAAGGCAAAGATGCGCTGACCAAAACCGAGAATGCCGAAAAGTCTCTGGCAGTAGTGGACAAACAATTAGAGACCACACAGGCGCAAGCTGATGAAATACGCGACGAAATCGCTTGGCGACATGTTTCCCCCAAAGAATCCGAGACGATCCGCAATTCCACTCCAGCGTCTCTCCATGAATTTAAGGTAGAGGTAAGACACCCGTTATCCGACTCCGAAGCGGCAAAGTATGCCTCTGAAATTGCGGACGCTCTTGGGCCAATACTGGACGTTAACGGAACTTCTGGCGTACTAAATGCCTGGGGAACAATACCGCAGGGCGTTGCCCTATCCGTGAAAAGTCTAGATATGCCGGGGGCGGCGGACTTACAGCGTGCGCTAAAGGCTGGGGGAATTGAGGCTCCGGGCGCATTATTGTCCGCGGCAAACCTGTCCGGCAGTGCAGGGATCGTCATATTTGTATGGCCGAAACCTGCACCAAATAACAAAAAGTAAAACGAGGACGCACTGAGGTAAATGGCGCACCCGGAGGGACTTGAACCCCCAACCCCTTGGTTCGAAGCCAAGTGCTCTATCCATTGAGCTACGGGTGCTGACCGGATTCTATCATTGCTTGAAGAAGTTTGGCGGCTCCCCAAGCCGAGGATTCTAGATTACGCCAGATGCACGCTTTCATCCCGTGGAAAGCTACTATCTGGCTTCGAACCGGGTGCAAATTCAATCTAAGCCATTGCTTCGGTTGCGCTTACGGGTTCTGAGCCGTGCTTGGCCTGCTCCAAAAAGGACAGACGCCAGGATAGAGGATCCCTGTGGTAGCAAGAATTCCATCCGGCTCCCATCTGACAGAGATGTTGACACTTATTTGTTCGACTTACGGGACTTGAAAACCCGGGAAGCCAGCTCGGCTGGCAGAAAATACCCCTCAGCCTGACTGACCCTGTGTCGTCCTGAAAGCCCATGCTTCGATTCTTTCCGAACGCTAAACGCTCACTGGATTCTCTGCTTATCTTTGATCACCGATCTGGTCACACACGGGCTTCTTTTCTTCCGTCTCCTGTTCCGCTCGCGCACAGCCCTCAGCGCGGAAGTTCTGTTTCATAAGTTATCTCTTCGCGGATGCAACTTTACCGGTTTACCAGGCGTGTGATTGATTCTGACTGGCCTACCAAACGCTCGGAACGGTCGGTGAACACCGCGACGGTCACCGATCACTAAGTCATCTGGTATTTTCGGAAGAGGGCGATGATTCCCAAAGCTTAGGCTCAAAAGAGCGGATGCGTCGTAAACTTAGGGACTTCCCCCTCGTACCTCCTTAGGTCGGAACGTTTATACACATAGGTCTTACCGCAGTCATCGCACCGGACCTTGAAAGGGCCCTCGACATCAGGAACGGGCGAGAAGGGATCTGTGTACGCGAGGGGGATTCTGTGCCTAAAGAAAAGATTCTTCCGCATATGAAAAAAGTAGTTCTTGCAAAGGACCACCCAGCTATAGTGGATGTCCTCCCACATTTCTGCCGTGGGTTCTATCTTTTTTCCTGCAGGGGCAACACCTGGTGCGGGAACCTGGACGGGAGCGGGGTTAAGACAGTCCGCGATCTGTTCTGTGGTCCAGCGGAGTAAGGGATCGCGGCGCAAACAGTGTCGCGTGATGTCGAGGAAAGGTTGTGGAAGAGTAGGCGGAACAATCGGATCGGCTTGGTTCTCCGACGATGAAGCAGGAGGATGTTGGGTAAGAGTCTCGACCAGGGTCATGCCTAGAGACCAAACATCGCCCGCACCTGCAACCAGTGCCGAGCCTGCCTCCGGCGCGTCGTAAGCGTCAACCGGCCGGTAGCTAGGGCGCGGCTCACCAAGCGGTAGCACGGTATCGAAAGCGAGCTTGAGGTGATCCCCAATAGCCATGATGTTTGAAGGTTTGATGTGAGAGTGCGCGAAGCCTTTCCCGTGAATGTATTTCAGAGCATCGAGAAGAGGCCCGAGCATTTCGCGAGTCTCTTTTGCTGTGAGCGGACGCTCAGGGAGGACGTGTCCCAGGTCTTCCTCAGCATATTCCATCACTACGAGACCCAAATCCATTTCCGCAAGCTGGCAGCGACCGCCAGGTAGCAGATGGAAGAGATTAGGATGACTAAGCTTCGAAGCGCGCTGCAAAAGAGAGTCCTGGTAATCTGCCCTCGGGCCAGCATTTATGAGTTTAATGGCGAGTTTTTTTGGATGCGCGTGAGTAGATTGCGTTAAGAAGACCGCACTGTGGTCCGTGCTGCCCAAGAACTTCTGAAGCGGAAATATGTTCTTGACGACTTGGCCCTCGAGTTTTTTCCAGTCAACGCTCATAGGACACCCCCAGCGACACTTGCCGTCAAGCTGTAACGGTTTGAAAATCGCCTGCACCTTGAAGCAAAGGGCTGGTTTACATCAATTTTCGCACGAGAGAGGCTCAGACAGCAAAAATTGCTCTCCGTGAACCGAGGAGCGTATCTTGTTATCAACTCTGGAATGGCCGATTGTGGATAGTCTTACCGAGTCTCTCCGTGGCTCCACCACCGTCGATGACCTCGCGCCATTCGGTGTCAGTTAGGACAAGGCCGCCACCAAGGTAGTCGTCGTGTTACGCTGATGGGCGAGGATTGAGCAGATGTTTGGGAGCCGTGCCATGAGGAAAGTCAGTGTTCTTGTCATCGCCAGTTTCCTGGCGTGTCCCACTTTCGCAGCCAATGAAAGCAGGGAGCAGAAGCGCCTCGAAGCATGTGGCCAAGTATTCAAGGAAGTTTTGGACATCCCCGACGGGATTCCAAAGGAACTTCTCAAGAAGGCCGAATGCGTCATTGTGATTCCTTCGGTTTTGAAGTTGGCGATGGGCATCGGAGGCGACTTCGGCCGCGGTGCGATCACTTGCCGAACCGGCCAGCATTTTACAGGGTATTGGAGCGCTCCCGCACTGTTCGCGCTCGAAGGCGCAAATATCGGTTTTCAGTTGGGCGGTGAAGCCACAGACTTCGTCCTCTTGGTCATGAATCCCCGAGGGGCGAACTCCATCTTGAGGAGCAAAGTGAAGCTTGGCGCAGATGCCTCTGCCGCAGCCGGGCCGAAGGGGCGGGCAGCGGCGGCGGATACCGACATCGTGATGAGGGCAGAAGTCCTAAGCTATTCTCGCTCACGCGGCTTGTTCGCCGGCATTTCGCTGGAGGGCTCTACGCTTCGGTCTGATGGCAGTGCGAACAGAAAGCTCTATGGCCGAAGCCTCAGTGCTAAGGAGATTGTCCGCCAAGGCAAGGTCGGCGTCCCGGCCTCGGGCCGCGAATTAATCTCGCTGCTGGATAAGAAGTCCCCGAAGAACGAGTCCGATCCCGTATCGCTGAAAGAATAGCCTACCGCGCAGGGCGGCCCGATGTCGCTTCAGAATTAGTTTGTCGCCACGGTAGCTACTGGCGCTGCGTTGAGCAAGGTTATAGTTTGAGTCACTGGGGCATTTGGCAGACGCTCCTAATGGCAAGCAATGCACTTCTCCTTGACTTATCAGGCTCCCTCTTCTCATAATCTACCGGAAGACTGCCGAAGTCCACGCCCTCAGGATTCCCTCTTTGTTCAGGTGAAAACGTGGAGGTCTCGGGATGCGATCTTCTGCTCGTTCCAATCGCCAGCTTCCTTCTTCCTATATTCCGTTGGGCCTTCTTGCCGCCCTTGTTGCAGTGGCCTTGACCTTGGTGACCTGCGGCAAGACAACGACCATGACCCAGGTTAACAACGGGATGGCCACCGTCAACGTGAGCCTCAGTGATCCCCCGAGTTGCTCGCCACCGGCGGGCAATTTCAAGAGTGTTTTCATCACCATCCGCTCGGTGCAGGCGCACATCAACGCCACTGCGGACGACAATTCTCCAGGTTGGGTAGAACTCCTTCCCGAGTTGAATAGCCAGCCGGTTCAGGTGGATCTCCTAAACCTTCCGGCCAACGGCGCTTGCCTGCTCAAGACGCTCGGTTCCAACACAAGCCTTGCCCCCGGCGACTACCAACAGATTCGCCTCCTCGTTGTTCCGGATAATCCTGGCTCGGGCGCCGGGACCTCTCCGAATGCATGCGCTACTCTCGGCCAAGTGTTTAATTGCATTGTGGATAGCAGCAATAATACTTCCGAGCTTCAGCTCTCCAGCCAGGCCAATACCGGCCTGAAGATTCCACCGGGGCAAGTCGTTGGCGGCCCCATCCACGTCGCCGCCGGCCAGTCCGTGGACATCAATGTGGATTTCAATGCCTGCGCTTCCATCATCCAGGAGGGAAATGGCAAGTTTCGGCTCAAGCCTACCCTGACCGCTGGAGTGGTCAGCACGAATACAACGGGAATCTCAGGCCAAGTTGTGGACAGCGTGACCTCGCAACCCATCGCGGGCGCCACGGTAGCCCTCGAAAGCTCAGACAAGTCCGGCACGGATCGCATCTTCATGGAGGCCCTAACGGACTCCGGAGGGCATTTCAGTTTTTGCCCCTTGCCCATGGGCGCCGTCTTTGATGTCGTCGTTGACGCGGTTAGCAGTTCGGGCGCCTCTTACAACGCGACAGTCGTAGTCAATGTTCCCGGAGGAACCGATGTCGGCACCCTTCCTCTTGTGGCGGAGACAGCAACGCAGAACGGGCCTGCGACCGTCCAAGGGTTCGTCACGGCGCTGAACGGAACCGTGGGAGCGAACATTGACGTGAGTACGAGCGCGCTGCAATCCGTTTTGCTTTCTGGTGGAGCGACTCGGCCTGTCACCATTCCCCTTGTGCAGGGTTCAACTTCAAATATCGCCGTCCAATCCGCCACGCCCTGCCCGGCTACGGGAAGCCCAATCGGCGCCTTCTGCGCCCAATACACGCTGATCGTACCGGCCAGCAACCCGAACGTTGGCAGCTTCTCGGCGGGCAAGATCACTTTTTTGACGCCTGCGAGCGGCAACGTCTTCTACAGCGTCGAAGCGGACGCGACAAAACCTATGTCCGGAGGAGCGACTATTTGCTCGCAGCCTTCACTGACGACGAATCTAGACACAAACGGGATGGCTCTCAAAGTAACTGCCGGTGCCACAATCACCGCTAAAGAAGTTGACTTCATTGGCTGCTCTTAGCGATTCGGCGGATCATGGTCGCCAGAAGCAGCTGCTCGGGAGTATAGGAGCGCCTCTTTTGGATCTCCGGGAACGGCGCAAGATCTGCCTCGATCAGTGAATGCCCGCTCGCGGTCCTGGTGTAAAGTTGACTCATTTGCGGACGCGCCCACTCCCGAACTTTGTGGCTCGTCCCCTGTCTCGTAAACTGAAAGCCAGCTAAGCCCATGGAAAAGCACATCACGGTTACGGGCTGGCGGTGGTCTTCTTGAAAGCGGTCCGTTTGGCCGTGCAGGAATGGGCCAGGTAACGGCGAAATAGCAATTCGCCAGCCACAGGCCCGGAGCGCCACAGCGCAGCCTCTTATCTTTGGCTGAGCGTGGTCGAGCCTTAGTTGCTTTCTAAGTGTCAGCCGGGCTCGAGGTGGAATTTCCACGAGCGTTTTGAGATGGTAGGCGGAAAATCAGTGCACGTGCGGGCGCAGGAACCAGCTCAGGTCGACGCCGATGCCGAACGAATAGCTATTTAGTTGCAAAGGAACGCTGCGGCTATAGTCGAACTCGAGATCCAAGTAACCAACCGGCTTGTAGTCGATTCCCGCATTGTAGCCGTTGTCGCGCACGAGATCCGCGGCGCCCGTGGAGACGCTGGCGGTGGTGAAATTCTTGCGGTTTTTGGTCGGTGCCCCGGGGCTGCATTTGGCGGGGGAACTGCAGCGGAAGACCCGGCTGATCACTGTTTGATTCCCCCAGGGTGCAAACGTCGTAAGCTGATGCCGAGAAGCTGAACTTGCCAGGGTCGTATTCAACTCCGCCGTTGAATTGAGCGTTGTAGCCGAAAGTGACGAATGGACGATGGAAGAATCTTGTGTCCATTACGGAGTTGCCCACTCCGGCGTCGAGGAACGGTGAGAGATCTCCGAAGGCGTGGTCGAAATGGTTCGCCAAATTCCAAGTTGCATGACCGGTGCTGAGGCCCTTCTTCGTATCGCCCGTGGGAGCGGTAAGATGCAGGGTCGAACTGAAGTTCAGGGACGGGTTAGGGTAGTTCAACCGGAGGTCCGTGAATAAGGTGCCCACGCCAATGCCAGAGACTGCACCGGGATCGTTTTTCTTGATGGAGGAAGGGGTGCTCACAAAATAAAACGGCAGGCCCACATCAACGCCAAAGTGACGAGAAAAGTTGTATCCGAGAGCGGAGCCCAAATCGTACACGGCACCGTCACCGCTGGAGCTTCCTTCGAACTTGGCTCCCAGCGTCATTCCAGGGGTGAAGCCTCCAGGGTTATCTTTTGTCGGCCCGTTTGCAGCGGGATTCGGCGATTGCGCAAACAAAGGAGAGTAGGAAGAAAGAAGTGCTATCACACAGAAAAAGCCTGCGCCGCGAAACCCCTGGATTCGCGATTTCAGACCGCTATCAGCTGATCCATCGTTGAATTTCAATTGTCGTCTCCAATTATCTGATGCGTTTCGAATCGCGCTAGACAGTGCGAGATTTTCAAATCCTCGCCGCGAATAAGAATGACTGGATCGGGGAGTTTGAGATCGGTGTTGAAAGGTTCGATTCCCAGTTTAGAGGAAGCGGAGGCCTAGGCTTACATCGGGAACGCACCGCGGCCTCTGAACCGTTACCTGTACGAGAGACCGGGTGGCAGGTGCTGCGCTGAAAGGTAACAGTGCTTCCGTGGCTCAGGAACCCAAGAAGCCAGCCCGGCTGGCAGAAAATAACAGTAAGGATGGCGCAATTCCAGAGAGTCGAAAACGCCAAGAAATCGCCGCAACCCTCGAGCACCATTTAGCAAAGTGCGACTAGCCTTTTTTGTCCTTAGTCCAAAGAACCGATTCTTGGTTCTTGAAACGGATGACTTCGCCCTTGGCCACATCGTAGTAGAACGAGACTTCGCTCGCCACGTCATCCTGTGTGTAGGAGATGGTGTACAACACGCGGACACCTTCTCGCACTTCCTTGATATTATTGATAAAACCTGTCGTAACCTTGCCTTCGCCAGTCCCGAAACTGATACTGACCAAATTTATCTCGAACGAGCGGCCATCGTAATTAGGATCTTCCGTGTGCCACTCTCCTAAAAGCTGCTCAGGAACGTCCTTGTTGGGAGGCTGCCAAGCAAACAGCACCAAAATAATGAAAAGGGTCACAACGACCGCTGGCCAAATTATTCTTCTCGCCTCGTTTTTGTTTATCACAGATATCCACTCCCTCGAGAACAGCGTTTCCCTCCTGCAGCCTCGGCTCAGCCCACCTCGACCATCGGCTTGGAAGATTCTTCTTGCTCCGTTCCAACTCCTCCCTGCTCGACGATTCCCCGGAAAACATCGACCACAAGCGGATCAAACTGCTTCCCCTCTCCTGCCTCAATGATCTGCATCACGCGTTCGATCGGCATGCCTGGGCGATAGGGGCGATCGGAAATCAGGGCGTCGAAGCAATCCGCGACAGCGAAAATGCGGGCGTGCAATGTAATCTTGTCCCCGGTAAGACCATTTGGATATCCGCCTCCGTTTACCCACTCGTGGTGCTGCAACACGATGGACATGGAATCAGCTAGCCCGGGGATCGGCTGCAAGATGCGCGCTCCGATGTTCACGTGTTCGCGCATCTCCTTCATCTCATCGTCAGTCAGCTTCCCGGGCTTATCGAGTATCTGGGCGGGCGTGCCGATTTTCCCGACGTCATGCAGCAGCCCGCCTCGGCGCATGACGTCCAGTTCCCTCGCTGGCAAACCCATTGCTTCCGCGATCTTGATCGCGCAACTTGTAACTCGTTCGGAATGGCCGAGCGTCCATGGTGATTTGGCATCGATCGCCCGGGCCAATGCAGTCAGCGTCCCCCAATGCAGTTGTTCCAGGTCGCTCACCAGGTGAGAGTTGGCTAGGGCCACAGCCAGCTGGTTTGCGAGTTGCTTCCCGTGTTCCTTGTCTTCTTCGGTCCACGCACTGACTGCTGCGCGCCCCAGGGTAAAGACCGCGGAGGGACTCCCGTCCAGACATACGGGGACGATTAAGAAACAGTTCATGCCTCGCGCGCTTAGAGGCCTCAGATAGCTCGGCAGATTGCCGCCCTGAACTAGGACGGAAACCTCCGGTTGCTCTGCGAGTTCACGCATCTCCCCCGGCGTTACCTCGATTTTCTCAGTGTGCCTATCGCCATCCAACGCCGGACCGTATACATACGTTGTTGCCGTGCATGCCCCCGCAGAATCGAATAGCGCCATGCTCAGAAGATCGTGAGGGAGAAGCTCACCCAACTTGTTCGAAAGCGTATCCACGATCTTTTCGATATTCCACGATGAGAGGATTGCCCGGTCAATTTCATTGCTGACCTTGAACGAGTGCAGTTGCCTTTCAATTCGGCCGGACATGAAATTGAAAGAGTCTGCCAGTTCTGAGAATTCATCCCCGCTTGTTACTGTCACGCGCGACTGGAAGTCTCCGAGAGAAATCCGCCGCGTGCCCTCCTTGAGCTTCCCCAGCGGAATCAGCTGTCGACGAATTTGTACCAGACTGAGAAGAAGAACGATCCAAAGCGCCAAGAGAAACACGAGCAGGAAACTTGTCTTGAAGCGCGCCAATGGCGCCAACACATCCGGTTTCGCCTCGCTAGTGACTATCGTCCAGTGCGTTGCGAAGAAGGAACTCTCTAACGGAAGGTTCCAATAGTTCGCCAGGAACTCTTGGCCATTTCGTCTCCAGTCGAATTCCCCGGAAAATGTGTGTGTGACTCTGGTCGGGAATGCCGTTGGCGGTTCAGCTGAACAAAACAATGCCCGGCCGGAAGGATCCAAGACGCAAACGTTCATGTCCCGTGGGAGACTGTCCGCGTCCCAGAGATAGGCCGTCTGGATTTCCGCGACGAGAGTCCCCTCATTCGCCTGCTCCGCATTCACTTGGTGACTCAGGAAAACACATGGTTCACGCTCGCCGCAATCTACAGTAGACAGAATGCTCTTTCCAGAGTGCAGAAACTCTTGTTCTTTCGGCGTGAAACCAATTCGCTGCCGATTTTTTCCGAACAGACTTTTCTGATTCCCATCCGGGAAGACTAGTTCTAATCCCTCGAACCGGTTCACCAGGTTGGACGAGAGTCCACCGTGGCTTCCTGCATAAGACCTACGCTCTGACCCAAGACTGTCGCGCACGCTGTCGCCAACCAGTTTCAGGTCGGCCTCTAGAAAGTTCAGCCGTTCATAAATAGCCATGGCCTCATCCCGGCTCATTTGGTGTAATTGCCGCCGGCTCTGTTCCTCGAGCTGAGCCGTCACGTTCCGCAGAGACACTGCGGCGAGCACGGTAATGGGTATCAGGGCGCATAAAACGAAAAGCCAAAAGATTCGGCGAGCGAGCTTGCTATGCAGAAATGTAGCTTCGATTTTCATTCCGTTAGCCGCATCTCAGAATTGCGAAGCCAATCCATCGTAGCTCCCGTCGCTTGCTCTGATGACGTCATCCTGACTCTTCTGTGCTGTGATCGGTGACGTGCTTTGGCCATCCTTGCCCATGCTGTACAGGTCGTAGTCTGAATTCAGCGGGACTAAGAAGCGGTCCTTTCTCGCTTTACCATTCCCCTTCATTGTCGAGTGATTCAGATACTGGTACGGATTGCCCCACGGATCGTTAAGGTTGCCGTAACCCACTTGAGACAGATCGTCCGGCAAAGTGCCATTGATCACCTGGTAGAGGGTGATCCCGTCTTCTAGCGTATGGATTTCGCTCACTGCGCGAGCAATCCTCGCCTGGTCCATGGCGGCCATCAGGTTCGGAATAGCGATTGCACAAATCGTCAAAAAAACCGCCACCACGATCAACAGTTCGACCAAGGTAAATCCGCGGCTCGTTCTCCTTCGACGGTTCTCACCTTGCCGCAGGTCAGATGCGGTTCGTGCTTCTGTCCTGTGCCAGTACTTAGATTGCTTTTGACCGTCCAGACCGGCAAGTGACCGTGCGCCTTCAAAGCAGCAAGGCCGACGTCGGTCGGCAAAATGGATTTCAGATAACACGCACGGGTTCTCGTATTCGAGGCGGCAACACTAGCTTCTGCGCAAGCAAGGAACTGTGGGCAGCCAGGGGGTGGCTTCACTCTTTTGTCATTCTCTGGGATATTTCGGTCGGAGACAATAGGCCATGTCGTACAGGGCACTAGTACTTACGTGTCTCTGACAAATTGATACCGAAGCGAGAGCAGCGAGGTTCACCACATGCGTCACACCGCTCTTCCAAGCGAATGGGAGATCGTGTGGGGCTGTCACGAAAATGTCACGCAAATTGCGGAAAACGGTGGCAATTCCGCGGCGAATGGCAACAAATGAAGAAATGATGGAGAAAGTAGGTTGCAGGAATTTGCCCCAACTTGCTGAATCCGTTCGGTTAGCCACTCCTCTGGCAAGATTGCAAGATTTGGCAAAGTAGATCAGTAGATCGAACGGCTTCGAACCAGAAGGTCGGGAGTTCGAGTCTCTCCGGGCGCGCCATCTCATTGAATCGAAAAGAGTAAGAAGAATCGCTCTTCACCGTTGACCCTCTGGCGGTGTTCGTCAACGAGCGGGGCCGAAAGCTGACGAGTTAACGCGTCGGAACGGCAGAACAATTGATTAAACATTGAGTCGGGCTCCTTTGTGAAA